>CXWK01004070.1_pt1 | contig 19143 bp, 21 predicted proteins | sample 590851 | NCBI WGS metagenome assembly CXWK01 (sample SAMEA3498364, study PRJEB10139) | wastewater metagenome | biome: wastewater treatment plant; material: activated sludge | place: Denmark | collected 2014-08-01 | reverse complement strand
TTCAGCATCAAGATGGTTTGTTGGCTCATCGAGTAAAAGTATATCCGGTTTTTGAAGAAGCAATCTGCAAAGTGCAACGCGTCTTCGCTCTCCGCCGGAAAGAACTTTACACAAAGTATCCGAAGGTGGACATCGCAAAGCATCCATCGCCATTTCAAGTCGTGCATCAAGATTCCATCCGCCCATTGCCTCAAGTTTTTCCTGAACTTCACCTTGTCGCTCAAGAAGTTTTGTCATTTCATCATCATCCATCGGTTCTGCAAACTTTGCATTTATTACATCGTATTCTTTTAGCAAATCAACAATTGATTGAACACCTTCCTGTACAATTTCTCTTACTGTTTTAGTTTCATCAACGTGCGGTTCCTGTTCAAGGTAGCCGATAGTAAAACCGGGAGACACAACTGTTTCTCCGTTTATATTCTTATCAACTCCTGCAAGAATTTTTAGCAGTGATGATTTACCTGATCCGTTTAAACCGATAACACCAATTTTTGCACCGTAGAAGTACGATAGGTAAATATCTTTTAGTATAGGTTTGTTGTTATAGAATTTGCTTACTCCAACCATAGAGTAAATAATTTTGTTTGGTTCGTTTGCCATTTTGCTTTCTTTTATTTTTTGAATACATAAAAATAACTAAAGTAAAGACAACCTCATCCCTGCCTACCGGCAAGCAGGTCAACTCTTTTCCTTATGAAGGAGAAAGCCTATTTTAGTATATCTTTTTTTAGTTCGAGGAGTTTGTCTTCGAAGTCTTTTAGTTTGTTGATTGGAATATCTTCTATAATGTTATGCAACTGAGTTGGAATTTGTTTTTTCATTAGTGATGCAAGCTGATGGTTTTGTGTATTAGTGTTCTCATCCGGAATCCATTCCATTAAATCGTTGGGGGTGCATTTAAGATGTGTACAAAGTTTTTCCATTATTGCGGGCTTGATTGCCGCAACTTTATTTGCAACAAGCATATGAGCCATTTGATATGTAATGCCTGCTTTTGTTAGATAGGCAAGCTGGTTTGTAATACCGCGAGCCTGCAAGAGTGATTTGATGTTGTACTTTAACATAACTTTACCTTACTTTTTGTTTTTGCCTTTGTAATATACGTTTTTGTTAGAAAGATTTGTGTTTTTAGAAGAGTAATTTTTATTTTCGTGAGAAGTAATTTTGTTTTTAGATTAATGATTATTGTTTTTATTAGAAAATATTTTGGTTTTGTGAGATAATTATTTGTTTTTCTTATTAGAATTTGTATTTTAGTGATAATTCTAAATGTTTTTGTGAAAATACATTTGGTTTTTGTTAGAATAATTTTTGTTTTTGCAAGAAGTATTTGTGTTTTTGTGAACGGACAATCCACTTTTTGAAGTTAATGTTTGTTTTTGTTCTAAAATTGCAGGTTTTATGAGACTACCGTTGTATTGTTTGGGTGTTAAACAGCTGAAGACCGAAAGAGGTTGGTTGTTAGATTGCAGTATTGTTGCTGTCACGGTGCGACAGTGACAACTGAGGAAATCCAATGTTGATTGGAAATCTAACAAATGATGACGCTACGAAATTTATCATAAAATACTTTTAACAGATTACCTTGAAAATCAAAAACAACAACTCTCCTTGCCGTTATCCATAAACAACACATATTGCCACAACCATGCCCCCATTCCAAAAACATTTCTGCAACAAACACGTTATTTGCTTCGTAGGGTTGTTTAATTGCTAAGCTGATTCTGTCAACATCAATCTTAAATGCCTCGTAAAATTTTACTTCTGCTTTGTAAGTAAATTTTGCCGTGTTAATAAACGATGTAGAATCATTATAAAGCTCTTCGATTTTATTCGAATAGTAGTTTACTGCTTCTGTAGTGATTGCATATGGTATTTTTATACCATCAATAATTTTGACGAACCAATAACCGGTTTCAGGAATTAAATATTTCTCTTTTTCAGGTACAATCTTAAGCACGCTGTCGCGTGGTGGATAAATAGATTCTGCTTTCTTTAATAATTTTTCCTCAAACTCATTGCTGAAAGTTCTAGTGATACTTTGGGTAAATTCTCTTTTGAATTTTTTATCTTCTTGTGAATTTATAGGCCGTGTATTACTACAGCCGATCAACAGAATGCTTAAATATATAAATAGTATATAGTACATAATTTATTTATTGTTTTCAGGGTACAACTTTGATAGTCAGAAAGTACTTTACTTGTGAAGTGTAAAAATAAGGAAAGTGTTTGATATAAGTCTTCAGTCCGCAGTAAACAATTAAAAAATTCAAAAGTAAAAATTCAAAATTGGATTTCCGAACAGGTCGGGGTNNGCTTTGCAAAATTAAGAATTAAAAATGAAAAATTAACAATGAGGAATTGAAGTCTTCAGTTGGCAGTCGACAATTAATAATGAACAATTAAAAATTAACAATTGAGAAGTAAAGTCTTTAGTCGTCAATTTTAGAATAGCCAATAAAAATTCAAAAGTAAAAATTCAAAATTGGATTTCCGAACAGGTCGGGGAATGACTAAATGATACTACAATAAAAGCTGATTGTAATTTCGTCCTGAAGATAACAGGTTCATCCTTTATAAATACAGATTCATCTGCTTATTTTTTTTACCGTGCATTTAGCCTTTTAAGTTTGAATCAGAAATTAAAACTGATTTCAATTAAACTTAAAAGGAGATAAAAAATGAAAAAGTTATTTATAGCATTCGCAATCTTAATATTAACTAATACTTTCTATCAGACAATGGCACAAGATAAATGGAGCTTAGAACTAAGACCGGGAGTTAATTACGCAGTTAAAGATATTTCGGATGCTGATCTTGAATTGGGGTTTGGCGGTGAATTAACAATTGCTTACAAATTTATGCCGCATCTATCAGCTTATGCAGGCTGGAGTTATAATAATTTTGCTGTTGAACAATCATTTGCAGGACCGGATGCAAGCTTTGAAGAAACCGGTTACACTTTTGGGTTGCAATTCATTCATCCATTGGGAGAATTAAATATAGATTTTCTTGTAAGAACTGGAGGAACATACAATCACATCGAAATAGAAAACAATGATGGTGATATTATTATAGATTCGGGTCATGGGTTGGGCTGGCAGGCTGAAGCCGGTATTGTAATACCGATAAGCAACAAACTTGAGTTAATGCCAAGTGTACGATATCGTTCATTATCAAGAGATATTACGATAGAAAGTACAAGTACGCCAGTACAACTAAACTACATTTCAGTTGGGTTTGGTTTAAGATGGCTTTTTTAAACAGCTGATAGATGTTGATGGTGGAGTAAAGAGCATCTAAAGATCTTTTACTCCGCTTAATTTTATATGGTGACATGAATAATGAGCATCTGAATAAATTTTTAACGAATTTTGATGTGTGAAAATGAAACTAAATAAAAATACTATTCTAGCAATTTTACTACTGGCCTTTTTTGTTCAGCTTACAATTATTACTTACAATTATGCTACAGGTTTTATCGAGATATCAAACTTTGGCAACTTTTTAATTCGTGTTGCAATCGGTACAACGTTCAGTTTTGTTTTTGCGCTTGTGCTTGTTTACATCGATCTAAAGATAATTACCGGGTTGGATAATGTATTTCCGCTACCACAGAGACTATTAGCCAGGATTCCTGCCGAATTTGTTTTTGCAGTTATAACAGGAATTATTGCAGGCTCCGCAGTAACAATAATTGCGGGTACTCTTATGCCTTATAACGATGGCTTAGTAAAAAACATAGTTAACAATTCATTAATTACATCCGTAATTAACATAATATTAATAACAGTTATTGAAGCAATTGTCTGGTTCAAACGAAGTCAGGATTCCCTTGTAAAAGCAGAAAGATTAGAAAAGGAAAACTCGGAAATAAAGTTTGAAACATTAAAGAGCCAGCTTAATCCACATTTTTTATTTAACAGTTTAAATGTGTTATCATCACTTATTAAAAAGGATTCTGCTAAAGCACAAAATTTTGTAGATGAGTTTTCTTCTGTTTATCGATACACTCTTGATGTAATAGAAAAGCCAGTAGTTGAATTAAGAGAAGAACTGGATTTTGCAAAGTCATTTTTATTTTTGCAAAAAATCAGATTTGAAAATGCAGTAGAAATGGAAATTGATGTTGAAGCTTCAAAGCTGAATTATTTTATACCCTCACTTGCGGTACAAACCCTTCTGGAAAATGCATTTAAGCATAATAAAGCTTCTGCAGATAATCCATTAAAAATTAAAGTTTATAATGAGGACAATGTTTTAGTATTTGTTAATAATCTGCAGCCAAAAATTAAAGGAACAGACTCAAAAGGAGTTGGATTAAAAAACCTAAGAAAAAGATATGAATATCTTTCAGAACAAGGTCCGCAGTTTACAGTAACGGAAAGGGAATATATTGCAAAAATTCCGTTAATTAAACCGGAATAAACACAGCGTTTCTAAGCGGCCTCACCGTGAATACTCTGTGAAGAAACAAAGGATTGGTTACACGGAGAGCCACAGAGAAGACACGGAGTAACACAAAGAAAAATTATGAAAACAATTATAATAGAAGACGAAAAATTAGCTGCTGAAAGATTGAAAGAAATAATTAATGAGATTGATCCTTCAATAGAAATTGCAGATACACTATCATCAGTTGAGCAATCAATTAACTACCTCAAACAGAACAAGCCTGATTTAATCTTCCTTGATATACAACTTGAAGACGGACTAAGCTTTTCTATTTTTGATAAAGTTGAAATAGATGTTCCCATAATATTTACAACAGCTTATGATAACTACGCAATAAAAGCTTTTAAGCTTAACAGTATTGATTATCTGCTAAAGCCGATCAAGAAGAATGAATTAAAGGATGCTCTGGAAAAGTATAAGAGTATAAAGTCATCGTACCTAATGGATTTTGAAGAGATAATCAGGAGTATTCAGAGCAAAGACATTAACTATAAAAAAAGATTCTTAATTCAGTACGGACAAAAAATTAAAAAAGTAGAAACATCTGAGACTGCATATTTTTATGCTTTAGAAAAAAATGTTTTTCTAACAACATCATCCGGCAACACATATCCTATTGATTTTACTCTCGACAAACTTCAGGAAGTAATTGATCCGGAAANNCGATCAAGAATTAAGATTGAACTAAATCCAACAGAACCAAAAGATGTTGAAGCACTGGTAAGCGTCGAAAGATCATCTGCATTTAAAGAATGGATGGATAAGTAAAATTGAGGAGCTGTTAATACAGAATGAATAGGGCTAGAATTTTTATAAAGAAATTAATAAACTTAAAAAAAATACTAGGCGATTATTATTTAGTTTTTATTTTTAGTTCAATTGCTTCTTTAACAAGCTCAAGATTTGTTTTGTCATTCATTAAAAAAGTTAAAGCCGTAGATTTGCCGACCTTTTTGCTTTCCTTAATTTTTTTATCAAGAGTTTTTGAAATTGAAAGTTTTGAAAATGACAAAACTGTTTTTTCACTAAAATAAAAAGTTATTTGGAATGAATTAGAAAGCACAACAAGCCAGAATATTGTTTTTGTTTTGAGTGTAACTTTTAATAGCCAGCTTTTGCCATCGTTATAGTATCTCCATTCTTCATTTAGTTCCGGATGATTTGTCTGGATGTACTTAAACACTGCGTTCCAGTTTGTTTTGGATTTTTTTATGTGCGAGAAGATAACTTCTTCGGTTGGATAAATGTTTTTATCGGTTAATGCAAGCTCTTCCATTTTTTTACTTTTATTTTTTTGTAAGTAAAAATATGGATTTAATAGTTGAAGTATTCAGTCATAGTTTGCAATAAATTATAAAAAGTAAAAATAAAAAGAGATTCCCGCCTACGCGGGAATGACAGGAGAGTACAACAATTATTTAACAGATTGCTTCTCCTGATAAATCGGGATCGCAATGACGAACAAATATAGATTGTTACTTTATTTTGGCTGCTACAGTAATTAGTTTTTCTAAAACTTTAACATCAACATCATCCAGCTTATTTATATAAAGGCAGCCAACTCCTGTTTTATGCTTGCCAAGTTTTTTTAGTTCTGCATCATACTTCTTAATATCTAAAACAAGATTTAAAGAAAAGTTAGATTTACGAGGGGAAAATCCGATTTTAAACCATTCAACTTCTCTATCAGTAGCGGGGCTTTTATATATTTTTTTTCCAAAACCTATCATTGAGCTGCCCCACATTTTTGGTTTTTCCTTTGTAGCCTTTTGCATCAGCTTGAGTATAGTTAAACTGTCTTTACGTTTTACTTCATCTTTTACGGAGCTTATAAAATCTTCAACACTTGAATCTGTTTCTTTTGTTTTTATTTCTGCGAGTTTGCCCATTATGTTAATCTTTTTGTTTGTGATAAATTATTTTTATAATGTAAAGACTTCTGTTGGTTGTATCTTTATTAGTTTCCCTCATTTTATTCCTTTGTGTACTTTGAGAAAAAGACTTTGTGGGCTTTGTGGTTATCTTTTTTACCACAAAGAGCACGAAGCAGATACTAAGAACTCAAAGTATTAAAATTTATACCGTTAATACACCGCGAAAACTTCTGGCTGAATAGTAGGATTCAGCTCCATTATGGTAAGTAAAAACATTATTATAACGACGATCGCAGAAGATAGCTCCACCTAGTTTTCTAATTTCATCTGGAGTTTTTACCCAGCTTGATGTTTTCAAATCGAAGTTGCCAAGTTTTTGAAGTTCACGGTATTGTTCTTCTGTTAAGAGTTCAATTCCCATAGCAGTGGCAACATCAACAGCGCTATCTTTTGGTTTATATTCCTTTCTTGCAGTAAGTGCTGCACGATCGTAACAAAGACTTCTGCGTCCACTTGGACTTTCGGCAGAGCAATCATAAAAAAAGTATTCGCCCGTTTTTGTATCGTAGCCAACAACATCCGGTTCACCGCCGGTTTTTTCCATCTCGTTTAAAGACCAAAGCTTTTCATTATTCTTTTCCAGCTTCGCCAATACCTTATCCCATTTAATATCTTTATGGCGATTCATATTTTTTTCAAAGCGGGTTTTTAAAATGCTAAGAAGTTCACCACCTTGTTTTGATGATAACTCTTTTTTTATGCCTTTGGTTTTGCTCATATTTTTTGCCTCTTTTGAATGTATAATACACAATTTACAATGAACAATTAAAAATTAAAAATAGATTCCTGGTTTTGTAGAAATGTCAGGAGAGAACAGAAGTTTTTGATTACAGAGGTATTTTTACACAGAGACTTACAATGTCGAATGAAGAAAATTCTTAATTATATTATTAGGTTGCGGAATGAATTTGAGTAGGTTATTTTTTCAATGATTTAATAGGAATGAATATGCACTTAAAAAAATTATTATTAATTATTACAATTTATTCACTCATTTTAATATCCTGTGGTAAGGATGAAAACACAACAAATCCACCGGATGATAATAAAATAAAAAAGAGCAGTAAACGCGGGTTAGCGTATAATCTAACAAATGCTGCTGATCTTGATACTTTGAAAAGCGGGGTATCGTGGTGGTATAACTGGGCAATAACTACTTCGGCACCTGCAAATTATTACGATGTTTACCAAATGGAATTTATTCCTATGCTTTGGGGCGGCAATACAAGTAATAATGATATGACTGCTGTAAAAAGTTTTATACTTAATCATCCCGAAATTAAATACCTGCTTGTAATGAATGAGCCTAATCTAACCGACCAGGCAAACAGAACTCCCGAACAGGCAGCGGCAGATTGGTTAAAGTATGAACAGGTTATAAGTGAACTTGCTGCACAACAAAGAACAATTGAACTTGTTGGACCTGCGATGAATTGGGGAACAATGCAAAATTATTCTGATCCTGTTGTTTGGCTTGATGCTTTTTACGCTGCGTATAAAAATGCAAACGGAAACAGACCGCCAAAGATTGATTACCTTGCTTTTCACTGGTATGATTACGGACTTGCAGCACAGTTGGATCGTCTTCAAAAATACGGTAAGCAAATATGGATTACAGAAATGGCAAACTGGAATCCGCAAATTAACACTTACCAGAAGCAGGCAGCGCAAATGGTTGAGATGGTTAACATCTGCGAAACCCGCACAGATGTTTTTAGATATGCATGGTTTATCGGAAGAGGAACATATCCTGATAGTAAGTTTACTTATTTGTTTAATCCATCACCGGGAGAATTGAATGATCTTGGAAAGCTGTATTTGAGTTTGCCTTATAGTGAATAAATTTTGTATTATGTAAAAGAAAGGAAAGGTTTGTAAAAATGGAAAGAAAAGAATATTCAAATGGCGAAGTAACTATTGTGTGGCAGCCAAAATTGTGTATCCATTCAGGTGTGTGTGTTAAAACCTTACCAAAAGTTTACAACACAAAAGAAAGACCGTGGATAAAGCCTGAGAATGCTACTTCTAAGGAGCTGATTGAACAGGTTGCAAAATGTCCATCGGGAGCTTTAAGTATAAAGTAATTTAAAGATCATTACTCCTGTTCAACAAATTCCTGCATCATCCTGTTTACAGAATTTTTTATGCCGGGCGAGAGAGACTGCAGGTAATGATCCTGCATCAGGGCGCTTATTTCATTTAGCAGTTCGGGATGTTGTTTTACTATTTTGATGATAAACTTAAACGCCATCATTCTAACAGATGGCGCTTTACCGATTTGTTCCCACAATCTAATACAAACATCAAACAAAGTACCTTCATTTCTATCGCTGAGTTTCATCTTGTAAAGAACCCGGAGTAAATCTCTTTGATGACCATCTGATTTTGTTTTTAAGCATGCAAGTATAGGTTTCACATAATTTTTAACTCGCTCATCATTTTCCTTCATACAACTGCTAATTAAAAATGCAGATCGCCATGCAAAAGGCTGATCATCTGAAATGGCTAAATCAAGAGCCTCATTAAAATATTCGGGACAGGATTTCAAAAACGCAATCATTCCTTCTTTGTGCGAAGTGATTAATATGTTTTTTAGTTGTGATTGCATTAATAATTATTATATCAAGCTATATGCGGATAAAATTTCTTCTGTTGTCAAATGTAAAAATAGAAAAAGTGTGAGAGAAATCAGCAGTCATAAATTTAGAAGGTATCTACAAAAATAAAAGGAATGGTTACACATTTATAGTTGCAACGTTATCAGTCAGTATGATGCTTAGAATAGAGTAACGCAGGAAAGGATTCCTGCGCTACGAAAGACAAAAGCAACCTTCGAGATTTTGTATTCTCGAAGGGTTGAATAAAAAACAGAAAAAAATTAATCCTGTTCGTATGCCATTTCACCGTGGAGTGAACTATCTAATCCGGCTTCTTCTTCTTCCTTTGTAACTTTAACAGGTGTAACAAAATTTATTAACCAGAGCATTACATAGGAAAAAATAAAAGCGTAAACACAAACTGCTAAAACTGTAACTACTTGTTTGAATAAAAATTCATACCCACCACCCATAAGCAATCCATTTGTTGTAACCATTGGATTAACTGCATTTGTTGCAAATAATCCAAGCAGGATTACGCCGATCGAACCGCCAACGCCGTGAACACCCCAAACATCAAGAGCATCATCCCACTGCATTTTGTTTTTTAGTGATACCGCAAAGTAACAAACGATACCTGCAATGATTCCAATAATTGCAGCAGACTGAACAGTTATAAACCCGGCGGCCGGAGTTATTGTTGCAAGTCCTGCAACAGCACCGGTTAATAATCCAACAAACTTTGGTTTCTTTTCTAAAGTCCATGCTAAGATAAGCCAAGTGATAGCGGCAAAGGATGCGGCAATATCTGTATTTAAAAATGCTATACCTGTAATTGCATCAACCTGTAATTCACTGCCGGCATTAAATCCGTACCATCCAAACCACAATAAACCGGTGCCAAGAGCAACAAGCGGAATACTATGCGGCCCGCGTTCTGCGATGCTTCTTTTACCAACATAAAAAACAGAAGCAAGTGCGGCCATTCCAGCACTAGCGTGTACAACGATACCGCCGGCAAAATCAAGAACGCCCCATTGTGCTAACAGACCACCGCCCCAAACCATATGCACTAATGGAAAGTAAACAAATACTAACCAGAGAGTTAAGAAAACCATATAGGCGGGAAATCGAACTCTGTTTGCAAATGCGCCTGTGATTAATGCAGGAGTAATGATTGCAAACATCATTTGATATAAGCAGAAAACGTAAAGAGGAATTTTATTGTTGCCTGTAAAGATTGAATTGAGATCTGTGCCGGCAAGAAACGCCATATCAAGATTACCAATTATTCCGCCTTCGCCGCCGCTAAAACAAAGCGAGTAACCGAAAGCAAACCATATAACAGTTGTCCAACCAAGTGAAACAAAGCTTTGAATCATTATAGCTAAAACATTTTTTCGACCAACGAGTCCGCCATAAAAAAAAGCAAGACCTGGAGTCATAAGCATAACAAGACTGGTTGCAATAAGCATAAATCCAGTACTACCAGTATCGAACATATAAGCTCCTTATATTAAATTTGAAATTATCAATTGCGTTAAAACGTTAAACCAAAAACGAGATAAGAAATTTCTGCTCGTGGATTAATTAAAAAGGTAACTGAAACCGGCAAAGAATATTCTTCTGTAATCTTCACAGATTTTGTTGCTTTAACACCAACATTTATAACATTAAATGTTTCTGTGCCATAGTAACCGGGATTTTCTTCACTACCACCTGATGCACAAACAAAAAAGTTAAGAGGAATCTCAGCAACAGTGGTCGGATAATCAATTTGAAAATATGTATTGCTGCCGGCATCGTTGTAAACATTCATAAAACCGGAGAGAGAGAGTGGAAAAGAATCTGGTCCTCTTAAAAGAAATCCTGTTTCGATTGTATGGGCACCTGCACCATCTTGATCATCGTAATTATTAAAGTTGCCCCATTTTATTCCCGCATTCGGAAAGTAGTAATCTGTTACAATTGCACCAATGCTCATTCCGTTTTCAAAAGCATAAGTGTAACCAAGCCAGGTATCAACTTCCTGTCCGAATGTGTTACTGCTTGCATCATTTGATAAACTATATGAGCCCCAGATTCCAAAACTAAAACCTGAAACCGATAACGTTAATGCCGGCTGAATATTTACCGCATCATTAACATTAATACCACGCCAGATGTATCTGCTAACAACATCAGCTCCAGCACTTAAGCTTAGATCCTGTGCAAAGGAGATGCCCGCAGAGCATATAAAAAGCACTATTAATAATTTTTTAAATTTAAATATCATAAATGTTTTCCTTTAAATAGTGGAGAATAAGGTGTGTAAAATAGAAACGATTGAAGTTTTTGATTTTGGTATTCCATAAAAATTAAAATTACCTGTACAATTCTAGGTAATATGTTTTTTGTACTGAATTGCAAAATCAACTAGCGCAACAAGGATGCTGTAAACGAGCGTAAGTGCGCCACTATTGATAATAATTTGTTGTTTCCCGGAATCTATAAAACTAATTTTGGTTCAATTATTTATACTTTTATTGTGTTTTACTTAAGTATTGTTTGAAAAAAATATTACTAATACACGGCAAGACAGAGCAGAATTTTGAATTTCAAAATAGTTTAGAATCTGCAGGGTTTAATACTTACATAACAGTAGGAGAGACAGACGGTTTAAAAATAGCCGATCGTTATATGCCCGATATTATGATATGTGATCTGGACGATTGTGAAAAAGAACTTGGTGTTATAAAAAAATTAAATGAAAATCCGTGTACGGAATGCATTCCACTTTTAGTAATGACCTCAACTACGAATCATGCTCATTTAAGAGCAGCAATGGAATTGGGTGCTGATGATGTTCTTGTGAAACCTATTACTTACGAATCACTTTTACGATCTATAAATAAACGGTTAAGAAAAATTGAAGTTATAAGTGTACGCTTAACTGATAAGATTATTTCTACCGAAAATGCTTTTTCAAATCAATCAAAAAAGATTGATCACATACTTATTAAGATCGGTACGAATTTAAAGCTTATAGAATTTTCTAGAATAGTATGTATATCTGCATTAAAAGAATATTCTAAGGTAACAACGGAGGATGGCTGTAAAATTGTGGTAAGAAAATCTATTAGAAACTGGGTTGAAACTTTGCCGGCAAAAGACTTTTTGAGAATTCATCGTGCTACAATTGTTAACATGCTTTTTTTAGATAAGATTGAGAAAGCCGGATTTAGAAGCTACAATGTTTATCTTAAAAACATTTCCACTCCATTTCCAATCAGTCAGAGATACGGAAACATTATGAAAAAAACATTTTCTGTTTAAATAGTACGCTGAGAATTTCTTTTCATTATAATTAAAGAGATATCATCGGCCGTGGGATAATCACCAATAAATTGTTCAAGCTGCGAAACGATAAAATTACCAATCTGCTGCGGAGAATTGTTTGATGAAAGCTTAATCAATTTTTGAAATCTTTCCATTCCAAAGAATTGACCGTATTCGTTTCTTGCTTCAAACACTCCATCTGAATATGCAATAAAAATTTCATTTTGTTTTAGCACCAATGTTTGCTCATTGTATTCTGCGTTTGAAACAAGCCCCAGCGCAATATCACCTTTGGACAGTTCTTTAATCTCGTTGTTGTTAACAATAAGCGGAGGGAAGTGTCCGGCATTTATAAAATCTATTTTGCCTGAATCGGAATCAATTTGGATGAACAGCATTGAGGCAAATAAATTAGGTAAACTATCACGATGAAAAATTTTATTAATCTTTTTTCCAAAATCTGAAAGTGAATTAATTTCTGCTGCGAGTGCACGGATTGTTGCTTGTAGTTTTGAGGTCATAAGTGCGGCCTGAAGTCCTTTGCCCGCAACATCTGCAATAGTTAACACAGTTTTGCTTTCATCCAACCGCAAATAATCAACAAGATCTCCTCCAACTTCATTAGCAGGACGAGTAAAAAGCCAGATAGTCCACCCGGCTATTTCCGGATTTTGTTCCGGCATAAATGCGCGCTGAACTTTTCTTCCGGCTTCAAGTTCGTTTTTAGCAAGAAGTTTATCTTTTAATTCAAGAAACAAAACAAACAGAATTAAAAGCCCACCGATCAATCCCCAATTACTTGAAATGGAAACATTATCAATTGATACACTGCCACTTGTAAATAATAAAAAAACACCGAGAAGCACGAGAATACGTCTTAGCGGAGTTAAATGAAGAAACATGCTTTTTGTTAACCACGCAAATTTATGAACCCATCTTTCAATAAACGTCATAGATTCAAGCTGGGATTTTTTCTCTGAGTCTAAATAAAAGCGACTTAGATTTTTATATTCGTTACTAAAATCTTTTCTGAAATTAATATTTTTAAAATCATTCTTGATAGTATGACGAAATTTTTGTTCGGGTATTTTTGTAGAGTTTATCTGGTTCATTTTTACTGTAAGTAGAATATATGCACCAAAACTTAGATAAATGGATTGATAACAGCAAGAAAGACTTGATGAGCGGTTTTACGAAATAATGGAAAACCAGACTAATTAAAAATCACAACAAATATCAAATTGGTTTTATATCTTCACGGCATTAAATCAATAACTAATTAGAGAACAATGTTTAAGCAATCACAAGACCCCGGACTTGGTGAAAAATATTTTAAACACACCAAACGCATTATAAACAAAGATGGTTCGTTTAATATCAAAAGAATTGGGGGCGGACTTTCTTCAAGAAACACATTTCATTACCTGATTAATATTTCCTGGACAAAGTTTTTAATAATAGTATTTGCAGGATTTATTACAGTTAATTTATTCTTTGCCATTCTGTATCACCTGGCTGGGATTGAAAATCTTGTTAATGCAGAAGCCCACGATGGATTACAATCTTTTTTAAACACTTTTTTCTTCAGCGTTCAAACATTTGCTACTGTTGGTTACGGGGGAATTCATCCCACCGGAATTTTGTCAAATATTATCGCTTCAATTGAATCGATGACAGGAATATTAAGTTTTGCATTAGCCACAGGGTTGCTTTACGGCCGGTTTTCAAAACCTTCTGCCAAAATTAGTTTTAGCAATAAAGCAATTATTACAACATTTAAAGAAGGCAAAGCTCTAATGTTTCGTGTCGCAAATGCGCGTCCAAATGTGATGATGGAAATGGAAGCTAATGCGATGATTACTTTTCTGGATAAAAATAATAATCAATTTACCAGAAAATATTTTCCTCTTAAGTTAGAAATAAAATTTATATACTTTTTTCCATTGCCTTGGACAATTGTGCATCAAATAGATGAAGACAGTCCCTTATTCGACAAAACAGAAAGTGATCTGAAAAATCTGGAAGCCGAGTTGTTAGTAATGATAAAGGGATTTGATGACAGTTTTTCTCAAACTGTTATAACCAGAAATTCTTATAAGTATGATGAGATTGAATGGGATTCAAAGTTTATCCGAGCGTTTTCAACAGATGAAAGTGGAGAAACAATTGTTGATCTTGAAAAGCTAAGTGAGACTGAAAAAATAAATTAGAAGGACGGCGATTAAACCGTCCTTTCTTCAAAATATACTATCTTAATAAAATCATTTTCTTTGTTTCAACGAAACTTCCGGCTTGTAGCTTATAAAAGTAAGTTCCGCTTGAAAGGTTTCTTGCATCAAAACTAACTTCATAATTTCCGGCTGGTTTGTTTTCATTAACAAGTGTTGCAATTTCTTTACCAAGAAGGTCGAAAATTTTAAGTGTTACTAATTGCCTACTGCTTATTGCATACTGAATACTTGTGCTTGGATTAAATGGATTAGGATAATTCTGTTCTAATGAAAAAGTTTGCGGCAGACTTAAATCCACTTCAACTTCAGTCGAGTAAGAAAATGTTCCATCAAAATCTATTTGCTTTAATCGATAAACATATTTTTCAGTTGATAAATTATTATCAGAAAAAGAATATGAATGTGATTGTGATGTTGTGCCGTGGCCATTTATAAAACCGATTTTTTCCCAATCAGTCATACTTCGACTTCGCTCAGTATGACTTGAGCGTTCGATTTCAAATCCTGAGTTGTTAAGTTCTGTTGCTGTAATCCAGCTTAGTTCAACTGAATTATTTGAAACATTTGCAGAGAAAGAAACAAGCTCAACAGGAACAATTGAATTGCCAAGTTCACCATCAGGGTTTATATCCTGTGCATAAATACCAGCACCATCTAAACGATCATCACCCCAGGCAAGTTTACAATTTTTATAAACATCAACTGTAGAAACTAATTGTAATTTATCGCTGGATGGATTTGAAAGTATTGTAAAATTTCCTGTCCATAAAAAATCTCCAACCGAGTTACATGCAAAACCTTCAACTTTATCATTTTGTCCTGCACCATTACCTTCAAGATAATATAAATATGCCCTGTTGTTTCCCAATTCTGCTGTTAAGTAACTTATTGAAGTTGTGAATGCGACACTTAAATCCTTAAATATTTTTGCATCATCCATCCATTGCCTTGTTCCATCGGATGAAAGTTTTTGTCCGCTTATTCCATTTTGATTTTGATTCGGTTCTGTTTCCATCCAGAATACATAAGTTTCGTTTGTAGAATTATCAAAAGCAATAACAGGATTAAACTTATGCCTGTTTGCTTTTAATGAAGCTTCAGCTCCATTTACCGGAAAGTAAATTGAACCGCCCGAAGAAACTCTTTGGACAAATGCACTTTGCAGACTATTAGCATCACGATCATCATGCCAGGAAATCAATCCGCCATTATTATTATCTGAATAAACTTTAGGAACAGTAAACGCAGCAATTGTTCCGAGATCCTGCACATTAACATTCCAGCTAACAGTTCCGCTTGATGAAATCTTTTTTGCACGCAGCTTTACGGTTTGAGCCGGAAAACTACCCGTGGTTGCTGTATGAAACAAAACAACTCCACCGCTGTCTGAAGTAACAATATCGGGATAACTAAACCCTTCAGTTGCCGATTGAAGTACTATTGGATTTGTTCCCCAAAGTTTTGTGCCCGCAAGAGAAATTTTTTGCAAACCAACCTGAGATCTTGTTGCTGCAATTATCCATGCAACAACAATATTTCCATCATCAGTTTTTGCAAGTTTTGGATTAGCTTGAAAATCGGCTGTCGGATTTAAATCAATTCCGTTTGCACCCCAAAGAAAATCACCACTTGGAGAAATCGCATAAACAAATGGATTAAGATTTCCGCTGTTTCTTGTATCGGTAAATGCAACGATAGCGTTATCATTATCATCAACCATCAAATCCCAATCTACTAGCGATGTTGATTGCGGGTTGCTGCTAACTAACAATCCATTTGGTGCCCACATTTTATTTCCAAGCGGATCTAATCGCTGCAAGTAAACAGCATAACTTCCGCTTCTGTTATCAAACCAGGAGATATAGGATCCACCATCTGATGTTGATCCTATTTTTGCAAGAGCTTGTTCGCCTGTTGTATCGCAAACAGCTAGATTAACAGCGGGATTGTTTGACCACTGTGCGAACGTTGTAAAGTTTAAAAAGAAAAAAGTGAGAACAGCTATTATTAGTAAATAAAATGTTTTCATTAAAAACTCCTTTGATTTACCAATAACATAACCATTCCCACTGATTTAATAAAGCGGGAGATAAAAGATTTTATAACCCGGAAATTATTTTTTGACAGCTTCTTTCTTTTTTATTTTATCCTTTTGATCCAGATTAAACTTAGTATTGTATTTTCCAAAAGGTAAAGCAAGAAAAATATTTTTATTCACATCTCTAGCTACCGGAACATAATCTGTTGCGGCAGTTTGAATTGCAGTAGTAACAACTTGCGCTAATAATCCGATCCAGCCGCCCCCGCTCCCGCTTGATCCACTTGTATTTACTGAAATTTTTTCATCATAAAACCAAACATCTTCACCAGAAGATGTTGATTTTAATTCGCATCTTACTTTTACATCCACGCTACCTGAAGTGATAAAATATTTAGTGTCCCATTCCTCAATTGTAACATACATTACAGCATCTGCACCAAAATACTCTTTAAATTTTTCTAAAGGTGCATTTAGCATTGTTTCTGTATCGTATAATCCTTCCTGCTGCAAAATATCACTTACTATTTCCATAGGAAAAACATAATAGCCGCTGTTAGTAAGTGGTTCTGCTACAGTAGTCATATAATAATCTTTTGCATCAGCAGCGGTTGAGTTGTTCATCGGAGGCAACACCAGAATACTTGTTGGTTTTTCTAAATACATTTTGGGAGCAAACTCTTCTTTTGTAATATAAGTTGCACATCCAACTAAATTTAATATTAAGAACACAACTATTAGTGATAATGTAATTTTCATTTTGTCCCCTTATTATATTCATCTTTAATTCTGCTAATGAAAACGGCTGATTCAGGATAGAGTTCTATTTCTTTTGCGAGATATTCAAAACCTTCAGCTTGTTTTCCTTCTTTTAGTAATAGGAATCCATATTCTGCATTTACACCTGGTGGTGTAATTTTATTTTTCTCCGCCGAAATTTCCATGACGGATAATAATTCTTTTTTATGAGCGTCAAGTGTTTCTTGATCAGGATTTTTTTTATAATCATAGAGGGTAGTAGAATAGTTGCCCCAGTAAAAATTGTCTTTTGATGTTGTTCCACATCCCACAACAAATAAAGGTAAGACAAAACTCAACAATAAGATAGTTTTCACGGAACCTCCAGCTCGATAGTGTTTTGAGATTGTATAATTAAGACTCGATCTACAATTAAATTGTTATCTCTGTAAACTTTAACGGAGTATTTTCCGGGACTAAGTTTGTAAAGATCAGTTTCCGGGTTTATAGAAAACTTTATTGACTCCCCAATTTCAACAGATGCGTTAAGGGTGTTTCCTGTAAACTTTATATAGCCGCTGCTTTCTTTTTCCAGAACTCCTGTTTTATATCCACCGCAGGAGGTAAGAAAAAGTATAGAAAAAATTATAATGACAAGATTTCTCATTTATTTTCTCCCTGTTTTATGGTTCTTGAACAAAATAATCTGAAAAATTTTCGATTGGTAATTCTCCAGATAGTTTAGAGCAAATAGAAAGTTCGGATACTTCTGTGCCGGGGACAGTTGAAACTACTTTAATTTTTCCAACAACTTTTCCCGGCAATTCAATATCAATATTAGTTTGCGGATTTTTAACTACGTTTCCTTTTTTATAAACATCAAACTCATCGCCAACTTTAATTCCTTGTTTTTCGCCACCGCCAATAAAGTAGTTACCATCTTCATAAGCTATTAGATAAGATTTCCATGGACTATCTAGTAAACGTTCAACAATATTATTTACGAGCTTTGATATAGCGGCATTAATAACTTTATCATTTAATGTCGCATCATATTCGGCAGTTTCACCAACTCCCAGCACGGTTCCGGCTTCAACAAAAGCCTCTCCTTCGCCTTCTTCAGAATAAACAATGTGGCTTGTTTTAACATCAACTAATCTTATTGAAACTTTTGCATAGGCAGTTTGCTTTTTAGTTCTGCTAAATACCCCGACGTCACTGGTGGATTTTCTACCAAACTCTGTAATTGAACCAACGATTAAATAGTCAGCGGGAATATCAAATGATTTGAGATTGGCTATTTCTTTTTCTTTTGATATTTGCTCAAGATCAGAACGTTCCAGCAATACAAACTTTTCTGTATCAACAAGTTTTGATGATAAAATATCCATTGCCTGCTTTCCCAATCGATCTTCATTTTCTTTATCAAAAAAACCACGGCCGTATTTTGTTTCATTAGAGAAACGAGCAATAGCAACTTTTCTTTTTAACGATCTTTCCTGTTGATTAATAACTGTTTTGCTAACAGTTTGTTTTGTATTTGATACATTTTCAATAACTGGTGGTTTAACGGTGGTGCAATTGATAAAGAGAAACGTTAATAGAAGCGGTGTCAGAAATCGCAAAAATAGTTTCATATATTATTCTCCCATTAAATTAGTAAACACGAAAATGATTATCTATTACGAATTGATATACTTGTATACGAAATGAAGGAAACGACTCATATAAGAACCTCCCTTGCTAAAAAAGTAATATTGTTAAAAACTAAATTAAGTGACTGTAATTGGATTATCAATCAACATTGGTAAACTATTTAGGAGTATCAA
>CXWK01000377.1_pt4 | contig 19148 bp, 15 predicted proteins | sample 590851 | NCBI WGS metagenome assembly CXWK01 (sample SAMEA3498364, study PRJEB10139) | wastewater metagenome | biome: wastewater treatment plant; material: activated sludge | place: Denmark | collected 2014-08-01 | reverse complement strand
AAGATTGGGAGTTGAAAGTAAGTTCTTGTATTTTCCTGATGAAACTCATTTTGTTTCTAAACCGCAAAATGCAAAATTGTGGTGGAATACCGTGTTTGATTGGTTTAAATCGCATCAAAAATAGGAGAGATAATGAAAGAAAAAGATTTAGAAATTGTAACTCCCGATGATGAACTTTTTGAAAATTTAAATGATCTCGGGGCTTTTAGAATCGGCGGCAAAACTGATAAGGAAATAGAAGACGATTACAGCGAAAGAACTTCTTACGTTGAAGAAAACTTATGGAGTAAAGTTCAACGTGTAGGAAAGAAAATTTCTTTTGCAAAAGATGTAATTGCTCTCTACAATTACATGAAAGATTCCTACGTTAGCTGGCATCGCAAAGCGATTGTTGTAATGGGATTGATTTATTTTATCTCACCGATTGATACGATTCCGGACATAGCTCCGCTAATTGGATATCTTGATGATCTTGGAGTTATTACTGCGCTCATCAAATATCTTGGCAGCGAATTGATTCCATATTATGATGATAAATATAGAAAGTAATTTTTCATTTTGTCATGCCGGACTTGATCCGGCATCCATCCTTAAATCATTTTTAGATTCCGCATCAAGTGCGGAATGACAAGAAAGTCATTCTTAGTTTTATGAAATACAAACTCCTCAAATCAGAAATACGTTACAAAGGAAAAGTATTTGATCATCAGGTTGATGAAATCGAATACGAAAGCGGCAATAAAGGAGTTCGAGAAATTGCAATTCATCCCGGCGGAGTCAGTTGTTGTTCCTGTTAAAGATGATGGGAAAATAATTTTAGTTAAACAATTCAGATACCCACTGCAAAAAACATTGATTGAGCTACCAGCCGGTAAACTTGATAAAGGCGAAGACCCATTAGTTTGTGCAACTCGCGAACTTGAAGAAGAAACAGGTTACAAAGCAAAAGAAATAAAAAAACTTGGTGAGATTTATACTGCTCCGGGTTATTGTACAGAAGTTCTACATATCTATTCTGCAAATGGTTTGATTCCAGGAAATCATAACCGTGAGGAAGGTGAACACGGAATGGAAATTCTTGAATTTTCAATTGGTGAGATTGAAAAAATGATTTCTGATGGTGAAATAACTGATGCAAAAACAATAGTTGGAATACATTATCTAAAAAATCTTGGTAATCACTGAATGGTCAATCTTTTTTCTCTAAACCTAAATTCCTATATTGAATTAGCTATAAATCAACATTTATGAAGATATACAACCAACTATTAAATACTATAAAGGAGAAGGGAGCTGCTTATTTAGTTCTGCTAGATCCTGATAAACTTCCTGAAAACAAACTAGCAGGATTTTTAAAGCATTGTGAAAAATCTGGCGTTGATGGATTTTTAGTCGGCGGCAGTTTAATGGTAAATGGTGATTTTGAAACATTCATCGAAAAAGTAAAAGTAAATACAAATCTTCCTTCGATAATTTTTCCCGGCAGTATTACTCAGGTTTCATCTTTTGCAGATGCAATTTTATTCTTATCTGTTGTGAGCGGAAGAAATCCCGAACATTTAATCGGCAAACATGTTCTTGCTGCGCCATCAATAAAAAAATCCGGAATTGAACCGATTGCTACTGCGTACATTTTAATTGAATCAGGTTCAACAACAACAGCAATTTATATGAGCGGAAGTTTGCCAATACCTAGAAACAAACCAGAAATTGCTGCAGCAACTGCTCTTGCATCAGAATATCTTGGAATGAAATTAATTTATCTTGAAGCCGGAAGCGGTGCTGACAATTCTGTTCCAAATGAAATGGTAAAATCTGTTTCTAATCAATGTACAATTCCTGTTATTGTTGGTGGTGGAATTCGAAATCCACAAACAGCGAGAGAAAAAGTTGAAAACGGTGCATCCATTATCGTTACAGGAAATTATTTTGAAGATGAAAATAACTGGGATTTAATAAAAGATTTTGCTTCTGCTGTACATATTAAACAAAGTATTTTAGTTTAACTCAATAGCACACTGATGACACTGATTAAGCAGATCAGCGCTGATCAGAAAAATCTGCGTCATCTGCGTGCCATTGTCTTTAAGGATAAAAAATTGGACGCACAAAAATTTATAATAGATTCACTGAACGAAAGCTCTGAAACTAAACTTAAAATTAAAGATCAACTTGCAGATGAAATAATTAAAGCTGTTGATTTACTTGTAGCTTCTTACAAAGACGGTAATAAACTTTTATTATGTGGTAACGGTGGAAGTGCAGCAGATTGTCAGCATATTGCAACTGAGTTTATGATAAGATTAAGTCATCATATTCAGCGTCCTGCTTTACCAGCAATCGCATTAACTACCGATTCATCAAATCTTACTGCTGGTGGAAACGACATTGGATTCGAAAATGTTTTTGCAAGAAATGTTGAAGGTCTTGGTGCGCTTGGTGATGTACTGTTAGCAATCTCTACAAGCGGAAACTCTCCAAATATTATAAAGGCTGTTGAAGCCTCACACGCAAAAGGAATTAAAGTAATAGGTTTACTTGGAGGAACTGGCGGCAAACTAAAATCACTTGTTGATCTTCCAATTGTTGTTCCTTCATCCAATACGCAAAGAATACAGGAAGGGCACATTACAATTGCCCACATTGTTTGTGAGCTTGTTGAAGATAAACTGTATGGTTAAATAACAATAAACAAAACGCAAATTCCAAAACTAAAAAATTGTTATTTGTTTATTGCTATTTGGGATTTCCTAAACTCGTTCCCATCCAATCAATTTTATCACCAATTTGAATGTTATGTTTATCAGTAAAGCCAGCTAAAACTTCAACAACATATTTTGCAGGTTCTGAAGAAGGGTAACTTTGATCCGAAAGAGTTTTTGTGTTCTTATGAATAGTTACAATTTGTTTTTGGTCGTTAACAAAAAGCATATCAAGCGATATTAAAGTATTGCGCATCCAGAAAGATTGCATTTCAAGTTTATCAAAAATAAATAGCATTCCCTCATTTTCTTTCATCTCTTTTCTGTTCATTAACCCAAGTTGTCTTTCATAATGGTCATCGGCAATTTCTATGTCAATTTTTGATTTTAAAATCCCAAGTGAATCTGTAAAAGTTAATTCACCTTCTTTTGTAAAAGTATAATATTCCACTTTAGGCTCGTTTGTTATAAAATTATTTACAATAAAAAATCCTAACAGGGCAACCACAACTACACCAACAATAATTCTTTGTGTTGTTACTTTGCTTTTAGTTTTACTTGATTTTTGTTCAGTGTGTTTCTCGTGCTTTTTAGCCATTATCATTTTTCCGATATTTGTACGGAGCAAATATAAATAAAGATTTTTAGTATGTCATTGCGAGTGAGTCATCGAACGAAGCAATCTGCTAAACTTATTAAATATCTAACTAGATGTTTAGTGCACTAAAAATATTTTAGAATGCTTCATCCCGATGCGGGATTCGCAATGACATTTAAAGGAAAAAATGGAAAAAATAATCAACCGCGAAATAATTGAACTATCAGAGCAGAAACAAAAAATGATTGTTAGCGGATGGGGAAATCATACTCTTGATAAATCAATTGTTGAAAAGATAACATATGTTTCGGATGGATTAAAAGTATCAGGCTACATCGCATTTCCAAAAGATGATTCAAAAAAATATCCTTGCATAATTTGGTGTAGAGGTGGAATCGGAAACGCTGGAGCGATTGATAAATTTACAGCACGTGGAATTTATGGACAACTTGCAAGCTGGGGTTATTGTGTTTTCGCATCACAGTATCGTGGGAATGATGGCGGCGAAGGACACGATGATTTTGGCGGTGATGATTTAAATGATGTTCTAAATCTTATTCCACTTGCACAAGAAATTCCGCAAGCAAATAATGATGTTTGGGGAATTGAAGGCTGGAGTCGCGGTGGAATGATGACTTATCTTACTTTAACAAAAACTAATTTGTTTAAAGCTGCAATTGTACTTGGTGGAATTGCAAATCTTCGGTGCAATTCTGATGAGAGCAAATTTATGCGCAAACTTTATGAGCACACAATGGGCAGGTATGGTGAAGATGAATTTAAAAGCAGATGCGAAACCAGATCGATTGTAAACTTTGCTGAAAAACTTTCCAGAACAACTCCAATGCTTATAATTCATGGAAATGCTGATGAGAGAGTTTTGCCACACGATTCACTCGATCTTTCTTACAAACTATTAGATTTAAAAATTCCATATAGATTAATAATGCTGGAAGGTGGAGATCATTTTCTAAAATCTCACCGCAAAGAAGTTGATGAGATGAGAAAAAATTGGTTTGAGAAATATTTGAAATAGTTAACGCATATTTCTTGCGTTTCGTTCTTAGTGAAATTTATCTTTGTGTCCTTTGTGGTTAAGTCTTTTAACCACAAAGAGCACGAAGGTGGCACAAAGCTCTCAAAGTTTATTTTAAAAGTATTCCCGTTGGGATTTCTGATCAAGCTATTTTATCACTTGATCATCAACATCTTTTTAGTTTCAACAAAATCACCAGCTTGCAGTTTGTAAAAGTAAATTCCTGATGCTAGATTCTTGATGCTTGATGCTGGATTAAAATCCACTTCATAACTTCCTGCATCTCTATACTCATTAACTAAAGTGGCAACTTCATTACCAAGTATATCATAAACCTTTAATGTTTGCCAACTGCCGACTGGAGACTGCCAACTGATTTTTGTGCTTGGATTAAACGGATTTGGGTAGTTTTGTTGTAATAAAAATTCTTTTGGTTGAATGAGATTATTTTCTTCTTCTTTAACAAAAGTAACACCGCCATCGGTTGTGTGGAGAATCGTTCCATTTTCGCCAACTATCCAACCTAAGTACTGGTCCACAAAATAAACCGCCCTTAAATTTACATTAGTTCCGCTTGCCTGAAACTGCCAGGTATTACCGCCATCGGTTGTATTTAATATTGCTCCAGAATATCCAACCGCCCAACCATAACTCTGATCAACAAAAAATATTGAGTACATAAGAGGACAGCTTCCATTTACATTAATGGTCTGCCAGGAATTACCTCCATTTGTTGTTTTTGATATTTGAATTCCTAAAGTCGTATTCATACCTACAGCCCAACCTGTATTTTGATCAATAAAGAAAACTGAATACCGATCCTGAACACTACCTACGTTTTGTGAATGCCAGCTATACCCCCCATCAGTTGTTCCGAACATTGCTCCTAAATAGGCCCATCCATTAAAATAGTATCCCACAACCCACCCATTGTTCTGATCAACAAAACTAATTGAAGATAAATCAATTGTGGTGGGTGGGTTGGAGGATACAAAAGTATACTGAAGTTGCCAATTTTGGCCACCATCAGTTGTATTATACAAACTTCTATCACCGACTACCCAGCCTTTATTGCTGTCAACAAAACAGACTTCATACAAATGAATATTAACTCCTATGCTAGTATCTTGCCAAGTATAACCACCGTCGGTTGTTTTTAGAATTATGCCATGAGACCCTACAGCCCACCCATTGTTTTGATCTAAAAAACAAACAGAACTTAGTTCGGCGGTAATTCCGCTATTTAAATTTGGCCAGTTATTACCCCCGTCTGTCGTTTTTAATATCGTACCGCCACCTCCGACGGCCCAGCCTTCATTTTGATCTACAAAACAAACAGACCACAGTCCGGTAGTGTTCCCACTATTTAGTTTTTGCCAGTTATTCCCTTCGTCAGTAGTTTTTAAAATAGTCCCACTTTCTCCTACACACCAGCCGTTTTGCCCATTAAAAAAAACTGAACGCAACCCGGCATTAGTTCCGCTATTACTATTTTGCCAGTTATTACCCCCATCATAAGTTTTTAATATAGTACCGCTTTCTCCCAAAACGCAACCTGTTTGGTCATTCCAAAAGTAAACAGAAAATAAATCACTGGCTGTAACAGAGCTAGTTAAAATCCAATTTTCTCCTCCATCTGTTGTTCTAAGTATTTTACCCCATTCTCCCACAGCCCAACCAGTTTGATTATCTATGCAATAGACTGAATATAAATTGAAAAAAGTTGAGCTATTATTCTGTAAAATCCAATTATCTCCTCCATTAGTTGTTTTTAGTATTGCATCATAACCCACAGCCCAACCAGTTTGATCGTCTAAAAAGTGAACGGATAACAAGGAGTAAGATGTTGTGCTGCTGTTTTGTAATACCCAACCATCTCCCCCATTAGTTGTTTTTAATATTGTATAAAAATCACCTACGGCCCAACCAGTTTGATTATCTGTGAAATATACTGAATATAGATTGGAATAAACATTGGCATTGACATTCTGTACAGTCCAGTCGACTCCTCCATTTATTGTGCTTAGTATTGTATTATGAGCACCCACAGCCCAACCGGTTTGATCATTTATAAAATAAATCGAGTATAAGGTGGACCATCCAGGCTGGGTGTTATTTGCAATCCAGTTTTTTTGTACCACCCAGTTTTCTCCGCCATCGGTTGTTTTTAGGATCACACCACCGTATCCGGTAGCCCATCCAGTTAGATTGTCTATGAAATAAATTGAATTTAAAGTATTTCCTTGCGGCAATGGATTTTGCCAAAACCACTGTGCATTTACTTGTAATGAAACTGAGAAGAAAAGTACCAAACTAAAAACTAACCCGATCTTTTTCATAAAAGCCCCGTAATGAAAATGATTAAATATATCTACTTCAAAAAAGGGGAAAGTAATCCGTAATGTCAATAGTGGGGCTGTGGGTTTTGGTAGGCAGGCAATTATTGCTCAGAATGGGTGTGAGGTTTTTTGCTGTGCATGTAAAAACACAATTGGTGGCACAAATTCTTTTGGAAATAGAGGTATTTACGTTCAGCGTGGCATTTCCGGTTTTGGAAATAGGGCTCAAAAAGATTATTTATGTAGTATGCAAATGCATACATAGGGTATAATTTATTATGAAGATAGTATGCAAATGCATAGATAGGGTATAATTTATTATGATAGTAGTATGCAAATGCATACATAGTATATAATTTATTATTTATATAGTATGCAAATACATACATAGTACATAATTTGTTATATATGTAGTATCACTTTGCATACTAGGGCAATAACATTTATTTTAGCTATTTCCGATTTTGGAAATGCCATATTTTAAAGGATTAAGCAATGTTAGATCTAAATATACTATTTAAGAACCATTTTAGCGGCAGACTAATCAGCGATAACAAGATTCGCAAGTTTGCGGAAATACATCTGCAAAGATTATCGGCTAATAATGGCAGCGGAGAGTTCTCCCAGTTAATTACCGATACACAAAATGCTTACACCCAGTATTTTGGATCATTGAATGAAGAGAATAAAAACTATGCTATACAACAGGGACTAACAATTTCTGTTAGCAAAGTATTAAAAGAGTTTAAGCAATTTGCCAGCAGCAGCGAAGGGCTGGTTCGTGCACAGTTTGGTAAAAAGGCTGCCGAGTACCAGGAGTTCTTTCCCTTTGGATTAAAAGAATACTGGCATCTAAATCTAACCAAAGCAGAAACAGTGACGCAGAGATTTTATAAAGCAGCCGGCAAGCACAGCACTGCGTTTGGTGATAGTCTTAAAAATCTTGCACAAACACTTTTAACAGAATTTAAAGAGGCAAGGTCAAATCAGCTTAAGAAAATGGGAGAAGTGGCTGAGAAGAAATCATCAACAAGAGGGAGAAGAAAAGATCTTGAACTTCAGTTGATAAAGAATTTACACTACATCGGATATTTGTATCCCGGCAATGTAGAAATGTGCAATAGCTTTTTTGATCAGAGTTTTTTGAAAAGGAAGAAAGCGGCTAAGAAGTAATATCTAGAAGTATTCTTTTCTCTGCGTCTTAGCGTCTTTGCGCGAAATCTTTTTTCTCACGCAAAGACGCAGAGTCGTAAAGTTTATTTTAGAAGTATCATCTTTTTAGTCTCAACAAAGTCCCCGGCTTGAATTTTATAAAAATAAATTCCACTTGCAATGGCAGGACTGGAGTTCCGCCCTACGTTGAATTCGATCTCATAACTTCCGGCATTACGATACTCATCCACAAGAATTGCAACTTCATTACCAAGAATATCATAAACTTTAAGTGAAACTAAACCGGCAACTGGTACCTGATATTTAATAACAGTAGATGGATTAAAGGGATTAGGATAGTTTTGTTCCAATGAAAATTTTAAAGGTGCATTCACATCAACTTCTATTTCATTTGAGTAAGAAAATGTTCCATCAAAATCAATTTGTTTTAATCTATAGAAAGCATTTTGTGTAAGCAGTTTATCATCTATAAACGAATAATTATTAATCTCAGATGTTGTACCACTTCCATTTACAAAGCCAATCTTTTCCCAATTCTTTTTATTGTTGACTGAAGACTGTGAACTGCGGATTGCCTTTTCTATTTCAAATCCTGAATTATTTAATTCACTTGCTGTTTGCCATTTTAGATTTACTTTTCCATCAATCATATTAGCAGTAAATGACGTAAGCTCAACTGGTACAACTGCATAAACCATAATACCGATATCATCTACATACCAACCATCTCTAACTTGTGAGCCATCTGTTTTTAACTCAAATTTTAGTTTAACCTGATTGGTGTTGTAAGGTGATAAACTAATTTCTTCTCTTAGCCAATTAGAGCTAACTCCATCATAAAGTGGTTCACCGGCAGGTTGGAATGAGCCGACTCCAGGCTGTGTGTGTTGTCCTGCTAATGGAATCCATGTTGTTCCATTATTTGTTGAAACTTCAACCTGTCCATAGTCCCAGTTAGATTCCATATCATACTTTGTTTGAAAAACTAATCTTGGGTTCTCATAAGTTGTAAGATCGATAGCATTGGTAAGCGTCATAGTTACAGTTGCACTATTTAAATAGTTACCGGATTTACTATCTGTAAAAGATGTTGGAGAGCTGTAAAAGGTTGTGTTCGTGGCTTCCCATTTAGGAACACTTGGAGTTGCAGTCACTGTCCACAATAGTAATGGATCGTTAGTGGTATCTGCAAAGACAAACATTGGTGTACCTAAAATAAAACTAACAGTATCTTGCTTTACAATTGTTCCGCTAAAGCTGGAGGTTAAAAGCAAACTGACAGTAGCATCTGATGGTGCAGAAGAAGAAACACTAAATGAAAGGGGAGTAGTTAGAGATGCGGTGTTTCTTGATTGAATAGAATCATATTCAGCATTACCAGACAATACTGTTAAATAAGGACTAAGAGAAGTTAGCTGCAATTGAACTTCGTAAGCTGTACTTAATCCTTTATTCTTAAAAACACTGTTCATAAATATAACATCGCCCGGATCAACATAATCTTCACTAAATCCAGCATCAACAAGTTCTACATAAGCACCGGCAACCCATGCATTGTAAAGGTTTGGTCTCAACATATCCTGGCACAGCGGAAATATTCTGCTTTGCGGCGGCCAAAAATTATCACTTGATGAACCTATTTCAACAGTATAACCAAATGCTTTTTGCTTTGCAGTTTGTTCTCCATACATCCAATCTCTAACTGATCCATTAGATTGATAACCAAGAATTTCTCCGCTGGTACCGTAAGTAAATCCATTGTAAGAAGCCATATCAGATGCATATTCACGGTAAGTTGCAGAATCCGGTGTTTGCTGTTCAATATATCCCCATGGATATAGAAATGCATTTTGGTACGAATGTAAATTAAAATGAGTTTTATAATTTTTTAGAAGTGCTAAATCTCTAACAGCCTGACTTTCGGGTTCAGAAAAAGCAGAAGGACCGCGATACGTTTCACTACCGGGTGTTGGGCTTGAGCCAAGGTTATCATATCCCCAGGCAAATCCAAAATTTCTGTTAAGATCAACGCCATAAGTTCCATCGCCATTATTTCTTCTGTTCTTGCGCCACATTCCGCCGCCACTTGGATTTGTTGAACGATTATATTCATATCCATCAGGATTAAAACATGGTACAAAATACATTTCGCGGTTATTTACAAGGTAAGTTACTTCAGGATCAGTTCCGTAATTTTGAAGCAGATACCACATATAGTACATCATAGATGCCATTGATTGTGGTTCTCGAGCATGAATTAGTGCATCATACCCAACTTTAATTTCACTTTCATTTACATTTGGATTGTCTGAAATTTTAACTGCCCAAATAGTTCTGGATTGCTGGCTTAATCCAATCGAATATTTCTGTGTGATAATATTTGGATACTGTGCAAACATTGAATCGAGGTTAGCAACTATTTCTGCAAAAGTGTAGTAACCGCCCATAGATCCAAATCCGAATCCATCAACGTTATAATTATCATTACTTTCAATTAAAACTAAATCTTTTTCAATATCAGTTAATTTTTGCTGTTGATCATAAAAAGTTTTCCAATCTTCGATTAAAACAGTATAGTTAAATCCGAGTGAAGATATTTTTAACAAATCAGTTTCATTTACAAATAAAATAAGTTTATTGTCTTTGCTAAATCCTGAATGTTCAAGATTAATTTCATTTTGTGATAACAAAACAAAATCATTTGGACCGGAAACTTGAATGCTTATTTGTTTATAATTTTGTGTGTACGATAAGCTTGATATCAAAATGATCAATGCTGTAACAAAGTATTTCATCAACAACTTCTCCTAATAATGTAAATTTTGTTTTTGTAAAATAGTTAAACTTTTAATATTTCACATTCAGATTTTGCAATTGTAACCGCGCCGCAAGTATCGCTAAAAACATTTACCATTGTTCGGCACATATCAAGAATTCTATCTACCGCAAGAATTAATCCAACTCCTTCGAGCGGCAAACCAACAGCCGTAAGCACCACAGACATCATAACTAAGCCCGCCATTGGAATTCCTGCAGCGCCAATTGAAGCAAGCAGTGCCGTAACAACAACAACCATCTGCTGTAAAAATCCCAGCTCAATTCCATAAGCCTGCGCAATAAACATTGCTGCCACACATTCATACAAAGCGGTTCCATCCATATTTACAGTTGCACCAAGTGGTAAAACAAAACTTGTTATTTTATTTGATACTCCAGAATTGTGCTCAACGGCTTCCATTGTTAAAGGCAGAGTTGCTGAAGATGAAGACGTTGAAAATGCTGTAATTAATGGAAGCGACATTGCTTTGAAGTGACTATATGGATTTACTTTTCCGATAAACTTAAGAATTAATGGAAGTGTGATGAAAAAATGAATTGCTAATCCGCCAAGTACTGTTAACATATAGACACCAAGATGCTGAAACATACTTAAAAGTTTAGATTTGTCTGCGGCTTGGTCAGCAACTACGCCGGTTACAATTCCTAAAATTCCTAATGGAGCAAACATTATGATAAAAGAAGTCATCTTCATCATAACTTCAAAACCGGCATTAAAAAAGTTTATCATAAAATCTTTGTACTCGGTTTGGACTTTAGTTATAAAAAATCCGAATAGAATGGCAAAGAAAATTATGGCAAGCATATCTGCAGAAACTAATGCTTCAAAAATATTTTGTGGAATCATTCTTAAAATAATATCCCATAAACCTCCAGAGGCTTGAGTTAACTCGGGCACATCAGATTTGAATCCAAGATCAGCGCCTATTCCGGGTTTTATCAAGTCAACAAGAATAAGTCCTGTAATTATTGCAAAAGTACTTGTTATCAAATAGTAAGAGATAGTTTTTAACCCAAGCCTGCCAAGACTTTTTGTGCCGCCAATATTTGTTACACCTGAAACGATTGATGTTAAAATCAGCGGAACAATTATCATTTTTAAAGCACGTAGAAACAAATCTCCAAGCCATCTTACATAGTTTGAATATTGCGGTAGAAATAATCCGAATAGTATCGCAACTATAAAAGCGATTAGTATTTGCCAATGTAGTTTTAGTTTTAACATAAATGCAATTTAATTATTTGCCTGTCTTACAAAATATTTTTCAAGATTTCATCACAAACGGCGTACCCGCCCGAAGTAAGCTTGATTTCTGATTGATTTAATATAATCAGTTTTTTTTGTTGTAACAATTTAAGATAGGGAAGGCTCTTATTAATCCAATCTTCTGCAAATCTTTTTTTGTATTCCATCAAATCTAAACCAGAACTTCTTAAAGCTAACATTACATATTCATCGTGTATTTGAGAAGGGGATAGATCTTCGAGGTTCATCATAGCATGATCGTTTAATTCAATCTCTGAAATATATTTTTTTAAGCTTGTATAATTCCACCAGCGTTTTCCCTCAGCAAAAGAATGTGCGGAAGGACCAAAACCAAAATACTCACGATATTTCCAATATGAATTGTTATGAACGCACTCAAAGCCTTGCTTTGAAAAATTAGAGACTTCGTATTGATAAAATCCATTTGATACGAAAAAATCGATTGTTGTTTCATAAAGATCGGCATCGTAGTCATCATCCTGCATTGTAACCTTATTATCTAAAACCATTTTATTAAGTATTGTTCCAGGCTCAAGAATTAAACTGTATGTTGAAATATGTTTTATTGGTAGTGTTATTGCAATTTCAAGATTCTTTATCCATTTTTCTTGAGTTTGATTAGGCAAATTAAAAATCAAATCGAGGCTTAAATTATCAAAACCAACTTCAGCCGCATTAATAACAGTTTGAATGGCAGTTTGTTTATCGTGAATCCTTGTTAAGAATTTCAAATCATCTTCATCAAAAGACTGAATTCCAATACTAACTCTATTTATTCCGGCTTGCTTAAATTGCTTTAACTTTGCTTTGTCAACTGTTCCGGGATTGGTTTCCATTGTAACTTCAGCATTTGCATCAACGTTAAAATTATCTTTTAGATGATTTAAGATTTCCTCCAAATAATTTGGCTCCATTAAAGATGGTGTGCCGCCGCCAAAGAATATGGATGTAAAAACTCTATCGTGATTATATTTTTGTGAATAAAAAGAAATTTCTTTCTTAAGTGAGGATAGAAATGATTTAATGTTATCGGATGTAATTATAGAATAAAAATCACAGTATATACATTTGTGATCGCAAAAAGGGATGTGAATATATAGTGCGCTATTTTTCAATTGATAAGTTTCTAAATAAAAAAGATGATATCCTTTGGGGATATCATCTTTAAATAATTTTATAAAACAAAATGTTTTATCAAGGTTTTATTTTTAATTCTGTTAAAAAATCAATCTTGCTGTTTAATGTGTATGGAGTAGTTGATGCTGATACATTGGAGACCTGCAGAGTTGCAACAAAACATTTATCTTCTTTGGGATTAGTAAGATATGCATTGATGTTTGAAATTTCCTGTTGTGTAAGGACAATTTCCAAAGGATTATTAACATACGATCCTGCCACAAATGTCGGAATAATATATCTGAACAAAATAGTACTGCCGTTTGCCTGGTAAAGTGTTAGTGTAAGATTTTGTCCTTGCAATCCGGATGTTGCATTTATAGTTACATAAGCCGAGGTTATATATTTAATTTCTTCAAGATTGTCTTTATTGTCTTCGTAATCATCAAAATCTGATAAACACAAGTTACTAGAAATAAAAATATCTGAACCTGCCCCAGCGGTATTCAATTCAGTTTCCATTGCAAGTGTTAGATAAACATCATCAAAAGGATCACAGCTATTAAATGTTATTGATGTTAAAAAGATAAAACCAACTAACAATATTCTATTTAATTTTTTCATATTTATACTCCTTTAAAAATCTAATGACAAACCTAAGGTGTAGGTTGTTAGTTTTGTAAGGTTTACATCTGTATTAAGAACCATCGGTCCAAGTTGTAAAGCCCCGCCAAGTGTAAATCTAAAGTTATTATCTCCATTAACAGTAAGGTTATAGGTTTTATTTCCATCTATTGGATAAAGACTATTTACATCTTCAAAGTAGTAACTAAAATCCATATTAGAAGATTCGTATTGCAAACCACTGTAAACTGTAAGAATGGAAAAAGATTTACTGACGTGAACATTAAATGCCAGGTTCTTAGATTTTATTTTTGTGTAATTTTCAAAATCACCATCGTTAAATTCAAAATCAAAAGTGTTATATAATAGTTGTACCGCAATATCAACAGGAATTAAAGGAAAGTGGCTGCTGATTTCATGTTTCAATCCAAATCCTAGAATACCAACTTTTGTGTCTTCAAATTTTACTTTAGGGAAAAATCTAATCATCAATTCAGTATTATAAAAACTTCCCGCAAACTGATATATACCCGAAGGAAGTGCATTTAATCCAAGTCCTGTCGGATAAGTATAAAAACCCTTGCTACTTAAATAGTAGCTGGATTTAGTTCCAAACACAGTTGCAGTTTGTTCCACTTCACCAATATTTGAATTTGGTGGTTTTGGCTGAAATGTTTTTTGATTATCGGGAATTACAGTCCACATTCCGATAACACTAAATTTAAATCCAAAGACTAAAGGAACATTTGCATCATAATAACCACCCGAATTAAAGTAAGTGCCAAACCAGGTGGATAAAGGCCTTACATATTCAGATGCATCATCAGGTGATAGGCTGTTTACATTTACTCCTATTTGAGAAAACGCTGTTGAGGAAAACAGAACAAATGAAAGAAGAATAGCTGATAAAAATTTTTTCATAATTGTCTCCTTTCTATCAGAATTATATATGCAAACTTTCAAATAATTATTTGTATATGCAAAAAGTAAAACTATTTATTTAATATAAGTTGTTTTGCACTTTCAATGCTTGCTTTGCTTAGTTCTTCACCGCTTATAAGTTTTGCCACTTCATTAATTCGTTCATCATTAGAAAGTTTTTTTATAGAACTAACTGCCCGATGATCAATTTGTTTTTTTTCTACAGAAAAGTGGTTATCAGCCATTCCTGCAATTTGCGGAAGATGAGTGATTGAAATTATCTGATGAAACGATGCTAAGTCCTTTAATGCAGCGCCAACTTTTTGTGCGATTCTTCCACTTACTCCTGTATCAATTTCATCAAATATTAATAATGGAAGTTTATCAGATTTTGCCAGTATAGTTTTTAATGAAAGCATTATGCGAGATATTTCGCCGCCTGAGGCTACTTTAACCAGTGGTTTTACATCTTCACCTGCGTTTGTAGAAATATAAAATTCTACTTCATCTATTCCTGTCTCTGTGCAGATATAGCTTTTATCTTTTACAAGTACGGAATGATTGTTATTTAGATCAGATTCATTCTGTTTGAGATTAACTTTAAAAATTGCATCAGGAATTCCAAGTTGTGCCAATACTTTTTTTACTTCTGTTTCAACTTTACCAGCCTGCTTTTTTCTTGCTGAGGATAATTTTTCTGCTGATTCACCAGTCGATTTTTTTATTAATAAAATATCTTTTTGAAGCTTACTAATTGCTTCACTAAAATTATCTGCAAGTTCAAATTCTTTTCCAATCTTTTCGCGATGTTCAATGATCTTTGCAATTGAACCACCATATTTCTTCTTTAAAAGATTTATGGAACCAATTCGTTCCCTTTTTGCTTCAACTTCTTTTGGATCAACATCAATTCTGGATTTATAATTTCTTAATGCATTTGCAAGTTCTTTAACAATTGCCAGAGCCGAATCACATTCACCTTCTGACTCTAAAAATGTTTTATCAATATTTGAAAGTTGATTCAATTTGTGTTTTGTATCACCAAGTAAATCAATAACAGAAGGATCGCCATCATAAAGCTTGTTGTAAACATCATCCGTTAACTCCAAAAGTTTTTCTGAGTTTTCCAGAATATTAAGTTCATTCGCAATTAGTTCATCTTCATCTTGTTGTGGATTTACAGCATCAATTTCTTTTATCTGGAAGTTATAAATCTCTTTTTTCTCTTTTAACGATTCTTCTTTTGAACGAAGTTCTTTTAATTCATTTTGCCTGGATAATAATTCTTTATATTGATTTTTATAATCGTTTAAGAGTTTTTCATTCCCGCCAAACTCATCAAGAAAATCAATGTGTGTTTCCGTTCTCAACAAAGATTGATGTTCGTGCTGCCCGTGAAGATCAACAAGTAAATCACCGAGTTCTTTAACTATATTTAGCGCAACAGGAGAATCATTCACGAAACATCGATTAGAACCTTTAAGTGAAATTTCTCTGCGGATAATTAATTCAGGCTGGAAATCAATTTCATTTTCATCAAGAAAAGATTTTACTTTTTTATTTAGCTCAACATCAAAGATTCCTTCTACAAAAGATTTTTGCGCACCTTTTCGTACAACTTCAGTTGATGCACGTTCACCAAGCAGTAAACTCATTGCATCAATCAATATTGATTTGCCAGCGCCGGTTTCTCCGGTTATAATATTAAGTCCTTTACCAAACTCAACATTAATGTGATCTATAAGTGCGTAATCTTTTATTTCTAATGATTTGAGCATTGTATTATTGAAATTGTTGCGGGAAAAATAAATAAGAATAAGATTAAGAGCGAGAGTAAGATTTAGAAAAATTTATCTTTCTTTGTGCGCTTAGTGAAAAATCTTTGAGTTCTTTGCGGTTTATTTTTTACCACTAAGAACACAAAGGTGAAAAACTCAATGCACACAAAGTTTATTTTAATAAAACCATTTTCTTTGTTTCAACAAAATCTCCGACCCTAAGTTGATAAAAGTAAACTCCATTTACCAACTGATGACTGCCGACTGTAGACTGAAAATCAATTTCATAATTCCCAGAATTTCTATATTCATCAACAAGAATTGCAACTTCATTTCCAAGAACATCATAAACCTTTAAAGTTTGCCAACTACTTGTGGGAGATTGCCAACTTATTTTTGTACTTGGGTTAAATGGATTTGGATAATTCTGACCCAATGAAAAATACAATGGTGTGATTTTGACTTCTACAACATCCGAATATTCATAACTCCCGTCAAAATCTATTTGTTTTAATCTATAATAAAGCTTTGTAGATGCAATATCTGAAATATCATCTATATAATAATATTGCTGCGGCTCTGCTGTTGTCCCTTTACCTTCTTTAAAAGCAATTATTCTCCAATCAGATTTTTTTGTACTTCGATCAATTTCAAACCCATGGTTATTTAACTCTGTAGCAGTTGACCAGGTTAATCGGACATCAGAATTTGAATTGATTGCTGTAAATGAATTAAGTTCAACAGGGACTACACTAATCTCCATATAATCTAAAACTCCGCGCAGGATTGCATTTGCAGTAGAATCATACTTACCTGTGTTTGAACAAGAAGGTCGGTATTTATCTTCATAAGTGAGAGCCATAATATTTTCACCGTGATTTAACCAGCACCAGCTTTCCGGGTATTGCAGTGCTGTGCCCGAAGTCCAGCTTACAAAATAATTATATGGCTCAATTGCATTTGGAAAATAAGTCCTTACGCCGTTTATAAATTCCTGCTGCAATAATGCAAAGTTTACCGATGTTCCATTTTCATGATGATACACAAAATATCTTGTACATAAGGAGGATGAATGCATATTCAACATAACTTCAATCGGATTTGGTGAAGCCATTAACTGAGTGAACCTTGCTTTCAACGCGGCAACTTCGGGCTGATGCGGAAATGTATTCCAGTTAGCTTCAAGATCAATATTATTTGCATTTCGTCTTGGTAAACCTAAAACGACACCATCGGGATTGTACATTGGAATTACGTAGAATACACAATTTGCTCTGGCTGTTTGAGCGAATTCAGTTTCAGACAAAAGAATTTTAATCATCTCCTCAGTAACATAAAATCCTTCTGTTTCCTGCGGATGCGTTCTTGCGTGGATATGAACAGTTCTTTTGCCTGCAACATTATTCGGGTCGCTTGAAATTGTTAACTGCCATAGCGGTCTGCCCTGCACACTTAAACCAATAGAATCTATTTTTACATATTCACTCGTTCGCCAGAATTCAAGATCAATTAACAAACTATCATAACTGTAATCCATATACTCGGGAGAAATGTATTTCCCCAAATCAGAATCATCCATTGGAAAACCGCATTTATCATACCCAACAATTTCTCCGTTTACAATATTTATTTCTTCCTGAGCATAAGAAAGGAATGATAATAATAGTAAAAATATCAGAATAGACTTTATTGAAATATGCATTATAAACCAATGTTTTTGTTAAGTGAAAAATAAACAAAGGATTGATGAATTGCAGGTAAGTTCGATGAAAGTGGAGACCAAATTACATTTGGTCTCCATAAAAAAACTAATACCAAAAATGTAATTGAATAACAAAAGAATTATTTTCTCTTGAAGGGTCTTCCGTTACAATTCTATATTGCGGACGAATTTCTATAAAACTATAAGGATGAAATTCAAAGCCAACAATTACTCTTGATGTGTTATCAGTTTCAATGTTATCAAAACGATCAATCTTATCGTACCTGACAACAGCATCTAAGCCAGTTGTAATTCCGTATGCGGCTTCCACCATAAGCATATTTGATTTTGAATCAACATCATAAAGATCCTTTGCAATATCATATTCAGCTAGCAGAGAAAATTCATCGTAACCAAAACCAAAGAAGCCACCATAAAAATTTGTATTAAGCGTCCCTGCTCCGCCATCCATTTTTACAGAGGCATAAGAGCCGCCAAACATCAATCCTACTTCACCAAATCTTGGAGTTAATTCTAATCGTGCAATGTAAGTTGGATCTTTACTATAATTGTTCGTTACACTTGTTAGGTTTGATCCGGCACTAGCACTTGCATACAGCCAATCATCAACAAAATAACCAACCTCAATTCCTGCTTCCCGGTATAACGGGTTAAATAGTAAATCCTGCCTTGTATATGCAGTGTGATCATCTAGCCTTATTCCAAAATTTGGAGTAAAAACACCTGCTTTAATGTAGCCATTGCCGGGAAGAATATTTGCAACTCCGTAACCTTCCCAAAGTTCATTTACAAAATCATATTTACCCACAAGATTAACTTGTTTAGATAAAGCAAAGTTGGTGTGAAGTGCAGCAGTCATATTCTGAAAATAAGTTCGCTTGCTGGATTGAGAGTAAATGTATTGTGTTCTATAATCCAGCCCGATCGAAATATTATCAGAAATTCTAGGTGACATTATAAAATCTTTATCTCTTGAGGAAATCATGCTTAAAGTATTTTTTCCCCAATGCCAACCATTTTCATTTCTAATCAG
>CXWK01014715.1_pt1 | contig 19171 bp, 14 predicted proteins | sample 590851 | NCBI WGS metagenome assembly CXWK01 (sample SAMEA3498364, study PRJEB10139) | wastewater metagenome | biome: wastewater treatment plant; material: activated sludge | place: Denmark | collected 2014-08-01 | reverse complement strand
GACAGCACCAGATCCACGCGCTTCTCCTGGAGCAGCGCGAACACGGAACTGGGCATCGTGCAGCCGTAAGTGCTCGCGCTCAGACACGGGAAGTGGTTGTTGACGATGACCCACGGAATCCCGGCGGATCGTGCCTGATCGATGGCAGCGGCAAGCCACTGGTAGTGGGCATCGCCTTTCGCGTAGTTCCACGTCCCTTCGGGGAACGTCTGACCCGCGGAGATGTTGACGACCCGGACGAGCGGGTTGCTGCGGGGAAGGTCGTACAGATACTCCCGTCCGTAGGTGCCCCGGACCCCGGGGATCTGGTTGGGAAGGCATGCGGAGAAGTTGTTGATATGGCCGTGCTGGCCGTTGCTCTCGTGATTGCCGGCGACGAGTTCGAAGGGGAAGTCAGCCCCGACCTTGGACTTGACGAAGTCACACCACTGGGCTTCGGGAGCGCCCGTGTAGGCAAGATCACCCAGGGCCATATGGGCGTCGGGGTTCAACTCGCCGATCTTGGTCAGCGTGGCGGCAGCCTCGGCGGAGTACCCGATGTCGCCCGCTGCGGTCAGACGCACACTGGTCTCGGCGTCGGCCCCCTGCGGCGCAACGATGACTGTGGCAGCTGCGGCCAGGCCGATCAAGGCCGCGGCGATTCCGCTCACACGGATCCGACGTGATGTGGCGCTCACGGGTACCCCCTCTGTGATGTCGGTCACGAGACCGCTCGGGGCCCACACTAAGCGAACCCCCCGCCGATCCTGGGCAGGGGGTTCGCGTCAGTTCTGCGTCAGCGCTGGGGAGACAGTTCCAGGTCCAGGGACAGGTCCGAACTCGACGGAGCATCTTGATGGACCTCCACCGCGATCGTGTTGGTGCCGGCTCGCAGCGCCGACTTCGGCAACGTGACCGTGCGCCACTGCTGTTCCTCGGCGCCCGCGATGTAGCGGCTGGCCCGGGTCGTGTTCGAGATGGTGCCCGTCGGCAGGTTGAAGCGCCAGACCTCAGTGCCGTTCAGATAGACGACCGCACCGTCATCGACGAGTGCCCGCAGGTTGAGGCCGGTGACGTCGGCAACGGTTGAGCCGGCGTCGAACGAGGTCCGGAAGTACGTGGTGATGTGCTTCTTCGTCGCGTTCGAGCCCCATCCCACCACCGTCTTCTCGTCACCATCGCCGAATCCCAACTGGGAACCTCCGGACTTCCAGGTGCCGTCGTTGTACGTGGTTGATCGCCAGGTGGTTCCCAAGTTCGCCCCGGAGTCGTTGAACCGCCAGATTGCGCCACTGCGCAGGTACTGCGTGATCAACGCCCGCGCGGTGGTGGCGGTGGCCGGGTTGGAGGCGGGGGAGTCGCCGCCGGTGTTGGTGGCTTTGACCGTGTAGGTGTAGCTGGTGTTGGCGGTGAGGCCGGTGTCGGTGTGGCTGGTGCCGGTGACGTCGGCGATCTTGGTGCCGTCGCGGAAGACCTTGTATCCGGTGGCGCCGGTGGTGGTGGCCCAGGTCAGGGCGACCCGGTTTTGGCCGTCGGCGGTGGCGGTGAGCCCGGTGGGTGCCGCGGGGGCGGTCACCGTCGGGGTGGGTGTCGGCGTCGGCGTCGGACTCGCGGTGGCCGCGATCGGGGTCAACTCAAGGTCCAGTGACAGGTCGGATGAGGAGGGCTGGTCCTGGTGGACCTCGACCGCCAGGGTGTTGGTCCCGTTCTGGAGCGCACCCTTCGGCAGATCGACCGTCTGCCACGTCGACTCTTCTGCTCCGGCGACATAGCGCAGCGCCTTGGTGGAGCTCGTGATCGCCCCGTCGGGCAGGTTGAAGCGCCAGACCTCTTGACCGTTCAGGTAGACCGCAGCCGCATCATCGATGATCGCCTTCATGCGCAGGCCAGCCACCGATCCGATGTCCGCGGCGTCGAAGGTGGTGCGGGCGTACACCGTGATGGGCTTCTTGGTGGAGTCGGAACCCCAGGTCAGGGCGGTCGCCTCGTCGCCGTCTCCGTAGCCCATCTGCGTGCGGGCGTTCTTCCACGCGGAGTCGTTGTAGCCGGCGTTCTTCCATCCGGTGCCGAGGTCGGCTCCGGAGTCATTGGCCTTCCACGCGGCGCCGCTCACCACGTAGGAGCCGTTGCCGCTCGGTGAGGGGGTGGGAGTGGGGCTCGCCGTGGCTGTCGGCGTGGGCGTCGCGGTCGCCGTGGGAGTCGGGGTGGGAGTCGGCGAGCTGTCCGGCCCGCAGACTCCGCTGGCGACGCACTTCATCGCGTAGTACGCCGGTTTGGGCGTGAAGTCACGTTTGATGAGCCCGAAGTTGTCCTCCATGGCGTCACCGGTGACCTTGTTCCAGTCGTTGTACCAGAACATCGTCTCGACCTGGGGCCACTGTGCGACGTACTCCTGCAACTGCACCAGGTACTGGGCTTGTTTTGCTTCGGTCACGCCCTTCTTCCAGACCGGGACCGAACTTCCGTAGGTCGAGTTGTCATGCGAGGACCAGCCGTACTCGGTGGCCCACAGGGTCTTGTCGCCGTCGCCGTTGTCCTGCATCAGTTTGATGAGGTTGGGGATGTTGCACGGGTACGACTCGATCCAGTTCTTGTCGCACGCGTTCGGCGCACCATCGGACACGCCGATGTAGGGGTGGATGCCCAGGGCGTCGTAGTGGTCCGCGCCACCATTGGCATAGAACTGCTTCCACCACGAGTCCTTGACATATGTTGTGGCGCCAGCGATGACCTTGACGGTGGGGGCGACAGCCTTGATGAGGGGGTACGCGGCCTTGACGAGAGCAGCATGGGTCGCTGGGGAACGGTTCACCAGGAAGTTCTCCAGGTCCGGTTCATTCCACAACTCCATGCCGATCAAGTCGCTCTCCCAGCGATCAGCTGCCCACGCGGCGGCGCGACCGAACTCCTGCGGGTCCCGGGGGACTCCGTTCTTACTGTTCGTGGCCGGAATGGCCGGATCCCACGCCCACTTGGGCGCCCAATAGAACAGCAGGAGGGCTTTCATGCCCCGAGCGCGCAACTCCGCCATCCGCTGGTCGATCTGTGGCACCCAGTAGGCCATGTCATAGGAGTCGGGACCGCTCGGCTGGATGTTGTTCCAGGCAATGTCCAATCGGACGTACTCCACACCGGCGGCAGCGAGTTGGTCCAGGATCTTGCCCCGGGTGGCCGCATCGCGGTCCCCCCAGATCCCGTGGTAGTTGACCCCCTGGACCGGTGGCTTCGCGGTCGGGGCTGTGAAGGTGGGGTCGCCTGTCTTCCATGGCGACACACCAACAGCCGAGGGGACGGCCGTCACGGCATTCGCCGCCGGCGCAGCGATCAGGCCCAGTATCATCGCCGTGACGCTCATCAGGACGAGCAGCGCGAGTCGTGGCAGTCTCATGGAATCCGCCTCCTTCACGACAGGAGGAATCGGAGCAAACCGGCTTCGCTCTGGAGGTCGTCACCGAAACGGAGTAGTGCGTCAGCGTCATGGGGGCATCACAACGGTCGCCTGGCGCGAGGAGGGATGGCGTGGAACGGACTCGGGTCCTGCATGTGACACAAGCGATCGGCGATGTCTCCCAGACGGTGGGCGGCGTGGCCGTGGTCATGCTCGATCAGGTGGCTGAATTGGTGACGGCGGGTTTCGATGTGACCGTGGCGTGTCCCGATTTGGGGGGCATGCCCGCCGAGGTGGCCGCGCGAGGCGCCACTTACCTGCGTTGGGACGCCGAACGGGAGCCCGGACCATCAGTGGTCGGTGAGGCGCGGCACCTGCGCACGATCGTCCGCGATGTTGACCCCGACGTGGTGCAACTACACAGCAGCAAGGCCGGCCTCGTCGGTCGCGTCGTTGTCCGGGGTCGGATCCCGACGATCTTCATGCCGCATGCCTGGAGCTTCCGGCATGGTGAAGGGTCCACAACACGTAGCGCCGTACGCTCCTGGGAGCGGTGGGCCGCCCGATGGACCAACGTGATTCTGTGTGTCAGCGACGCTGAACGCGACGCCGGGATCGATGCGGGTATCACCGCGACGTATCGGGTGCTCAGCAACACCATCGACCTTGAGGACCCGGGACTATCCCTGGTCGAGGCCCGGTCGCAGGTACTTCCTGAGATCGGGACGGACACGCCCGTCGTGTTGTGTGTGGGTCGATTGACTGCCCAGAAGGGACAGGACATCCTGCTGCACGCGTGGCCGCAGATTCGCCGGCGGGTTCCGTCGGCCCGACTCGTCATCGTCGGTAGTGGCCCTGACGGGGAGGCGTTGCGAGCCGCTGCTCCTGACGATGTGATCTTCATTCCGGCAGTACCCCGAACGGACGTGCCCGTGTGGACCCTCGCCGCCGACGTGGTGGCCTTTCCGTCGCGGTGGGAGGGGCAGTCCATCGGAGTCCTCGAGAGCCTGCGGCTGGGACGCCCGGTCGTGGTCTCGGACTGCGAGGGCATGGCCGAGGCGCTCGAAGGCGGTCGTGGAAGCATCGTGCCCATCGAAGACCCTCCCGCACTGGCCGAGGCGCTGGTTCCGTTTGTGGCGGACCCGTCGTTTGCGGCTCGAGAGGGTCGAGAAGCAGCGGCCGCCTTCACCCGGATTCACGGGGAGCGGCGGCGTCGCAATCTGGCCCACTACCGGCAGTTGGTGGCCGGGTTGGCGGATCAGGCGATAGCGAGCTCGGCCAGCTGACGCGGCAACTGCGACACCATCAGTCGGGCGTGCGCCAGATCGTCGGCATCGCGCTGATCGATTGGGGCGGCCAGGTTCTCGCCCAGAAGTCGCAGGACCAGGTACCGGACGACAACCGCAAGGTGGCGACGCTCAGGGGTGGCCAGACCGGCGGTGATCCGGTCCCACGCCAGTTCACGATCCTGCGGCTGCCGCAGCGTCGACCACAGTCGGACGTGGTCGGTGAATCGAGGAGCGGTTCCGATGAACTCCCAATCGATGATGTGAACACCACCCGTGGGATCCGCCAGCACATTGCGGCGGTAGAGGTCGCCGTGAGCCACCGTCAGGTCCGTCAGGGCGGTCAGCTCGGCCTTCGCGTCGCGCAGGTCGGGCAACGACAACCCCCCGCGGGCTTGGCGCAACAGTCGGCTGACCAATGTGCGACGGGACCCCTTCCACTCGGCGGCGGGCCGGGTCAGTGAGGGAGCATTCTGTGCGGCGATCTGGTCGGCGACGTCGAGAGCAGCCAACACGTAGCGTGAGCCTTCGGGCGTACCGGCAGTGACGTAGTTGGCAACCATCCAACGGTCATCCGGTGCCGCTGCCCGCACGGTCGGGACCGGAATGCCGCACCGCTGGGCCCACTCGCGTGCCTCGCGCTCCACCGTCAGCCGATCCCTGCCACTGTGGGTGACGGCAATCGTCAGAACCTCGGCTGAGGAACGGAAACTACGTAGTGGAGTGGGGGGGCCGGGCTTCGGCCAGAACACGAAATCGGCGGCGTCGCGACCACTCTGCGCGAATGCCGCGTCGGCCATGAGCTGTTCGGCCGGTGTGAGGGAAGTCATCTGCAGCAATGATGACGCATCCTTGAGCCCGGTCGCTACGCAATGTCATGGTGGAGAGAGAAAATTACTGTGAGCAAGGACGGCGTCCCCGGCGCCGTGGCTCTGTCGACATCCGACACGCACAGCCGTGTCCGAAATGGGGAGACGTGACTCGCGATCGTCGGTTGCGCATCGCTGCGCTGGTGGCGCTGGGTGCATTCCTGGTGACCATCCTGGGTTCCTTGTTGTACGCCCGGTCCCTCCCCTCGGAGTACACGGGCACGGCCGTGGTGCAGTTCAGTCCCCGTCCCACCAAGAATGGCGGTGTGGTCGGCGGTGAGACGGTGGCCTCGACTGCTGCCGGATATGTCGCCTACATGGGAGCACCCGCGACTCTGCAAGCGGTGAGCGACCAGATCGGGATCGAGCCGGCGACGCTCAAGGACGGCCTCACGGTGACGCTGCTGCCGACCACCACGACCGTCACTGTCGACTACACCGGAGCTGATCCGCAGGTGGCCGCACAGGGGGCGAACGCGATGGCGGCGGCGGCTGTGGCGCGCGCAAAGGCCGATACGCTCGTGACCGCGGCGGAGTTGGCCCGAGCGGCCGAGCCCAACAATCCCTCCGGACCCCAGCGGCTGGCCATCGCGGCTGCCGGCGTGGTGCTCGCGGGTCTGTTGGCGGTCCTGGTCCTGGTCGTCATGGTGGTGATCCCTTCGCGGCGACGCGCCATCACTGAGTGGCTGGATCCCGAGACCGGCCCCGACGATAACGCGTCCGATGCCGGATCCGCGCACACTGCTGCGGGCGACCAGGCGTTGTCACCCCCAAGAACGGAGCCGGTGAACCATGTCTGAGGCAATCTCGCTGCGATCACTACGCGCCCTTGTGGTCACCCCCAAGGGATTCCTGGGGGGTGCGGAGCGGTGGCTGCTGTCCTTGCTCGACGCCACGAACCGCATGGACGTCAGTGTCATCTGCCTGGAGGAAGGACCGCTGGTCGCGGAACTGAGTCGCCGGGGGATCGCAGTGACAGTGCTGCCCACAGGCCCCTCATCCTCAGACATGGCCCGCTCCGCTTGGGCGCTGCGCCGGACGATTTCGGCTGCGGATCCTGACGTGGTCTTGGCCAACGGGATCAAGTCGGCGGTTGTCGCCTTACCCGTGACACGCGCCCTGGGGGTCCCCAGTGTGTGGGTCCGCCACGACCCCAACTACGACACGACCCTGGGAGCAGCGGCGGCGCGATTGGCCGGGCGAGTGATCGTCGTGGCGCCACCGACGGAAGCCGAGGAGCACCGCTTCCGTCCCGTGTACGTACCGCCCCCGTTGCTCGTGGAGCCGTTGCCGCGTGCGGCCGCACGTGAGCGCCTGCGGGACTTGGGTGTCCCTGACGATGGCTTGGCTCGGGTCGGCATGTTCTGTCGACTGGCCCGATACAAGGGAATCGACACCGCGATTTGTTCGCTGGTTGCCGCTCCATCGTGGCGCCTGGTGGTGGCGGGAGTGGTCGACTCGGGGGAGCGCGAGGACGAGGAGGGGCGGCTCCGCGAATTGGCGGTGGAACTGGGCGTCTCGGACCGAGTGTCCTGGCTGGGCGAAGTACCGGCAGCTGGTTCCCTCTCCGCAGGGCTCGACGCCATGGCCATGCTGACCCGGTCGGGTGTCCCGGGCTACCCCGACGCCGAGGGGTTCGGGATGACTCTCGTCGAGGCCTACGCAGCGGGCGTCCCCGTGATCGCGGACCCGCGGACGGTTCCCCCGTTGCGCAGCCCCGAGTATGCGGCTGGTGCTATCGAGGTTGACGCCACGGATCCCGCTGCGGTGGCCGCGGCGCTGAGCGAGGTGTGGGGGGAAGGGGCCTCGGACCGGGCTGACGCCGGCCGCGCCGCGGCCGCCGCCCATCCCCGTCCGCGTGAGGNNGGTGGCTGATCGGGTGGTGGATGTCCTCGCGCAGGTGGCCCACCGCCCAGGTGCCGGTTTGGTCCAGGGACCAGCCTTCAGCGTCGTGGCGACCGTGTTCAACGAGGGCCTCGCCGCGGAGCAGGTTGCGCGGGAGTTCCTGCGTCAGGCTGGCAATCAGGACGAGGTGGTCATTGTCGATGGGGGCTCCAGCGATGACACCGTGGAGCGGCTGCGGCGATTGGCCAAGGATGATGACCGCCTGGTGGTCATCGAAGCTCCTGGCGCGGGGATCGCGCAGGGCCGCAACATCGGAATCGAGGCGGCGACCCATGAGTGGATCGCCTGCTCCGATGCTGGCTGTGAACTGTCGCCCAATTGGCTGGCGGGCCTTCGGGCGGCTGCTGCGACGGGCGAGGCTGACCTCGTCACCGGTGTCTATGAAGCGGACACGGGACAGGGGCGCCTGTGGGAGACCGGCATGTGCGCTGTGGCTTACCCCCGGCCCGAGGAGTTGCGCCGCGAAACGCCACTGGTCACGCTTTACGGCACACTCTTCGGGCGGGTCTACGACGCAAGTTTGCCCACCGGTCGATCCGTGGCTTTCACCAAGGCGGCCTGGCGTTCGGCCGGGGGGTACCCCGAGCACCTGGCGACCGGCGAGGATGTGACGTATGGCATGGAGATCGTGCGCCAAGGAGGCCGCGCTGTTCTCGCGTCGGACGCCGCTGTGGTGTGGGGACAGCGTGACTCGCTGCAGTCCACGTTGCGCATGTTCTATCGCTACGGCGTCGGAGATGGGGAGTCCCGAGATGCGCTCCTGATTGCTCGGAACGTGGGTCGTGCCGCTGCCTACGTGGTGGGTCCGGCGATGCTCGCCTCACGCCGACTGCGGCCCTGGGCCATCGCCGGCGCAGCGCTGTACCTGTCCCTGCCCGTCAAGCGGGCACTGCAGGGCCCCCGTCCGATCGCAACTGCGGCCACGGTGCCTGCGATCTCTGCAGCTCGCGATGTGAGCAAGGTGGCTGGGTGCGTCGTGGGGCTGACCCGCCAACCATGATCCGATGGCACCGTATCGAGCCTGTGGTGTTCATCGCCGCCGTGGGCTTGTTGGTCGTCAGCGTGCCCGTGTTGGGGCCGCTGCCGGCGCTCGCGATCTTGCCGGCTCTGGTGGCTGCCGCCGTGATGGTGCGATACCCGGTTGTCGCGGTACTGATTCCGCTGGTGGTGGCTCCGGTGGCGTTCACCTATATCCCGGGGACCGGTGGCATTCGTGTGATCCATGTGGCGGTGGCGATAGCCGTCGCCGGCGTGATCCTGGGCTACTTCACCGGGCGGATCACCGTGCGACCCCCAGCGGTGCTGGGGTGGGGGGTCGCCTTCGTGGCCGCGTTCGCGATTTCGACGATGACATCGATTGATCCCACACAGAGTCTGAAGTACTCGCTCAATCACATTCTGGGACTGGCTCTGGCGGCGTCCGCCGCTGTTGTAGTTCGGCAGTCCCCCAGCAACCTGACGTGGGTTCTGCGTGGCTGGGTGGTGGCAGCTGCGGTGGTCATCATGCCAGCGCTGCCCGCAGCACTGAACGCCACCGACAGGTTCGCAGGCGCATTGATTGAGGGCCGTGCGCAGGGGGTCTTCTCGCAGCCCAACGACTACGGCGAGTTCAGCATGTTCGCGGTGGTGATGAGTTGGGCCCTGTTCACCGGTGCGACAACCCGCCTGGACCGGGTGATCGCGATCCTCGGCGGTTTCGTCGGAGCGGCGGGAGTGGCCGTGTCGTTCTCGCGCGGGACGTGGATCGGACTCGTCGTCATGATGATCGTGGCGGTCCTCCTGGCCGTGCGACTGCTGCGGCCGGTCTTGGTGGTCCTGATCGCCCTGTCGCCGGTGTTTGCGGTGTCGATCGCCACCGGTACGCCGCCGTTCGCCGCTCTGTCGGAGCGACTCACTGCCTTCTTCTCGGGAGCTCCCAACCCCGAGGACGACCGATCTGTGATCCATGATCAGGCGTGGCGGCTGTTCTTCGACAATCCGCTGACAGGCACCGGCCCGGGGACGTATCCGTTCGGAGCGTTCGATCCAGGTGCGGAACTGATCCGCCGCCCCTATCTGCATGCCCACACGGCGCTGCTCACCGCAGCCAGCGAACTGGGGCTCCTCGGAGTGATCACACTGTTGGGACTGACCGGCGGCCTTGCCTACGTCGTCCTTCGCGCCCGGCGACGACTCCTGGGGTCGGGCGAGGTGGCGCGCAACGCGCAGATCAGCATCCTGGCCGCGGGCTTGGTCGGAATTGCGGTGCACGGACTGGTCGACTTCGTCTATACAAACCCCTACCTGATCCCCCTGGCGTGGTTCCAGGTCGGGATCCTGGCCGGTGCTTGTGCGCGAGTGGGGCCACCGGGTCCGCGTCAGTCCAGCGCCGTTGACCCACCGAGGACCGTAGGTGTCCCCGAATGAGGCCCACGCGACGTGACTCCGCGCTGGTGGCTGCGGGTGCCGTGGTATCGGGCGTGGGTGGTTTCGGATTCACCTGGCTGCTGGCCCGCGCCACCGGGCCATCCGGCGCCGGGGTGGTGCTGACGGTCACGACGTGGTTCACACTGCTGCTCACATTGGGCAAGTTCGGGATGGACACCACGCTGGTCCGCGAGGGCGGCCGAATCCGTGCCGGGGGCTCCGGTGCTGGTACCCACCAACTCCTGCGGTGGACGCTGTGGCCGGTGGTGGCGGTCGTGGCGGTGGCGGGGCTCGTCGTCGCTGTGGCGGCGCAACCGATCGGGCAGTGGATCCTTGCGGACAGTCCCGTATCGCTGACCCCGCTCGTGATTGCGGGTGGTCTGCTGCTGCCGTTTGCCGTGTACACGGTCGTCCAGCTTGCGTACTTGCGCGGTCTGGGCTCCATGGCGGCGTACGTGTCGATAGAGCAGCTCCTCAAGCCCGGGGCTCGGCTTCTGGGAGCCGCCGCCCTGATGGTCGCCGGGGTCACGGGGGCTCTTGCCTTCGGGTGGGTGTGGTTCCTGCCGGTACTAGTGGGGGCGGTGCTGTCGGTAGTTGTCGCCGCCCGACCCCGGCCGGACACGGAAGTGGCCACCGCGGCGCCCGCCGTGGATGACGGGGTGGAGCGTGCCCGCGTGTGGCGATATGCCGGTCCGCGAGCAGCGTCGCAGGCGGTGGACATCGTCAACACCTCATTCGGCACGGTGGTGCTGGGGATCATGGCAAGTGCCGCCGATACAGGGGCATTCGCCACGGCGCTTCGGGTTGTCTTCGCCGGGCAGCTCGTCTTCCAATCGGTCCGGCTCTTAGTCGCTCCCAGTTTCGCGGCGCTCCTGGCAAAGGATCGGATCGATGACGCGCAAGAGGTCTTCGCTGCGGGAACGGCTCTGATCGTCGCCCTGGCATGGCCAGCATTCCTGTTGTGCCTGATCCTGCCGGAACTCGTCCTCGGGTTGTTCGGCAGCGGGTTCGAATCCGCGGCGGGTGTGCTGCAGGTCCTGTCCGTCTCGGGTTTGCTACTCGCGGTCGTGGGCAACCAAGGCAGTGTGGTGTTGATGTCCGGTCGCAGCGGCGCGGCTCTGGTCGCGATCACCGCTGGCCTGGTGGTGAACGTGGTCGTCACGTTGCTCCTGCTCCAAGTGTGGGGACCCGTTGCTGCGGCGGCCGGCTGGACGGCGGCCGTCCTTGTCGAGGGGCTCTGGCTGGCCCGGACCATGGCAGGTGAAGGATTCCGGCCGTTGCCGGTTGATGCTCTCTCGATGGCGGCCAAGATCGCCCTGACGGTGGGGCTGCCGTTGGTGGCGGTGCGTGTCCTATGGCCGGTTGCCCCCTGGGCTGCGGTGCTCATGGTGATCGGTGGCGTCGTCGGGCTCGTGCTGTGGGTGCTGCCCAACGCGCGGGTTCAGTTTCACCTGCTGACGATGGGAGAGGCGCGTGAATGACGTGAACGAGAGGTCGAAGAGCCAGGCGGTTCCTCCTGTGAAACAGGAGACCGTGGACTCGCCCCTGCGTCGGTTCAAAGGGTCGTTGCCGGAGCCGGTGAAGGCAGCGATGCGCGGAGGCACTCGCGGCTACGGTCGGGCGACCAGTCGTTGGCGGACACATCCCGATTTTCTGATCATCGGGACGAAGCGGGGCGGCACGACCTCATTGTGGAATGCGATGCTCGGTCATCGTGATGTCCTTCCGTTGTTCCCGGGTCTGCAGGAGATGAAGAGCCCGCACTACTTCGACATTGAGTACTGGCGCGGCGACTCGTGGTACCGATCGTTCTTCCCGACTAGGCGGCAGCGTTCCCACCACGTGGCGGCAACGGGTCGCCGCGCGATCGCCGGCGAGGCCAGCCCGTATTACATGTTCCACCCGTTGGCTGCTGAGCGCATTGCCGCGACCGTTCCGGACGTGAAGCTGCTCGTGAGTCTGCGCAACCCGGTGGACCGCATCTGGTCGCACTACAACGAGCGGGTGGCGGGGCATACCGAGAAATTGTCATTCGACGATGCACTGGCCGCGGAGGAGTCCAGGACCGCAGGAGAAGAGGAGCGGCTTCGTGCGGACTCGCCCCGCTACTACAGCGTGCACCACGACCTGTCCACGTACCTGGCGCGTGGCCGCTATTGGGAGCACTTGAGTCGCTTCACACAGCGCTTCGGACCTGACCAGTTGCTCATCTTGCGCGCCGAGGACTACTACGGTGACCCCCTCGGGGAGTTGGCCAAGGTCGCCCACTTCCTGGACATCGATGCCGCGGGCTTCCAGAAGGTCGAGCACTACAACCGGATTCCCCGGGACACCCTGCCCGCAGAAACGCGTTCTTGGCTGACCGAGTACTACCGTCCCCATGTCGCCCGACTGCAGGCTGAACTGGGCCGGGACTTCCACTGGGCCGGCTTCGAGGATCTGTGATGGTCAGGTGGGTCCGCATACACCGCTGGCGGCGCACTTGATCGCGAAGTAGGCAGGCTTTCGGTCGAACTCGCGCGTGAGGAGGCCGAAGTTGTCCTCATGGACGTCGCCTTTGGCCGTGTTCCGCTCCGTGTACCAGAAGCTCGCCTCGACCTCGGGAAACTGGCCGAGGTACTGCTGCATCCGTAGCAGGAAGTCGGCCTGCTCCGCCTCGGTGACGCCCAGCTGCCAGGTCTTGGCGTCCGGCTCGTCCTCGTGGGAGGACCAGCCGTACTCGGTTGCCCAGATGGTCTTGTCCCCCTGGCCGTTGTCCCGCATGAGTTGGATCAGATTCGGGATGTTGCACGGGTAGTAGATGATGTCCGCGTCCTGGACGCAGGTCTCGGGCGGCTGATCGGACTGGCCAACGTAGGGGTGCACTCCCAGCGCATCGAAGTTGCCGGCGCCACCGAGTTCGAAGAACTGTCGGTACCAGTCGGTCTTGACGTATGTCGGTGCCCCTGCGATCACGGTGATGTCCGGGTTCACGGCCTTGATGGCGGGATAGGCGGCTGACACAAGACCCGTGTAGGTCTCCACGCTGGTATTGGCCAGGAACGTCTCGAGGTCCGGCTCGTTCCACAGTTCGATGGCCTGCACCTGGCCGCGCCACCGCTCGGCAACCCACGCCATCGCGCGGGCGTAGTCCTGCGGGTTGGTCGGGACCCCGTTCTTGCTGTTGGTGCCGGTCGCCCACGCAGGTCCCCAGTAGACCAGGAGTAGGACCTTCATCCCCCGCGAGTTGATCTCCGCGATGCGTTGCTCGATCCGCGGCACCCCCCACTCGAGGTCGAACGAGTCAGGTGACGTCGGCTGCAGTTCGGCCCATGAGATGTCCAGGCGAACCCACTCCACGCCCGCTGCACGTAACTCGTCCAACGACCGCGCCCGGACCTCGTCGGTCATGTCATCCCACAGGCCGTGGTAGTTGCTTCCCACAATGGGCGGGCGTTGGCTCACGGGGGCGAACGTCGGGTCCCCCTCTTGCCACGGTTGCACCCCGATTCCATCCCATGTGTCGGCACCGCGCGCCCACACGGCAACAGCATATGCGGCGCCCACGATGCAGGCGATCAACACCACGGCGATCAGGCGTCGGCTCATGTGGCTCCTCGATCAGAGATGCCGATGGCGGGATCACCTCTGCCGAGATGATCCCGCCATTCGGGATGGTGCCGATCAGAACTTGCTGGTCAACTCCATGTCGAAACTGAGGTCGAGGCTCGACCGCGCGTTCTGGTGAATCTCCACCGCGATCACGTTCGTGCCGTCAACCAACTGGTTCACGGGCAGCGTCCCGGCGAAGAACGTCTGGCCGTCGTCGGCGGCCCATGTCGTCGCCAGGGTCTCCGCCGTCACGTTCCCGTCGGGCATGTTGTTGCGGAAGACCTCCTGCCCGTTCAGGTAGATGATCACGCCGTCGTCCCGCTTGAGCTGCATCGCCAGTTCCTTGACCGCTGCGGCAGAGTCAACGGTGAACTCACTGCGCACGTAGGTCGTGATCCGACGCTTCACGCCGTCGGGCATGAAGGGAGTGATCGCCGTGGCCTCGTCACCCTCGCCATGTCCGATCTCCGCGGGTCCGGCGCCCCAGGTCGAGTCGTCGAATCCGGGGGCCTTCCAGCCGTCGGTCTCCGTCCCGGCCACGTCGTACTTCCAGGTGGCGCCCTTGGCCAGGACGACCTTGGGGGTCGGCGCGGGAGTCGTCACGGTGATGGTCTTGGACTCGCCACCGTTGCCGTTCGTGTTCGCCGCCACGACCGAGTACTTGTACGCCGTGCTCGGGTTGAGGCCGGTGTCGCTGAACGACGTGTTCGTCGACTCACCCACCTTCGTGCCATCACGCAGCACGTTGTACTTCGTCGCACCGGCCGAGGCGTTCCACGTCAGGTCGACCGTCGTGCCGGTTGCAGTTCCGGCGAGGCCGAGTGGGGCTGCGGGCCGACTCAGGAACAGGTCCGCGTGCAGCTTAGCCTGGGCCGCAGACAGCGGGTAGTCGTAGGCGGCGACCTCGTCGATGCTGCCCCGCCACCAGTCGCTGCTGGGCTTGTTGGCCCAGCCTGTCGTGCGGTCCCCACCGATGCGGAACCACGTGTTCATGCTGCGCGACCAGTTCAGGGTGGGGTCCTCGATGAGCAACTGCCCATCGACGTAGATACGGGAACCGGTGCCGGGTTCGAACGTCGCGACTACGTGATGCCACGCGTTGTCATTGAAACTCTGTGGCGTGGTGATCGTGCGGGTGGAGGACGCCGGGCCGTTCGCGAGCGAGAACGTATCCGGCTTGACACCCCAGGCGAGCTGACCGCTGTTGGTCATGTAGAGCAGGTTCCGGTTATCGCCGGAGACGCTCGTCGTACTCGACCCCGTGCCGACGCTCAGGATTGCGCCACCGGTCGTCGTGTTGGTTCGGAACATGGCCTCGACGGAAGCTTGCCGCTTGGCGTAGGTCCGAAGGGTGTCGACCACGGCGCCACCGGATGCTCCGTCGAGGGCCAAGCCGTTGCCCAAGGCGCCGGGCTGCGCGAGGCGCGCCTTCGTGCCCTTGTTGGCGACACGCCCCCCGACGGTCGACGACACGGTGGTACCCGTCGTCTCTTCGAACCGGTAGTTGAGCGAGGCCTTGTCATTGGCCGCGACGTTCTGCGGCGTCACGTCAGCGGCGGGAACCGTGACCTCACCCACGTAGGACCGTGCGGACTGCCCGCCGTCGGGGTCGATGGCGCGAATCTGGTAGCGGTTGGTCTGTCCAGGGCTCACGTCGGTGTCGGTGAACGTCATCCAGTTCAGCAGCCACGGCTTGGCCTCGTTCGTCACCCGATGGATCGGGTTGTTGACGTTGTCGTTCTTGATGACCAAGTACTCCAGCGATCGGTTGTCACGGTCCAGCGTCGCCGGCCAAGTGATGGTGACCCGTTCCGGGCTCACCGCCGACACGATCGGCGTGGCCGGTCGGTTCGGAACCAGATTGATCGCGCCCTGGTCCTTGAAGGAGTATCGTGTCAGGCCCTGCTGCTTGATCTTGTCGTTCAGGAGTGTGAATTCGCCACCCATCCACAGGATGTCCTGGTTGGTGGCCATGGCCCTCGGCCCGTTTCCATCGTCGGTGTGGGGGAACCAGTGCAACAGCTTGGCTCGGCCGTCACCGGTCGGGATCTCAGCGCGCAACTTGTAGCGGTTGCCGTCGCCGGAGTAGCCCTGGAACTGCTCGCCGAAGCCATCGACCATGCCGCCGCAGTCGTGGGAGTGGGAGCCGGTGTACACGACATCACGGACCACGGCCATCGAGTGCGAGGCGCCTCGGCAGTAGTCGTTCCACACCGTTGCGCCGGTGTAGGGATCCACGGCCTGGACCCCCTCGCTCACCGAGCCGGCGGCGTCGCCAGTGGTGTAGACGAGGCCGTTATGGAGTGTCAGCGACGTGGTGTAGGCCACGGAGGCCATCTGGTCCCCCGACCACGGCGCGAAACTTCCGTCGGCCATGACGGCACCGATGCCATGACGGGAGATGCCGTTCAACTTGTCGAACTTGCCGCCTACGACGACACGTGAGTTGTCGGGAGCCATGACCATGGTGGTGACGGTCTTGTCAGCGGTCGGTGCCCACGGCTGCAGGGCACCCGTGGTGCGGGAGAACGAAGCGAGGCGCGAGCGGTCTGACCCACCGGCCCGGGTGAAACCACCGCCGATGTACACGGTGTCGTTGGTCGCCGCGATCGCGTTGACCCGGTTGTTCGCGTTCGGCTTGAACACGCCGTTCAGGGTGCCTGTGGGCAGGTCGAAGGCGGCGATGGCGCCGCGGGACTTGCCGTCCACGGCTCGGAAGTCACCACTGACCAGCAGGGTCTTCTGGTCAGGCGTGGTGCGAATGCTGAACACGCTGGCGCACTCGTGGGTGCCGTCCCCGTTCGGGGTGCAGTTCTTGTCAGGCGTGCCAGCGAAGGTGGTGGGCGGTGAGGTCAGTTTGGGTGCCCACGGGAGCAGGTCGCCTGTTGTGGTGTCGAACGCGGCCAAACGCAGGCGCTCCACCTCGTCCTGGCCGACGGCGGCTCCCGGCGGACGCACCTTCGTGAAGTTGCCGCCAACGTAGGTGACGTTGCCGACGACCTGGATCGCCCAGACCGTGCCGTTCGTCTGCCAGGTGGGCAGGGGAGTGGCGGTGAGGGTCTCCGGGTCACCTGCCGGTGGCGAGGTATCGGCAGCTGCATTGGTCAGGCCCCCAACCATGAGTGCAGCCGCCACGATGGCAGTGAACAGGCCACGAAGCCAGAACGTGGTCGCACGCGTCATCAGATCCCCTCCAGAGGTGACCGATCGGCTGTTCAGCTCGCCGCGCACCCCCCGGTGCCGCGGAATGTCGGTCCTCTCCAGTAGACGACGGAGAGTGACGAAAGGCAAGGTGATGTGGGCCACCATGACACTTCGTGACCAACTCCGTAACGAAAAGTAACTAGAAGGCGACGCAGCGTCAAATCGCGAGCCGGATCAGCACTGTTTCGCCACCGCAGCCGCCGCGCGAGCCACCAGGGCCCGCCGGGCCTGCCGTGCGTCAGCGCGGTGGGCCGCCAGTTCTCTCCGGTCGGCGGTCTGCTTCTCGCTGCGGCGGTACTCCTTGCGGGCCGCTTTCAGTTCGGCTCGGTAGACGGCGGCTCCGGTCTGCTTGGCGGCCGTCAACTCCTGTCGAGCGGTGTGGCAGCCGCCTTGAGCCGCCGACCCAACGGCATTGGCTGGCACCGCGACGGGAAACGACACGGCCACGGCCACCAGCAGACTGGCGAGTGGGGCTCGGTAAGTCTGTGCCATGATCACCCTCCTGGCCATGCATCGGTCGCAACCGCGAGTTCCTTGACCGACTGTCCCTCAAGAAGGCACTTGGATGCCACGTAGGATCAAGGGCTGTCAGGTCACCATATTTTCCCGCGGAGAACGATGACGCCCTCAGTGTGGTCCCGGGGTCTCGCCCGCGACATCGCCGCCACGTCCGCGACCGCCATCGTTCTGCCCTCAGGGGCCTTCGCTGCCGCCGTGGCCGGCCACGCGGCGGACGAGGCCGGCGGCACCCTGCTCGTGATCACACCCGGCACCCGTGACGCGGAACGATTGCGTGATGAGTTGCGGTTCTGGGCGCCGGATCAGGCCGTGGCTCTGTACCCCGCTTGGGAGACACTGCCCCATGAGCGGCTGACACCGTCGGCCGACATCGTCGGAACCCGGATGGGTGTCGTGCGTGCGCTGCGCAGCACGACCCCACCCGACATCGTGGTCGCCCCGATCCGCGCGCTCATGCAGGTGCTTCCGACTGAAGTCGTGACCGCCGACCCTGTTGTCCTGGCAGTGGGCGAGGACGTCGACAGCGAGCAGGTGGCTCGGCAGTTGGTGCAGTTCGGCTACGAGCGCTGCGACCTGGTGGAGCGCCGCGGACAGTTCGCGCTGCGTGGCGGGATCATCGACGTCTTCCCGCCCACGGCGGAGCATCCGGTGCGTGCGGAGTTGTGGGGCGACACCGTCGAGGAGATGCGGTCGTTCGCCGTGACCGACCAACGAATGATCGCGGCCGTCACCGAACCGATCGCCCTGGATCCGGTGCGGGAACTGTTGCTGGACGACGATGTCCGGGACCGCGCCAGGCATCAGGCGCTGCGCCATCCGGAGGCCCGCTCCGAACTCAACCAGATGGCCGAGGGCATCGCGGTCCCCGGCATGGAGGCCCTCGGGCCTCTGGTCAGTTCTCGAATGACCCCGCTGCCCACGCTGCTGCCCGCCGGGTCGCGCGCGGTCGTCATCGAACCCGAGCGTGTGGCGGTTCGCAGTGAGGAGACCCTGCGCACAGCCGGCGAGTTTGCGGCAGCAGCCTGGTCGGCCGCCAGCATCGGTGCCGAGACTCCCATCACCGCCGGAATCGGAGCGCTCGCAACCTGGGACGACATCGCCGATCTGATCCCGGATCAGGTCGTCCTGACGTCGCTTCGGGGCGACGGTCAAGGCGACGACCGGGCAGTGGCGCCTGTCGGTCCGTTCGCGGGGTCGGCGGCGGCGGTGGCCGATGTCGTCGCCAAGGCGCGGGATGGCTGGCGTGTGGCAGTGGTCGCGGGCGGGGCTGGTCCGGCTGATCGGCTGACCGAGGTCTTGTCGGATGAAGGCATCACGGCGTCTCGCGACGCGGACCTTGCACCGGGTGCCGTCACGATTGCCGTCGGGGCCCTGGACACCGGATTCCAGCTGCCGGACGAACAGATCGCGGTGTTCAGCGACCGGGACTTCGCGCGTCGGACCCAGTCCCGGCGGGAACCCGGCCGGGCCAAGATGCCGTCGCGCCGCCGCCGTCAGGTGGACCCGCTGTCCCTGCAGCCCGGCGACTACATCGTCCATGAGAAGCACGGGGTGGGTCGGTTCGTCGAACTCATCCACCGGGACGTGCGCGGGGCCGATCGTGAGTATCTGGTGGTCGAGTACGCGCCCAGCAAGCGTGGCCACCCGCCCGATCCNNCATCCCGATCGGTTGTTCATCCCCACCGACCAACTGGCGTCGGTCAGCCGCTACGTCGGCGGTGAGGAGCCGAAGGTCCACAAACTGGGCGGCTCGGACTGGGCCAAGGCGAAGGGTCGGGCCCGCAAGGCGGTCAAGGAGATCGCCTCGGAACTCATCCGGCTCTATGCGGCTCGGCAATCAGCACCTGGCTACGCCTTCGGACCCGACACCCCCTGGCAGCGCGAACTCGAGGACGCCTTCGAGTACACCGAGACCCCCGACCAGTTGTCCTGTATCGACGAGGTCAAGGCGGACATGGAGAAGCCGATCCCCATGGACCGCCTCATCTGCGGTGATGTCGGCTACGGCAAGACCGAGATCGCGC
>CXWK01099285.1_pt1 | contig 19172 bp, 14 predicted proteins | sample 590851 | NCBI WGS metagenome assembly CXWK01 (sample SAMEA3498364, study PRJEB10139) | wastewater metagenome | biome: wastewater treatment plant; material: activated sludge | place: Denmark | collected 2014-08-01 | reverse complement strand
TTGTATTGGGTAGACATGGCAACACCTTACATCAGGTGTTGCACTTGTTCCTTGAGACCGCCCTTTCGACTCTCGCAGTGCGTTCACTAGCTCCAGCAGCTCTCGGCCTTGGGCCACCGGCATTTGAATGTCGCAGTACACAGTGTAATCGTCGTCTTCTGCCATGCCCGTCGACTCCTCAATCTGCTCCAGGTTTGTTTCTCACAGCCCTATGCTGCTCCAAGTGGCGCATCTCTGCTTCCCACCTGACCAGGAATTTATCCCAGTCCGTGGCGTAAGGCCCCTCGACCACCCGTGTCGAACCGATGCTCGCCTGCTGGAAACGCTCCCTCCATGGCTGAGGAATGGTTAGTTCCAAGACTATGTCGATGCCGCAGTTGTGATGCTGCACTGGGACAGAGTCACGAACCTCTTTCAGCTCGAGTGGTTCAGCGGTTGAAGGCATCCCGGTTCGCTCTTGGGCGTCGAGGTCGTCAAGGATGGCCAAGGTATCGGCTGCCTTTGGGTCACCTGGAAGGAGTCTGGCAATTTCCCAGAGGGCACTCCGTCTGGTGCGCTCAAGCTTTCGGAGTTCAACGTGGGTCATTCCAGCCTCTTTCAGGTTGGTTGAAGCTGGCCTACGGTCGTGGCGTGCCGCCGCTGGCGGAGGGCTGTCGTGAACCGAGCCGTAGCAAGTCAAGTCTCGGCCCTTCGGGCTGACATCCTGCACGCCCGCGCGCTTCGCTTGCTTGGTGCTCGCATGGACAGGGTAGTCTGGCGCAGCGAATTTGGATTCGCGCTGCGCTTTCTAGTGGGTGGGGCAAGCTGCACTCAGGTCGCAGGAAGCCCACTTTTGCTACAATCTGATGCGTTAGATCCAGTCTTCTTCACGTAGACACATGTGCTCTCTCCAGTGAACGCAGTCGTTGGTACTAACTTAGCGCAAGGGTGTGTCCCAATCCAGCCCTTGAAGGACTGCCAACACCATAACTGACGTAGTGTCGTCCGACGAGACGCGGTTGACGATCACAGGAATCATTCCGACGCATTCAGCAAGAGCGCGCGGATATACTGCGCTTTACGTTTGATAGGGCCATGTTATGAATCTGACTGATGCCTCGCTCGTACTGCTCCTCGCGGCACGCATCCATGGAACAGACGAAGCCATCAGAGCATCGGCGAAAAGTGTGGTAAAGAAATTGCCACGCGGTAAGCGTGACCTGATCTACAAGGTGATCGACAGCCGGACTCCGCTAGACTTGGTTAACTAATTTGGCGCAGCACCTGGATGACTGACCCAGAATCCACTGGTAGGTCGCCTGCCCTCTGCCACTCGTCGATAGTAGCTTGCGACAGGAGCGCTGAGAAACTCCTTTGCGTTCAGGGCGTGCCCCCCTTGGGGTCGGCTGTCGTAAACCCAGCCCGAGCGGTGCCCGCTGCTGTCTGGGCCCTCCGGGCTTCCATCCTCACGCCTGCGCGCTCCGCTTGCTGGAGCAGCCTCACGAAGCGCACCTAGATTCCTGCTGCGCTCAGGTCTCAGCGACTTGGTGGCTGACGCCCCAGGTTTTCCACGCTCTCAAAGGACTGCTCGACTGTTAGAATTAGGTCAGCTCCACATCATCCACCGGAAATCGAATGAACCCAGAATTGAATGAAGAAGAGATGCGCCGAGCTCTCTTTGGCAACCCCACGCCAGTAGAACAGGTGAGCGTCACTCCGGTACAGGCACCTGTTCCGGAGATCGGGCCTGCTCAACCGGTGAAGCCCGCGCAGAAAAAGAAAATCGCAAAGGCGTTCACTCCGAGGCTGAGGGTGACGCTGCGGGTGGGCAATGAATTTGAAGGCAAAACGTACGAGCTGATTCATGAGGCCGACACGCTGAGCACTCTCCTGGCAGAGCAGGAAGCTGTTAAAGCAGCCAAGAAAAAATACAGGTATGTAGAAGTGGTTTCGGTCAAATCGATGTAGCGCAGCGAGCTTGTGACTGATCCATCGCCCCGAAACACTTTGAACCAGGGCCATGTTAACTCGGCCTTACCAGTCAGGCTCCGGTTCTGTACCTAAATGGATCGACTTCACCAGCCCTCTCCGGTAATGCAAAGGGGTCGCGTATAGCTCCAGCGACAGAAGCCTTTCGGCTGCGACGATCAATGAGCTCATACGCTCACGGGGCACAGATACGAAGACAGCCAGCCGCCTCCCGCTTGCTGTCATGGATCCGATGCCTCTGGGAGCTTCCGCGTCTTGAAATAGACGCGCGTCAGCATAGAGCTGACACTCGGCCTCTGGGTATTTGAAATGCTCTGGGTACACCACTACGCCTTTGAGGGTGAGGATCATGTGCTCACTGAAATGGCCTTCATTTGCCCTGGAAAAGTCGGAACGCGCCAGGTTGAGCGACCAAGACATATCCCAACCCGAGACCTTGATTTGATAAAGCACCTGCTGCGACTCAAGCTTCGGACGGCCTCGTCGAGATTTGGGCTTCGGCTTCGCGGTGTTGGTCATAGTGACCTCTATCTGAAATCGGGCTTTGCGCTGAACACCATCCCGGCTGACCTCAGACCCTAAACTTACAGTCGGGCGGTGCTGATTCAGCTCGCGTAGGCTTGTAGCGGTATGCCAAGCTCGTAGCGCCAGTTCTTCCCTCTTTTTCACCAGGAGCCGCTCGGCTTTCATCGAATTTCAGCCTCAGACTCAGCGAAGCGCTGCCGTTGCAGCATAATGCCGCCAAATCTTTTCAATCGTGCGGGTACCGTCACAACAACTGCACAGCATCGCAAGGAAATTCAACGAATGTCGCAAGCCTCCAACAACCTAGCAGCCTACATCTGGTCTTTAGCCGACTTACTCCGTGGTGAATTTAAGCAAAGCCAGTACGGTCGCATCATTCTGCCGTTCACCTTGTTGCGTCGCCTCGAGTGCGTATTGGAGGCAAGCAAAGCGGCGGTTCTGGTGGAGCATGCACGCGTCCAGCAACTCAATATCTCCGAAGAAGCCCAGGAAAAACTACTCCTGCGCGCTAGCGGTGGTCTGTCCTTTTTCAATTCCTCGAAAATGGATCTATCCAAGCTCGGTGAATCCGGTATTAAGGCTAACCTTGAGTCCTATCTGCAGGGCTTTTCCAAAGACGCACGGGAAATCTTCGAACACTTCAAATTCACCGAGTTTCTCGGGCAACTGAACGATGCCAACCTGCTCTACAAGGTTGTGCAGAAGGTACGGAAGACGGACTTAAGCCCTGCGGCTGTTTCCAACCACGACATGGGCCTAGTGTTTGAAGAGTTGATTCGCCGATTTGCGGAAAGCTCGAATGACACCGCTGGGGAGCACTTTACCCCGCGTGACATCGTGCGCGCAACCACTTCCCTGGTGTTTATGGAAGACGATGATGCATTGACCAAGCCCGGCATCATTCGCACCATTTACGACCCAACAGCCGGCACTGGCGGCTTTCTCTCATCGGGCATGGAGTACGTGCATGAGCTCAACCCACAGGCCGTAATGCGCGCCTATGGCCAGGAGCTCAACCCCGAGAGTTACGCCATCTGCAAAGCCGACATGCTGATCAAGGGCCAAGACGTCAGCAACATAAAGCTCGGTAACACCCTGTCGAATGATCAGCTGTACTCAACTGAATTTGACTACATGCTCTCCAACCCACCCTTTGGCGTGGACTGGAAAAAGATCGAGCACGACATCAATGACGAGCACACGCAAAAAGGCTTCAACGGCCGTTTTGGTGCGGGCTTGCCACGGGTCAGCGATGGCTCGTTATTGTTTTTAATGCACCTGATCAGCAAGCTTCGAGACGGCTCTCACGGCGGCGGACGCATTGGCATCATCCTCAATGGTTCGCCATTGTTTACCGGCGGTGCTGGCTCGGGTGAATCAGAAATTCGCCGCCACATTCTAGAAACCGACTTGCTCGAAGCCATCGTCGCGCTGCCCACCGATATGTTCTACAACACCGGTATCTCGACGTATATCTGGGTGCTGTCGAATAAAAAAACTGCAGAGCGCAGGGGCAAGGTACAGCTAATCAATGGCGTCAACTTGTGCGGAAAGATGCGCAAATCACTTGGCTCCAAACGTAATGAAATGGATGAAAGCGATATCGCCACGGTGATCCGAGCCTTTGGCAGTTTTGCTGCAATCGATGCCTATGAGCTGGACAAACAAGCCGCACAGAAAAGCAATCGCGGCCGTCAAGCGGCCAACCCGAAAGCTGAGGCAGCCAAGACATTCGCTAGCAAGATCTTCAACAGCTATGAGTTCGGCTATCGTCGCATCAGCATTGAGCGGCCCTTGCGTCTGTCCTACCAGTTCAGTGACACACGCATCGCTGAATGTCGCTTCGCCCCCGGCTCCCTCAACAGTGCCATGAAATGGCTCTACCAAGAGTACAGCGCCGTAGAGGGTGAGGACTGGAGCGATGATGACACCTGTAAGCGTTACGGTGACCTGAGCGCACATGAAGACGCCATTCGCCGTTATTTCAAACTGCACTTCGCCGACCTGAAAGAGAAGCACATCAAGGATTTGCTCAACAGAACAACATGGCTGGATCAGAAGCGGCTTTTAGCCAAGGCGCAAGGCCTGCAGGCCAGCATCGGCACTGCCCAGCACGACGACATGAACACGTTTGATGACGCGATCAAGGCCGCCTGCAAGCAACAAGGTATTACTCTGGATGCCAAAGACAAAAAGCAGATTATCGATGCGGTGAGCTGGAAGAACCCATCCGCCGCCAAGGTCATCAAGAAAGTTCACAAGGCGAAAGCCAATCCCCTATATGGCTTGTTCGCCGTCGACGGCGAGGTGCTGGAGTACCAAACCGATAGCGATCTACGCGACAACGAAAACGTCGCACTTGACCCGAGCCAGAGCGTTAACGCCATTAATGAGGCCTACTTCCTTAAAGAGGTGCAGCCACACGTGCCCGATGCCTGGATCGATGCGAGTAAAAAAGACGCTAAGGATCAGGAAATCGGTATCGTTGGATATGAAATTCCCTTTAACCGGCATTTTTACCAGTACCAATCGCCACGGAGCTTGCTGGAGATCGATGCGGATCTGGATGCGGTATCAGCTGAGATTATGCAGTTGCTACAAGAGGTGCACTCGTAATGGCAGGGCGATATAAGCAGTACCCTGAATATGGGAGTTCGGATATTGAGTGGCTGGGAGAGATCCCAACCACATGGAAATTTTCACGCTTAAAGTTCATGGCGAAAATCAAGAACGGTCAAGATTATAAAAGTGTAGAGGTTGACGAGGGCTATCCTGTCATAGGTTCAGGCGGGCAATTCACTTACGCTTCTCAGTTCACATATGATCAAGAATCTGTTCTTCTCGGCCGCAAAGGCACAATCGATAGACCGCTATACATTAATGAGCCGTTCTGGACGGTTGACACAATGTATTACACGGTAATAAACAAAGACATACTTCCGAAATATCTTTATTACTTAGCGCTGACCATTCAGTTTGGAAGGTATTCTACAAATACAGCCTTGCCGAGTATGACTCAGGAGAATCTGGGCAATTACATATTTGCAATACCTAAAGACAAGAGTGATCAAGATACAATCGCGAGCTTCCTCGATCATGAAACCGCCAAAATCGACACCCTAATCGAAAAGCAACAACAACTCATCCAGCTGCTAAAAGAAAAACGTCAGGCCGTGATTAGCCATGCCGTTACCAAAGGTTTGAACCCAAGCGCAAAAATGCGGGATTCGGGTGTTGAATGGTTGGGGGAAGTGCCGGAGCATTGGAGGGTTCTGTCGCTAGGTAAAATCACTGTGAGCAAATGTGACGGGCCATTCGGGTCAGGCTTGAAATCAGAACACTACTCAGACTTTGGCGTTCGTGTAATACGTCTGCAAAATATAAAAACAGATGGCTATTACGAGGGTGAGGGAGCATTTATTGATGAAGAATACTATAAAAACAATCTCTCAAACCATGATGTAATTGCAGGCGATCTATTAATTGCTGGACTTGGCGACCCCAACAATCCAGTAGGAAGAGCATGTGTTGCACCTAATGATATATCACCAGCCATGGTAAAGGCTGATTGTTTTAGATTTCGACTGGATGGTGAAAAAGTTCTGCCTGCCTTTGTTGCAAGGCAACTATCTTTTAGTGCCTGGTCGGATGCTGGCAGGCTGTCGAATGGCTCGACCAGAGCAAGAATACCTCTTTCCCTCATGGCAACTCGGATAGTTGCAATATGCCCAATGAATGAGCAGGCCAAAATACTAGAGCACATAGAGACCCTAGTAGAAAAATACGACAAGCTGGAGCAAAAAGCCGTAGATGCAAGTTTGCTATTGGCTGAGCGCCGCACCGCACTAATCTCCGCTGCAGTTACCGGCAAAATCGACGTAAGAGACTGGGTCGTGCCGCAATCCAGTCAAACCGACAAGGAAGTAGCCGCATGAGTGCATGGGGTGGCGGTAAGGGCATGGGCGTATTCTGCACGGCCTCCGAACTTGATCTCTGCGAGCCTGCAAAGGCGGCCGTAACAGTTGCCACTCTCAGGCTACGGGAGTTAGTCGAGCGACCTTTGGCCATCCCTGATTACCAGCGACGCTATTGTTGGGGGCCAGAGCAAGTGGCGTCGTTGTTGGCTGATATCCAGCAGCAGTTCCAGCCAGCCGAGGCAACCTCCCCTCTAGCGCCGTTGTTTCTCGGCACGATAATCCTGCACCAAGAACCCGCAGAGATTACAGGCACTAAAGACCATCTGGTCGATGGCCAGCAACGCTGTTTGACCTTGGTGTTGCTGTTGCACGCGCTGGGGAAAAATGAACCACTAGCAGTCAAACAATTGCTGCAAGCGGAATTCCCCGACAGTCAATCGCAGCAAAACCTGGCGGCCAACTTTCAGCAAATTGGGCGCTACCTGACTACTGAGCCCGGTAAAGGGTTGCAGATCGATAAGCTGTTGGACAAGCTCCAGTTCGTGGTGATCAGCATCTCCTCGATTGACCAAGCTTTTGCCTTTTTCGATAGCCAAAATACCTCCGGCAAGCGCCTGAGCGATTTTGACCTGCTCAAGGCCCGGCATCTTCGCGCCGTGGTCTCGGACGCCAGTGTGGGTATTGGCTGCTCTAACCTGTGGGAGGCGTATGAGCGGCAAAAGGTCGGTAACGGCCAACGCCTGGCCTATTTCTTGACCGAGCAGATTCTGGCGCGCACGCGTTTTCGCCAACGTGGTAATAAAGTGGACGACTTGCAACTGGTGAAGGAGTTTGCCGTACAGGCACCGAAACCCACAGCCGACGGCCCTAAGACCATCCAGCTATCGCCGCCGACGGCCGTGAGTTTTTATCGCGACTGGAATGTTAGCCATGACGCTAACCACGCTGAGGCCGATGTGTTCACATTCACAACGTTGGTCAATGTGAATGGCTCGCAGGTTGCCGTCGAAGAGCGCAGCGTCTCGCGTCTACCGTTACAGCTGAATCAGCCGCTATTGGGCGGCGAGCAGTTCTTTTTTTATATCGCCAAATACACCGAGCTGTATAAACAGCATTTCCCGCTGGACATTACGTCAGGCAATTCAACGCTCGTTGAACCAGAGCAGCAGAATGCAACCCTACACGGGCGATTGCTGAAGCTCCATCGTGCGGTTGAGCAAGGGCAGGATGCCGGCTATTCACGGTTAATCGAAATATGGCTGGCGATGCTAGTGTTTTATCTGGATCGCTTTGCTGAGGATGAACGCTTTGCCTCCTTTGCGACCTTGGCAGATCAATACGTGTTCAGCCTGCGCATTACCGAAGGCTCGTTACGCCGCAGTACCGTAGAAAATCATTTTGCAACAAATGAAATTTTTGCCGACCTGTTGCAATGCCCATCCTCACTGCAGGCCGTGGCTCTGATCGAAAAACTGAGTGGCAAACAGGCACAAGCGCTACTGAAATTTGAGCCAGCGCAGGTGGAAAAAACCAAAAAAAGGCCAGTGATACGACGTTATCTCAAGGCGTTCGCAAGCACCTACGCAGCGGGTAATAGCCCGCATTTGAATAGCCACACGTCTTTAGCGACTGTCTTGCACGCCAAGTTCTTCAAGGATGAGCAACATGCCTAATCGCGCCCATGAGCTTACGGCGAATAAATACAGTGCACAGCGTATGGTCAGCGGCAGTGAAGAGCACGCAGGACACATTCCTGCGCTGGACACACCCTTTCTGATTCCCATCTACCAGCGCCTGTACACGTGGGAGACGCAGCACGTCGAGTGCTTGCTCCAGGACGTCTGGGAGGCTTACCAGCAGCAGTCAGACACCGAATATTTTATCGGCGCGGTGGTCGTCAGCCCAATTGCTGATGGCCGTCTTGAACTCATTGACGGCCAGCAGCGCATGACCACCTTATGGCTTATTGCCTCCGTGCTGGTGACTGCACCGCTCGGTTTAAGCCTTGACTCGTTACTCAAGTGGCGAAGCTTTATGGCTGTCGGTACCAAGCAACCACCAGTCGCCCGGTTGGATTTCTCTGGTCGCGAGCAAGACAAGCACGCATTGGCGGGTTTCATGCGCAACTGGGGATGCGACTGTGGTTGCGCATCGAGCACTGAATGCAATGGCTGGTTAAAAAACGAAGCTATGGTTGTTGCCCGCAAAACGATAATCAACTTCTTCAACAGACTGGCCAACCAGCCTCAGCAAGAGGAAGGTATGACAGGCGCTGGTCGAGTGCAGGCATTCAGTGACTATCTATGGGCCAAGGCCACCTTCGTCGTTACCAAGCTGCATCAAGAGACCGATAAGAATCGATTTTTTGACAGCATGAATAGCCGTGGCGTGCAGCTCGAAAAACATGAAATTCTCAAGGCGCGATTGCTCAACCAACTGCCAGAGATAGAGCGACGGGTTTATGCTTGGGCGTGGGATCTGTGCGCCGACATTGATGGGTATGTTAAAAACAGCTTACAGGCCGAGCTCGACTATGGGCGAAGCGCACACCACATTGGAACTCACTTGCTGAGTAAGGTAACTACCCGAAGTGAGGGCGGTACAGACTCTTTAGTAGAGGGTACACGGACATTAGCGCACATACTCAATACCCCAAATGCAAAAACAAACACTGTAGACACTGACGAAGAATTATCCACGAAGTATAAAAGCTTCGTTTCATTTCCAGTTTTTTTGCTGCATGTGTTGAGATTGTTTGTTGGTGACTCTACACCTAACAGTGACCATGCGGGTGTTTCGGTCGATCATAAAAAACTGCTTGCTGAGTTTGACAAGCATTTTCCGAGTAACCTCGAGCATCAGCACAAACCGTTTGGTGACAAGACGCAGTGCAAGGCGTTTATCCATTGCTTGCTGCGCTGTCGGCTACTCATGGACAATTTTATGATTAAAGGCCATGTTCATGAGAGCAGTCACGTGGCGACGCGCTGGGAGATTGCCTCACCATTAGCAGAAGCTTCCAAAAACAATCAGCGAACCAAGCGTACCGGCCAACACTGGGACTCCATCAGCATGTTGCAAAGCATGATGTATTTCAGTCAAGACTTGACCCGTGTGCCTTGGTTGACGGAAGCGCTGAAAGCATTATATGAGCCAGGTGCCCAACTTGATGACGCCAAGAACCTGCTGAATGGGCTAACACAGCAAGATGCACGTTATGCGCAAACGGTCGCCAGAGGCAAAAGCCTGCAGGAGATTTTGGGCGTGGGTGATACCTTTGCACTGTGTGACGGCCTAGGCACAGATACTCCGCATTATTGGTTTTACAAGCTTGAGTATTTACTCTGGGAGTGCTGGTTCAATGCTGACGATCCCGACAACAAACCTGTGAGACCAGAGATTTTGAAGGGTAGCACCACTATTTTTCGTATGCGCCATGTTACCTCAGTAGAACATGTCAGCCCTCAAAGTAAAAACACAGGTGAAATCACTCAGTTGGATCGCTTTGGTAATCTTGCGTTGTTGTCCGTTGGCGAGAACTCGACCTATAGCGATAAAGACCCCGTTGAGAAAAAAGGAATGTTCAGGGCGGGCCTTAACAAAGGCATAATTCAATCATTGAAATTGGCGGATATATTTTCTTCTATAAATGACGATAGCGACTGGTGCGATACAGCCATGAAGAAGCACGAAACCGCCATGGCTGCGGTCTTGCTTGATGCACATCCAGAATTAGCGCAAGGAGCGACGCAATGAGCAAAGCCGGCGAACTGATGTTTCAAAACGACATGCTCAAGCATCTGGTCAGTACCGGCTGGTTGCTTGGCAAAGCCGAACACTACAACCGTGAACTGGCCTTGTACCCAGAAGACCTGCTGGGGTTTGTGCAAGATACCCAGCCCGAGCAGTGGCAAAGATTCTGCGCGCTATACCCCTCCCAACCTGGGCAGCACTTTCTTGAGCGGGTCGCCAGCCAGCTGAATAAAACCGACCCCAACGCCGCCAGTAAAGAGATGCGCACCTTCGGCACTTTAGGCGTGTTGCGTCACGAACTACGCCACCGTGGTACTCGTTTCAGCCTGTGCCAGTTCAAGCCTGAGCACGAGCTAAACCCTGACACCTTGATGCGTTATGCCAAGAACCGCTGCCGGGTGGTGCCGGAGCTGGTGTATTCACCTTGGGCCACACAAGAACACCTCGAACAAACCGGCAGCAAGGCCAAAGCCTGGCGAATCGACCTGGTGTTGTTTGTGAACGGTTTACCAGTAGCCACACTGGAACTGAAATCCGAATTCAAGCAGGCCGTCCACAACGCCATTAAGCAATACAAAACCACCCGGCTTGCCACCGACCCGGTGACCAAAAAGCCCGAACCGCTGCTGACCTTCAAGCGGGGCGCCCTGGTGCATTTTGCCGTGAGCCAGTACGAGGTCTATATGACCACACGACTGGAGGGGGCAGACACCTTCTTCCTGCCGTTTAACAAAGGCACCCCGGTCGGCGGTGCTGGTAATGACGCGCCGGCAGACATTAACCAGTACGCCACCGATTACCTGTGGAACGAGGTGTTGCTACCCAGTAACTTGCTGGCGATTCTCGGGCACTTTGTGCACCTACAAATTGAAGAGAAGGAAGACTGGCAGGGCCGTAAATACAAAAAAGAAAGCCTGATTTTCCCGCGTTATCACCAGTGGGATGTGGTGAATAAATTGGTCACTGACGCCCGCAATGAAGGCCCTGGGCATAAATATTTGATCCAGCACAGCGCCGGTTCCGGTAAGTCCAACTCGATTGCCTGGGTCGCACATCAACTATCTGCGCTCTACGACGAGCAGGGCTGCAAGCAATTCAACTCAGTGATTGTGGTGACGGATCGCACCGTACTGGATGATCAGCTACAAGACACCATCAACCAGTTTGAACACGTCGATGGTGCCGTTGGCCGCATCAATAATCAGGAAGGTGACGGCTCCAAATCGGAGAAGCTCGCGGCCGCGCTGGAAAACTCACAGCCGATTATTATCGTCACCATCCAGACCTTTCCTTATGTGCTGCGCGCCATCGAAAACAGCGTCAGCTTGAAAGAGCGCAGCTACGCGATCATTGCCGACGAAGCACACTCCTCGCAAACTGGCTCTACAGCGCGGCAGCTGAAAGAAGTGCTGATGATTGAGGCTAAGGCTGATGGTGAGGACGAGCTCAGCTCTGAGGACATTCTCGATGCCGCCGTGGCGTCACGCCGCGCGTCAAAAAACCTCAGTTATTTTGCGTTCACCGCCACGCCAAAAACCAAGACGCTGGAGCTGTTTGGCCGTTTGCCTAAACCCGCCGAACTACCCTCTAAAACCAACAAGCCTGAGGCCTACCATGTGTACAGCATGCGCCAGGCTATTGAAGAGGGCTTTATTCTCGATGTGCTGAAGAACTACACCAACTACAAGGTGGCGTACAACCTGGCGCAAAAAATCGACAAGGCGGATCAGGAGGTTGAAAGCAAAAAAGCCAAGGTCAAACTCAACCAGTGGGTGCGCCTGCACGAGTACAACATCGCGCAAAAGGTACAGGTAATCGTCGAGCACTTCCGTAGCAACGTAATGGGCCTATTGGGTGGACAAGCCAAGGCCATGGTAGTGACCAGCTCACGCAAAGAAGCCGTGCGATATAAGCTGTGCTTTGACAAATACATCATCGACAAGGGTTACCAAAAAATCCATGCCATGGTCGCGTTCTCCGGTGAGGTAGAGTTCAACGAGAAAGACCCGAACGCCGTGGCCCTAATCGGTAACAAATACACCGAGAGCAACATGAATCCCTTCCTCAAAGGCCGTGACATGCGCAAAGCCTTTGATAGCGATGATTATCAGGTGATGATCGTTGCCAACAAATTTCAGACCGGGTTTGACCAGCCCAAGCTCTGCGCCATGTACGTGGACAAAAAGCTCGGCGGCGTCGAGTGCGTACAGACCCTGTCACGCTTGAACCGGACGTATCCTGGCAAAGCAGCAGTAGGCACTTTTATCCTGGATTTCTTCAACGATCCACAAGACATCCTCGACTCGTTCCAGCCGTATTTTCAGACAGCAGAACTGGCCGACGTGTCCAATCCAGACTTGATCTTCGATCTGTTTGAAAAGCTCAATGCGGCGGGAATTTACAAGTCGAACGAGGTTGAGCAGTTCTGCGAAGCCTTCTTCGTCAAAAACAAAAGCAACGCGGCGATTGCCAACATTTGTAAGCCAGCAGTCGAGCGATGGACGAAAAGCTACAAGTTGGCGGTTGACGCCTACGCGCACTCGAAGGACATTTTTGAGCGAATTAAAAAGACGCAGGATGCAGTGTTGATCGCCAACGCGGAAAACGACCTGAAGGAATGCAAGCAAGCCAAGGATGCCTTGGACATTTTCAAAAAGGATCTCGGCACTTTCGTGCGCTTCTATGAGTTCATGTCGCAGATCGTCGACTACGATGACAAGCAGCTGGAAAAGCTCAGCCTATATGCGCGCAATCTAAGCCCAATGTTGCGCGAAACCGCCGTGGACGAGGATGATATTGACTTGGACAGTATCCTGCTCAGTCATTACCGGGTCTCAAAGATCAGCCAGCAAGACCTTAAGCTAATCGAGGACTCAGCAGACCATAAGCTTGTGCCTGGTGAGGGACTTGGTTCAGCTAAGGCGAAGGATAAAAAGGAAGAGCTGCTTTCTCAGATTCTAGACCGGCTCAACGAGCTATTTGTGACAGATCAGCTTACTGACAAAGACATGGTGAATTACGCCTACACCATCCGGGACAAGGTCAGTGAGAATCAGTTGGTGATGCAGCAACTGGCCAACAATACCGCCGAGCAAGCGTTACTGGGCAACTTTGCCAACGCGGTCGATGACGCAATTATGGACAGTGGAGAGGCTCACCAAAATCAAATGATGCAGTTGTTATCTGACCCAGCTAAGGCCAGTAAATTTGCCAAGGTTATATTTGACTTGCTTAACTTGAAGGCGTAAGCGGCCGCCTAAGAGTAATGGGTAAACTTAAACATGGATTACTACCATTTAACGCAGCACACCGAGTCAGCCTGCCAGCGTACACTTAGTCAAATCGCCCCCCCACTTTATACCTAAAGAATAGATGCATATGCCTAAACTCAAAGCGGAGCTAAAATTTAACCTCATAGGCAGCATGCTAGGTAAAAGCTGTATATCCATACAAAAAAACTCACTTATATGTTTAAATAAAGACACCTCATTCGAGTCTGATTTAATTTTCGACAGCACCGAGTTCGCAATATTTAAAAAGGGCTTTTGGGGTTGCACTCTAATAATTAACACTGGCATCTCCACTCTAAAATATCGCTTTCTTAAAAGCAACGGCTCCGATATATTTCTTGAAACGCTGAATACAATTATTGCTGAACACATAAGCGAACGCCTGGACAGGGTTTTCACCGAATTCAACACTTATGTAATTCGTGAGTATCCTAGGGACTCGCGAATAGACCTAATTTTCAACCTTTGCAAGACATTAAGCAGTCGTTACAGCGCTCAAGCTGATCTTTGGGACACCTTACTTAAACCAAACTATATAAGTAAGATCAAGGAGATAATTAGCTTTCACCCCGTCACTTCTGAGTTTCTTCGTCAGCACCACGAGAAAATTCAGTTGGAAAATCGAGCGGCGTTTTTTGATCTGGTTGAATCAAATCCTTTAACCCATGAGCAGCGCCTAGGTGTCTTACGCTCCAATGACAAGAATATGGTTCTGGCAGCTGCTGGAACTGGTAAAACCTCTGTCATGGTCGCTAAAGCACTAGATCTAATTGAACGTCAATTGGCGAAACCTTCGGAAATTTTGGTACTTGCATACAACCGATCTGCCGCTGAAGAGCTTAAAGAACGATTGAGTGATAAAGCTAATAAAAGCAATATTACGCTCGAGTCGCTTCCGCAAATATCAACTTTTCACGCGCTTGGAAGAAAGCTTCTTCGGGATTCAGGCATATCAACTCACATGAGCGCTTTCACTGAAGATGAAATAAAATTCAAGCAGTGGGTCACATCATGGCTGGAAACATATCTTAAGTCAGACAACTCAAGACTGCTTAACTTTGTTAACTTATTCCCTGAGCCAACGAACCCTTTCGATTTCAAGACTCAGGCTGAGTACGAGAGATATGTTAGGGACAATGAACTCAGAACACTTAACGGAGAGAGGGTTAAAGGCTATCAAGAGCTTTTAATTGCTAACTTTATGTACCTAAATGGAGTTGAATACACATACGAAGCACCTTACGTAAGTAAGCGACGTATAGAAATCGGCTTTGACTACCGCCCGGATTTTTACATCAAAGACACGAGCATCTACATAGAGCACTTCGGTGTAGATCGAAATGGTGGTACTCGACCCGACATTGATTCGGCAAAGTACAACGAGTCCATGCTTAGCAAGCGGGCACTGCATATCGAATGCGAAACAAATCTTATAGAGACGTTTCACTACGAGTGGATCGAAGGAACTTTGCTTGAAGGCTTGGAGGCAAGACTTACAGTGCACGGTATCGTTTGTAAGCCAAAGGATCCAGAAGAGATACTTAAAAAGCTTCGCGAGGAAGGGCGCATTGCAACCTGGAGTGACCTAATGACGAAGGCGCTGCAGGCAATTCGTGTGGAAAGGCTGACCAAAGAATCTATGATCGACAGATTCAACAAGGCAGGCATAGCCCAACCCAATCAAATCGCAGAAATATTAGATGCCATACACGCAGGATATATCCAGGAACTAAAAGATCAAAACGCTATCGATTTCGATGACATGATTATCCGTGCAATCCATTCTATCAATAGCGAACAATACATCCCCAAATGGAAGTATATTTTAGTAGACGAGTTTCAAGATATTTCAGTCGCGCGCATGGAGCTTATTACATCCCTTATCGAAAAAGGGCCACAACCGTCCCTGACCGTAGTAGGGGACGACTGGCAGTCTATCTATCGCTTCTCTGGCGGCAAATTAGAGCTGACCACTCGTTTTGGTGAGCTAGTCGGAAATTATACGGAGACAAAACTGCAAAAAACTTTCCGCTACAACAATAGCATCGCCAATACTGCAGGGCAGTTTATTATGGAGAACCCTGAGCAGTATAAGAAACATATCGAAACCCACATCAAGCTGACCCAGTCACAGGTATACTTACTTGACGACAAATCCACTGGAAAAGACGGCGTATACGAAAGAGTTAAAGAGGTGGTTCAAAAGATCAGAGCCAATGACACTAACGGCAGCATCGCAGTTATTGCTCGATATAACTATTTACTAGAATCCGCAAAATTAAATTTAACTAGCGCAAAACTCCAGGCAAATATTAGCTTCTGGAGCTTTCACAAGTCAAAAGGCCTTGAGGCCGATTACTGCGTACTGATTGGCTTCTTTCAAGGGCGCTTGGGATTCCCCAATGAAAACAAAGACGAAGCAATCATAGAGGCTCTACTCCCTTCGTTGGACTCGTTCCCTCATTCTGAGGAAAGGCGGCTACTGTATGTCGGAATTACGCGTGCCAAGAAGAAGCTGTACATAATTGCCGACCCACAAGCTCCTTCTGACTTTATTAGTGAGATGCTCAGCCCTAAGTACGAATTGAATATTGCATCCAACGCATTCCAAGATAAATACCGTAAAATCTTCAAATGTCCCAACTGTCAAGATGGATACTTCAGACTCAAAAATGGCGTGTACGGAGAATTCTACTTTTGTAGTACGGGCCGGGGTTGCCAGGTTGGAAAGGCAAGGGTTTGCTCTAATTGTCGCGCCCCCTCAGTTGACTCACGGAGTGCTAGCACCTGCAATAACGTAGCCTGTGGTCTCTCAATTAAAATATGTGAGAAGTGTGGGCGCCCCATGAAATTACGTAAAGGTGCATTTGGAGAGTTTTGGGGGTGCACGGGCTACGGAATTAAAGAAGACCAATGCAAACAAACGAGAAATCATTAGACTACAAACTTCATAGTCTCATGGCCAATTAGACTCTTCGCCTTACAACTCCAACGAAGATTGAACATTTTGAACTTAAGGCAGGAGCACTGATTGGAGTACGGTAAGATATAGTGGATCCACCAGGCCCCTTTGAGTCCAGTCTTGCGCTACTCATAACATGGAACAAGTCCAGCCGACACAAGAACTTAGTATTCATCTAGGTGAGGATGCCTTACTGGACAACACTGTACTCAAACCCCGAACGGAAAAGACAGTTCACTGCCTCGGTCACAGCCTTGTCATCAGCCTGACGTCATTGCTTGGGTATGCGGTGAGCTACGCCGCCCTTCGCGTAACGCAAGCGGAGCGCGCAGGCCACAGGCCGAAGGCGTGCGGATGGAAGCCCGTTAGGGCCGAGGCCCGGCACGGGACTTGGTTCACGACAGCCAGCCCGCAGGGCACGCCAATAAACGCTGATGAAAGACAAACTCAATCCGCGAGAACCACGAGTACGGGGGCGACCGCTCAAAGAGGAAGTGTTCTCAAAGTGTCGTACTTCTCGAACCTAACACCGATATCCCCATAGATCGGAGGTAGGTTCTTCGACATGGCAACTCCCCTCCGAACATCACTGCAGTATCGGAGGTGTCTGATGAATCGCCTGAGAAAGACGAAGGTAATCGCGCAAGCTAGTACGTCCATTTTCCCGTTGGAAAGTAGCGAGCACGTACCGAGAATTTACGGTCGTCATCACCCAGAATCTCCCCTCGCGTTCGACTTTCAGAACATCAGAAGTACGGATCAAATGGCCGTCACCAAACCGCCCATACTGGTCTTTTCGCTTGTGGCCAAAAACTACACCGATACCTGATCGTGACCTGATGGAAACACCGCAGAGGTACGCGGTCACTGGCACTTCAAAGCCTTGCTCCTGGGCTTTGATTATTCGCTTGAGATCGAAATCTGTATGGCGCTTTCCATGAAAGTTTACATCTAAAGTGTCCAGCATCATTGCGCTCCGGTGGCAGTCCGTACGGCGTTAACAGAATTCCGCACGGAACCAGGCGCGCTAATACCGTGCAGGATTATTGGTAGCATCAATGTCCTTGAATCATGCTCAAGAGAAAGATGGGTCTCAGATTTGTCAGCGCTTCGACTTTGAAATCTGGCTGGTGCGAGGTGTGATACACCGCCCCCTCACCCACTTCCAGTAAGCAGACCTCAGAGCCCATACTGTCCTCACCTACGGTTACTCTGGTTAACCGCTCCATCTGCCAGCCTCCGGACTTATTCATCCAAGATGGCGTCACAGCCATAATCTCAGTGATAGCTAAATCCGCACCTTGGCTTACCAACATTTTCTGAAGCTGGTGGGTGTCGTCAATCATCACCGCGCACTCGCTGAGCCGACCCTCGTTTTCGACGCTAAGGGTTAAGTGATACCAAGGCGTTCGGAGCAGCCTTGAGACTCCACGCCAATGGGACACGCCTTCCCCGAACATTCCTGGGACGCCTATCAGGTCGTTGTCTAAGGTTCTGAACATGTGTCGCCTCAAGCTGCTGGAGCACGTCAGTTGCCCAGCAGAACCGGTTGGTAATCAGAAAAGGGAAAATATCGCTTCGATAGAAGCAGACTTACGATGCCCTGGGCCCAGCAGCACGTAGACGGAATTCCGAGTTTCGAACAGAAAACCGTCGTTGAACGCAGTACCCATACTCGACCTCACCCAATGGCCTGGCTCGAAACGCCTCTGCTCATCGTCAACAACTTTGTGGGCAAACATAAACATTGGTTGGCAGCCTGCGGCGGCTACTTTGGCTCGCTCTTCGTCGGTGACGATGGCGTCTAGGATGATCCACTCCTCGACGGCGCATAAGGGCATCCATTTATAGCGCTTTCTGGCTGCAGCCATCACGGCTTCGAGACCTAGGTCAGAACCCATCAGGCTGACACCGGGATCGCCCAGCAGACTGTCTTGAATGGGACTATCCACGTCCACCTCCCCGCTCACTGAATTTTTCATAAATTGTCAGACCCGTGTCGCTACCAACTCCCCCCAAATGGAGGCTTTGACCTTAGGAAGCGGGAGTGGAGTTGCCATGACATATACAATAATACCTCATATTGATGTTTATCGGAAACCCTGTGGTATGGCTATATCCTGACTTTTGGCCAACCCATGCACCTCAAAATTGCCCTAGCCGGCGCCCTAAGGGCTCTTAGGCTGAATCGCCGCTTTCGGTATGAAAAGCTTTCTGACGCCAGCGCGAGATCGAAAATCAGCGCTCTCGAGCGTGGAGAAACGAGTATTACGCTCGAAAAATTTGAAAGCTTGGCTGAAGCACTCGAGATTGATCCGCTTGCCCTGATGGCTTTGTGCATGTCTGCACGCCTTGGAACGCCCTACCCTCGCCTCATAGAAGAGGCACTAGAGCAGCTTCGAACATTTGAAGCTGAGGGGGGTATAGGGCTGCTAGCAGAGCAATTCGCGGATGGAGCGCTGATTCAGCGTACGCGTGGAAAACCTCAGAAAATTGAAAACCTCGAGGCCGTCAGGAAGCTCAAGGCGGAAGGTATGACACAAGCGCAGATCGCTCAGGAATTGGGTTTCTCCCCTAGCGTTGTCAATCGTCACTGGAAGCGGATTTTGAGCCAGGAGCAGCAGGTCAATCGATAGGCGTGAAGGAGCGTCGCATTTTCGATCACCTACAACTAGCCTCTACCGGTCATACGCGGTAAGCGTCCGGCCAACACACCTTTCTGATCCCAACGCTTAGGGCGATGGTGGACACCTATTT
>CXWK01001258.1_pt1 | contig 19173 bp, 19 predicted proteins | sample 590851 | NCBI WGS metagenome assembly CXWK01 (sample SAMEA3498364, study PRJEB10139) | wastewater metagenome | biome: wastewater treatment plant; material: activated sludge | place: Denmark | collected 2014-08-01 | reverse complement strand
CCACACCCACGGCAGCCTGCTGCTCAAAGAAGGTGTACCCGTGAAGGTCGTCAGCGAACGGCTCGGCCACGCCCACATCGCGCACACCATCCAGACCTACCAGCACGTCCTGCCCGGCATGCAGGCCGACGCCGCCAGCATCGCCGAACGCCTCGCTGCTCCGACCCCGAAGCCAAGGAATCAGTCCGCGGGCGACACGGTGGAACGTCGGAGGAACGCCCGCAGGAACGCTGCCTGATCCGGAGGAACGTCCTGTTCAACGACGAAGGCCCAGGTCTCTGACCTGGGCCTTCGTGCTGAGATTGGTGGCGGGGGCAAGATTTGAACTTGCGACCTTCGGGTTATGAGTACACGATCAGAATCTCAGCCCGTACCAACCCGTACCGGAATGTGCCCTTGACCTGGGGATTCTCCGATCAGACTACACCCGCCGTGCCAGCCCGTACACCCCCGTACCGCGCCGCACAGTAGAAGGAACAGTAGAACGCCAGGTCGTCCGCCAGACGCTGAGAGGTCGTCGGCGTTCGCAAGTGCGGCGAGCCGGCGGTGCTGCCTCGGGCGGTTGGAACGGCCCCCGAGCGGCGACCTTCGGGTTCGCGCCTGGCGGTGAAGGCCCCGTCGTTGCTCGCATTGTCCGGCGGCGCGATCGCCGGCGGTCAGCTCGTGGAGGCCGGGGTGTTGGGGCGGGATTGGCTGGTGGCGGTGAGGACGATCATCGAGGTCACCATGGCCGCAGCGAGGAACCCGAAGGCCCACGCTGGAGAAGCGGTCGTGTAGAGGATGCCCGCCACAGCGCTGGCGGCGAGGTTGCCGCCGGACTGCACGGCGGCGAGCAGCCCGAACGCCGAGCCCCGCAAATGGGTGGGGGCCATGCTGGCGACCGCGGAGTGTTCGGCGGTCTCGACGATGCCGATCCCGATGCCAGCCGCGACAAATGCCGGGGCGAGGCCGAGGACCGAGTCGGGCCCAATCGCGAAGACCGTGTAAGCGACGGCGAACGCGGCGACGCCGACCACCAGGGTGCGGGGTGCGCTGGTGCGGTCCCCGACATGTCCCGCGGGCACGCTCACCAGCGTGGCCGCCGCGTTGTAGGCGACGTAGAGACCGATCGCGAGCTGGGTGGCGGTGTCGGTGTCGCGTCCGGGGGCGAGCAGGTCGGTGGCTCGCAGGATCAACAGGGTGGCGGCGCAGTTGCCGACTTCGAAGATCGTGACGCCGATCATGAGCCGGCCGAGCGTGCCTCGCAGCACCGGGCGGATCTTGATGCGGATCGGTTCGTGATCCGTCTTCGCCGGCTTGGGGGTGTGGCGGATGGCGTAGACGATGGCCACCGCAGCGAGCAGCCCGGGGATGACCGAAAAGGCGATCGCCCAGCGGGTCCCGACCGCGGCGACGAGCACCAGCGCGAAGAGCGGGCCGATGATGGCACCCAGGTTGTCCATGGCCCGTTCGAACCCGTAGGCCCGCCCGTACGCGGCCTTCGGTACGACATCGGCGAGCAGCGCGTTGCGCGATGGCACCCGCAGTCCGCGTGCGGTCCAGGCTCCGGCGCGCAGGATCGCGACCTGCCAGGCCGCGGTCGCGCCGGCGGTGGCGGCCGAGAGCACCGCGGTGGTCGTGTACCCGCCGACGGCGACGCGTTGGCGGCGTCGCGGGTCATCGGCCAGGGCGCCACCGCCGAGTCGGGCCAGGCCAGCCAGACCGTCCGAGACGCCCTCGATGACCCCGAGCGCGGCGGCGGGGGCGCCGAGGGTCGAGGTCAACAAGCTGGGCAGCAGCGCGGTGGGGATCTCGTGGCCGGCATCGGCCAGCAAGCTCGCGCTGCCGATCCCTTTGACCCCAGCGGTGAGCCACCGGTCATCGGCGGGCGACGGGCCACTTCCGACCTCCTCCTCGCCCACAGCGCCGGTCATCTCGCCAAGGTAGATCCCGCCCCACCGCGGATCCCACCGTCGCCTTTCCAGAGCAAAGTCACTCAGCATATATTGACTCACTTGTATATGAGTGACAGGATGCCCCGGTGGCGCAAGGGACGACGTTGGTGATGCGGGCGAAACGCCACGCGGCCCTGGGCGATGCGGCGCGGCTGGCCATCGTGGATGAGCTGTCGGTCTCGGACCGGGCGCCGGTCGAGCTGCGCCGGCGGCTCGACATGGAGTCGAACCTGCTGGCTCACCACCTCGACGTCTTGGAGGGCGTGGGGCTGATCGAGCGGTCCCGCTCCAGCGGTGATGGCCGCCGCCGCTACGTCCACCTGCTCGCTGACGGGCTCGACGGTCTCGCCCCGGGCCGAGCGATCCCATCGGGTGCAGCGTTGTTCGTGTGCAGCGCCAACTCGGCGCGCTCACAGCTCGCCGCTGCCTTGTGGCTCCAGGCCACCGACGCGCCGGCCCTCTCCGCGGGCACCCACCCCGCCGAGCGCGTGCACCCGGGTGCGGTGGCCGCTGCTCGCAGGGCCGGTCTCGATCTCGCAGGGGCCACTCCCCAGGACCTCGCTGACATCACGGTGCTCCCGCCGCTGGTGATCACCGTCTGCGATCGTGCCCACGAAGAGCTCGACGCCGACGATTCCTGGCTGCACTGGTCGATCCCCGATCCCGTGCCCGCGGGCGACGATGCCGCGTTCGACGCCGCGTTGGGCGAGCTCAGCGAGCGCATCCGAACGGTCCTCGCCGTGGCGGGTGCGGCGTGAAGGACGATCTGCATCCCACTGACCTCGAGCTCAGCGTCGATGTCGAGACCGGCATCGGTGCGCTGCGGCTCGACCTCACCCGTCGCCTGGCCGCCGAAGCGCTCGGTACGGGCCTGTTGATCGTGGCCGTGATCGGCTCGGGGATCGCGGCCAGTCGCCTGTCGTCCGACGACATCGGGCTCCAACTGCTGGAGAACGCGGCGGCCACCGCCTGCGCCCTCATCGGGTTGATCCTCATGTTCGGTGCCGTGTCGGGCGCCCACTTCAGCCCGGTCGTGACCATCCTCGACCGGCTGCTGGGCACGACCACCACTCGCGACACCAGCCTCTACATCGTCGCCCAGGTGATCGGCGGCTGCCTCGGCGCGGTGCTCGCCAACCTCATGTTCGAGCTTCCCGCCGTCGAGCTGTCCACCACCGACCGATCCTCACCGGCGCTGTGGCTCTCGGAGGTGGTCGCCACCGTCACCCTCCTGCTGCTCATCCAAGGCTGCGTGCGGACCGGCCGAGCCAACGTGATCCCCTTCGCCGTCGGCGCATGGATCGGCGGTGCCTACTGGTTCACGTCATCGACCAGCTTCGCCAACCCCGCCGTCACCGTCGCCCGCACCCTGTCGGACACCTTCGCCGGAATCGCCCCTGCCTCGGCGCCGATGTTCGTCGTCATGCAGATCATCGGCATGGTGATCGCCTTTGGGCTCGTCCGCCTCTTCTACCCCCACAACCACTCGGAGACCCCCGATGTCTGACACCCGACCCGAGGTCCTCTTCGTCTGCGTCCACAACGCCGGCCGCTCCCAGATGGCCGCCGCCCTCCTCGCCCACCACGCCGGCGACCGGGTCGTGGTGCGCTCCGCCGGTTCCACCCCCGCCGACGACATCAACTCCGCCGTCGTGGACGCCATGGCCGAGCTCGGTATCGACCTCCGCGGCGCGGGCGCCCACCCCAAGCAGCTCGACGAAGCCGCGGTGAAGGCCTCTGACGTGGTCATCACCATGGGCTGCGGCGACGCCTGCCCCATCTACCCCGGCAAGCGCTACGAGGACTGGAAGCTCGACGACCCCGCCGGCCAGGGCGTCGACGCCGTCCGCCCCATACGCGACGAGATCGACCGCCGCATCCGCGCCCTCATCGACGACCTGCTGCCCGCCGCCACCGAAGCATGAAAGGACACGCCATGAACAACGACCTCGGCGACCTCTCCCTCGACCAGCAGCACCTCGTGCGCTCGGTCGCCGCCCGCCTCGAGCCCCAGTACGCCGGCACGTTCGGACCGGAGACCATCGAACGGTTCGTCCACGACTCGCTCGACCTGCTCCTGCCGACCGCCAAGGTCGCCACCTACCTCCCGCTGCTGGCCGAGAAGTTCGCCAAGCAGCGCCTCGGCGCCCTCGCCCGCCTCGAAGGCTCCGTCTCCTCGGCGGTGCCCAGCGTGCTGTTCATGTGCGTGCACAACGCGGGGCGCTCCCAGATGGCAGCCGGCTGGCTCCGCCACCTCGCCGGCGACCAAGCGGTCGTGTGGTCTGGCGGGTCCGAACCCGGCACGGAGATCAACACGGCCGCGGTGGCGGCGATGGCCGAGGTCGGCATCGACATCACCGACGAGTTCCCCAAACCGTGGACCGACGAGATCGTCCGCGCCGCTGATGTGGTGATCACCATGGGCTGCGGCGACGCCTGCCCGCTCTATCCCGGCAAGCGCTACGAGGACTGGGAGCTCACCGACCCCGCCGGCAAGGACATCGACGCGGTCCGCCCGATCCGCGACGAGATCCGTGGTCGCGTCGAAGCGCTCATGGCATCGCTCGGGATCGAAGCCTCATAACCAGGATCCTGCGGTGAGCGTCGCGCAATCCGACGCGCAAGGCGACCGTGGGAGGTGCCGACGTGTCGGTTGGCGCAGACTGGAACGGACACGGGTGAGGAGGATCTGATCGTGCAAGATCAGGCGAAGGCGTGGGCCGCGCTCGCAACCAACGGTGAGCGGTCGATGCACACCACGAGCGATCGGCCCGGTGAGGACCTCTCGCTCACCACGAAGGACACAGGGCCGGCGACCGCGCTGGAGTTCGCCGCCCTCGCGGTAGCCGTCGATCTGCTCACCGCGTTCGAGCACGAGGCCAGCATCTCGGGTGTGTCGTGGACCGGCGTGGAGGTGAACGTGGACCTCGAGCGCGGCGACCGACCGCCGCGCATCGTGCGGGTCGACTACCAGATTCGGGTCGCCACCGATGACGCGGTGCCAGCTCAGATCGCGTCGCACCAGCTCGAGGCGCATGCTCCGGTGTTCGCGTCGCTTGTCGTGGGCGCCGAGCACACCGGGCACGTCGTGTCCGCCAGTGCCGGCCCGGTATGAGTCCGCTGCTGCGACGGCCAGTTCTCAGCTGGTCGAGTCACCCGAGAGAGCCACGACACCATCGGGGGTGATGGCGAAGCCTTCATCGACGGGAGCGACCCAGCCCAGGGCTTCGAGCTTCCACAGGAGCTTCGACGCCATGTCCGGGAGGCTGTCGGGAAGAGCGCCGGCGTCAGCCGGTTGGCGCGACCGCCAGCATTCCGCGACGGACTCCGCGTCGGCCGGCCCGCACGCCTGCAACGCAGCCAGCACCTCACGCCGCGGCCCGGTGAGGCGCTTCGCGACCGCTTCGATGGCAGCGTTCTCGCGGCGGCCGGCGGTGACCCGAGGAAGGATTGGGCCGGTCATGGAACGGCCGTTACGGCCCCGAGGAGCTGCGTGAGTCCGGCTTCGCCGACGGGCGGTTCGGGTTGCCAGGCAACGACCGCGACCTGGCGGGCAAGGATGTCGTGGACCTCGGCGATCCACCGTTGCTCGTCACGTGCCCGCCGGGCCAGGATCGGGTCGCGGGTACCCGAGGCGGTCAGGCTGCGGTTGACGATCCACGCTTCGGGTTCGATGCCGGCCCGCCGCAGGTCGTCCTGGAGGGCGGCGGCCTCGTGCACCGGGGTCGGTTCGGGCAGGGTGACGATGAAGAGGTGGGTGAAGCCGGGGTCAGCGAGCCGTTCGAGCAGCATCGCGACCTCGGGCGCCACGGTCCCGCTCTGGCGGCCGACTTCACGGTGGTAGGCCTGCGCAGCGTCGAGCAGCAGCATGGTGTGGCCCGTCGGCGCGGTGTCGAGGACGACGAACCGATCGGTCGCCGCGCCGACCGTCTTGGCGAAGGCCTGGAACACCGCGATCTCAGCCGTGCACGGTGAGCGCAGATCTTCTTCGAGCACGGCGAAGGCCCGCTCGTCGAGGTCAGCGCCGGCGGTGGCGAGCACCTCGGCCGTGTAGGACGCGGTCTCGACGTCTGGGTCGATGCGGTGGATGGTGAGCTGGCCGTGGCTGGCCCGTTCGCAGATGGTGGCGTCGAGGTGGGCGGCGGGGTCGGTGGTCGACAGGTCCACCCAGTGACCGCGGCGGGCGAGCTCGAGGGCGATGGCCGCGGCGAGCGTGGTCTTGCCCACCCCGCCTTTGCCCATCGTCATCACCAGGCCGTGCCCTCCGGCTTCGATGTCGTCGACCAGCCCGCACACGGTCGCGAGGTCGACCTCTGCGTCCGACGCTATGTCGTCTCGCTCTCTGGGTGGGGTGCCGCCGGCGAGGGCGCGCAGGCCAGCGGTGCCGATCGGGTTCCAGCCGACGAGGGCCACGTCGTGGCGGGGAAGGTCGCTCAGCGCCGCCGGGAGCCGGTCGAGGGCGTCGCGGCCGACGCGTTCGAGCCCGGCTGCCACCGCGTCGTCGGGGTCGGTCGCGGTGAACACGCCGTTGACGACGAGACGCTGGTTGGCGATGCCCAATGCGGCCAACTCACCCGAAGCTCGGGCGGCCTCGTCGAGGGAGAGCGGGTCGGGGCGAGCCACCAAGACCAGGGTGGTGGTCGCAGCGTCGGCCAGCGTGGCCACCGCCCGCGCGTAGCGCCCCTGCTGCTGGGAAAGACCCGACAGCGGGCCGATGCATGACGTGCCCAGGGTGTTCTCGTCGATGAACGAGGTCCACGCCTCGGGCAGCGCCAGCAGTCTCAGCGTGTGGCCCGTGGGGGCGGTGTCGAACACGATGTGGTCGTAGGAGGAAGTGAGCTCTGTGTCGGTGAGCAACGCCGTGAACTCATCGAAGGCGGCGATCTCGACGGTGCACGCGCCCGAGAGCTGCTCCTCGATCGAAGTGACCGCCGACGCCGGCAGAAGGTCGCGGTAGGGGCCCACGACTCGCTCGCGGTACGCGGCCGCGGCGGCTTCAGGGTCGACGTTCAGCGCCCACAGACGCTCCACGCCGTTGACGGCACGGGGTTCCGAGCCGAGCTCGGTGTCGAGGACCTCGTCGAGGTTCGACGCCGGGTCGGTGCTCACCAGCAGCACCCGCTGACCGCGATCGGCAAGCGCAACGGCGAGAGCAGACGAGGTGGAGGTCTTGCCGACGCCGCCCTTGCCGGTGAAGAACACGTACCGGCCGGCGGCGTCGATGAGGGACTCGAGGGTCATGGTCACCTCAACCACAGCAACCGGACGACGACTCGACGGCGTGTGCCTCGTCCGCAGGCGGCGACGACTCGGTCGTCCCGCCACAGCAGGCCTCGGCGGCGCCGGCTTCGGCCACTCCCGGTCCATCGCCCAACGACACCGGTTCGGCGCTCGTGCCACAGCACGCGTCCCCGGCATCTGCAGGTGTGTCTGCCGAGAGACGCGAGCCGAACGACGAGGGCTCGACGGCGAGCAGCTTGCCCGCGAGGTCGAGCATGGCCCGCGCCGGCGTGTCCTTGACCCCTTGCGCGAGGGTCACGGCGGCCACGAGGTCGTCGTGGCCCACACCGAGCTTGCGGGCCTTGTCGTAGTGGAACTTGAAGCAGGGCTCGCAGTTCGCGCCGACAGCCGCCCCGATGGCCACCAGTTCCGCGACCGCGCCGCTCCACAGAGCGGCCGGCGCCGCTTCAGAGATGCCGACCCACGCGGCCAGCTCGTCACGCGACGGATAGCGGCCGCTCGAGAGCACGGCATCACCGAGCACCACGATCGGCAGCGACTCCTCGCCGTCGCGGGCCAGGAGCTGCTGTACCGCAGACCGCTGCACGAACTCACCCGGCTCCTGGGAGAGGTTGAACCGCCGCACGTCGACGCCTTGCTCGGCGATCCAGTCCAGATCCGCGGCAAACGCCGGCAGCACCGGATCAGGGCTCGGACCGCACACCCCCGTTGAGCAACACATCGCGGGGTCGAACACCTCGAGCGTCGTCATCACGAACCTCCAGAACCCTTCGCCTTATCGGCAATCGTCGATTGACGATGAGCCTAGCGGGAGGGCGCCACCCGGGACAACTCCGCTGGTCGGTCAGAGCCCGGCGATGGCGTGCTTGAGCGCGGCGAGCCCGTCGGGACTGACGCAGTAGGACGTCCGGGGCCCCTCGATCTCGCCCTGCACGAGTCCGGCCTCGCGCAGGATCCGCAGGTGCTCCGAAACGGTGGACTGCGCGACCGGCAGCTCGGCGACGAGATCGCCGGTCATGCACGCCTGGCGTTCCACCAGGAGGCGGATGATGCGCACGCGCAGCGGGTGGCCGAGGGCTTTGGTCATCGCCGCGAGCTGCTCGTCGTCGAGCTGCGCAACGGGACCCGTCGTGCCGACCGGATCGCAGCACGCGTCCTCATCCGCATCCGAGGCCCGCCGAGCAGCGCTCACGCCAGCGACCGTACCGCTGCGCCCCTGCCGTACATCCAGATCGCTCATCGTCGAATGACGATAGCCTGCGCGAGCGTCGAAGCCACTGAGGAGCGCCCCATGACCGAGATCGACACCGGGCGACCTCACCTCGACAGGCGCCGTCCGACGCAGACCAGAGGCGAAGCGCCGCAACCGGGCGGCGCCGCGGCGGGACCTTCGCCTCTGGCTCGGTTGGGGCCGATGCCATCAGGCTCGGGGCGTGAACGGTTCAACCACCATCGAAGTGACGGTGTCCCGGCTGCGAGCGGTCGGCGACCCCACGAGGCTCCGCGTGATCCAGGAGCTCGCCGCCGGCACCCGATGCGTGTGTGAGCTCCGAGACCGCATCGATGTGCCGGGTCCCCTGCTCTCGCATCACCTCGGGGTGTTGCGCGACGCCGGGCTCGTTACGGCACATCGCCGTGGTCGATGGGTCGACTACACCCTCGACACCGAGGTGCTCACGGCAACCTTCGCAGCCGTCACGCCCGTCCCCGTGGCGGCGAGCCGGTGACCGCCGCCCACCCCGACGCGGTCACCGCGAAGCTGTCGACTCTGGACCGGCACCTGCCCGTCTGGATGCACACCTTCCTCCCCCGTATCGGCCCGATCGCCCTGTACGGGTTGTTGTTCACGATCGTCGTGCTCTTCGCCCTGCAAGGCGACCAGATCACCAACAACCCCCTCGACGTCGCCCGCACCATCGGCCCCCTCATCGAGGTCCCCGCACTCGTCGCCCTCGTCTACGTCTCGCTCTGGGCGAAGCGACGCTTCTACCCAACCGACACCGACTCAGCGTCGACCCACAACTAGGAGCATCTCATGTCCTCGCCCATCGTCATCCTCGCCGGCGCCCGCACCCCCATCGGCAAGCTGTCGGGATCGCTCTCGTCGTTCTCGGCCACCGACCTCGGCGGGATGGCCATCGCGGCCGCGCTCGAGCGGGCCGGCATCAGCGGCGACCAGGTCGACTACGTCTACATGGGCCACGTGCTCCAGGCGGGTGCCGGGCAGATCACCGCCCGCCAAGCCGCGGTGAACGGCGGCATCCCGATGACCGTCCCGGCGACGACCGTCAACAAGGTGTGCCTGTCGGGCATGGACGCGATCTACCAGGCCGACCGGCGCATCCGATCCGGCGACGCCCAGATCGTCGTCGCCGGCGGCATGGAGTCGATGACCAACGCCCCGTACCTGCTGCCCGGGGCCCGGAGCGGCTACCGCCTCGGCGACGACACCGTGGTCGACTCGATGATGTACGACGGGCTCTACTGCGCGTTCGACGAGTGCGCCATGGGCGAGGGCACCGAGAAGTACGCCCAGGCGCACGGGCTGGTGCGCGAACACATGGACGCCATGGCGGCCGATTCGCACCGCCGCGCCGACGCCGCCCAGCAGAGCGGCCTCTTCGACGACGAGATCGTCCCTGTCACCGTCCCCCAACGGCGCGGCGACCCCACCATCGTCAGCCACGACGAGGGGGTGCGCGGTGAGACGAGCACCGAGTCGCTGAGCTCGTTGCGCCCCGCCTTCGACAAGGCCGGCCACATCACCGCCGGCAACGCCAGCCAGATCAGCGACGGGGCCTCCGCCACGATCATCACCACCGCCGAGGTCGCCGAGAAGCTCGGCATCACCCCGCTGGCAGAGATCCTCGGATACGGCCAGGTGGCCGGCCCCGACGCCTCGCTGCTCCACCAGCCCTCGCGGGCCGTGAAGGCTGCCCTCGACCGCACCGGCACGGCGGTCACCGACGTGGACCTGTTCGAGATCAACGAGGCCTTCGCCGCCGTGGGCCTCGCGTCGGCGGATGATCTCGGCCTCTCCACCGACATCGTCAACGTCAACGGCGGAGCGATCGCCATCGGCCACCCGCTCGGCATGTCCGGCAACCGCATCACCTTGCACCTCGCCCTCGAGCTCGCCCGCCGCGGCGGCGGCACCGGCGCCGCCGCGCTCTGCGGTGGCGGCGGCCAGGGCGACGCCATCCTCATCCGCACACTGTCGTGATCACCACCGACACACCCACGGACAACGCTCCGACCGACTCGACCTCAGGAACAACGAGGGCGGCCACGGCGACGATCGACGCCAACGAGGCCGTCGCGTCCGTCGCCTATCGCCTCAGCGAGGTCGTGGCCATCTACCCGATCACCCCGGCATCGGCGATGGGTGAGCACGCTGAGGAGTGGTCGGTTTCGGGACGACCGAACCTGTGGGGTTCGGTGCCCGATGTCGTCGAGATGCAGTCCGAGGGCGGCGCTGCCGGCGCCCTGCACGGCGCGCTGCAGGCCGGGGCCATGGCCACGACGTTCACCGCGTCGCAGGGTCTGCTGTTGATGATCCCGAACATGTTCAAGATCGCCGGTGAGCTCACGGCGCTGTGCATGCACGTCGCGGCGCGCAGCGTCGCCACCCACGCCCTGTCGATCTTCGGGGACCACTCCGACGTCATGGCCGCCCGCGGCACCGGGTTCGCGATGGTGGCCTCGGGGTCCCCCCAGGAGGCCGCTGACCTCGCGGCCATCGCCCACGCCGCGACGCTGAGGTCACGGGTGCCGTTCCTGCACTTCTTCGACGGGTTCCGCACCTCACACGAGATCCAGAAGATCGCCACCGTCGACGACACGGTCCTCGACGCGCTCACGGACGACGACGCCCTCGCCGCCCACCGGGCCCGGGCCCTGTCGCCCGACCACCCGGTCGTGCGGGGGACTGCGCAGAACCCCGACACCTTCTTCCAGGCCCGCGAGGCGGCCAACGCATTCCACGACGCCTGCCCGGGAATCGTCGCCGAGACCATGGACCAGTTCGCAACGCTTACCGGCCGCCGCTACCGACTGTTCGACTACATCGGACATCCCGAGGCCGAACGGGTTGTGGTGATGATGGGCTCGGGCGCGGAGTGCGCGCACGAGGTCGTGGACCACCTCGTGACCCGCGGCGAGAAGGTCGGCCTGGTCAAGGTGCGCCTCTACCGGCCGTTCTCCATGGAGGCGTTCGTCGGGTCGCTGCCCGACACGGTGCGCTCAGTGGCGGTGCTCGACCGCACCAAGGAACCTGGCGCAACCGGCGAACCGCTGTTGTTGGACGTCACCGCGTCACTCGTCGATGCCGTCGGCCGGTCAGCGATCAGGGCGCTGCCGCGGATCATCGGTGGCCGTTACGGGCTGTCGTCGAAGGAGTTCGACCCGCCGATGGTCAAGGCCGTCTTCGACGAGCTGGCCACCGAATCGCCCCGCAGCCGGTTCACCGTCGGCATCAACGACGACGTCACCCACCTGTCACTGCCCGTCGATGACACCTTCACAACCGAGGCCGACGGGGTCCGCCGGGCGGTGTTCTTCGGGCTCGGCTCCGACGGCACCGTCTCGAGCAACAAGGCGTCGATCAGGATCATCGGCGAGACCACCCCGTTGCAGGGCCAGGGCTACTTCGTGTTGGACTCGAAGAAGTCCGGGGCGATGACCGTGTCGCACCTGCGGTTCGGGCCCGACACGATTCGATCGACGTATCAGATCCACCAGGCCGAGTTCGTGGCAGTGCACGACCCGGGTCTGCTCGACCGCCTCGATGTGCTTGAGCGGGCCGCGCCCGGTGCCGCGGTGCTGGTGAACCTGCCCGGCGACCTCGACGGCGCATGGGACCGGCTGCCCCGACGGGTGCAGGATGCGCTGATCGCCAAGGGCTGCCGCCTGTTCGTGATCGACGGTTTCGCCGTGGCCGACCGCTTCGGGCTGGGCCGGCGGATCAACACGATCATGCAGACCTGCTTCTTCGCGCTGGCCGACGTGCTCCCGGCCGACACGGCGATCGACCAGATCAAGGCGTCGGTCGAAGCGGCGTGGGGTCGACGAGGGCCCGAGATCGTCCGCCGCAACATCGAGGCCATCGACGCCGCCCTGGCCGAGCTGCACGAGATCGAGGTCCCCGCCACCGCGACCGCCGCCGCAGCGGCCCGACTGACGGTGCCCGATGACGCCCCCGACTTCGTGCAGCGCGTGACCCGCCTCATCCTGGAAGGCCACGGTGACCAGCTCCCGGTCAGCGCGTTCCCCCCGGACGGCACCTGGCCGACGGGGACGAGCCGCTTCGAGAAGCGGGCCATCGCCCTGGAGATCCCGATCTGGGAGCCCGACCTGTGCGTTCAGTGCAACCGCTGCTCGATGATCTGCCCCCACACCGCCATCGTCACCAAGGTGTTCGACCCCGCCCACGGCGAAGGCGCACCGGCGTCGTTCCGCAGCGAACCCGAAGGGTTCACCCCCGAGTTCGAAGGCCTCTCCTACACCGTGCAAGTCGCCCCCGACGACTGCACCGGCTGTGGGCTCTGCGTCGAGGTCTGTCCCGCCAAGGACCGCACCCAACCCAAACGCAAGGCCATCAACATGGCACCGGTGGCCGAGCACCGGGACCGTGAACGCCTCGCGTTCGACTTCTTCCGCCAGATCCCCGACCTTCCCCGCACCGCCATCCCCCGCCACCCCCGCACCCTGGCGCTGCTACCCGCGACCTTCGAGTTCTCGGGGGCCTGCGCCGGGTGCGGCGAGACCCCCTACATCCGGGCCCTCACCCAGCTCTTCGGCGACCACCTCGTGATCGCCAACGCGACGGGCTGCTCGTCGATCTACGGCGCCAACCTCCCCACCACCCCCTACACCACCGGACCCGACGGCCGCGGCCCGGCGTGGAACAACTCGCTGTTCGAGGACAACGCCGAGTTCGGGTTCGGCCTGCGGCTCGGGCTCGACGCCAACGCCCGGCGAGCACACGCTCTGCTCAAAGCCCTCGCCTCGTCGCTGCCCGACGAACTCGTCGCCCAGCTGGATGGTCCGGGCGCGAGTGACGATGAGGCCCTGGAACGTCGCCGGGCGCTCGTTGCCGAGCTTCGGGACCGGCTCGTCGCCGTGCCTGGCCCCGACGCTCGGGCGCTCGCCGGGCTCGCCGACTCGTTGACGCCGCGGTCGGTGTGGGCGATCGGCGGGGACGGGTGGGCCTATGACATCGGCTACGGCGGCCTCGACCACGTCCTCGCCTCGAACCGCGACGTCAACGTGCTGGTGCTCGACACCGAGGTGTACTCCAACACCGGCGGCCAACAGTCCAAGGCCACCCCGATCGGAGCGGTGGCCAAGTTCGCGTCGGCGGGCAAGGAGACCCGCAAGAAGGACCTCGGGCTGCTCGCCATGAGCTATGGGCATGTCTACGTCGCCTCCGTGGCGATGCAGGCCCGCAGCCGCCACACCCTCAAAGCCCTCGAAGAGGCCGAGAGCTACGCCGGTCCGTCACTGGTCATCGCCCACAGCCCGTGCATCGCGCATGGCTATGACCTGGTGCACTCCCCCGCCCAGCAGGCCCGAGCCATCAACAGCGGCGCCTGGCCCCTCTACCGCTACGACCCCCGCCGCGTCGCCGAAGGCGAACCGCCCATGGTCATCGACGCCGACCCCACCTCGCTGCCGATGCAGGACTACATGGAACAAGAGGCCCGCTTCCGGATGGTCGAGCTGCGCGACCCCGACCGGTTCACCCGACTGGTGCGCGCCGCCGAGGACGGCGTCCGCGACCGCCACGCCCTCTACGAACAGCTCGCCCAGATCCGCTACCCCACCACCCCGGACCCGGGCGACGCCGACCAGGAGCACCACGATGGCTGACCTCACCACCACCTGGCTCGGCCTCGAACTGGCCAGCCCGTTCATCGTCGGTGCCTCCCCGCTCGCCGACGACCTCGACGGACTGCGCGCCCTCGTCACGGCTGGCGCCGGGGCGGTGGTGCTGCGCTCGGTGTTCGAGGAACAGATCGTCGCCGAGCAGCTCGCGGTGCACCGCTTCATCGACAGCCGCGTCGACCACGACGCCGAGGCCCGCTCGTTCCTCCCCGAATCCGCCAGCTTTCCCGTCGGCGCCGAAGCAACCGTCACCCACCTGCAACGCGTCCGCGACGCCGTGGACGTCCCGGTGGTGGCGTCGCTCAACGGGGTCACCCCCGGCGGGTGGATCGACATCGCCCGCCAACTCGCCGACGGCGGCGCCGATGCCATCGAGCTGAACCTCTACGACCTGGCCACCGACCTCGACGAGACCAGCGCCGACATCGAGGACCGCCAGCTGCAGGTCGCGGCGTCGGTCGTCGCCGCCGTCGACCTCCCCGTCACCGCGAAACTCTCGTCCTTCTACACCGCTCTGCCCAACTTCGTCCGACAACTCGAACACGCCGGCGTCGCGGGAGCCACGGTGTTCAACCGCTTCTACCAACCCGACCTCGACCCCGACACCCTCGACCTCGACCGTCACCTCCACCTCTCCACCCCAGCCGAGCTGCCGCTCCGCCTCCACGCCCTGGCGCTCCTGCACGGCCGGGTCGGGATGTCTCTCACGGTGACCGGCGGTGTCCACAGCGGACGCGACGCCGCCAAAGCCATCCTGTGCGGCGCCGCCGGCGTCCAGGTCGTCTCCGCGGTGCTCGAAGGCGGGCCCGGGCAGCTGGGCCGCATGCGTGGCGACCTCGGCGGTTGGCTCGACGAGATGGGCTACCCGCACGTGGCCGACGCGTGCGGTGCGATGGCCCTCGACAACGTCACCGACCCCCACGCTTTCGAACGCGTCAACTACGCCCGCCTCCTCGAGGGCTGGCGACCACAACGAACGGAGCACTGACCATGGCCGACACCAAACCCGACCTGTGGCACGGAATCCCACGCGACGAGATCCCCTGGCGGCCCAACGTCGATCCCGACGCCTGCATCGGCTGCCAGCTCTGCTACGTCACCTGCGGTCGCAGCGTCTACGAGATGGAAGACGGCGTTGCCGTCGAGGTCGACCCGATGAACTGCGCCGTCGGATGCACCACCTGCGGCAACATCTGCCCCACCGGCGCCATCACCTTCCCCCCCATGGACGCCGTGTGGAAGATCGAACGAGAGCGCCAGATCTTCCGCACCGTCAAGAAGGAAGCCGCGCGCAAGCACGAACGCTCCGACGCGCTCAAGGCCCGCGCCGACGCGCAGGAACAGCTCAGCCACATCACCACCCGAGCCCGGATAGAAGTCGCGGGCGAGTTCGGCGACAAGCGCTTCCTCGCCCGCCTCGAGGACCTCATCGAGGACAAGCCCTACGACATCGTGAACCTGCGACTCGAGGTCCCCACCGTCAAGGGCGCTCGCAACAAGGCCCCCTCCTACATGACCTTCGAGGTCACCTCCGAGACCCAGGACGACATCGGCGCCTTCCTCAGCGAGGTCAAAGCGCTCATCCACGACGCCGCCCTGGTCCTGGTCAGCCAGACATCGCTGTGACCGCCCGCTCATGACCGAACCCGACCCGCCCCAGGCCGACGCCGCCCACTCCTACGACGTGCGGGCAACCACCACCGGCACCGGCACCAGCGAGATCGACACCAAGCAGAGCGTCATCACCTTCGATTCCTCACCCCGACAAGGCGACCGCTTCCCGGGCCCCGCCGACCTGCTCACCTCCGCGTTCGCCGCGTGCATCATCAAGAACGTCGAGCGGATGAGCGAGATCCTCCCCTTCGCCTTCGAGTCCGCGACCCTCGACGTGCACGCCGAACGACAAGACCGTCCACCGAAGATCACCCGCATCACCTACGAGCTCGCCGTCGTCACCGACGAACCCGATCAGCGCGTCGATCTCCTGCACCGCAACATCCAGCATCACGGCACGATCTTCAACACCCTCGCCGCCGCGTGCGAGGTGACCGGCACGATCACCGCGACAGCTGCCACCGACACGGCCTGACCGCGAACTGCCCGTGCCCGCGGGATGCCGTTCTCGTCAGTGAACCGCCCGGCTTCGTGGAGGCTGTGTTCTCCCCGGCGCGGAGTCTCCGCGGTCTGAGACAGGGCGGATTCGGGCGACAGTCGTCGGCGGTGTTCTACCGATTGTTCTACCGGGTCCCGATGGTCGGGGCCGGTGGAGGTAGTGAACGATGGACGGTTATGTCGCCCGGAAGGGCAACCGCTGGTACGCGGTGATCTATGAGGGGCTCGACCCGGTCACCGGCCGGGAGATCCGGCGCTGGCACGCCGCCGGCACGGACAAGGCGGCAGCCGAGAAGCTCGCACGCCGTCTCGCCCGGGACCTGAACGGCCCGAACGACCGGGGCCGCGGGCTGAGCTTCGGCGCCTACCTGACCCAGACATGGCTGCCGGCCAAGCGCATCGAGCTCCGCCCGACGACGTGGCATGGCTACCAGCGGATCGTGAACCGCCACGTCCTCCCCACCCTCGGATCGATACCCATGCGGCGGCTGCGTCCAGCGCAGATGGAGGGCCTGTACGAGTCGAAGCTGCGGCCGACCGATGGTTCCCGGCCGCTCGCGCCGAAGACAGTGCTGGAGATCCACGTCGTGATCCGCGGCGCGCTCAACGATGCGCTGCAACGTGGCTACGTGCACCGCAACGTCGCGCTCGTCGCGAAGTCACCGCGCCTACGGCCAGCCGAAGAACAGAAGGCCTGGACCGCGGATCAGCTCGCTGCTTTCCTGCGCCACGCCGCCGGACACCGCTACTTCCCAGCGATCTGGACCTCCGCGTTCACCGGCATGCGACGCAGCGAACTCCTCGGACTCAAATGGACCGACCTCGACCTGAGGGCCGCGACGCTCTCGATCAACCGGGGCCGGGTCGACATCGCCTACCAGGTCGTCGAGACCCCCGACATCACCCCACAGATCGGAGCCAGCCGAGGCAAGACCCGAAGCGCCCGACGCCGCATCGACCTGGATCCGACCACCGTCGACGTGCTCACGGCGTGGCGGACCTGGCAGAGCACCGAGCGCTCCGCAGCCGGGCACGAAGCGACCGAGTGGATGTTCACTGACCACCACGGTGGACCGATCCACCCTCAGGCGATCTCGCAGACGTTCGACCGGATGGTCCGCCGCGCGCCGGTCCCGAGGATCCGACTCCACGACCTGCGCCACACCCACGCCACGCTGCTCATCGCCGCGGGCGTGCCCGCCAAGGTCGTCGCCGAACGCCTCGGCCACTCCCGTGCCAGCTTCACCATCGACAGCTACCAACATGTGCTGCCCGGCATGCAAGCAGAAGCCGCCCAGGTCTTCGCCGACCTCATCGCCGATCCGACTTCTACCGGCTACACCCGGTGGAACAACCGGAAGAAGACCGCCTGAACACGGTAGAAGCCGGGCCGCAAGGCCCGGCTTCGCCTGCCATTGCAGGCTTCCATGGTGGCGGGGGCAGGATTTGAACCTGCGACCTTCGGGTTATGAGACGATCAGCCTGTCAGCCCGTACCAACGCGTACCGGAATGTGCCCTTGACCTGGGGTTTCTCACCTCACCCTACCTGTGCCGTCCCATCGCGTGGACCCCCGTACCGCGCCGCACAGTAGAAGAAACGGTAGAAATCGTGGTGCCGCCGGCCGCCGAGCTGAGCCCGGCCACGACGCCGACCATGTGGTCCGCCGAACACGCCCTTCGGGAGGAGCCAAACGCGGCGGTCCTCGAGCATGCAAGCGCCGAGGCGCACAGTGGTGTATACCGATCGAGCGATGGCCGAGGATCTCAATGATGAGGTGATTGACGCGCTCTGGTCCGGGGCGACGCGATCGCGAGACATCGCTGACCGGCTCGGCCACGGTGAGGTCGAGATCCACGCCGCCCTCGAGCAACTACATGCGGCAGGCTCGGTGATCCGCCGCAGCGAGAAGGCCGGCGATCTGTACTGGGAGCTCGTCAGACCGACGGACTGACGACCCCGCACCAGAGGCGCGTCGGACACGGCGCGACCGGGCGACCTCTTGAGCCGTCCGGCCCAAGCTGCCCCGCGGCTCGGACGCGGTTGACTCGACGAGGCAGGCGCTCGAGACGTCAGTCTGACGGGCGACCGGAAGGATTGACCGGACCGTCGGCAAGTGACTCCCCCCAGCTTCGAGTCTCGCGAGAGACGCACCGGGCTGGATCACCGAAGCGCCGGGGCTGGCGCGCTTCGGGCGGCGTAACCGACCTAATTGGCTTCGCCGCGGATGATCGCGCCGACCGCAATCGCTCCGACACCGACGCGCCGACGCAGGTGACCGATACGGCAGGTTCGAACTCGAGGCGCCCAGACCCCGTCGATGACTCTCCGTTCGAGTTAGACCTCTCAAGTTGTTTGGACTATCCATCCAAACATGGGGGTAGGAATTGACGATGAGGTTCTTTCGTTCGGTCGCCACGTTCAGTGAGCGGTTCGCCTGGCTGGTCATCGTCCTCTGGCTCGTCGCTGCGGTGGCGCTGTTCGCCGCGGCGCCTTCTTTGAACGACGTGGGCTCGCAGGACACCGCGTCCTTCCTGCCTGCCGATGCGCCCTCACAGCAGGCAGACGGGGTGATCAGCGAGTTGTTCCCTGACGATCCGTCTCGTGAGGCGGCGGTGATCGTCATGGCCCGGGAGGGGGGTCTGACCGGCGAGGACCGGAGCTTCATCGCCCGGCTCGGTCAGTACTTGGATTCTCCGGAGGTCGAGGGGACCTTCGGTCCGGTTCAGAGCACGTTCAACAACCCCGATCTCGCGCCGTTCCTGCAATCGCCGGACGGCGAAGCGGAACTGGTCGTGGCGAGTCTGGAGTTCGCTCCGTTCTCGACGTCGGCCAACGATGCGATCGGTGACCTGCGCAATCTTCTTGGCACGCGGTCGCCTGACGGGTTGTCGGTTCACGTTTCGGGGATCGGCGGGTTGGCCGCGGACCAGGCGGATGCGCTGGTCGAGTCGTTCGACCGGACCGCGATCATCTCCATCCTCTTGGTCCTGCTGATCCTG
>CXWK01029852.1_pt2 | contig 19225 bp, 13 predicted proteins | sample 590851 | NCBI WGS metagenome assembly CXWK01 (sample SAMEA3498364, study PRJEB10139) | wastewater metagenome | biome: wastewater treatment plant; material: activated sludge | place: Denmark | collected 2014-08-01 | reverse complement strand
TGTAAGCATCACCTTTGCAGCCTGTTAATCCGCCGATAAAAATCTTTTCAGAAAAATTGCCGTAGGATTTTCTAATATTATTAACAAATAAAAAAGCATCCGTGTTGATCGTCTTCATATCAACATTTGCGTTTTTTGTTCTATCGCTATTTGTCCGCCAGGTTGGAGTTAACAACATAATTGGCAAGTCTGATGATTCCGCAACATCAAGATATTCGCGATAGATTTTTTCTAATAAAGATTTTCCTACATCATCGTAAATCATAAGTGCATTTGATAATGCATCATCCAGCGGATAAGTGAACTCACGTTTTAGTCTTTCAATTATCGAACCCTCAGTTATAATGTGAGGATAGAAATTAACTGCTTCTTTAAATATCATTTCAATAAGATCATCTTTCTTGTTTGAATAAATTCACCGGCTGTAATTTTATAGTAGTATATTCCTGAAGAAAGATTTGAAGCATTAAATTCTGCCTCATATTTTCCTACCGTTCTGTATTCATTTACAAGAATTGCAACTTCATTACCAAGAACATCATATATTTTTAAAGTTTGATGACCGTTGACTGGTGACTGCCAACTGATTTTTGTACTTGGATTAAAAGGATTTGGATAATTCTGTTCTAAAGAAAATTTTGCAGGTGGAAGAATTTCAACATCAACAATGTTTGAGTATTCAAATGTTCCATCAAAATCAATTTGTTTTAATCTGTATTGATATTTTCCGGCAGAAAGATTTTCATCTTTATAAGAATAAGTTTGTGGTCCCGTTGTAGTACCATTTCCATTAACAAAAACAATGTTTTCCCATTCCTCACTTCTTTCGTCTTTCGTTTCTCGTCTTTCTATTTGAAATCCTTGATTATTTGTTTCTGTTGCAGTTTGCCAGTTAAGTGTTACATTATTTTCATTAACTGATGAAGTGAAGGAAGTGAGTTCGACTGGGACAGTTCTACCAGCTGTCCTGAAAATTCCATTATAAAATGTTCCTGCATAAATATATCCAGCCGAGTCTATAGCTAAACAACTTACTGGAGATTGACTGGGTAAATTTGTATTTATCCAATAGTAACCGTAGTCATCAGACAGATAAACCCCATTCTGGCCAGGAATGGAGTTTTTATATGAAACATAAATATCATTATTTATATCCAACACAAAATCATAGAACCAAAGGTTATTGCCGTTAAAAAAGTTTGTATTCTCCCACGTATCTCCATTATCTGTGGTAATATAAATTCCGTTTGAGATAGGTGGGTAATTTTTACAACCTGCAACGACACTCCCATCATCTAGATATTCTAAAGCAGTGGCATAAAAATTCCAAGTAAGATTTCCCCAAGTAGAACCAAAATTAGTTGATCGATAAATACCAGAATGGCTTAATGTACTATTAGCGAAAAACATTATTCCATTCGAATTAATTCCTATATCAATTGCTCCAAAACCATTAAAACTTGTTGGAGCCCAGGAAATACCACCATTATTTGATTTATAAATCCCAACAAAACTACTTACAAAGAGAGTTCCATCCGGAATAATTTCAATATCGTAGAATTCATTTGTGGGAATCGATTGAGCAATTCGAAAAGAGGTGTTACCTCCATCAGTAGACTTAAAGACTCCTCCTGAAGTTGCCATATAAATATTACCATTTACATCGAATTCCATTTCTGAGGCACCAACATTCATTTTTAGCTGCCAAGTAAGTCCACTATCTGTGGACTTATATACACCATTTGCTGATATAAATATGTTTCCACTGTCATCAGCAGCAATAATAGTTATATATGTGCTATCGAATCCTAAATACTCCCACTCAAAATCTTGAGCAAGTGATTGTGCACTTAAATTTGCTAAAAGACAAACCAGGAATAGCCAAAACATTTTTTTACTTGAGCAGTAACATCTTTTTGACTTCATTATATTCTCCTGCCGATAATTGGTAAAGATAAACTCCACTAGGTAATGCAGAATTTACAATATACAATTTAGAATGAACACCAGCTTCCTGATATTCATTGACTAAAGTTTCAACTTCCTGTCCTAAAGTGTTAAAAATTTTTAGTGTTACGAATTGTCTACTGGCTAGTGAATACTGAATACTGGTAGAAGGATTAAACGGATTTGGAAAATTCTGTTCCAAAGAAAACTTTGCTGGCGGATTTATTTCAACTTCAATTGTGTTTGAATATTCAAATGTTCCATCAAAATCTATTTGCTTTAATCTGTATTGATAACTTCCAGCAGATAGATTTTCATCATTATAAGAATATGATTTTGTTTCAGTTGTAGTTCCATTTCCGTTTACGAATCCAAGACTTCCCCAATCTTCACTTCTTTCGTTTTTCGTCTCTCGTCTTTCGATTTGAAATCCCGAATTATTCGTTTCAGTTGCAGTCGTCCAATTAAGTGTAACGTCATTATCAACAACAAACGAAGAGAAGGAGAGAAGTTCTACTGGAGTAACTTGAACAATTGAAAAGTAATTATCAGAAACATCAAATCTACAAGGATAATTGCCTACTCTAATCAAGCAACTATCTGAAATAATATTTGGTACATTCCAAAGTAAATGATCTACTTCGAACCATATGTTTGTAGCAATTGTATCCCAAGTTAATCCTCCATTATATGAGACATCCAAATTAAAAAATGGGCCTAATTGATTACTCCACCAATTAATATTATAAGTACTTTCCGCAACTAGTGTATCACTACCATTTGGATTTAGTAATTGATATTCTTCCCAGGAAAGCGTTCCATTATACAAGACGTCAATTTTAATTTTATCCAAATTTATAGGTACATTGAATAGTGCTGTCCCTGAGGTTGAACTATATTGAGCTAGTAAATTTCCATTATAGGGATTAATAAAATTAACTGTCGTTAAAAAATAAATTTGGGTTTCATTCCATTCCCACTCAATCGTCAGTTGTGATGAACCAGAAACATAACTCAAATCTATATTATGCGAATATCCATCGGCCCAATAACATCCAAAACGTATATCTTTTAATGTAGTTAAATTTGAATCTGTTGGAAGCATAAATCTTGCACCAAACTGTCCTACAGGAACTTGAGGGCTAACAACTTCACCAAACTCTGGATCAAGTCCATCACTACCAAATGGATCTTTGCCAATAATTAATTCCTGCGAGTTGTTAAACTCATCCGTAATTGTAAATGTATATTCTATTTGTGCGCTATCAATAATTGTTCTCGAACCAAAAGGTGAAGATGAATCTGGTGTGGTTGGTGGTAACCACATTCCAAATTCAATATTGTTGCATTCAGCATCAATTTGATTGCCGATACTTGCAGTTTGAGGTATATCGTATGTTAACCAATAATATTTTACTCCACCTAATTCTCTATCAGATATAAAAGAAAAGTTTCCGGATGGATTGTTTACTGTTGACCCAAATTGGTTGATGGGTAAAAATTCAGATGATGATTCAGTACAGTATAATTTAGCATTTGTTAAATCACTATTATTAGTTGTCCCGTTGGTTGAAAAATCAAACTTAGCAACATGTGGCTGGGTTAAAAAACCATTTGACAAAATTTGGATTTTTAATATTGCCTGATTGTTTGATCCTCTAAAAACATTCTCTTTAATCTGTGACATTCTAACTAAAAATAATCCTTCATTTGAAGTGAATTTATATGTTAATCCAAATGGGAATGAATAAGAAGAAGTATTAATGTTATTATTTGAAGTCTGATCTGAAAGATAAGCGTTGATATTTGGGGTAACTGAAATAAACGAACCTGTAAAACTTTTCAACCCAATTGTTGCAGAAGTATTTGCTGATTGCATATTACCGTAATGAAATTCAAAGGAAAAATCTTCTTCAAATAACCACAATTGAAAATTCATTCTTCCATTTGCGGCAAGAATGTTTTTCCATTCAATCTTAAATATTCTCTGGGGATAATCACCAGTAGTTTTGTACTTTATTTCTGTTTGTATATCTGCTATTAAATCATCCCAGAATGGGGCAAGCACTCTTGAAATTTGTGGATTCGAAAAATCATTCAAATTTGTAGTCGAATTAAAAGGTGTATTAATTTGTACAAGCCCATTTACGAAAAGTCGGAGGTTATCAGAAAAAAGAGAGTCTGGATATGGGTAAGAAATAAAAAATTTAAAGGGCAAAATAATATCTTCAAACCCTTCGTCTCCAATAGCTGTACTTAAATGTGCATTAGTTAGCTCAGAATAACTTTGTGTAGATTCATAAAAAGTGTATGAATAAAGTTGTGCATTTATCTTATTAGAGAAGATAAAAAATGAAAAAACTAATAGAATAATTATGATCTTCATAAACAGATCCTCCCTTAAAAATAGTCACTTCAAAAGAAACAAATTCTCGATTCAATTACAAGTGTTTGCAGGATTTTATTTAATTTCGTTTAGTTAAAATCAAACAAAAAGTATTTTTAGAATTATGAAGACTAAACTTGATATTGCAAAAAACTGGCTGCCACGTTACACAGGAACTAACATCGATGATTTTGGTGATTATCTTCTTCTCACAAATTTTCAAAACTATGTAGATAAATTTGCAGATAGATTTGATTGTGATGTAACAGGTATCGGAAGACCAATGCAGACTGCGACAAACTCAAATGGATTATCAATAATAAATTTTGGAATTGGTTCTGCGAATGCAGCAACCATAATGGATTTACTTGTTGCACGTAAACCAAAAGGAGTTTTGTTTCTTGGTAAGTGCGGTGGACTAAAAAGATCAACAGAAATCGGGCATTTTATTCTTCCTACTGCTGCAATACGCGGTGAGGGAACAAGTGACGATTACAAACCGAAAGAAGTTCCTGCTTTACCTTCATTCAAACTTCACAAATTTGTTTCAGATAAAATTATCCAACGCGAGTTAGAATATCGCACAGGTGTTGTTTACACAACCAATCGCCGTGTTTGGGAATGGGATGAAGAGTTTAAACAATATCTAAAAAAACTTTCCACAATTGCTATCGATATGGAAACAGCAACATTGTTTATTGTTGGATTGGTTAATGAAATTCCGCGTGGCGCTTTATTGTTGGTTTCTGATATTCCTATGATTCCTGAAGGAGTAAAAACAGAAGAATCAGATAAAGCTGTAACCGAAAAATTTGCTGATCTTCATCTTGAAATTGGAATAGAAGCTATGACAGAGTTAGGAGTAAAGGGAGAGCAGATAAAACACTTTACTTATTAAAAATTGTTTTGTGATCTGCTGCTAAAAACATCTGTGCAAAAGTGTACCAGCATAAACCTAATGCCCAACCGGCAACAACTTCGGTAACTGTATGACCAGATCCAATAAATCTGCTTATTCCAACGACAGCAACAATTATTATGGCTGAGATGAATAAATATCTATTTACCAGTTCGTATTTCATTTTAGTTGATAAATTTTTGGCAAGTGAAAAATATAATACAGTTGCAATAAATGTATGTCCGCTGGGAAAATTGGAAAGTGTTTCTACAAGTACAGATTTTAAATAAAGTTCTTCGTGTTTAGAAGTAATTGATTTTGTTACGACGATTACGAAAATTCCAACTCCAACAGTAAATAAAAAATTGTAAGCTGCTTTTTTCCCTCGAGTCATCTTTAAATAAAAAAACATAAATGTGGAAATAAGTAGAACCAATTCTCTGCTGCCAAGTGCCGAAACATCACCAAGCATATTTACAAACCACGGTGGACCGTATGAGTGTGACCATTTATTTGTATAACTTAAAGCATTGTAAAGTGCTTTTGATACCGTTGCAGAGAATCCATCGAAAACACCAAAACAGCTTAATAAGTAAACAAATAAACTTGTAAAAAATACAATTAAAAAATTTTTGTTGGTTCTAAAAAACATATTACTCTTATTTGCTGAAGTGTAAAACAAATATAAAGAACGGGGTTGGATTATTTGCGTGAAAGGAAATAAAATAAAGCAAATAAGCAGAGATTTTTTTTATAAATCTCTGCTAACTTGTTTAATTTTTATTCAGATTTTAATTCTTTTTCGATGATGATTTTCTTTACTTTTTTACCATTTTCTTCCTTAATATCAACATTTACTTCAATCTCTTTATCCGATTTCATTTTTTCTAAATATTCCTCCGCAGCTTTTCCCTCAAATACTTCGATATTCTCTTTGCCTTCTTCAGTCGTAGTTATTTTGACAATTTTCTCGCCATCGTTTTCAGAAACAATTACTCTTTTTTCAACCATTTTGGTATTGCCATCAAATTGAGAATCATCTTCATCAATAAACACAAGAACATCATCATCAGAATCTGATTCATCATTTAGCTTTTTAACGATAATTTTTTTATGCAAACTGTCACCGTTGAAAATTTTTCCATCTTTAGTAGTAAATGAAAATGATTTTATCTTTTTATCATCTTTCATTGCAGAAAAAAGTTTTTCTGCTTCATCTCCGCTAAAAGTAAAAGTTTTTCCTTCAGATTTGATAACAATTTCATCAACCTTACCATTTATATCTTTTAGCATTTTATCTGTGCCGGATTGGGCAATAGATAGGGAAGTTAAAGCAGCCAGTATAAAAGAAAGTAAAAATAATTTTTTCATATCGATCTCCTTTTATTTTTATATATAGTTTTGACGGAGGTTTATCTATAATGTTCCCAGGATTGTTACATAAAACTATATTCGTCTCCTAAATCCTTCACCCATTACTTCGTGTACATTGCTTACAGTTACAAATGCTTTTGGATCAACATTTTTTATTATCGCTAATAGTTTTGATAATTCTTTAAGAGTTACAACAGTTGTTAAAACCTCGCGATCAATATTTCTGTAAATGCCACGCGCCTTTAGAGCTGTTGCACCACGACTAAGATCATCCATTATTGCTTTTGCAATATCTTCATTCTTATCTGAAATGATGTTTACAGAACGAGCATANNAAGAATTACAAAAAAATCTGTAAACATAATTGCCATTCCGGGTTTTGTTCCGAATCTTTTTTGCATAATTGCGGCTACAATATCTGAGCCGGCTGTTGTTCCTTTAAACTTAAAAATAATTCCAAGACCTAATCCAAGTAATGATGCACCGATTAAAATTAAAAACATAAAATCATTTTGCTGCAGATCTTTTATAGTTGATGTATCCTGCAAACGAATGAATGAAAATCCCGGAATATCACCTCTAAAAAAATCTATAAAAAAAGAGTTGAGTGAAAATCCAAAAAAAGTTCTTACTCCAAATTCTTTTCCTAATTCTTTTACACCCCAAATGTAAAGTGGAATGTTGAGTGCCCAAATCATCAATCCAACTGGTAAACCTGTTAAATAGTGAACACTCATTGAAAGTCCACTAACCCCACCGGGAACAACTTTAGCATCAACCAGAAAAACGCCAATTCCTATTGCCATAATTGCAGCACCAAATGCAATTGCAAAATATTCAATTGCAATTTTTACTTTTTGATTTACCTTGATCATCACATACCTTTAATAAAATTTATTTAGCACTCAAAATTAGTGATAGAAACTGAATAGAGAAAAAAAACTTAAAATATAAGTTTGATTGACATAAAATCATCTTAAATTTGGTAAGTCAAATCACCAAAGTATTGGAAACAAAATAATGAAAAACATTTTTGCCGCTCTTGTCTTCATTCTCACTTTTTCATCCATTATAAATTCGCAGTATTTAAATGTTCGTGTTGATGCTGCAAATAGTAATCAACCAGAAGAAGTTTCGATTGCAATTAACCCAACAAACCCGAATTATATTTCAGCTGCGGCAAACATAAATCATTTTTTCAGATCGAGTGATGGCGGGTTAACATGGCAAACTTCATTTTTATCTTCGTCATTCGGTGTTTGGGGCGATCCTTCAGTTATTTATGATGAACTTGGAAACTTATACTTTGGTCATCTTTCAAATCCACCTTTCCCGGGATATTGGATTGATAGAATAGTTGTACAGCGATCAACCAATAATGGTTTAAATTGGAATGATGGTGCAGGAGTAGGATTTTTAAATCCTAAGAATCAGGATAAAGAATGGCTTGGTGTAGATATGCATAGTCCACTATACAAGGGAAACATTTATATGACGTGGACTGAGTTTGATAACTACGGAAGCAGCAGTCCAAATGATTCTTCAAGAATAAAATTTTCCAGATCAGTGGATAGAGGATTAACCTGGAATAATGCAATAACTATCAGCGACAGAAGCGGTGATTGTATTGATGAAGATAATACTGTTGAAGGTGCAGTTCCTTGTGTTGGACCAAATGGAGAAGTTTACGTAAGCTGGGCGGGACCTTTGGGATTAATGTTTGATAAATCTACAAACAGCGGATTAACTTGGGGAACAGATATTTTTGCTTCGACAATTCCTGGTGGCTGGGATTATTCTATTCCCGGAATTTCTCGTGCTAATGGTTTACCGGTAACGGCTTGCGATACAAGTCATACTTCCTACAGAGGCAATATTTATATAAACTGGACTGACCAAAGAAATGGAACAGGAAATACAGATGTTTTTCTTTGTAAATCTACAGATGGCGGAAATACCTGGAGTGCAGTTAAAAAAGTAAATGATGATAACACAACAAGACATCAGTTTTTTACATGGATGACTATTGATCAGACAACAGGTGTATTATATTTTGTTTTTTATGATAGAAGAAATACAGCAAATAATTTTACTGATGTTTATGTTGCACGCTCGACTGACGGCGGAGAGACATTTACAAATTTCAAAGTAAGTGAATCCTCATTCAATCCAAGTTCAAGTGTTTTCTTTGGTGATTACACAAACATTGCCGCAATGAATAAAATGGTTTATCCGATGTGGATGAGATTGGATGTAAGCGCGCTAACTGTTTGGACAGCAATTGTAAATGATTCTTCAGAGGTTATTCCTGTTGAACTAACAAACTTTTCTGCAAATGTAATAGATGGGAAAGTAAATCTTAACTGGCAAACATCAAGTGAATTGAATAATCAGGGATTTGAAATACAGAGAAAGCAAGTCCACAGTTCTCAATCAGCACTCATTAATAATGATTGGATAACAATTGGATTTTTAAATGGAAAAGGTACAACAACCGGATTGAATGAATATAGTTTTATGGATGAACCAATATCTTCCGGATTTTATTCTTACAGATTAAAGCAGGTTGATTTTAACGGTGATTATGAATACTCAAATGAAGTTGATGTTAATTTTATACTTGCTGATGATTTCAGGTTATCGCAGAATTATCCAAATCCATTTAACCCAAGCACAACAATTGAGTATCAAATTCCGCAATCATCATTTGTAACAATAAAAGTATATGATGCACTTGGTAAAGAAGTTGTAACTCTTGTTAACGAAGAAAAACCTGCTGGTATCCACGAAGTAAACTTTGAACCGAAGGATTTAACAAGCGGATTGTATCTTTATAAAATTAAAGCGGGTGGATTTGAACATACAAGGAAAATGATTTTCTTAAAGTAACTACAAAAAATTCAGGCACGGGAAATCGTGCCTTCTTGTTGCTTTTAAATTTTTCTTTTAAAACTTTTTAATATGTAAGTATCTTTAAAGACTTTTACGGGAGGAGTTTATGAATAGATTGTTTGTTTTAGTTTTTAGTTTAATATTTATCCAACCAGTATTTGCTCAGTGGCAGATGTTAAACAGTCCTTTAGCCACACCTGAAATTAAATTTGTCGCTTCTCATCCAAGCGGTTACGTCTTTGCAATCACTAATCTAAATGAAGTTTTCAGAAAAGACACAGCATTTAATAGTTGGCAGAAAATATCCGTTCTTGATAGTAATGCATACTGTATTTCAATTGCTCAAGACGGGCTAATTTATATTGGTACAACAGGCGGGTATTTTTATTCATTAGATTATGGTCATAACTGGATTGCTAAAACAATATTTGCACCAAATAATTATGATCATTACATCTCTGATTTTGAATTTGGAAGTAGTGGCTACATTTATTTAACGTCTTATGCTTATGGCGCTTCAGGAGTCTGGATTTCAAGTGATAGCGGAATTAGTTGGAGTAAATATACAAATGGATTAGACGCTCGTTCACTTGTTGGGTTAGAAATTGATTCAATGAGTCATATGTATGTGATAACAGCTTTCGGAGGTATTTTTAAATCCATTGATAATGGTATTAATTGGGAGTTGAGTTTTTCAATCCAGACGACCTCTTATTCGCTTGAAATAGATAATGATAATAATGTTTACGTTGGTTCTAGTTTAGGTATTTACAAATCTTCAGATTCAGGCAATAATTGGTCACAAGTATACTATCAAAATGGAGGTATTAGTAAACTTTTTGTAACCGATGGTAATATTTATGCATTGAGAGGTGGTTATTATGGTATAATACACTCTACTGATGCAGGAACAAATTGGGAAAATTTTGGATTGGTTGGTTACTTACTTAATGACATAGATCAAGTAAATAATACAATTTATGTTGGTACAAAAAAAGGTCTCAGAGAAACTGCAGACTTTGGAAATAATTGGTCACTAAGTTTTAAGTATGATGATACGTTTGTGAAAGTTAACGATCTTTTAGTTTTATCTAATAGTAAATTGTTAACCAGCACGAATGAAGGTGTGTTTACTTCTACAGACAATGGAATGTATTGGAATCAAACTAGGATTATCGCGAATACAAAATATATCTTTAAAGATAATTCAAACAATTTATATGCGCTTTCAGATTCGATTTACAAATCAATAGATTTTGGAGAAACTTGGACAAAATTCTATAACTCTATGAATCATATTTTTATAAACGATTCAAATCAAATTTTTGTTACTTATGGAGATGGAAGCGAAGGTAGCGTAAATGTACAAAGATCAACAGATCAAGGAAATTCTTGGCATTATTTGTTATTTAATATAGGAGTCTGGGATATTTCAGCTAAAACATATAAAATAACTCAATTACCAAGTGGTTCTTTATATATATCTTATAGAGAATGGGGTGTATATCATCCGGGAAATTATTGGGTTGATAATAGATATCTAAGAAAATATCAATCACCCTACAACTGGTCTACCGTCATAGATGGAAAAATTGTACAGGACATCTTGGTTAATGATTCTACAATGTATTTATCAACACAGGATGCTGGGATTTTTAAATCCTATGATGAAGGTTATACTTTAATTCCTATGAACACAGGTTTAACTAGTAACGACATTAGACAAATTATAAAAACTCCGGAAGATGTTTTAATTTGTTTAACTTCTAATGGTGTGTTTCGGTCTTTAGATAATGGTAACCATTGGGCAAACCTTGGATTAAATGGCTTACTTTCAACCGCAATAAATTCTATTTATTATAATAATGGAATATTATACGCTTGCACAAACAACGGCATTGGTGTTTTTATCGGAGAACTTCCTGTAGAACTAACTTCTTTCACTACATCAGTCAATCAAAATAAAGTGCAACTTAATTGGGTGACAGCAACTGAACTAAACAACAATGGATTTGAAGTGCAAAGAAAATTAGAGAACTCTGATTGGATAACAATTGGTTTTGTTCAGGGAAAGGGAACAACAACAGAATCAACATCATACACTTACTTCGATGATGTCAGTGAATTTATTTCAAATAAAATTTGTTACAGACTTAAGCAAATGGATTACAATGGTAACTTCGAATTCTCTGATGAAATAGAAGTTATTACTTTGCCATTGGAATATAGCCTATCGCAAAATTATCCAAATCCGTTCAATCCTACTACAAAAATAAAGTATGAAGTTCCGGAGAACACAAATGTTACTTTGGAAGTCTTTGATGTTTTAGGCAGACTGATTACTACTCTGGTAAATGAAAATAAATCTGCCGGAAGATATGAGGTTGAGTTTAATGCTTCAGAGTTATCAAGTGGTTTGTATTTATACAAAATCAAAGCTGGCAGTTTTGAGCAAACCAGAAAGATGTTGTTACTAAAATAATGTTGGATTTTCAATGTTAAATGCTCAGTGTTATTCTTTCTCAAAAATTGAACATTGAGCACTTAACACTTAACATTTTTTAAAGATTATTCCGATTCTATTTCTGCAATATCTAAAATTGATTTTGGTACTTCCGGTTCGCCGGCATAAAAATTTTTATCAACTTTTCTTGCGTAACTCCATCGATGAAGCCAGCTAATTCCGCCTCTGCCGATAAAGTTATCTTCAGATAAATATGCAGAATCTGTTAAAGCTTCCTTTAAAGAAATAAAAGAATAATTTCTTTTTAATAATTCTTCAGCTAATTCATCAAAGTATTCTGCGTTTATCATATTAGCGTGAACAAGCAGGATTTGTTTTATTTCTCTTCCAAATAATTTTACTGATTGAGTTTCAAAGTAAATTGTTTTATCAATCATATAACTTACGTACTCTGAGCCAATTTGTTTCATCAATTCATCATCATTTTTATTGTAAGCGTTTTCATAAGCGCGTGCATAAATCCATTCACCGTTATCTATGCTAACAGGAGCAATTGTATAATTATGTTCTTTTAGGAAATTTTCTAAAGCATTCTTTTTCTCTAGCGAATTTCCTGTATGCAAATAAGGATGTCTGAAGAATTCCAACTTTTTATTTTTTTGTGATAATATTTCCTTAGTAATTTTTTCACCCTTAATTATATCAGCAAAGAAAACTTCATTTTCTGTGTTGTGATAATCAGGATGAGAGAATGTATGATTGCCAAGTTCAAGATCGGCATCAATCCAGAGTTCTAATGCTTTTAATTTAGTAGAATCTAATACTTCATTAACATAAAGTTTGTACTCATTTACAAATCCAATTGCAGGAATATTAAACTTATTAATTGTGCTTAAAAGTTTTTGTGTTTGCTCAATCCATTGGTTTCCATCTTCTAAATACTTTGTGTTCATCGGAAGGTCATCAAAAGTAATTGCTACATGTCGATTAACATCATTTTGTTGTGATAAAATTGAAGTAGTAAAAAATGTAAAGACAACAAGAATTTGCAAAAACCTGGTCATAATTTCCTTTGATAATTTTTTCTGCAAAGATAAGAAAAGAGAGTTTAGGAAAAACATAATTATCAGGATACAAAATTGTATCCTGATAATTTTGATAAGTTATCTGCCAGCAAAATGGTTTAATCGTTTTGCATTTTCTACAAGCTGAACAAACTCTTCTCGGTATCCAAATTGATCTTCACCAAGATTTGATTCAGCGAGTTCAAAAACATAATCAAGATTCGCTTCACCTTTGTAATCTGAATCTTTAAGTATCATTCCGAACATAGCAACTGCAGCCGAGAAATTAAAATTAATACCTGGGTTTTGTTTTAATGAACTAAACAAAACAGGTTGAGAAATTAATTTACTTTCATTTCCATCTGGATCTTTGTACCGGAACTTAACTGTTAAAATTTCATCCGTGTTAATTGCGGATTCCTTTACCACAATGACCTGGTATTTTAGCTGAGACTGATTTATTTCCTCAATATCATCTTGCAAGGTAATTTCATAAAGTGCTGTTACTGTATGTCCGGCACCAATTTCACCGCCATCTTTTTTATCATCATCAAAATCTTCATCGTTGAGAGCGCGATTTTCATATCCAACTAATCTATACTCTTTTACTTTTGCAGGATTAAACTCAACTTGAATTTTTGAATCTTTTGCAATTGTAAAAAGTGTAGCACCAAGTTCATTTACAAAAACTTTTTTTGCTTCCATAAAATTATCAATGTAGGAATAATGTCCATCGCCATCATCTGCAAGTTTTTCTAATCTTGAATCTTTTAAGTTTTCGCCGCCAAATCCAAGAACTGATAAGAAAATTCCTTTTTGTTTTTTATCCTGAATAAATTTTACTAGTTCATCTGTATTTGAAATTCCAACATTAAAATCTCCATCAGTTGCAAGAATTACTCTGTTGTTTCCATCACTCATAAAATTTTGCTCTGCAATTTTGTATGCTAGTTGAATTCCAGCGCCGCCTGCTGTACTACCGCCGGCTTCAAGATGAGATAATGCATCAAGAATCTTTTCTTTATCGTAACCATAAGTTGGTTCAAGCACCATTCCAGTTGATGAAGCATAAACAACAATTGAAACTCTGTCATCACTTCGTAACTGTTTTGTTAAAAGTTTAAACGCTCTTTTAAGTAATGGTAATTTATTTCCTGGTTCCATAGAACCTGAAACATCAATAAGAAAAACTAAATTACTTGGTCCAGCCTGATCGCGTTTTAATTCTTTCCCTTTTATTCCAATGTGAACAAGTAGATTATCTTTATTCCATGGACAATTAGAAAGCTCAGTGTAAATTTTTACAGGTTCATCTTTTGGTGATGGATAATCATAATCAAAGTAATTTATAAATTCTTCAACACGCACCGCATCCTTTGGTGGAACCTGCATCGAAGATAAAAATCTTCTGACGTTTGTATATGATGCAGCATCAACATCAACAGCAAAAGTTGAAAGTGGAGTTTTAAATGATTCTTTAAAAACATTCTCATCAACTTTTTCGTATTCTTCTGTGTTAGCTTTTATGTAACTGTAGCAAGCCTCGTATCCGCCAGCTTGAATCTGAACTCCTTCAACATAGTAACCGGTTTCATCCATTCTTCCACCCCTCACAAAAATATTATTATCTTGAACAACAACTCCCGATTGGAGTGGAATTATATTGTCTATCCCTCTTACAGGTAAATTCTTAATGTCTTCGGAGGTTATTACTTTACAACTGCTTGTTAAATTCATATTCAAAATCGGTCTTTCGGAAACAACAATACATTCAGCAAGAGTAAAATCACTTTCAAGTTCAAAGTTTAATTCAACTACTTGAAAGTTTTTTAAAACTACATCTTTGTGTTCAAAGGATTCATATCCAACGTAGGATGCTTTTATTGTATAAGTTCCTGCGGTAATATTTTTGATTTCATATAATCCATCAATATCTGTTGCTGCACCAGTTTGTAAAGATTGGATCACAACATTAGCTCCGATTAAAGCTTCTGTTGTAGCTTTATCTGTAACTTTTCCTTTAATGCTTCCACCACCAGCAAATAAGGGAAAGGAAATTAAAAGTAACACAAAAAATTTTGTAAAGAATGACATATGTACCTCCCGTGATTGGTTGATTGGGTTTCACAAGCCATTCTAACTTTTTATAAAAGTTATTTCAAACTACTTTTTGAGTTTTTTAGGGTATTAAATCAGTGTTATTATTGTGAAGAAAATATTTGATAAAGATGAACCTTAAACAAAACCTAGATAAACATTACAAATCTTTTGATAGGACAAAACTTGAACCTGATCCACTTCAGTTTCTTCATATGTTTAAAGATGAAAAAGATATTGAAGTTGTTGGTTTGATCGCTTCAATCTTTGCATATGGAAATGTTAAGCAGATTGAAAACACTTTGAAGAAATTAATAATTGTATTTGAAGGAAAACCTTACTCATTTATCCAAAACTTTTCTTTAAGAAGAGACTCAAAAAAAATCTCTGACATTAAGCATAGATTTTATACTGAAGATGATTTGTTAAAATTGTTTATCATCTTAAACAAAGAGATTAAAAAGCATAAATCAATCAAGCAAATATTTTTACAAGGTTACAATATTTCTGATGAAAATGTAAAAAACGGAATATCAAACTTTTCAAATTACTTCTTAAACTCTTTTTTAGAAACATTTGGTAAAGTTTCTGCTGGCATAAAATTTATGTTTCCTTTACCGGAAAAGGGAAGTGCCTGCAAACGAATGAATTTGTTTCTCCGCTGGATGGTTAGAAAAGATGAACTCGATTTTGGCTTGTGGAAAGAAATTCCGACTTCTAAACTTGTTATACCTGTTGATACTCATATAGCCAGAATAAGCAGAGATCTAAAGTTAACAAACCGAAAAAATGCAGATTGGAAAATGGCTGAAGAGATAACTCGTAACCTGAGAAAGTTTGATTCAAGAGATCCCATAAAATATGATTTTGCCATTTGCCATATTGGAATAAGAAAATTAAAGTTTTAAGTTTAATTGTAATTATTGGATATAATATAAAATGAATAACATTACAGAAGATAGGTTTCCGTTTAAGTATTTAATCTACTTTATTGTAGTTGCAATCACGATATCTGTGGCTGGTTTTCTATATTACCTGGATAGAAAAAATGCTATTGAAGATGAACTTTATAGACACGTTGCAACCATTAAAGAAATTAAACTTGCTCAGATTGAGAAGGAACAGGCTCAGAGAAAGCGAGCAATTCAATCATTTCTTTTGCTTCCAAATGTTGAGTTAGATTTAAAAAATTTATTTGCAGGTAAAGGATCCAAAGATTTACAACAAAGGGTAAGTTCGTGGTCTAATGAGATCAAAAATGATTTTGAGTTCGTAAGCATAAATATATTCAATAAAAAAGCTGATCTGCTTTATTCAACCGACAGCACGAAAAGTATTTACAATAATTTTCTTAAACACGAGCTAACCGTTCTATTGCAAAAAGAATCATCAGATCTATCAAATCTTTATTTTGGTGAAAACAAAAATCTTATTCAAGCAATAATAACACCGGTAAAAATATCAAATACAATCATCGGATACATATGGACTGAAGTTTCTTTTTATGAGTATCTGCATCCAATCATTACTTACACCAAGCAAGAGACTGATGATGTTGAATATATCTTACTTAAAAAACAAAGTGATCTTGGTTTTATTCTAAGAGATATTGAGGAAAATGGCGAGTATAAGATCAGAACAATCCCAATAAGTAAAAGTGATAAAAATGAACTTGAATCTTTTATAAGAGGCAAAGAATTTTTTAAGGACGCAAAATTTAAAGGATCAAAAATATTTGCTTCAATAAATGATATACCAAATACCGATTGGATTTTACTTGCAAAAATCAATCAGGATAAAGTTACTCAATCAACAAAAAATGCTGCACTACTAGTTTCAATCGTATCTGTATTGTTGATTGTACTTTCTGCGAGTATAACATACGCAATATGGAAAAGAAGTCGATTACATTTTTTAACAAAAACTTTAACGCTTAGAAAAGAAAAAGATGCGTTAAGTGAGAGATACACCTCACTAACAAAATACGCAAATGATGTAATTTTAAGTATTGATAAAAATGGAATTATACTTGAAGCAAATCAAAAAGCGTTTGATTTATATGGTTACAATCAAAAAGAATTAATTGGAATGGATTTGCTGCATTTAAGTCAGGATAGAAATAAAGATATTAAAGTTATTTTTTCATCTGTTAACAATCCTGAAGGAATCTTATACGAAACAAATCAGCGTAGAAAGAATGGAACAATTGTTCCGGTTGAGATAAGTGCAAAACTCATAAAGCAAGCTGATGAAGAAATACTATTGGCCATAATTCGTGACAATACCGAGCGTAAAAAACTTGAATTAGATTTAATACTTGCAAAAGATAGAGCTGAAGAAATGGATAGGTTGAAGACTACATTTCTCGCCAATATGAGTCACGAACTAAATACCCCAATGAGTGGAATTATAGGATTTTCAGAATTACTTTTATCTGAAATGGATAATAAAAATCATCGCGAGATGGCTAAGATTATTCATAAAAGCAGTAAAAGATTAAATGAAACACTAAATTCAATACTCGATCTTTCAAAAATTGAATCTCAAAAATTGTTACTAAAATTTAATAGTTTTGATCTGGTAACGATGATTCAGGAATGTAAATATGCTTTTGCGGATGCTGCAAATAAAAAGGGAATTAAATTTGATGCAACATTTGAACAGCCAAAAATTCTTATTCATTCTGATGTGACTATAATTCATAAAGTATTGTGTAATGTTATTGATAATTCTATTAAGTACACTGAAAAAGGAGAAGTTAGTGTTCAGCTTAGTGAAACATCAGATCAGGCTTTGATAAAAGTTGTGGATACAGGTATAGGAATTCCCCAGGAAAATATTGATCAGATTTTTGAGCCATTTAGACAGGGCAGTGAAGGACTTAATAGAAGATATGAAGGAATGGGACTTGGTTTAACAATCACGAAAAAGTATGTTGAACTTTTAGGTGGAAAACTAAATATCGAAAGTGCAGAAGGTGAAGGGACTAAGGTTACGATCTTACTGCCTAAAAAGTAAATATCAATTTATGAGTTGATTTTATAATATTTTAATATCAAAAATAAAACAAAAAAGTGTTGAGAATGATAAGCTTTCCTGCTTAAATTTAACCCACTATTTTTAGAGGACGTGTGGCTCTAACCACAATAATAATTGCTCAGTAATAGGAGAAAAAAAATGGCAGAGCAAAAAAAATTTGTTCCCTTTGTCTCACCTGAAACCAATATGGCAGAATTCACAATCCGTGCATTAATTATCGGGTTGGTACTTGCTGTTGTACTTGGTGCTGCTAATGCTTACTTAGGACTAAAAGCCGGAATGACAATCGCTGCAACATATCCCGCAGCTGTTATTGGAATGGCTTTAATCAAATTAATGAAAGGTACAATTTTAGAAGAAAACTTTACCAGAACAGTTGGTTCCATTGGAGAATCAATTGCAGCTGGAGCAATCTTCACTTTACCTGCATTTTTTATTGCCGGTATTTGGAACCCTTTCTTTACTCCAGGAAATTATATGATATCTGCTGCAATTATGGTTGCTGGCGGTATTCTTGGAATTATGTTTGTTGCTTTACTTAGAAGAGTAATGGTTGAAGATGTTGAATTACCTTTCCCGGAATCAGTTGCTGCTGCAGAAATTCATAAAGCAGGAAGACACGGCGGTGGTGGTTCAAAATTTTTATTCAGTGCAATGGGTATTGGCGCATTAATTCAATCATTAGGGCAATTCAAATTATTTGCAACTTCGTGGGATAAATTAATTCCACTTGGCAAAGGTAGTTTACTTTTTAAATCTCCTGATGTAAGCCCAGCTTATATGGGTGTAGGTTATATTATTGGTCCACGTTTAGCAGCGCTAAACTTTTCTGGCGGTGTGCTTGCATGGGGATTGTTAACTCCCATGATAGCTTACTTTAAATATTATGGCCAGGAATTGCCAGCGGATTTTAGCTGGGCAGATACAATGGTTCAGGTTTGGAAAGATTATGTAAGACCAATTGCAATTGGAGGAATGCTGGTAGGTGCAGGATTTACATTATTTAAAATGCGAAAAAGTCTTGCTACAGGTATTGCCCGTTCAATTGGTGATGTAAAAAAAGC
>CXWK01000891.1_pt1 | contig 19225 bp, 39 predicted proteins | sample 590851 | NCBI WGS metagenome assembly CXWK01 (sample SAMEA3498364, study PRJEB10139) | wastewater metagenome | biome: wastewater treatment plant; material: activated sludge | place: Denmark | collected 2014-08-01 | reverse complement strand
AATTGGAAGTATGAAATGGTTTAGTAGTGTTAGGAGTGTGGATGAGGCTAAGAGGTTATACCGAGAGTTAGCTAAGAGATATCATCCTGATAAGCAGGGAGGTGATTTGATTAAGATGCAGGAGATTAATGCTGAGTATGATATTACCTTAAAGGATTTGGAGAGAGGTGGTAATCGGTTCCGGATGGGTTCGTATGATTATAGTAAGCAGAGTACGGATTATAGTTTTGATAGTATCAATGAGTTCTTGAGGAAGATGAAGGAAGAAACTGAACGTCAGTATAGAGCTGAGAGAGCTAAGGCTAAGGAAGATAAGCATAGAGATTTGAATACTATTCTTGCTGACAAGGAGTATCAGAATATACTTAATAAGATTAAGAATTTATCTGGGCTAAAAATAGAGATTATAGGTAGTTGGATCTGGGTAACTGGGAATACCTATTCCTCTAGAGAGTTATTAAAGGAATTACATTTTTGGTGGAATTCGACTAACAAAGCCTGGTATTGGAGATCTAAGAAGTATTGGTATGACCATGACCCTGATTATGATTTACATACCCTACGTAGGAGATGTGAGCATCAGACTATAAGTGATAACAGGAGATAATTATTTAACTTTAAATCAACAATCATGACAATAACATACACAACTACAGTACTAAAAGCACTAGCTAAAGGTGACCTAATCTTTAAAAGATCGGCTAATAGTGTTGATACTGTCCTAGCCAAAATTCTAAAAGATGCCGGATTATCTCAGGAGCAGATAGACAAATTAATAGAGGAAGGCGAGATCTGTCCTACTGAACAGTGGTATCATAGTTCTAATATATCCAATGATCTGGCTGAAATCATACTAGATGAAAGGAAGGCGCTTAAAGAGTTCCGTAAGTCATTCAAAAGGGTATTGAGAGATGCTACAGTTGAACTTGATGATATTATTAATAACCAAGAAAATGAAGAATCATGAGTGATACAGACATACGAATAATTAAGGCTATATGTAATAGAGTAAGTATAGAAGACAAGCAGGAGATCTTGCGTATCATTCTTAGTACTACCTCTATGGAAATCCGTGAGGATGACTTTTCAGAAGGAGTTCAAATTCATGGGCTTAATATTGAAGTAGGAGAACTAGACTCAACTGAAGGCATAGGATTGATTATTACAGGTAAATTCATATAAGACTTAAATTCAAAACGAAATGCTATCTTGATTAATTACACCTAACAAGAATATGAGTAGTGGTGTAGCTAACTTTAGGGAAGGGAAACCGCCAAAAAGAGACCCACACGTATGGAAACAGCTAAAAAGAGAAATGGTGTTGGCTACATCTATTACTTATAAAAACCACTTTTGAGCGATGGAAGCTAAAGAGAAAGCAAAAGCAATATTTCAGAGATGCTATAAATTAACGCACCCTGATTTAACAATGAAAGATGCACACATAAAGGCAGTTGAAAACGGATTGCTTATTGTGAAGGAAGTGCAAAATGAATGGGATAATGAAGGTGGTAGAACTGCCAAACAGAAATATTGGAAAGATGTAGAAACTGAATTGAGTAAACTGTGTGTAGGCAATTTTTAAAATTTGCTTATAACGTTACGATTATTTGCGTTCGGTGGGGACTTTAACCAGTGAACTTCATTTGAAAAACAAAACTTTAATAATATGAAGAACGATAATTTGAAACACGAAACCCCCACTGACGCAAATAATGTGTTAGCGGCTGGGCTTTCTACTCTTAAAGGCTACTACGTTATTGGAAATAGAACGGGATGCAGCCAACCCGAAACAATACACTTTCAAAGAAAAGGTGTAATTGAACGATTTTTAAAAGAAACAGATATGGCTTGGGAAGAGTGCCAAAAATACGGTTGGTGTGTTTATAAGGTAAATGTGGCATTTGAGCCTTGCCGCTAACTCGTGGCTACACGCGATAAACCTTCATATATACAATTTTAATTAACTAATATAACTCATCATGAATTCAAAGAAGAATAAAGAACCCACAGACTCAGAATGGGTAGCCGCTCAAGAAGCTAAGATCGAAAGACACGCTGCAGCGTCTATTACCGATAATATAGGAGTAATAGCTAAGGCTTATGGACAATGTATGATTGGTCTATGGCACTTGCAACGTGAAGAGGACACCAAAGATATTACTTTCCCTTTAGGCACAGATGTACTAAATGGTCAAGAGTATCAGATACAACTATCAGTAATAGTAAATAAGAGTGTTTTTATACCCGAAGGCGAAGCACGTACACATAGTACTATATTATGTGATCCTACTAACTCCGCTAATAACTAACCACTTAAAAATCAATACAATGGAAAGAACTGAAATATTATGCCCTGAGTGTATGAAGCAGGTACTCATTGTTCGTGCACATCCCGATGTATTTTGTGATGGGTGTGGTACTGAATTTACAGTTGTTGATCAGAATACAGTAAGATATAAATAGGTATACCCCCTTACAATGAAATTGTGGAAATAATAATTAATAAACCTTTTTAAATTAATACAATGCGAAACTTTAGTTATATCAAAATTTCAGATGTAATAGCAAATTCCAAGGAGCAATTATCGCAATCCTGTATGGAAGGCTATGCTAGATTACTGGGTACTAGTCAGGAACTTGAGGCTGATGAGAAAGATATGGACATACATACTTCTATGGCTATTATCAGAGTAAATGGTATAGAATACCAACTTCAATTATCTTTGGTTCAGAATGAAGAGCTACACATTCCTGAGAGTATAGTTAGAACTAACAGGAGTATGGCCTATAATAAGAATATGTCAGAAGTAAAACAAAAACTTGAAGATGAATAAAGATGAAATGAAAATGTTTACCCAAGCTGTGACTGAGGGTATTAACAAAGTAGGACAGATGGCAGTTATGGACCGGGTAGCTGGAATTCATACTGTAGCTATAGCTGAGATTCCCATAGACGGTAGAATCTATCAATTACAGATATCCATGGTTCAGGATAAGACAATATGGACCACTAACAAAGTCTAAAATCTATTATTATGCAAGACTCCGAACTCTTAAAAAAGATAAGACAAAAAGGTACTACTAATATACTTAATGCTTTAATAAATGCAGTGGAAATAGCCGGAGATGCTCTACCTATTGATCACAAAAAGATTATTACGTCACCTGAAACTTCTGGATATCCTATTATCAAACTTACCTGGTATATTGAAAGAGGTCTTCTGACTAAGTTTAATGAGTATGCTAAAGAATTAGAGATACCTATTATACCCTCAACCTTAGTAGAACTATACGAACCTAAGCTCACACCATTAACTCGTAATAGTTGGGAATATCTATTACCAATATATAAAGCGTTATCAGTACAATGGACACTACATGAATTTTGTCAACAAAATCAAAATCTTAGTGATGACTAATGCAATAAAGAAATTTCAAGATAAAGGATTTCTCTACATATTGTATGAGATGATTGATTATATCGTTAACCATAATGGCGGCGCTGTAGTAAGAGATGAGCGTATACCAATGGGAGAAGAAGGCTTTGAAATTGATCAAATCATCGACTCCCTACGTCAGGGTGATCTACGTAAGTATAATAGACAAGCTGGATACTTAGGACTTGAAACATTAGATAAGCAAACTCTGGATAAATGGGAACACCAATTGCCAGTAATAACTCAGAAGAACTATGAACAAGCCACTCTTATATACATAGATTTTTATAGGTGGCTGCATGTCAAGAATGATTTAGCTAAATTTCAGAGCAACTGATTTGTAATCATCCCTAAGCTATCTCTATTGGGCTTACACTAGTCCAAGTAAATACTAATTATCTTTATTATTATCACTTAAAATTCAATTACTATGTCAGATATAGATGTAAATGTAAATGTAAAAGAGTTTACCAAAAACGTTATAAACTATGTGCGTAAAGAAGGATTCGCTTCTATGTTGAAGGATATAATAGAGACTTTACAAAAACATAATAATACAGGAGAGCTTGTTTTAATACCAGACCCAGATGCGCCTACCTTCGCTCTTGATGCAATAATCTATGCATTACTAAATGGTGATCTAGCCGGATACAATAGAGAGGCAGAGAAGCATAATCTAGAATTACTAGATGAGGAAACTGTTACTAAATGGACCGGAATATTACCTGTACTTAGTAATGAAGAGTTGACAGAAAAGCTTAATGCCTATCGGTTATTCCTGAATTGGTTTATCAAACACAAGAAGAAATTAAATCCGTAGTATATGAAAACGATATGGTGGTTATCTTTTGCCGATGGCAAATGCTTAGGTATGTGCTTTATAGAAGCCGAAGATATAATTGATGCCGCAACTAAAGCATGGGAGCTTGGTATAAATCCAGGCGGAGAAGTACTAGGCTTTGATATGGGTTTAACAGCTGAGACTATAGAAGAGGCTGCTAAATTTGAGATGAACAGATTATACTCACCGGAAGAGATGAGGGCCAAAGGTTATTCTACAATGCGAGAGGAAATAGCAAGACAAAACTAATTAGAGTTTATTAGAACATTAATTAGAGTTTATTAGAATATTCACTAATTAAATCAGACTAGTATATGGGTAGTTATAAGTACGATAAGGAAAAGCCTTTATTGACAGTATCAGAGATAGTTATAAGTTACCGTAACAAGGTGCCGTTTACGTCTCGACCTAAGATCAAGTGTTCATCTGATGCAGAGGTATTATTTCGTAGTTATTGGAGTGATGACATAGAGATGATTGAAGAATTTAATGTAATGTATCTAGATAGGAGCAAACGTGTTAAAGGTATAAATAGATTTTCTCGTGGAGGCTGTGCGGGTACTATAATAGATCCGAGATTACTATTTGCATCGGCATTGAAATGTTTATGTTTTGGATTGATAGTAGCACATAATCATCCATCAGGCAATCTGGTATCGAGTGTTCAGGACAACGAGTTAACTGAGGAGTTAAAGCAAATAGGTAAATTTCATAATATCATTTTATTGGATCATTTGATATTAGCTCCTCAAGTAGGATTTTATTATTCATTTGCCGACAACGGCATGTTATAGAATTAAATTTAATAACTAATTAACTAATCAGTTTATGAATACTACAAAACATATCGACGGCGTATGGACTACCTCAGTTCATTTCTATAGAGGTAGAAAGCTTGAAATAAAAGCTAGACCAGGTAAGGGCATGAAAGTTCATATCTATCAGAATGATAAAAGTACCGATAATTATGAGGATAACAAAGTAGAGAAGACACTACGCTATAGTTTTATACAACCATCTGATTTATTAAGTCGTGCCAAAAGATTGATAGATCAATGGGAACTTACATTACGTAAATTAAAACCTAACTAATAAGCTATGGAAGTACTAAACACGAAAACAAACAAAACGATTGTTGTTTCTTATGATGATACTACTAGAATGTCTGATTTCTGTAACGATACAGAAGGGAATATATCAAAAGAATATTATGATTGGTATCTTAAAACAGAGGACTACTTTACTACTCATGGTATACTTCTTATTGATAATGTAGGACAAACTAAGGTTACATTTGCAATTGAGTTTGATTTTACTAATCCAGAGTTAACAGAATTCACTGTCTATAATTATGCAGATTGGTCTATCATATGTAAATTCAAATTCAAGAGAACAGATAATATAGCGTTTGATAACATAGTTTGTGATATTAAAATATTTCACAACGAGAAGTATATACAAATGGGTGCGGTATTATCACCAGCAGGCTTGGATAAAGTAGAGAAAAAGTATATGTCTCAGATAAAAGAGACGATCAATAGAAATGGCTATCGTAAACCATCCAACAGGACTATTATTGAAGATAAACGTAAAACTTTCATGGGTATTTTCCGTAATTACTTCTCTCGCTTTGTTGTTCATACTGTGTACTCAATGATGTATTATGTTTCTAAAATCCAGCCTGAAGAAATAACAACCAGCTTTATAAAAGAATTAAATGCAGAAACTGAAAAGGTAGCCGGTATCTATAAGTACAGTGGATATATTGACCTAAGAGAAAACAAGGTATACAGACCTATAATAAAACGTGATCCAGATTCTCCTATTAGAGAGTACAATAGACATATACAAGCTTGGAGTGTGAGAGGTCATTATCGAAAAACAAAGAATGGTCTCATATGGATTAATGAGCAAGTAAGAGGTAAAGGCGAGCTTGAAAAAAGAGTTTATAGTACTGTTGATGAGAAAGAGTTGAATATTACTCCTAAAGTATTTGAAGTTGAGAGGAGTAAAGTTGTCAATATAGTAACCGAAAGACCTATCCGTACCGAATCTGAAAAGCCTATTCATGTGAAATCTGAGTTTGTAGCTAAGCCATTATCTGTCCTAGCAAACTTTAAGAATGTAATCAGCAGAATCTACAAATGGGTGATTAATACATAAAACTTATTTTAAACTTAAACATATAAATCAAAATCAAATGGTAGTTATCGCAACAACACCGGATGGATATATAATCCAAGCCACAGCATTAGAAGTAAAAGAAATATTAACCGCAGTCACCGGTACCGTACCTACTGGTGTAGTGGTAGGTCAGAAGATACCGGCATTAGATTATGCAAGTACTATACGTAAATTGCAATCGCTAAAAAATGATAATAGCTATGCAAATATGATGAGTCACTTCAGAGATTTGCATAATAAAATTAAGTCTTTTGAAGATCAAATTAATAACGCTTCTCAAATCGCAACGTAATCATGGCAGTATCAAGAAAAGACAGACAGATGAATCCTCGTATGTTCGGTACAAGAACAGAACAGTTCTTTAGGCATAAGGCGAAGGTTCTTGCAGCTCGGCGCAAGAAGAATAAGATGGCTAGACAATCCAGGAAGAAAGCAAGATGTAAATAAGAGCTAGGATTGGAGCGGGACAGAACATGCTAAAGGCACGCCGATCCCATTCCGACGAGTCAGTAAACTCAGTAACCTCTATCGGGTCCGCCCACATATAGATCACTAGATGAATACCTGCAGTGTCTTGTAATGCACATCCGCATCGCCATATAACATGTAAATGCAAGCTCCAATTCCTATTACCAATAACTAAGATATGTGACTGGTCAAAATGAACCTACTCGGGTTTGCTTCAACTTACCTGTCATGAGGCCAGTCACTTTTAAAGACAATATCATGTGTAAATACAGACCAATGTGGTATATACTAGTAGACAAAATACCTACACCAGTAACAGCAGAAGAATATCATAAGTGGTGGTCAAGTAATCCTGATGAAAAAATAGTAGCTAAAACTTATATGGGTAATATAGAAATCTCTACTGTATTTTTAGGACTAGACCATGCTTATCAAGGTCCCCCATTATTATTTGAGACTATGATATTTGGAGGTGAACAAGATGAATACCAAGAAAGATACCATACGTATGATGAGGCTTACAATGCTCATCATGAATTATGTACACAAATTGGTACTAAAGAATTAGTAAGACAAAGTTTATTAAACATATCAAATTAATCATCATGACACATAAAAATGAATACTATACTATTGAAAAACATTGGAATGCTTTTGATCGTAAGAATCTGATCAAAGCAATCTGGTTTATATTGTACAAGGCTACTGATGAACATATAAATACCTCATTAAGAATTCATCAGCTTAATGGTAACCTTGGGTGGTCTGAACTATTAGTCGAGCATTTAGTACCAGCTAATAAGAAACAGGAAGGCGCTACAATATTTAAAACGTTAATGGATATTCTTAAGATCAAAGAAATAAAATTTTACAATTACCTGTTTAATGCTGGTTGGTGTAGGATTGATAGTACTAGAGAAGGTTGTGCGGCTCGTGGATTGATGTTACTCAATAATTATCAACCACCTATCGGTATTTTACTATTCTCCCCAAACTATGATCGTATGTATGAAGTATACAGATCATTAATACCTAGAGTATATGAACTACTTGATAAGTATGCAGCAGAAGAAGGTATTGTTTTGCCAAAAGAACTTTAATTAACCGATAAAATCAAGATACAGGTATTGAATGTCGAAAGAGTGCAATACGAGTCATGTGCAGACCTCTGACTCGTATACCTCTTGTTACAATTATTATTCACTTATTAAATCAGTACAATGGAAGAAGACAAAAAACCAAAACTACCACCTGAGATAGAACATGCAAGAATTGGCGGCTCTTTTGCTGAGAGACTAGAGATAGCATTATCACAAGTAAAAGATAGACAAAAATTACTAGATGAAGCCGGTCTTAGATATAAATTACGCAAGCTACATCCAGACGATCCAGGTAATATATCTTTCGCTGTTGGTGCTACCGATGATGATAAAATAATCTTGATATTATCAGAGAAGCTAGATTGGTTAACAATGCGCCATGAACATGCAAAAATATTAGCCAAAAGTATACTATCCTTAGTAGAAGAGATGGAAAATCAAGATAGACTGAGAAATAGCTTCACAAGTAATTAAACTAGCAACCAATAGCCGATTTTAATTAGGTGAGACGAAGCATCTAACCTATTAAATTCAATACTATGTCATTTACAAGTGAAAAAACAAATATGCATAATCCTCGTAGTCCAATCAAAACGATCGATCAAGATAAAGTCAAGAGATTAATAAGCCAACTTAATAAATTGCGTAATCCTAGAGTCCAAAGACTATTAGAGTTTATAGTTAATGCTGAGGTTGAACTCTGTGCGACAGATTTACGGATCTTAGCTAGATATGATGATCAATCTGAAGGATCTCAGCATCTAAGATATCTAAAAAACCTAAATCTTGTATGTACACGTAAAGCGGGTAAATTTGTTTACTACTCCTTAAACAGAAAAGCTTTTGATAATCTTAAAAATACTCTACGTAAGTTTAGTCAGACCTATGAACACAGAGTCACGATGTAATAAAAAACCCCCCAGCAAATGCCAGAGGGTAATCCGAACGATTTTAAAACACAAAGTTAATTAAATTATTATGACTAAGGAAGATAAAACAGTAATGATCACAACTGAGCAGGAGAAGCAGTATAGTACCGTATCAGACCCTGTAGTTAACGTGATATTTTCTCGAGTACAAAAGTTAATACCTAACTTTTATTATATCAAGGAGATTAAGCATAAAATAACAGAGGATGATGGTAGTTCTTCTGAAATTCATACTTATACTGTGTATGTAGGCGCACCAGGTGAACCTAAGATTATGGCCACATTCTGTCCTACAATAAGATTAGAACATGGACCCAAATTTATGCCTGCTATATCAGAAATACCAAAGCCCCTTATAATTACTTATTTATCTGGGACGATTTGTGGTATCGAACTAGGTAAGCGGTTATCATTGATGCCTTACATAAACAATGCAAACTAATCAAGCTGCGTCTGCTTACCGACTCTACGCTGTTTCTTATCAACACCTGCTAGTTTCCTAAGTTTCTCAGCACTATATCCCTGAAGCGCCTCTAAGGATACAACAGATGGCACAACTTTGAAAGGACACTCTACCCCTCTCTCCGGGCTTTCTCTAGTAGGCTCACACATGCTCAATTATTTGATTTTCTAAGCAAAGTTACCAAACTCTCATTATTCACCTTCAATACCTAACCAAAATGTCTAACAAGAATTGGATCGATCCTAATCAAGACCCAGTTTCCTTTGATGCCGGACAATGGGAACGCATCAATAGGATTATTCGACTAAAGCTTTTAGTAGCTACTCAACTACAACTACAAGAAGAAAAAGGGAGCAATAGACTCTATTTACTTACTATACTCTGTATGAAGGCCTGCGGATTTGTCGTCAAGACCGATGGTATCAATATAGAAATGGTAATTAAGGATCAAGCTAAGTCTCAAGAGTTCTTTCAATACATAATAGATAGTCTTGAAAGAACTGCAATTGAATCCGAAACCTTAGTCACTCACACTAAATCTTAATAAACACAATTAAATATTTTATCATGAAACAACAAGTTGCTTTTAACAGTACTATGGAATCTGTTCTGGAATTATTCGGAGCTAGTTTGGCTACAGGAAAAGTTGTCGTAATTGGCGCTGGTCCTTGCAAACCTATTAATGGTGCACCTGCACTCACTTTAAGATTGGCTCAAAATACCAGTCTGAATGATGCTAGTGCTGAATTCACCGGTTTAGGCCAGAGAATCAGAACCGCTATCCAACCTATCCTTGTATCCAAAGCGGAGTCTTTTGGTATTTTGGTAGATGGTGAAATTCAGTTTGGCGCCATTCTTCCTGCAAAGTACAACATCCAAGAAAGACATGAAGATTTCCAAGATTATCCAGCACAGACTCCAAGGATCTATGGTCAGGGTGATCGTAAAGGAATGCAAATCTTACATGAAGGTAAACCTACCTACAAGCATTCAAGCTTGGTCATAGGTGACCCTGATGATTTAATTCTTGCTGGAGATCAAACAACCGTAATGTCTGCCGGAGCAGAGGCTTCTGTACAGAACATCATGAATGAATTGGCTGGAGCAAAAACAGGCCAAAACATTAAGAAGTAAAATCAAAGAACGAACTGGATTTTAGGTGAATAACTGAAAAAGTTGACTACTAATATAGTCGGCTTTTTCTTAACTTCGTAGCTCATATAAACTATTAAGATGAAGCAAATAATACCCGATGTATTTACTAACCCTGATAAAGAGTTTGTACAACAAACTCAAGCTATAAAATCTAAAAAGCTATTATCTACAATAAGACTTAAACCCGGTCAACACATATTCGGACTACGTATCCACACTGGTGAAATATTCGAAGCAATATTCGAAGATAGTAATACGTATCGGTTAGATCTCTCTAGCCGCTCACTTATAACCGAAGATAATATCGTTTACGATGTAGCTCTGAATCGTAAAAACTTTATAAAGAAACTGCAGAAAAAAGGACATATCAATTTAAAGAATCAATAATTTATAAACCTGTAATAATGGCAAAAGCAAGAAGTAAAGTGAAGACTGATAACAAATCAGTACAAGCCGTCACAGAACCCGGCACTATCAATGTAGTACAACAAGAACTTGTTACCATCACTGAAGAGCAAGCTATCGAGATTGAGATAGTCAAGCTTGGTAGAAAGAGTGTAGTATCTACATTAGAATCATTAAGGCTGATAGCAGACAAACTAGAGATTAAAGATATCAATGATGTTGAAGGATACAATAAATGTGAAGAGTTTCGTATCCAAGCTATGAAGCTACGTACAGGCGTAGATAACAAACACAAAGCTGTTAAATCATACTACTGGAATGTAGGTAAAGCCTTAGATGTTGAGAGGAATGAAATAGTAGCTTTGATTACTCCAATAGAAGATACTGCTAAAGCATTATCAGCTAAGTTTGAGAAATGGGTAAAGGATAAAGAAGACGCAGAACGTCAAGTGATCGTAGACCGTACCAATACTAGAATAGCTTCACTAGCAAAGTATGGTGTAGCTATGGATATAGAATTGCTTACGAATATGAGTGAGGCTTTATTTGACAAAGAACTACAATTAGCTAAAGATAATTGGTTTGAAGCCGAGCAGAAGAAACTAGTAGAGAAAGAAATAGCCGCTACAGCCGCAGCTAATCTTGCTACTGAACAGAAACTACTAGCACAACAACAAACTGATCTAAAGAATGAGAAGCTTGCGTTAATTCAAGCGCATGCTAAGGAGTTAGGTTATACTATCGTGCGTGATGACTTAGTATCATACCATGATAAATCTTATTCATTAGCGGTAACACATGAAACAGCTATCAGTGCTGTCAAGAATACATTGGCAGAGACTAAGAAAGTTGTTGATGCAATTAAAGCAGAGGAGGATAGACTTAATGATCCAGAGCTAGTAGAGAAACGTCAGATAGAAGAAATACGTAGTGCTATAATGAATATTCAGTTACTTACAAAGACTGGTATTACTAATGAGAAGGCTAAAGAAATATTAGCTATGGCTCAGGATAATTTGGTACGCTGGAAGAATTATGTAATAGCTAATATCTTACCAGATCCAGAGCCAGTACAACCTGAAGTAACACTACAAACTGAAGAACAACATAATTAATCAGCTTCCAAGCTAATTAGGAAGTGGACACCATTGCCTCTGGTGTCTGCTTTTTTCTGTACTAATATATAAGAAAATGATAGACGAAAATGTTTTAAAGTCTATGCGGATTGGAGATGAAGTCCTAAACCTTAATGATTTGAATTTCTATTTCTATGCAGGACATAATGAACCTGATATGTTTGAACCTTCAATGGTGTATATCTCAGGAAGCAAAGCAGACGCGATGTTTGCTAAGCCGATAATACTTGACCAATTGTCCTTTGATGAAATTGCTATTGGCAAAGAAGCGAAAGTATGTTATTACTGTGGTAGTGCTAAAGTTGTAGTACCTCAGAATGTATATGCAAATAATGGAGAAACTGTAGACTCAATAGAGAATGTAGTATCACGCTGTGATGATTGTCATAGTGTACTTAATGAATCAAACCTTATTTCAAGATCAGAATGGAACAAAAATAAAACATCATGCTAAAGTTTAACAAATTAATCCAAGCCCAGTTTACTAAAATGGCCGCAACAGGCAGACTATTCCGAGTAGAGCTAACCGGTCAACAAATTTGGGATCTATACATTGGCTCGTTTTCTGAAGAAAACAATCCTGTATTTCGCGATCCTAACAGCACATTTCATAATTGCAATCACTGTAGTAATTTCATTCGTAGATACGCTAACATTGTAGCTGTTGATGATAACTACAATGTTGTAACTATGTTTGATGTAATACCCGATGTTGAGTATCAGAATACAGTAAAAGTATTATCAGAAGCAATCAAAGCGTCTAAGATTACAGAGGTATTCTTTGAGACTTTTGATTCATTGAATTCATTACCTTATGAATCATGTAAGAAATCTAATAAGTTATTTCAACTCGGTACTGCTAGTAATACTAAGATATATACCAAGGAAGAAGCTGAGAAGTATGGTATAGTCAAACCAGAAGAGGTAAGAACCTTCAACCACATGCATCTATCCTTAGATCAAATGTTTGTTGATATGTCTGGAAGTTCCGTCGAAGCCATAATGGGTAATTACCGAGATGCAAAGAATGTATTCCAACGCGCAATGGAAACTATTTCATTAGATACGCTAGAGTTAGTCAGAGATTTAATTAACCAAGGCTCTTTACTCGATGGCGCTACTCATCTGCATAAGATAGAACAGATAATTCCATTGAAGAAAGAGTATGATAGTTTACCTGCTGCTCAAAGAGATAATTGGTGTTGGACTAAATCATTCAAACTACCATTTGCTAAATTCCGTAATGAATTGATTGGTGTACTTTGTTCTGAACTTTCAGAAGGTGAAGAAATAAATAAAGCCTGTCAGTCCTGGAACAAGAGAGTTGATCCTCAGAATTACATGAAGACTACAGCTCCTATTACTAAGAAACAAATTGAAGAAGCAAAACTATTTGTAGAAGAGAATGGATATGTAGAATCATTTAATCGAAGATTCGCTACTATGGAAGACATCAAAGTATCTGAGATACTTCATGCTAATGCAGGTGATGGTAAAGTTAAATCTGTATCAATATTTGATGATGTGAAATCTACATCTACTCGTCATAAGAGAAGTGAATTTGAAGGTATAGAAGAAGTTACTATCGATAAATTTATGAAGGATATTTTACCTACATGTACTTCTATTGAAGCTTACTTCGATAATAAACATCAAGGTAACTTAGTATCATTAACTACAGCTAATGATAAAGAATCAAAGCCTATCTTCAAGTGGAGCAACAATTACTCTTGGACTTTCAATGGTAACTTGGCTGGTAAATCTCAGATCAAAGAAGCTGTTAAAGGTGCCGGTGGTAAAATCGATGGTGTACTGCGATTCTCTATTACTTGGAATGAAACTGGTGTTGATATCTTAGACTTCGATGCTCATGCTCAAGAACCCTCACCTGGAGAACATATCTATTATGGTTCTTTCAAAGGTCATGCTACTCCTATGTCAGGAATGCTTGATGTGGATATGATTAGACCACGTAATCTAGGAGTAGAGAATATAGTATGGAGTAATCTATCAAAGATGAGAGATGGAATATATTCATTCTATATTAGAAACTATGATGGTGGTCCTAATAAAGGCTTTAAAGCTGAAATAGAATTCAATGGTGAGATATATAGTTACGAGTATAATAAAACTGTATCAAAAGATTTGAATATAGCGAGAGTAACACTTAAAGCTGGACAGTTTACTATTGAACACTTGATACCTGAATCAGGAGTTTCTTCCAAAGAAGTCTATGGTATTGAAACAAATCAATTTCATAAAGTAAACCTAGTGTGTCTATCGCCTAATCATTGGGATAAAAACAATGTAGGAAATAAGCATTACTTCTTCATGCTTGAAGATTGTAAATCACCAGTATCTATCAGAGGTTTTCATAATGAAAACTTACTACCTGAGTTGGCCAATCATAGAAAAGTATTGGAAGTTCTTGGAATGACCAATATGATTGAACCTACGAAAAAGCAATTGTCCGGACTCGGATTTAATGCTACAGTAAAAGATGAGTTGATTGTAAAAGTACAAGGCACTCACAAAAGAATGATCAAAATCAAATTCTAAAACAATTTAATTAAAAACAATGGAAGCGTACAAATTGGCAAGTAACGCCAAACTAAGATTTCAAACTAGCAGAGGAGTGCTGTCAGTAGAACAACTCTGGGATCTATCCTTGGAAGACCTAGATTCTTTAGCTGTCTCTTTGGAGGCTGCACATAAAGAATCAGGTAAGAAATCCTTCTTGAATAAAACGTCTGTGAAGGATAAAATGGCCAAGCTCGCATTTGATGTGGCTCTTGATATCCTCAATTCGAAAGTGGAAGATAATGAAGCAGCACTTGAAGCTATCGAGACTAAGCAATTCAATGAGAAGATTCTCAATTTGATTGCTGAAAAGCAAGATGACAACCTTAGAGGTTTGTCAATAGCTCAACTTAAAGCTAAGCTTAAGAAGTAGCAAAACTTTGTCCATTAGCTCAGTCCGGTTCAGAGCGTCGGGTCGTTAATCCCGAAGGTCCCTAGTTCAAATCTAGGATGGACAACTTTCCCATTAGCTCAGTCTGGTTCAGAGCGTCGGCATTCATAGGAGCCGAAGGTCCTTGGTTCAAATCCAAGATGGGAATCTAAAATTATAATATGGAAATCAAAGTAGTTAAGTTCTCTGATATAATGAAACATCCTACTAATCGACTAGATCCTGGATACTGGATTGGTAAGAGTCAAGGTAAAAGAGCTTATAAGAAATTAACCGGAGGCCTTCTTGAACTAGATGATACATCTAGTGAGATAATGCTTACCAAAGAAGATGCTGATACTTACAATAGTCTGATCAAGGACAAGACTGAAGTAGAAAATAAACTTAAACAATTCAAACTTACGCCTATAGCGAAAGCTTGGATCTGAATTCGAAACACCAACTCATTTAATCGGAATAAAGAAATAATATGCAGCCATCAAGATTACCTTATGACGAACTACTAGATTTGCTAAGCGATAGCTGTACACGATTATCAAAGTTTACAGGCGATACTTACAAATTACACACCTTTATCCATCTACCTAGTTATTGGTTAATCACTGATAAAGATCTAGGAGATTCATTCCTTAATAAGATAAATGAAGATATGAAGAATGATACTCATAGAGCGGCATTTGCTGAGATATACTGTAATGGTAAATGCATACTTCGGAATAGTGTATTGATACAACCTGAGAAGTATGATGCTCTATTTGAAGTACTAGAAGAAGCGTTAAAAAGTACTGTACAGTTTGGTATGGTACACCTTAAAGAATTAGCTATTAATGTTGAAAATCTAAAACCTAAAACTAATGAGCCTAAGTAAATCCTTAATCTATTTACCCGGTATATGCAACCTCAATGTATGGCATAACATTCCAAACGACAACGGCGCTATTAATACTTTTACAGCTGCTGTTGATAATTGGCAAGTACGTAGTAGTAATCATACTGCTGATGATTTCTGTAGGTATGTCAACAGTAAGTTCTGTCGTGGTATATCTGAATGGTATGCTATGACAGAAGAAGACTACCAATTATTCCTATCAACTTATGATGATCCTGATGATGATGATGAAGAAGTATTCATACAGGAATTTTATGATGAAGAATATTAACCTTTAAACTAACTATCATGGATGTACTAAATCAAATAAATATCTGGTGCAAGACTAATTCTATAGATGTAACTTTCATTACTGTCGTAGCTACCCATACAAAATATCCAGCAGTGGCTATCATACGCGCTAGAGATGGTGGTTACTTAGTTCATGCAGCTGGTGAAAATATTCTACGTGCTTGTGTAGATAATACATTTGCACAAGAAGGAATCAAATATCTAACAGGACGTATACTACACAGATACTACTTACCTATAGAAAGCTTAGGTAAGTTTATGAAAGAAGAGATCGTTATTGAACAACAGATACCAAAATATATCAATACTAACTTAAATCAACCCAACCATGAGTAATACAGCAACTAAATGGATATTAACTCCAAGTACAAAGAAAGATTGGTATGAAGAAGCATCTATAGTTACTCATATGATTCCACCTGATAGTTTTACTTGTTATATTAATCTTAACAGTTTGTTTATACTAGTATCTAATAACCAAACTTACTCTTATTATTTTATAAATATAGATCAATTGTCTATATCTACACATTCTACTGCATTCAAAGGTAATAGTAGGAATTCTGCTATTAAGGCTGCTTTAGAAAAAGGTAGAAAAGTATACACATTTAAGTCCTTTAACGAATTCCTATTGCATCATCAAGACATGGAAGTTACCTAATCCAATTTAAACTAACATCAACTTTATTGAACATTCCCAAAGTATCTTAAATCAAATTAACCATGAATAATCACGCAACAAAATGGATATATCCTAGTAATAAAAACTCAAGTTGGTTTGACGAAGGTGTACCAGGCCAAAGTGTTATAAAGCAAGGTGAGTTTACCTGCTTCATTCATAATCACATGGTATATGTACTTCAAGCTAGAGGCCATGATAAAGTAAACTATTGTTTTATAAACTTAAATGATTTATTCAGTATTAATCCTACTGTACTATTTAGTGGACAAGACTATGTTACACCTATTAGAGCAGCATTAGCAGCCGGAAGAGAAGTATACACCTTTGCTGATTTCGGCAAATTCCTAATACATTATCAAGATATGGAATGTACCTAATCCAATTAAACTAATCAATTTTATGAAAGAACAATCAGTAAGCCTTCAATGTACTGAAGGCAACTCAGACAAAGTGTATAATATTCAGTTAGTAGTAGCCCCGATTTCTGGTGTACTATGGAATGTGAATTTCCAGTATGGACGTAGAGGCACTACTTTAACCAGTGGTACGAAGAATAGTACTCCACTAGCTTATGAAGCCGCCTTTAAAATATTCAACAAATTAGTAGCAGAGAAAATAGGTAAGGGTTATGTATCATGTCCTGGAACTGGAGGAGAGCTAGTAACTATGACTAGTAATGAGAATAAATCTTCCGATACCAAAGTAAGACCGCAGCTTCTTAATGATATTGAACCTCATTTACTTAAACACTTCATAGATGACGATAATTTCTGTGCACAACAAAAGTTTGATGGTATGCGCAGATTACTCATCAAGACTGGAGAGAAAATAGTGGGAGCAAATAGAAAGGGTTTAATCGTAGACATACCAGTATCATTAGTAGGACAAGTAGACTGTATCTCTGATGAAGACTTTATACTCGATGGTGAAGCTGTAGGAGACGATGTACATGTATTCGACATCATACATCATCTCTGGACTTACAAGGAGAGATATGAATGGTTACGTGATAACCTGGATGGTAAAGTAACTCCTAACATTAAGTTAGTTAAGACCGCTTGGACTCCGGTACAAAAACAAGAACTATATACTCAGCTTTTTCAAGCTAATGCGGAAGGTATTGTATTCAAGCGTATAGATGCATTGTACTCTCCAGGTAGGCCTAACTCTGGAGGTAATCAATTTAAGTTGAAGTTTGTAGAAACAGCTTCTTGTATTGTAGCTCAAGTGAATGAAACTAAAAGATCAGTTCGATTGGTAGTTTACAAAGGTACTGCATTAGTATATGTAGGCAATGCTACTGTATATGCTAATCAGCCTATTCCAAAAGTAAATGATGTAGTTGAAGTTCGATATCTCTACTGGTATCCAGATGGAAGTATATATCAACCTGTACTTCTTGGAATACGTACTGATGTCGAGCCGGAAGAATGTACTATCAGTCAACTTAAAGCTAAACCTGAATCTGTAAGCAATGAGCAGGATAACAGTTGAATGGGTAAAAGATAATCTACCGGAATACCTAAATGTGATTGAAATTCCAAGTAAGGGTGTCTGTGGACTTAGTGTAATGATAACAACTACAGGTCTATTCATTAATTTAGATACAGACACCTATGAAGGTAGATATTGTTATCATACCTATGCAGAAGCCGGAGACGCACTACGAACTTGGGATGGATTATCCGAAGACCCACCCGGCAACTGGATCAAGTATAAAAGTATATTTGGTAGTAAAGTTAATCCTAACTATAAATCAGATGACGATGACTAAAACACCAATATCCCCTACGGAATTCCTTTCAAGCTTACACAAGTACTAATAACTAAACAACCACATATGGAAGATACAATCAAAACTAATGAGACCAAGAAGGGTCCTATTACTTTAGGATTTAAAGTGATGACTTCAGGTATAGCTGCACTCTTAGAAGATAAAACAATGACTCATGCATTTATAGCAGAATGTTTCCAACGGCATGAATCTTGTGACTATGGTGTAACCTGCAAAGAAGATTCTGAACTTAATGATAAGAGTATACCATACAAGGACAGAATAATGTCTGCTTATATAGATCCAATATCTAAGATCAAAGTCTGGATTATAACTGATGCTGGATGGCAAACTACTACCATACTTCTACCTACGGAATATTAACAAACTGTCTTTGTGAACGAGTCGGTAGGGCTAGTTGGGTAATTTCGGCATGCCGGGCCAGCTCCCTACCACTTTTTATTTAACTTAAATAAATTCTTAAAATGAAACTAGCA
>CXWK01003785.1_pt2 | contig 19256 bp, 17 predicted proteins | sample 590851 | NCBI WGS metagenome assembly CXWK01 (sample SAMEA3498364, study PRJEB10139) | wastewater metagenome | biome: wastewater treatment plant; material: activated sludge | place: Denmark | collected 2014-08-01 | reverse complement strand
TGGGCGTGGCCGCCGTGGCGAACCAGCAGATCGGCCACTTCATCCAGCGCCCTGGTGATGTGGAATTCGGGAATCGAGCGACAAGAGCCGCGGCTCTCTTCCTCGCCCTCTTCCATGATGATGGCTGGGCGATAATATTTCTCGGCCAGACGGCCGGCCACAAGGCCAACAATGCCGGACTTAAACTCCCGATTTCCCGCGATGATGATCGCCGCTTCGGGATCCACCATTTGTTCGGCCATCGCGCCCAACTGGCGGGTCAGGCTTTGTCGCTGACGATTAAGTCCGTCCAGCAGTTGCGCTTGCTCGCGCGCGGTGGTCGAGTTGGTCGCGATCAGCAACTTGGCGGCTTCATGCGCATGGGCCAGCCGACCGGCGGCGTTGATGCGCGGCCCCAGGGAAAACCCGATACTTTCCGCGGTCAGTTGATTCGCGGTCAGTCCGCTCACGTTTAACAGTGCGGCGATGCCTGGGCGGCGCGCTTCTCTCAAGACGTCAAGTCCCTCAGCCACGAGCTTGCGGTTCTCACCCAGGAGGGGCGCCAGGTCGGCCACCGTGCCGAGGGCCACGAGATCCAGCAGGTTTGATTCATCAGTGGTTANNGGATAGGTGGAATCCGTGCGATTGGGGTTGATGACGGCTATAGCCGGCGGTAATTCTTGCCCCAGGCCGTGGTGGTCGGTGATGATCATATCCAGCCCGACAGACCGCGCGTAGGCCGCTTCGACCGGTGAGCGGATGCCGCAGTCGACGCTGATCACCAGGCCGGCCCCTTTGGCGTGCAGCTTGGCCAGCGCATCGAGGTTCAGGCCATAGCCTTCCTTGAAGCGGTCGGGAATGTAGGGCACGATCAGGCGGCGATCGGCGACCATCCCCCGTAATGCTTCTGTCAGGAGGACGGTGGCCGTGACGCCATCAGCGTCGAAGTCGCCGTAAATGGCGATCATCTCGCCGTCGCGCAGGGCGCGGATAATGCGTTCGGCGGCCGGCTCCATATCGGCCAGGCCGAATGGATCGCGCGACTGAAGATAATGGTTTTCGAGGAACGATTGAATTTGCCCTGGTTGGGTCAGCCCGCGGTTATACAGGATTTGTCGTAACACGGGGTGAACGGCATCGTCGATTGTGTGCAATGGGGAGCCGGACGGGACTTCGGGAGCCACAAGCCAACGATATTCGCGCAGAGATTCGGGCCTTTTCATGTGTGGAAATAGTAGCACGCCCGATGATTATTCTCAAACAGGAGCCTTGACGCCGGGCGACGCTTTCAGGTGCAACTCAACAAGTTGGTGCTACCGCCATCAAAGGACTATACTTTCTCTCATTAATTGGCTGGTTGTATGAATGGGGAATCTGCTGAACCGAACGCAAAAATCGCCCGCGGACTATTTAACTCAGGCAAAAACCGGGCTTCTGCCCGGCATCAGGCAGTGGGGAGGGCTGATCCTGCGCTCGATGCAGGATGCTATGGCGCCCGAGTCACAACTGATCGCATCGTCGATAGGTTACTTCACGCTGTTCTCCGTATTTCCGCTGGCGCTGCTTGTTGTCGCCATCGCCAGCAACTGGCTCGATCCCATGCTGGCCGAAGCGCGTATTATAGCCGAGATGGAGTTCATCATACCCGGCCTGGAAACGATGCTCGGCGAGAATCTGCAGAACCTCGTTCGCGCGCGGGGGCCAATCACCGGCGTGGCGGCGCTCATGCTGGTCTGGTCGGCGTCCAGCGTGTTCAACGTCGTCACCCGGGCTATGGATCGCATCTGGGGCGCGGACATCAATCATCGGCGGTCGGTGTGGCGCCATCGCACGTTGGCGGTCGGTATGGTGCTGATCATCACGACGCTTCTGCTTTTGGCCTCCTCAATCGAGGGTACGATACTGACCATTATCAATAGCCTTACCCCCTCGGTTCTGGAGGAAATCGGCCCGTTCACCACCAGTTTCTGGGCCGTGTTCCTGAATGTCCTCCTCTTTAGCCTGCTTTATTACTTCATGCCCCACGTCAAAATCGGCTGGCGCGAGGTGCTGCCGGGGGCGATCATGGCCGGGGTCATGTGGCACTTCGCCAAGCAGCTATTTCTGTATTTTGTCGGCACCTATCTCTCGCGCTCCAATCTGATTTACGGTTCTGTGGGAACGATCATCGCCTTCCTCACGTGGACCTATATCAGCAGCCTCATTCTCCTCTGCGGGGCCTATCTGAATCGCTATGCCGCGGCCTATCGGCAGTCGGAGGCATCGGCGGCTATCAAGACGGCCGAATAATAGCCCGATTTGCTTGACACGTTTCTCTAAATAAATAAAATAGAACGTATGAGCTATTCTTGGATCAGAGCCAGTGAAATCGGCGAATACGTCTATTGTCGTCGCTCCTGGTGGCTGCGTCGGGTGCGGGCTGTCGCCTCGACCAATGTCACCCGGATGCAAGCGGGTATCGAGTACCACCAGCACCACGGCCGCCTCGTGGGAAGTTCGGTGTGGCTGCGGCGGCTGGCTTATGTGGCCCTGTTTGGGGCCGTCGCCATGCTCGTCTTCGAATTGCTGTCCGGCTGATAATGGGATAAATGGAGAAGTTACAGGATGAGTGAGACGATGGCGATGAGCGGGCTGCCGTTGATTCTGGTGCTTTTTCTGCTGTTTCTGGCGGCCGTCTTGTGGTTCCGCGGCCGCGATATGCGCGAAGAGAGCGGCTTGCCGCCCGGCAATGTCATCTACACCGACACCGGCACCTGGCGAGCCAACAGCAACGTCCTCCATGCCTCGGAGTATCGACTCGTCGGCAAGCCGGATTACCTTGTGGAGCAGCACGACGGATTCATTATCCCCGTCGAGGTGAAGTCGAGTCTCGCTCCCGAATCGCCGTGGGATGGGCAAGTGCTGCAACTGGCGGCCTATTGCCTGCTCGTGGAGGCCAACTACGGCGTTCGCCCGCCCTATGGCATACTCCAATACAAGGATCGCGCCTTCGCCGTCGATTTCACCGGCGATCTGGAGGCTGACTTGCTCGATCTGCTGGATGAGATGCGCGCCACGCGCGTTGAGCTTGATCCCGAACCTGACCACGCCGAGCGCCGCCGTTGCGCGGCTTGCGGCGTTCGCGACGCTTGCGACCGCCGGCTTGCCTGACGACTGCCCGCTCCGGCCTTACTCACCTCACGTTTCACAATCCCCTTTTCCCGGTATAATTAAGCGATTTGCATCGCCGACAGGCTGTTTGATGCAGCCTGTCTTTTGTGGAGGCTACCTTGACTGATCAAATTCAGCGGCTAACGGGTATGCATGACGTACTGCCGGATGATCGCCGCTACTGGGACGTAATTATTGCTGCCGCCGGGAGCCTGGCGCGACGCTATGGATTTCAACACATTGACACCCCCATCCTTGAGGCGACGGAACTGTTCGTGCGCGGCGTGGGCCAGGGGTCGGATTTCTTCGTCCAGAAAGAGATGTACACCATTCAGGAGAGTGACGGCAGCAGCATCACGCTTCGGCCGGAATTCACCGCCGGGTTCGTGCGCGCCTATATCTCCAACGGCATGCACAGTTGGCCGCGGCCGGTGAAACTCTACACCATCGGCCCCAGCTTCCGACGCGAGCGGCCGCAGGCGGGGCGCTTGCGCCAGCACAGCCAGGTCAATTGCGAAATCCTGGGCGAGGATGATCCGGCGGCCGACGTCGAAGTGATGATGCTGGCCATGAATCTCTATGGGGAATTGGGGTTCAAGGGGCTGACCTTCCAGCTCAACAGCACCGGCTGCCCGGCATGCAAGCCGGGCTACATCGAGAAGCTGGTTGCTTATCTGGGCGAACACCATGGCAAGCTGGCCGCCATCGACAAGGAGCGACTGACCAAGAACCCGCTGCGCGTGCTCGATAGCAAAGAGCCGGGCATGGACGAGCTGCTGGCCGAAGCGCCCCACATCGCCGATCATCTGTGCGACGATTGCCGCGAGCATTTCGCCGACGTCCGCGGGCTGCTCGACGCGCTGGGCCAGTCGTATACCATCAATTACCGACTCGTGCGCGGCATTGATTACTACACCAAGACGGTCTTCGAAGTATGGCAGGAAGGTATCGGGGCGCAGTCGGCGCTGTGCGGTGGCGGTCGCTACGACGGCCTGGCTGAGGACATCGGCGGCCCGCCGACCCCCGGCGTGGGCTTCGGCAGCGGCATTGAGCGCATCGTTCTGGGCATGAGGGAGCAGGGGGTTGAATTACCCGAAAACGCGCCTCCGCCGGTGCTGGTGGCCCATTTCGGCGGGCCGACGAAGGCCGCCGCCACCCGGATGGCTTTCCGACTGCGCGAGGCGGGCATCGGCGCGCGCCTGGCTTTTGCCCGGCGCGGCCGCAGCATGAAGAGCCAGATGCGCGAGGCGGACCGTCACGGCGCGCGCTATGTGCTGATCATGGGTGAGGATGAACTGGCGCGGGGTGTGGTCGCCGTCAGGCCGCTCGTCGAGGGCGAGGAGCAGGCGTCGATTCCCCTGGATGAAGTCGTCGGCTGGCTGCAAGGACGTCTGGCGGTGTGACGGGTTTCCCCTCCACCGGTCGCGGCACCTGTCTCGCCACGTGAAAAAGCGCCCATGAACCTTATCGGCATCCTGGAGCAACCCCGCATCCCTGAATCGGCCCCTCTGAGCAAGGAGGTACGCGACTGGCTTTCGGCTCGCGGCGTGCCGTCGTGGACGGCCGCGCCGGTTGATGACGAAGACCTCAACGCTCCACTGGAAGGAACATCGTTGTTGATTGTCCTCGGGGGGGATGGGTCGACGCTTCGCGCGGCGCGCTGGTCGGTTCCCTATGGTATCCCGTTATTCGTAATCAATGTCGGTCGGGTCGGCTTTTTGAGCGAGGCGACGCCGGAGAACTGGCCGGATAAGCTGGAGCGTCTGTTGCGCGGAGAGTACTGGATCGAGCGGCGTCTGCTGCTCCACGCCGAGTTGTGGCGCGGCGACACGTTTCTCTTGCCCTTTACGGCGCTGAATGAGGTGGTCATCGGTCGTGGGGCGCAGGCTCGGGTTATTCATTTGCATTTGCACGTGGACGGCGACCTGGTGACGACTTACATTGCCGACGCCCTAATCATCGCCACGCCCACCGGCTCGACCGCTTATGCGATGGCCGCCGGTGGGCCGCTCATGCCGCCGCAATTGCAGAACCTGGTCATCGTCCCGGTGGCGGCCCATTTGAGCCTCAATCGCTCGCTGGTGCTCCACGAGAACGCGCGTATCTCGATCGGTGTGGAGGTAAGCCATGAGGCCTACCTGACGGCCGACGGTCAGAAGAGCACGCCGGTGCAGGACGGGGATGAGATCATCATCACGAAGAATGATCAAGTATGCCACTTTGCGCGCATCGAGAGTGCGGGCTATTTCTACCGTCGTTTGATGGGCAGGTTGGGCTTCAGTTGGCCGCACCTGGGCATCGGCCCAAGCCGGGATGATAAATCTACAGTGTCTGATACGTCCTTGATATAATCGGAATTTTCCTGGGAATACCTTATGGCGATTAAAGAACCGCGGTTACGCTCTTTACTTACGCAGGCCGAACGCAACGCGAGCTATGGCAAGAACGCGGCGGCGGAGATGATGTATCGGCAAATTATTGACGAAGTGCCCAACGCCGAGGAGGCCTGGCTGGGATTGGCCGAGGTCGTCCGCGATCCCGCCGAAAAGCGGGCGGCCTATGAGCAGGCACTGGCGTTGGCGCCCGATATGCCGGCGGCGATTGCCGGGTTGGCCATCCTGGACGGTCGCGCCGTTCCACCGGAGATAGAGGCGGCATTGGCCGCGGCGAAAGCTGATGAGAAGCCCGCCGAACAACCGCCCACGACCGTCGCTGTGGCCGAAACGCAACCTGAAGAGTCGTTTGACCCTGCCGCGTATGAGCTGGCCTGCTATCGCCACCCGGATCGCCCCACATCCCTGCGCTGCTACAATTGCAACCGACCTATCTGCATCAGTTGCGCCAACAAGACGCCGGTCGGCTACATCTGTCCCGAATGCCGGCGCGAGGCCGAAGACGCATTTTACAACAGCAAGCCGCTGGATTACCTGATCGCCGCGCTGGTATCGTTGCCCATCAGCTTGCTGGCGGGCTACTTGATGGTCAACTTCTTCAACGGTGGGTTCCTGTTTTTTATCCTGATCTTCTTTATCAGTGGCGCGGTGGGGAGCTTCATCGGTCGCATCACGAAGCGGGCCATCGGCGGGCGGCGCGGCCGCTATCTGCCGGCGCTGGTGGTGGCCATGATGATCCTCGGCGTCGCCATTCCCGCGCTGCCGATTCTTCTGGCGATCCTGACCGGCAATATGGGCGGCTTGCTGGCTCTATTGGGGCCGGGCATCTATCTGTTTGTCGGGGCCAGTGCCGCGTACTGGCAAATGCGCTAATATTCGATTGACATGCTTTCGGAATTGTTTGTTCGCAACTTTGCGATCATCGACGAGCTGCGGCTGCATCTCGATCCCGGTTTCAACGTCCTGACGGGCGAGACCGGCGCGGGCAAATCGATCATCCTCGATGCCGTCATGCTGTTGCTTGGCGGCCGCGCCGATTCAACCGTAATTCGTGCCGGCAAGGATGAGGCCTATGTCGAGGCGACGTTCCATCTGGACGCCGCCTTGCAAGAGGGCCTGCGATCGATGCTGGAGGCCGAAGGGCTGGACGAGGATGGCGCCGATTACATCGTGCTGGCTCGAGAGATGCGTGCCAACGGCCGCAATATCTGCCGGGTGAATGGGCGAACCGTCAGCCTCTCTGTGCTGCGCCAGGTGGCCGATCCGCTCATCGATATCCACGGCCAGGGCGAGCATTTGTCTCTCCTGCGGCCGCGCGCCCACCTGCCGCTGCTCGATGCATTCGGCGGGCTGGCGGACGAGCGCCACGCGGTGGCGGCCGAGGTTCACAAACTCCACGCCATCCAGCGCGAGCTGGAGGAGTTGCGGCGAAGCAATCGGGATATGGCCCAGCGCATTGAGATGCTGCAATTCAAGTCGCAAGAGATCACCGCTGCCGCGTTACAGCCCGATGACGAGGAGACCTTGCGTGTTGAGCGTGTCCGTCTGGCCAATGCCGAGCAGTTAGGCCGTTTCGCGGGTGAGGCCATTGCCTTGCTCGCCACTGTGGATGAGGATCAATCATCGGTCATCGACCTGCTGGGCCGGGTGGAGCATGACATGGCCCAGTTGGCCAAGCTGGATGATACGCGCCAGGGGGCCTTGTCGAATTTGCAGGGCATCGGCTTCCAGTTGAGCGAGATCGCCGCCGAATTACAGGATTATCTGGACGCGCTTGAATATGACCCACGCCGCCTGAACGCGGTCGAAGGGCGGCTGGAACTGATCAGCGATCTCAAGCGCAAGTACGGCGAGGCGGATGTTGCCGGGCTGCTGGCTGCCGCCGACCGAGCCGAGGTCGAACTCAAGACGCTCGAGAACAGCGGCGCGCGCACGGCCGAACTGGAAACGGAGCAGGAAGCGTTCCTGCGGCGCATCGGCCGGATGGCCGGCGCGCTTTCGCAGAAACGCCGCACTGCCGCGGAGCAGCTGGCGACGGCCGTCGAGACACATCTGGCCGATCTCAAGATGGAAGGCGCGCGGTTTGGCGTCGATTTCCAGGCGCAAGAGACTGCCACCGGCGCATTTGTGATGCAGGACGGCGAAGAGCATCGCCTGACATTCGACCAGACAGGCATCGACCAGGTGGAGTTCCTCATCTCGGCCAATCCCGGTGAGCCGTTGAAGCCCATGGCCCGCGTGGCCAGCGGTGGCGAGACGGCACGGCTGATGCTGGCCCTGAAGACGGCGCTGGCCCAGGTGGACCAAACCCCGACGTTGATCTTCGATGAGATCGATCAGGGCATCGGCGGCCGCGTAGGCGACGTAGTTGGTCGCAAGCTGTGGGGGCTGTCGGCTGAAGCGGATCATCAAGTGGTTGTCGTCACTCACTTGCCGCAGTTAGCCGGCTACGGCGACGCTCATTTCCACGTCAGCAAGGCGGTGGCCGACGGACGGACCATCACCCACGTGGCCGCGCTCGACACGGAAGGTCGCGTGCGCGAGCTGGCCGCCATGCTGGGCACACAAGGGGACGCGGCCGTCAGCGGCGCTGAATCGATCCTGCGCCACGTGGATCAGGCGAAAAGCGGCTTGCCGGTTGAGGAATACTAGGGGGCGGACATCATGACTACGCAACGCGTCCGCACCATTTTCACCATCTGGTTGGTGATCCTCGATTTCCTGTTGATCGCCCTGGCCTTCGTTTTGGCCTATCAACTGCGCGTGTCCATTGATTGGCCGGAGCCGCTGGCAAATCAAGTCCCGCTGGCGGACTACTTCTCGCTGTTTATGGCGCAGGCCTTCGGTATCATCGTTTTGCTGTTTCTGAATCGACAGTATTACATCCCGCGCGCCGCGTCGCGCATCGATCAGGTCTATTACGTCTTTATCAGCGTGTCGGTGGGCATCCTGATTGCGATTGCCCTATCGACGATTTTCTTCCGCAACGATCGCGCCCTTCTCGATTACCCACGCACGATGCTGATCTACAATTGGTTTCTGACCATGGTCCTGCTGATGCTGGGACGGTTCTTCACCAATTGGTTGCGCAGACAACTTCAAGAGCGAGGCATTGGCAAGGACAGGGTGTTGTTGGTCGGCACCGGGGATACGGCGCGGATGATCCTGCAACGCATCGTGTGGACGCCCAGCCTCGGATACGATCTGGTCGGCGTTATCAATGGCGACACTCCGGAGACGGAGATTCTCGGTCTACCGATCCTGGGCCGGCCCGAGGACCTGCCGGACCTGATCAATGAGTATCGAATCGATGAGGTGATCGTTGCCATCCCGGAGAAAGGCCACCGCGAGATGTTGCACGTCATCTCCTATTGCGAGCGCGGCCGTGTCACGATCAAGGTCTTCCCTGACCTGTTCCAGTACATCACGACCACGGCCGGCATCGAGGACCTGGGCGGCTTGCCGTTGCTCTCGGTGCGCGATTACGCGCTGCGCGGCTACCTGCTCACGTTCAAGCGTTTGATCGATCTGGTTGGCTCCGCCGTTGGCCTGGTCATTCTCTCGCCGCTGATGTTTCTGGCGGCCGTGGCCATCAAGCTGGAATCGCCCGGGCCTGTTTTTTTCGTCCAGCCGCGGATGGGCCTCGATGGTCGCGAATTCATGCTGATCAAATTTCGCTCGATGCGCACCGACGCCGAGAAGGATGGCCCCGGCTGGACGGTGAAAGACGATCCCCGCCAGACGCGGTTGGGCACCTGGCTGCGCCGCCGCGAAGTGGACGAATTGCCGAATCTGATCAACGTCTTTCTGGGCGAGATGAGCCTGGTCGGACCGCGACCGGAGCAGGCCTATTACGTCGAGCAGTTCCGCCGCTATGTGCCGCGCTATATGGATCGCCACCGCGAGAAGGGGGGGATGACCGGCTGGGCACAGGTGAATGGATTGCGCGGCGACAGTTCCATCAACGAGCGCACCAAGTACGATCTGTGGTACTCTGAAAACTGGTCGATCCTTCTCGACACCAAGATTCTGCTGCGCACGTTCTGGCAGATTGTCTCCCCCCGTCACGACGAACCTCGCTATTAACGTCATCAGTTTTTCGCCGCTTCTAATCTAATATCCTTCTTATTGACGCTGATTGGGCGGCATGTTATGATTCATAAAGGCTTATGTTAGCACTCGATATGTGTGAGTGCTAAGCTGGATCGAAGCAACTGACAGGAAAGCGCGACCGGGTATAGCTTGTCCTTCGAGCTAGTCACCCGGTCGATGATTGTATTGTGACCATGGTTGAATTTCAGCAACTAACCGAACGACAAGAACGAATCCTGGCGATGGTTGTCCGCAGTTATATTGAGACGGGCAAATCTGTCGGCTCGAAGGCGCTTGTCGAGGAATATGGTCTGGATTTCAGTTCCGCCACCGTGCGTAACGACTTTGCCGCGCTGGGCGAGTTGGGCTATGTGGCTCAGTTGCACACGTCCGCGGGGCGAATCCCCACCGAACGCGGCTATCGCTACTTCGTGCAGAAGCTGTTGGGCGAGTTCCACTTGCCGCTGCACGAACGCCAGATGATCCGCCACCAGTTCCACCAGGCGCGCCTGGAGTTGAGCCAGTGGATGCGGCTCTCGGCCGCGATCCTGGCCCGCACATCCGGCAGCGCCAGCTTCGTCACTGCTCCCCAGGCCCGTGCCAATCGCTTCAAGCACCTACAACTCATTGCCACCCAGGGGCGTCTCGTCCTCATGGTGTTGGTGTTGTTCGGTGGGGAAGTGAAGCAACAGATGCTCACGCTGGCCGAGTCGCTGTCGCAGCACCGCCTGAGCGCGGTCGCCGATCGCCTCAACGCGTTTTTCCACGAGAAGGACTCCGATGAGATAGGTGCTCGCCTGAGCGCCGGTCAATTCGACACGCTGGAAAGCGAAGTGATCGAGCTGGTGCTCGATTCTCTGCGTCGCGCCGATCATCGCTCCATCAACGACATTTACCGTGATGGTCTGGTCAATATTCTCGACGACGAGGGCACGCGCCACGCGATTCGCTTGCTGGAAGAACGCACGCTGTTGGCTTCGGTTCTGGCTGAGCAGGAAGCGCAGGGCGGCGAGGGCGTTCAGGTGGTCATCGGCGGCGATGGGCGGTGGGAGGAGTTGAGGGATTGCACCATGATCCTGTCCCGCTACGGCGTGACCGAAGGCTTCTCCGGCACGCTGGCCGTCGTCGGCCCAACGCGCATGCCCTATGACCGCAACGTGGCTGCTGTGCGCTATGTGGCCGACCTGATGAGCGGGTTTGTATACGACTACTTTTTACAGGAAACGGCAGATCTGCCCGGTAATACCCTGTATCAAATCGAGGTTGAGAATAGTGACAGTACCGAATGAAGAACAAGAATGGGAGGAAGTAGCCGGCGGCAATGGGGTTGATTCCGCTCCAATGGCCGGCGAAGCCCAACCCTTGGAAGAACAACTGGCGGCGGCCCAGGCCGAAGCCGCGCGCAACCTTGACGGCTGGCAGCGGTCCCAGGCGGAATTCGCCAATGCCCGCAAGCGATTCGATAAACAGCGCGCGGAGACATACGTGAACGCGACTATCGATCTGGTGAGCAAGTTGTTGCCGCTAATCGATGACTTTGAGCGCGCGCTCGATTCGGTTCCTGAGAACGAACAAAACGATCCGTGGGTCGCCGGCGTATCGCTGGTCTATCGCAAGATGCTGTCGGTGCTGGACGAGATGAACGTACAAATCATCCCCAGCGTCGGCGAGCCTTTCGATCCGAACCAGCATGAAGCATTGACTCAGGAGCCATCGGACGAGCACCAGAGTGGCGTCATTGTGCGTGAGATGCGGCGTGGTTACCGGTTGGGCGACCGGGTGATCCGTCCGGCGCTTGTTTCCGTCGCCCCCTAACCAGCAATCATTGAATAGAGGATATCTTAAATGGCAACGATAATTGGTATCGACTTGGGCACAACGAACTCCGTTGTCGCCGTGATGGAAGGTGGGGAGCCTGTTGTCATCCCCAGTTCGGAAGGGAGTCGCTTGTTCCCCTCCGTTGTCGCCGTGAACCCCAAGACGGGTGAGCGCCTGGTGGGCCAGGTCGCCAAGCGGCAAGGCGTCATCAATTCCCAGAATACCGTCTTCTCGGTCAAGCGATTCATGGGCCGCAAGTTCAGCGACCCGGAAGTGCAGAAGGCGCTTGCCTATGTGCCTTACGAAGTGAAAGAAGCGCCCAACGGCGACGTGCGCGTCGTCATGAACGGCCGCGAATACTCACCGCCGGAAGTCTCGGCCATGATCCTGCAGAAGATCAAGACCGACGCGGAGGCATATCTGGGCCAGCCCGTGACCCAGGCCGTTATCACCGTGCCGGCTTACTTCAACGACAGCCAGCGCCAGGCCACCAAGGACGCGGGCAAGATCGCCGGCCTGGAAGTGCTGCGCATCGTCAATGAGCCGACTGCTTCCTCTCTTGCCTATGGTCTGGGAAGCAAGAAAGACGAAATGATCGCCGTCTATGACCTGGGTGGCGGCACGTTCGACATCTCGATTCTTGAGGTGGGCGACGGCGTCTTTGAGGTGAAGTCGACCAATGGCGACACCTTCCTGGGCGGCGACGACTTCGACCAGCGGATCATCGACTGGGCGGCCGATCAGTTCAAGATGGAAGAGGGCATCGACCTGCGCAACGACAAGCAGGCTCTCCAGCGCTTGCGCGAGGCGGCCGAGAAGGCCAAGGTAGAGCTGTCGACGACGATGCAGAGCGAATTGAACCTGCCGTTCATCACTGCCGACGCAACCGGCCCCAAGCACATGAACCTGACGCTGACCCGCGCCAAGCTGGAGCAGTTGACCGAGTCGCTCGTGCAGCGCTCGATTGACCCGGTGCGCAAGGCGCTGAAGGACGCAGGCCTGGCCGTTAGCGATATTTCCGAGGTTATCCTCGTCGGTGGCATGACCCGTATGCCCGCCATTCAGGAAGCCGTCCGCAAATTCTTCGGCAAGGATCCGCACAAGGGCGTCAATCCCGACGAAGTTGTGGCCATGGGCGCGGCCATCCAGGCCGGTGTGCTGGGTGGCGACGTCAAGGAAGTCGTCCTGCTCGATGTGACCCCGCTGACGCTGGGTATCGAGACGTTGGGCGGCGTGGCTACGCCGCTGATCGAGCGCAACACGACCATCCCCACCAAGAAAAGCCAGGTCTTTTCCACCGCGGCCGACAGCCAGACCCAGGTGGAGATCCACGTCGTGCAGGGCGAGCGCCCGATGGCCGGCGATAACAAGAGTCTGGGACGTTTCATCCTCGATGGATTGCCGCCCGCGCCGCGTGGCGTGCCGCAGATCGAGGTTTCGTTCGACATCGACGCCAACGGCATCCTTAATGTCAGCGCGCGCGATAAGGCTACCAACCGCCAGCAGGCGATGCAGATCATCCCCTCCAGCGGTCTGGCCAAGGATGAGATCGACCGCATGATGCGTGACGCCGAAAGTCATGCTGCGGAAGACAGCCGCCGCAAGGAAGAAGTCGAGGCGCGTAATATCGCCGACTCGGCCGTCTATGGCGCCGAGAAATTCCTCCTGGACAACGGTGACAAGATTCCAGAGCCGCAGCGCGCGGCCGTGCAGACCGAGATCGACGCCGTCAAGCAGGCGATGTCCAGCGGCGACTCCAATGGGATGCAGAAGGGGGCCGAGCGTTTGCAGCAAGCTTTGCAGCAAGCCGGCGCGGCTATGTATCAGGCCGGCGCGACCGAGCCGACAACTGAAGAATCCGACGGCAGCGGCCCCGCGAGCGATGGCCGCTCCGATGAAGATGTTGTCGAGGGCGAGTTCAGCGACGCTAACTAAACACTAGTGTGGATTAGGAATTACGAGGCTTTTGGCTCAAGCGGATTTCTCGCCCAGCCTCCGCCTCGTAATTCCCAATTCCTAACCCCTAATTCCCTATGTCTTCCAAGCGCGATTATTACGAAGTGCTGGGCGTGGCCCGGACGGCAACGAAAGAGGAACTCAAGAAGCAGTACCGTGGTTTGGCACGCCAGTATCACCCCGATGTGAACGGCGAAGCCGACGCGGGCGAGCGCTTCAAGGAGATCAGCGAGGCCTATGAGGTCTTGTCTGATGATGACAAGCGCGCGGCGTATGATCGCTTCGGGCATGCCGGCGTCGGCAATGGAGGATTCGGGGGGTTCGATCAGCAGGGCTTCGGCGGATTCGCCGACATCTTCGAAGAGTTCTTCGGCACATTTGGCGGGGCCGCAACCGGCGGCCGTCGCCGGCGGCGTGGCCCTCGGCGCGGCCCCGATCTTCGCTATGAATTGACCATCACCTTTGAGGAAGCGATCTTCGGCGCGGAGCGCGATATCGAATACCGTCGTGCGGAGACTTGTCCCGTTTGCAGCGGCAGCGGCGCCGAACCCGGTTCGCGGCCGATCACCTGCACGACCTGCAATGGTTCGGGCGAAATCCGGCGTGTGCAGCAGTCGATTTTGGGTCAATTCGTTAATATGACAACCTGCCACACCTGCAACGGCACGGGCGAGATCATTCCCAACCTTTGCAAGGAATGCAACGGCCGCAAGCAGGTCGAGCGCACCGTCACCAAGAGAGTCAAGGTCCCCGCCGGCGTGGACAGCGATACCCAAATTCGCCTGACGGGTGAGGGCGGCGCGGGTCTCGACGGCGGCCCGCCCGGCAATTTATTTGTCGTGCTCAACGTGACCCCGCACGAATATTTCCAACGCCGTGGTGATGACATCATTCTCGACCTGCAAGTCAACGTCGCGCAGGCGGCGTTGGGCGACGAAGTCACCGTCCCCACGGTGGATGGGGATACGACCTTGCATATCCCTGGCGGCACGCAATCCGGCCGCGTCTTCCGCATGCGCGGGTTGGGTATCCCCAAGCTGGATCGCAGCGGACGCGGCCAAAACATGGGTCGTGGCGACCAACTGGTGATTATTAACGTGGCCATTCCCAAGAGCCTTACTCCCGAACAGCAAGATTTGTTCAAGGAACTCTCGCGAACATTGGGTAAAGAGGTTGTGCCCCAGAAAGACAAGGGCATCCTGGGGCAGTTGAAGGATGCGCTGGGCGACCTGTTCGGTTAACTTGCGGCAACGAGAGCTGGAGGATTATGTACTGGCTGGAAATAAGCGTGAGAACCGACGGCGAGGGCGCCGAGGCCGTGGCGGAAGTGCTGCGGCCTTTTGCTTATCAGGAGAGCGTCGTCCTAGAACAACTGGGCGACGACACCACGGTCGATCCCGACGCGCTGGAGTCCATCGTCACCGTCAAAATCTACATTCCCGAAGACGACGACACACCGGCGCTGCGGCGGCGAATTGAAGAGATCCTGTATCATATGTCACGCCTCTATCCCATGCCGGAGCCGACTTTTATGCAACTGGCTGATGAGGATTGGGCCAATGCCTGGAAGGACCATTACCGCCCGTTTCGTCTTGGCCGTCGGTTGAAGATCTGGCCCACATGGTTGCCGCGGGAATCGGACGAGGATGCCAACCCGGATGATATCGTATTGATCCTCGATCCGGGCATGGCGTTCGGCACAGGGCTGCATCCGACGACGCAGGGTTGCTTGCGCGCGCTGGAAGACATCATTGCGCCGGGGATGAGCGTGCTGGACGCGGGGACGGGGTCGGGCATCCTGGCCATCGCCGCGGCCAAGCTTGGGGCGGCCGAGGTCGCCGCCTTCGACACCGATAACCTGGCCGTGCGAGCGACAGTCGATAACGCCGTTCAGAATAGCGTCGCGGATGTCATCCACGCCTGGCGCGGCGAACTGGACAGCGTGCGCGAAGAGGTCGGCCGCCGGACATGGGACGTCGTCGTAGCCAATATCCTTGCGCCGGTCATTATTCAGTTGTTGTCGGAAAAGGGGCTTCTCGACTATGTGGCTCCCGGCGGGCGGCTCGTTCTGAGCGGCATCATTCTGGAGCAAGGGGCCGCGGTGGAAGCGGCGATCTCCGGGGCCGGCGGGCAGGTGGACGGCACCATCACTGCCGGGGACTGGATAACCTACATAGCCGGCCGGCGCCGAGGCGCGCAGCCGGCTGTTGGTGTCCACTAATATTTGCGGGGAATGGCCCCGCATTGTAGAGGATTAGGCTCCGGCCGTGGTCTGAACGTTGCGGCGATACCGATAGGTGATCCGGCCGCGTCCCATGTCATAGGGTGTCATCTCGACTCGCACGCGGTCGCCCAGCAAGATACGAATGTAATGCTTGCGCATGCGACCGGATAGATACGACAAGACCCGGTGACCATTGTCCAATTCGACGGTGAACTGCGTATTGGGCAGCAGTTCGATCACAGTGCCCTCTACCTCTAATTTATCTTCCTTATTTGCCATAAACTCCTGACTTTCCTGTGTTGTATATATCCGCTTAAGCGGCTTCACTTTTATCTGCTTCGGGGACCACGCCGCCATCGTCATCAACTGCTGATTCAATCTTTTCGATGACATTTTCGACCGCGTCCTCGCTGGTATCCACCGCATCGGATACGGCATCCTGAATCTTGTCCCCGATGGTCTGGGCCGTTCCCTCAGCCGCTTCGGTCGTTTCTTCGGCGGGTTCGGTTACCTCCGTGATAACCTCATCGTTCTCCTCGGCCGCGGTCTCAACCGCGTTGTCGGCAGCCTCGGTGACGTCATCGGCGGCTTCCTCTGCCTCTTCCTCGGCCGATTCGACGATATCGGGAGTGGCATTGATGGCTTCTTCAACCGTTTCGCCGGCAGCTTCCGCGGCTTCTTCCACTTCTTCTACGGTCGCGTCGAGGGTATCGGCGGCTTCATCGGCTGTTTCGTCAACGACCTCGGCCGTGTCCTCGACGACGTCGGCCATTTCTTCGACTTCCTCTACGGCCGATTCGCCGGTTTCGTTGTCTGCACGACGAGCGGGGCCGCGTGCGGCAGTGGTTGCTTCTTCTTCTTCAATCCGTAATGCTTCGGCCAGTTCTTTCTGAGCCATCCACTCAATCTGCTCTGTCGGCGTCACGGCTTTTAAGCTTAAACCGACGCGTTGGCGCTTCTGGTCGATGCTGACCACGCGCAGCAAATGGACTTCGCCTTCCTGGACGACGGCTCGCGGGTCTTCGACCGGATTGCGCGAGAGCTGTGAAACGTGCAACAGACCTTCGACGCCCGGCTCGATCTCGGCGAATGCGCCGTAGTCGAGTATGCGTGTGATCTTGCCCTCGACCAGCTGGTTCTGAACATAGCGCTGGGCCACGGTATCCCACGGATTGGGCAGCAGTTTCTTCCGGCTCAGGCTGATTCGGCCGGACTCCTGATCGACACCGAGGACGTATACCTCGACCTCGTCGCCCAGCTTGACCACCTCGCGCGGGTGATCGATGCGATGCCATGACAGTTCGGAGATGTGCACGAGACCATCGGCCCCGCCCAAATCCACGAATGCGCCGAAATCACGCATGCCGCTAATGTGGCCGGTGCGGATCTCGCCGGGCTGCAACGTCTCCATCAGTTCGCCGCGTTTCTTCTCTTCCCACTCTTTCTGCGCCTCGCGCTGGGACATGACCAGCCGATGGCGGTGGCGATCTACTTCGATGATCTTGACGCCGATCTTCTCGCCGCGGACGCGGGCCAATCGCTGTTGGCGCCGCCGCTCGCCCATGCCGGGCGTGACGTCACTCAGGTGGGAGATGGGCACGAAACCGCGAATGCGGCCGTAGGGCACGATAACCCCGCCCTTGTTATAGCCAATCACCTCGCCCTCAAAGATCTCCCCGCTGACGAGCAAGGCTTCGGCTTCGATCCAGTCCTTGTTGAGGCGGGCCAGATAGATGGATACTATCAGCGCCTCCGGGTCTTCTGTTTGCGCAACGTAAACCGGGACCTCATCGTTCACACTGAGAGCGTCGCGTTCTTCCGGCTCCAGCTTGGCAAGATCGGACTGGGGCACCATGCCGTCGCGCTTCAGACCCAGATCGATGATTAGGCCTTGTGGTGTGTTGGCAACAATCACGCCTGTGCGTATATCCCCGACCTCGGGTAACTCATAGTCGTGTTGGTCCAGCAGATCTTCCAGTGAGTTCATCGATTCGTCAGTCATACCTTCGTCCTAAAGGCTTACGTTTTGGGTCTACCAAACATGGAACAATAAAAAACTCGGTCCATCCGTTGCGATATATGGCAACCAATGGCCGAGTTCGCTACGCCTGATCATATCGACAGACGCCATTGCGAATAATGAAGGGCGGCTAGCTATCCCTGAAGCACAAAGCTTGTTTGAGTTTTTATCGGGAAACCTTCAGAATAACGCACGAGTCGCATTTTGCGGTTTCGTTCTAAGCCGTCCTACCCTGACCCACTCAGCCAACTCCCGATTATATCACCAAGGGCGAGATAGTCAATCCGGCCTGAGAGTCCGATCTAGGCTGTGGCGATTCGATTGCGGATCGCGCCGATACCCTCGATCGCGCACTCGACCACATCGCCCGGCCGCAGAAAAACCGGCGGCTTCATGGCAAAGCCCACGCCGCTTGGGGTGCCGGTGGCGATGATGTCCCCCGGCAGGAGTGTCATGCCGCGCGATAGGTGATTGATGATCGTCGGGATGTCGAATGTCATCGTTTCGTTGGCGCTGTCCTGGCGCAATTCGCCGTTGACGTGACAGGTGATGCGTAAGCTGTAAGGGTCCGGCAGTTCGTCGGCCGTCACGATGCAGGGGCCGATGGGGCAACTGCCGTCCAGACTTTTCCCCTTGAAGAACTGTTTATGGAGCGATTGCAGATCGCGAGCGGTCACGTCATTGAGGACGGTGTAGCCGAAGACGGCTGCTTGCGCCTCTTCGCGGTTGGTATTCTTCACCCGCCGGCCGATGATCACGGCCAACTCGGCCTCGTAATCGATATGTTCTGACACGGCCGCGTCATAGGGGATGTCGTCGTGGGGGCCGTTGACGCAGGTGGTTGTTTTGGTGAAGATGACTGGATATTCGATCGTTTCTACCGTCTCGCCGCGTGCTTCGTATGATTCGCGAGTGTGCTCGACGTAGTTTTTGCCCACGCACATGACGTTGCGACGGGGGGTGTGGATGGGCGGCAGCAGCCGGACGTCGCTCAGGGGGATAGCATTCCCGGCGGCTTTGGCCGCTGCTCGCGCCTGGGCCAGTCCCTGTTCTCCCAGCTCGATCAACGCGATCATATCGGGAGCCACGGCCAACAGATCGATAATATATTCGTCGCGCAGCAGGCCGATTGCCATACGGCCGTTGTGTTCGTAGGTAACTAGTTTCACGTTACTCCTGCCATCACTTGGTCTTCAAAGGATCGCTTCGGTGGATTGTACACCGGTGGCGCGATCCGGTGAAATATGACCAGCGACGAGGCGCAATCAATCGCCGCGCCCATTGAATGAACATATGTTCTTAATTGACCCTTGAGGTACAATCCAGAGTATGGAAACGGGTTCATTCGCGGAAGTTGTCGTCAATGTTGAGGTAGCGTTGTTCGACGCCTATCATTACCATGTGCCCTCCGACATGCGGTCGGAATTGCGCGTCGGCCATATGGTCGAGGTGGAGTTCGGCCGCCAATTGGCGCAGGGGATCGTCGTGGCCTTTGCCGAGACTGCGCCCGTGGAAGAGACCAAGCCCATCATCAGCCTGGTCGCTCCTGAGCCGGTGTTGTGGCCGTGGCAAATCGACCTGGCTCGCTGGCTCAGTCATCGCTACATGGCGCCGCTCAACGCCT
>CXWK01009645.1_pt1 | contig 19266 bp, 15 predicted proteins | sample 590851 | NCBI WGS metagenome assembly CXWK01 (sample SAMEA3498364, study PRJEB10139) | wastewater metagenome | biome: wastewater treatment plant; material: activated sludge | place: Denmark | collected 2014-08-01 | reverse complement strand
TCCCGAAAGTAAAAATCGGTGAAAGGAAAGTATTTATCGGTAAACGGAAGAAATTAAGTTATTGGCTAAAGTATTTTTTCGTCAATTGTTTTGCTTTTTCGTGACCAAATTCAGCTGCTATCTCAAAATCAACTTTTGCGGCATCAACATCTCCAAACTCAATTTCAGTTAAACCCAGATAATAATAAGCATCAGCATAACTTTTTTCTATCTTAATTGATTTTTGAAAATCTTTTTTTGCACGATCAAACAATTCTAGTCCATGATAAGCTCTTCCTCGCAAAGTAAGAACTTCATAATCTAAAGGATCATTTTTTAGTAAATGATTAAAACATTTTATCGCTTCGCTGTATTCTTCAGAATCAAGATGAAAAACTCCCAATTCTAAAATTTCTGAAAGTGATAACTCCTCAAGATTCGGTTCATTGTCTATTATTGGGGGCAACGGCGGATAGTATATAGGACGTTCTGGTGGTGGTCCATCGTATGGTCTTGGTGAATGAGGATTACAAATTGGTTGGTGAATTTTTGGTTCGGGATTATAAGTTACTATTAGTTGCTGCTCTTTTTTTCTTTGCGGTTCTTGGATCGGTTCTCGATGTGGATTTGGATTTCTAACTGGATTCTCAACATTTATCTTATCAATTCTATCTCTAGGTGGATTTTTATTACCACCAGTATTTCTTTGCGCTGTTATTTTGAGATTAAAAAGTAATATTAATACAAAAAGTGAAATTAAAGTTTTCATAGACTCTCCTGGTATAATTAAATAGTAAATCCCTATTATTATGCCAGATGAGAAAATAAAAAAGGTTGTTTCAATTTTAAGTTTTATATTCTTTGATAAATTCATTGAGGATTCAAAAGAATACTGCAATTACAACTTAAAAATTTCTATTAGGGGAAATAGAAAAACTGAAACAACCTTTACTAACCAGCAACAAAATGTATGAACTAATAATCAACATTTTAGGAAGCCCAATGATTATGCCAGCTTAGAACAAAAAAATATCTTAATATTCAAATCAATAACACATTTTTCTTGTTTCATAATGAAAATTTTCTTTTATTAAGCATAGACGATAAATCGTTTTAATCGAATTATTGATTGTTGTTATCACGCAAAGTGTTTTGTTATCTTTGCTGTGCAAACAATTCTTATTTGTAAACTATTTCTTTTATCGAATAGGATGAGATGATGAAATTCTTCAAGACTATTTCTGCATTTATTATACTGCTAACTATATCCTCAAACATAAATGCTCAATTAACTTTTAAGGAAACTGATTACATATCACAAGACTTAATTCTCTCAGTTCAGGGTGGATTTGGATTCGGTTTTAGTGATTATAAGAATAGTGCTCTTGGAGCTGCTGTACAGGGCTCAATTGAGTATTACCCAATTATTATACAGGATGCAAGACTTGGATTTAAAGTCTATGGCGGTGGATTACAACTAAATTTTAGCGATCCAAGAAATTCTATTTCAAGTTTAGGTGAACCAAGAAATATTGAATCTCCGATTTATACTGATATAATCCAATTGGGTGCAGGTTTAAGTTTTGGTTACGCACTTAGTCAATCAGTAGTTCCATCAATTACAATTGGAACAGCTTATCTAAACTTTAGCCCAAAAAATTCTGATGGAAAAAATCTTGAATACAACGCTCTCGAAAAATACAGTAAAGGGATTTTTGTTTTTGCATTAGAAGGCAATTTAAAAGTAAAACTATCTGATAGGTTAAGTATTAATACCTCAGTTGGTTATTATCCATCTTCAACTGATTATCTTGAAGATGTAGCAGCTGCTGATAACAATGATACTTTTCTTTCAGGTTTAATCGGCATTTCATATGCAGTTAGTGGTAACTTTGATTCTGATGGTGATGGTATTGGAGATAATCAGGATTTGTGCCCCAATGAAAAGGAAGATATTGATGGGTTTGAAGACGAAGATGGCTGTCCAGACTTAGATAATGATCACGATGGAGTTACAGATTCCAAAGATAAGTGCGTAATTGCTGCAGAAGATATTGATGGATTTGAAGATTATGACGGTTGCCCTGAACCTGATAATGATATGGATGGCATACTTGATATAAATGATAAATGCCCAAATGAAGCTGAAGATTTTGATAGTTTTGAGGATAACGATGGATGCCCTGATAATGATAATGATACCGATGGTATTTTGGATGTTAATGATCAATGCCCGAATGAAGTGGAAACTAAAAATAATTATCAAGATGAAGATGGATGTCCTGATATCGCACCAGAACAGGAAACTGTTTACCAGTTTAACTTAAGAGGTGAAGATACTTTTAACAATGGATCATCATATTTAAAAGAATCATCAAAGCTTGTGCTTAATGAAATCGCCTTCTACATTCAAAATCAAATTGGCAGTAAATGGCGAATCGAAGGTCATATGGATAGTCAAGGATCAGTTTATACAATCAAAAAGATATCTTACGATCGTGCAAAAACTGTTTATGATTATCTTGTTGCTCAGGGTGTTTCCCATAATCAATTAGAGGTTTATGGACTTGGTGATTCGTTTCCTATCGGGAATAATAATACTCAGGAAGGTCGAAATTCTAATCGAAGAATAATGATTATTAGAGAAGATTAAACTTACATCAGGCTAATATTAGCCTGATGTTTAAATACAAAACTGCGTGAATAAATATTACTACCTGTAGTTTTTACAAATCATTGCAATTACCCTGCGATTTTTAACTTTTTTCAAACACATTTCAATCGGAATAGAAATTGCTTAATAAATATCAAATTTATATCAATTCAAATTTAATGAAGTGTAAAAATGAGAGACTCCGCTTTCAGATTACATCAGGGTGAATGGGGAAATTCAGAAACTACAGAAAAAAGATTTTCTGGATTATCCAATGAAAACAAAGGAATGATTAAATCTAGATTAGGTTTTATTTATTTCGTTGTTCTTGTATCTTCACTATTAGTGTTATTCACAAGATAAAAAAAGCTACAAGATAAATCTTATAGCTTTTTAATAACTTTTGCAGGTACACCGGCAACAACTGTGCTTGCAGGTACATCCTTTGTAACAACTGCACCAGCGCCTACAATAGCATTTTCACCGACAGTAACACCACAAAGAATTGTTGATGAAGATCCGACTGAAGCACCATTTTTTATAAATGTTTCAACAACAGCCCAATCAGCTTCTGTTTGCATTGATCCATCTGGATTTGCTGAACGAGGATATTTATCATTAATAAAAGTTACATTATGTCCGATAAAAACATTATCACCAATATGTACTCCTTCACAAATAAATGTGTGTGAGGATATTTTTGTGTTTTTTCCTACTGAGGCATTCTTTTGTATTTCTACAAACGTTCCAATCTTTGAGTTATCACCAATTGAACATCCATAAAGATTTACAAAATCAAAAATCTTTACATCTTTACCTAATGTAACATTGTTAATATTTTTCTTTTCCAAAATTTTTCCTGTGAGTTTAGTAATAAGTAATTAAAAGTTAACTAATTCCTGTATTTCAACAATTCTGCCCATACCTTTTAATGATTTATCACTTGCTTCTAATAACTTTACAATCTCTAATCCATCATAACCATTTGTTAATGGTTGTCTATTTTCTTTAATAGCATCCAGACACTCGCGTGCACCAAGTGCTAAAGCTTCAGTTTGATTTACTTTTGGTGAGAACATATCCCCAATTCTATATTGAACTAAAGCTTCGTGTATGCCTTCAGTTGATTTGATATCAATACCGCTATCATAAACTTTAATCTTTTCAAAGTTTTCCATGTCATCATAAACTAACATTTTCTTTGCTCCACCAACAATCATTCTTCTTATCTTAACTGGAGATACCCAATTAACATGAAAATGTGCAAAACAATTATCTTCAAAATAAATACTTATGTGTGCAATGTTTTCTTTACCATTAAAGTTTGCAATTCCATTTGCTGATATTGCTTTAGCTTTTTTACCAAGAATAAATTGCATAATTGACAAATCATGCGGAGCCAAATCCCAAATAACATTAACATCTCTTTGGAACAGACCAAGATTAATTCTTTCAGAGTCAAAATAAAGAATATTACCAAGTTCGCCTTTATCAACAAGCTCCTTCATCTTTATAACTGCACCATTATAAATAAATGTATGATCAACAAATATTTTAAGATTTCTAGCTTCTGCAATTTCAATAAGTTCTTCAGCTTCAGCTACACTTGCAGTAAATGGTTTTTCAACCCAAATGTGTTTACCATGTTCTAAAGCTTTTTTTGCGATTGGAAAGTGTGTGGCAACTGGAGTTGCAATTACAACTAAATCACAATCACCTTTAAGGGTTTCATCGCAATTATTTGAAACCTGTACACTAGGAAATTTTTGTTTAATAACTTTTAATCTGTCTTCTCTAGTGTCACAAGCAATTACTTGCTCAACATCCGGCTGAATGAGAAAATTTCTAACTAAATTTGGTCCCCAATAACCTAAACCTACTACTGCTACTTTCATAACGTCCTTTTAATAATTTTATTTAGCTCCTCTTGAGAACAACATTACAGGCACAGTTTGAAAAATCAACTGAATGTCGAGCCAAGGAGACATATTGTTAATGTAATAAAGATCTAAAACTACGCTTTCTTGAAAAGTTACTATGCTTCTTCCCCACACTTGCCAAACACCGGTACAACCAGGAATCACGCTTACTCTTCTCTTCTGCCATTCATCATAGTTTTCAAATTCGTAAGGCAAACAAGGTCTTGGTCCAACAAGGCTCATATCGCCTTTAATAACATTAAATAATTGTGGCAATTCATCTAAAGAAGTTTTTCTGATTATGTTTCCAATCCAGGTTACTCTGCTTTCATTAATAACTTTTGTATCTGAAGCACCTTTATCAGCGCCATTTTTCATAAACTCGATCATCATCTTTTTTCTATCTTCATCTTCGCCTTTGATTTGCTTCATAGATCTAAATTTGAAGAAATCAAATTCAACACCATCTTTTCCAACTCTTTTTTGTTTGAAAAAGATTGGGCCAGGTGAAGAAAATTTAACCATACCAGCAATAAAAACCATAAACGGTGATAACATTAAAATAGCAACTGAAGCAAAGATAACATCAGTTATTCTTTTTAATCCCAATGTAAAGTTATCATTGTATTGTGGTGCAACATCAATAACCGGAATTTCACTATATTTTTCAGTTTTAAGTCTTTGGTGAACAACGTCTAATAAATTAGATGTCATTCTTATTGGCACATTAAGATCTTTACAAAAATCCACTACATTAAAAAACTTTTCGTATGATTCATTATCAATTGCAACAATAAGTTCATCAACTGGATATTTTCTTACTAACTCTTCAAGATCATCAAAATTTCCTAAAACTTTTTTGCCAGCGACAATAAAATCACCAGCATGTCTATCTTCATCAACAAATCCAAGTATATTTAAGCCAAGTGGATTTTCATAAATTAATTTTGCTGCAAGAAGTTTTCCAGCTTTTCCATCACCTACAATTATTACATTACGTCTAAAACTGGATTGGCTTAATTCAACAAAAACCCATTTCAATAATTCTACTCTGACTAAGAAAAGTAAGCCGATTGATACAACAAAAAAGAAAACAAAAAGTAATCGGGAATCAATAATAGTTCTAGAATCAAGTATAAATGATAGTAAAACTATTTTTAATGAACTGTAATAAATTGCTTTTAAGATATGTGTAAAATGTGATGTTCTATTTAAGATGATATCTAATCTGTACAATCCATTGTACTGAAATATCATTAAAATAATCACAGAGATAAAGAATACAAGAAGCATGATTTCAGGGATTGAACTGTAAAACTCAAAAAAATTGAGTGAATCATCTATACGTAAAACGAAGATTGAGACAAGAAAAGCGAACATTAAAGTTAGAAAGTCTGCAATCCCGAAGAAATATTTGTATCTGTAATTTTTTTTCATAATTCTTTTTGAAATAGTTTAGTCTGGCAAAACTTTCCAGAATTATGCCACCAACTAAACCTGTATTTCCAAAGCATTTTAAGGGATTAAGCTAAGAATTTCATTTCAAAATGAGATTGAAGATTTTACTGAGTGGATATTGAGACAAATATCAAGAAAAAAACATCGAATTATTCTAAAAACAAACAGCCTGAGTCATTTTTAACTCAGGCTGTATAAATTTGAATTAGAACTTAATTGTTTAACTAAAGAACTCTTTTACTTTACCTACAACGTAATTTATTTGTTCATCAGTCATTTCAGGAAACATTGGCAATGATAATCCAGCTTCAGCAATTCTTTCGCTATTTGGGAACTCACCTTTTTTGTATCCTAGATCCTTAAAGCACTCTTGTAAATGCAAAGGAATTGGGTAGTGAAGCCCTACATTCACACCTTGCTGAGTTAAATAGTCTTTTAATTTATCTCTAAGTTGATTGCTTGCTTCAAGACTTCCATCATTTAATTGGATAACATACAAATGATAAACGTGTTTTGCATAACTCATTTCTTTTGGAGTGATAACTTTAGCCAATGCTTTTAATCCATCATTATACTTTGTTGCTACAGCTCTTCTTGCGTCAGTCCATTTACTTAAGTGTTTAAGTTTAACACCTAAAACAGCACCTTGAATGCCCTCCATTCTGTAATTATGGCCAAGAGAATCGTGATAATATTTTTGTGATTGTCCATGCTCTCTTAATTTTTTAACACGATTAAATAATGCTTCATCATTAGTAGTAACCGCGCCGCCTTCACCATAAGCACCAAGATTTTTACCCGGATAGTAACTGAATGAAGCTGCAGCAGACTGTCCACCAATTGGTTTTCCTTTGTACTCTGCAAGATGCGCTTGAGCAGCATCTTCAACTAATAAAATATTGTGTTTCTTTGCAATCTCTTTTAAAGGATCAAGATCTGCACTTTGTCCATAAAGATGTACCGCAACAATAGCTTTAGTTTTGCTAGTTATTGCTGCTTCAACTTTTGCTGGATCTAAGTTATAGCTTTCCGGATGGCAATCAACAAAAACGGGAGTAGCACCACAAAGCGTTGCACCCCAAGCTGTTGCAATAAACGTATTTGCAGGAATTATTACTTCATCACCAGGACCAACACCTAAGCCCCATAAAACAAGGTGATTAGCATCGGTACCAGAGCTGGTACCTAAACAATATTTTACATGTTGTGCTGCAGCAAAATCTTTTTCAAAATTCTGCACAGCTGCTCCTAAAATGTAAGCAGTATTATCCAAAACATTTTGGATAGCAGAATCAACTTCTGATTTTATTGAATTATAATTTGCTTTAAGATCCAAAAAAGGAATATTCATTTTTTCTCCGTTTTGATTTATAACTGTTAGAAGCACTTTAATAAATAAACATCATTTTGTAGAAATCGTTACTTAAAAAATCTTAAAAGATATTTATTTAATCTATTTCCTCACAACTTTAATGCTAAATTTTTTTTTACAATTTTGACTTAAAAATTAAGAAATATATGTTTATTTTTAATACAGATAAGATATAACAACTTATTAAACGTAACATTATGATTCATAAATAAAAAGTCTGCACCAAATTCATTCACTGTTCTTAAATTAGATTATTTTATAATTAAAAACAGTTAATAATTCATCATTTAGACGGCATAGCGTTTGTAGATAAATTTTGCTTAAATTAAGGTAACTCAAATTACAATCTGTTCAGGTCAAAGAATCCAATGAAAAAAATATTAGTAATTTTAAGTTTGGCTTATTTATTTACCCCAAACATAAAGGCACAAACTCTAAATCCAGGCGATGGTGTAAGAATTACATTTTTAAACATTACTGATCAAATAACTGGCGATTATTTTATTCAGCAAGATGGCAATATTCAACTTCCTTTCATTGGTTTGGTTAAAACTGCAAGCATCGATTATAAAGAAATCAAAAAAAACATTTTTACAAAATATTCAGAACTTTATAAGGACCCCGCACTCACAATACAGCCACTGCTTAAAATAAATATACTCGGTGAGGTAAGAACACCTGGCTACTATTATGTTACAGATATTGAAAAGATGTCGGGTATTTTGGCTCTTGCAGGTGGAGTTACCGGGGCGGCTGCTACCGATGATATATATATCATTCGTGATGGACAGGAAATTGAATTAAGCAAATCTGATGTAATTGAACGTGGAAATACTGCTGCAGATATTGGGTTAAAATCTGGTGATAGAATATTTATCTCAAGAAGTTTTTGGGCTGATGCAGGACAATACGGTCTTATTCTGTCTGGAATAGCAGTGCTTGCAACATTATTGAGTATAGTTTTGAGATAGATTAGATGACTTTTTATTTTTAATTATGGAATGAAATTGAATGGATAGCAAAATCAATAATGATACAATTGGTAACCCAAAAGTTGAGGTAACTAAAAAAGAAAAATCTTTAATAGAGATATTTCAACTTATAGTTAAAAATAAGTATATCCTTATTACTTGTATTTTTGGTATTCTTAGTATAACTCTTATATACGCATTCACAACGGAATTAAGGTTCGAAGCCACTGCGGTTCTTAAAAAAGAAAGCAACCCTGAAGACAGACGATTTGGAGCACAAGATATTTCTACTATGTTAAGCCTTCAGTCAACGGATGAGATTGAAACCGATATGGAATTGATTACTACCTATACTGTTATTGATAAAGTAGTAGATGAACTCGATTTGTTTTGTACAATAGATGAATTAAAATGGGGTAATGGAAAATCTTATAAAATCAAAAAAACCTACCTTGATATACTCGATCCGGTATTTAGAAAAAAAAATAAAGAAAAATTTATTGTACCGAAACAATTTGAAATTATTTTGGATGATACTATACTCCATAATTCTGGGCAATTCGTTATAAAAAAAGAAAAAAATAATAATTATTTATTACTTGATGCTATCGACAATAAAATAATTAGTAAATCAGAAATGGTAATTAGTAATACATCTATATCTGACACATCATTTACTACATTGCAACATCCAAAGATTGCAACATTACTGTATAAAGATGTTTCAATCAGGATAAACTGGGATGATGCACCTCATAACAGTGAGTTAGTAATTAATTTAAATGATTATAACAAATCTGTCTTGAATACTCAGCGAAACACAAAAGTTGGTCGAGAGGGAAAAACTGATTTATTTAATATAGTATATTCTGCAAGTTCGGCAACTTCTGCAGCAGTTATTGCCAATACAATTGTTGATAAGTATCGAGAAACTAGATTGACTCAAAAAAAAGATCTTATAAGATATTCGTTTGATTTTGTTGATAAACAACTAAATGAAGTTTCAGAAAAGCTAAAAGAATCTGAAGGAGAATTAGCTAGTTTTAAAGCAAGTGGTCAGATAATGTCCATTGATGCAAGTTCTCAGGAATTGGTAGGTTTCTTAAGTAATCTTGAAGCGGAAAAACTACAGTCTGACTTGCAACTTTCTGATTATAAAAATAGAGCGGCTGATCTTGAAAAGGAATTAAAAAAAAATGGATATTTTGATCAAACCGGGCTGGGACCACAAAGTGGGACAGCAGATGGAAATTCCCCTTTCTCTCAAATAATGAGACAACTTTCTGACCTTGAACTGCAAAGGTTAGACCTTCTCCAAAAAAGGACAGAGAATCACCCAGATGTAATTGCGATTGATGAACAGATTAAGCAGGCTAAATCTAAGCTATCAGGATTTAATGAAAACACACTTACTGCTTATAAGATAATGGCTAATACGCTTGAAAAAAAACTTCTTAAGATTAATGATCTTATGTCTAAGTACGAAGTACAAATGCGTGGACTTCCTTCTCAGGAAAACAAACTAGCTCAACTGCTTAGACAAAGGGGTACTTATGAAAGAATCTTTACAATTCTTTTGGATCAACGGGAAGCAATGAGAGTAGCTGAACTTTCAAAAATGCAGGACATTACTATTGTCGATGAGGCTAAAGTTCCACAGGATCCATCATGGCCCAAAAAATCTTTATTGGTTTTGGTAAGTTTAATTTTAGGAACATTTATTGGGATTTTATTAATTTTTTCATTAGAACTTTATAGGACAAGATTTGTCAACCTGGATGAGCTTGAATCTGAATTTCAAGTTCCTATTTTATCAATAATTCCAAAATACTCAAAAGATGTTGTTAAAGAGCTTAAAAATTCTAATTCTGAATATAAGATTGCTTCTTTAATTTGTAATGATGACGGTTTAACTGAAACATTTCGCCTTTTCAGGACAAAGTTGTTTCAAAAGCTTGATTCCGAAAAGAAAATAATAATGATTACAAGTTGCGAAGAGAATTCTGGTAAAACATCTGTAGTTGCAAACCTCGCAGTATCCATTTCACAGGAAGGAAAGAAAGTACTCATTGTAGATTGTGATTTAAGGAAAGCCGATCTAACTAAAATGTTCGGATTGACGACTAAAGATGTTGGGCTAATCGATTATCTTACAAAAGACGTTAATCCTAAAATTTATTCACGCGCATCAAAATTAATTGATATCCTTCCTACAGGAGGTTTAACTGATGAATCAGGAACTTTACTTGGTTCTCCAAGAATGAAGGCACTTTTTGCACATCTGGCTCAATCAAATTACGATATAATACTTTTTGATTCACCACCAGTGACAAGAGTTGTAGATCCTCTGGTTTTAGCTCAATATATTAAGGACGTTGTTATTATTGTTCGCCCCCACCATTCACTTATTGAAACAGTACGATGGGGAATGCAGGAATTGAAGCAAGCCCATGTAAAAATCAAAGGTATAGTTGCAAATGCAGCTTCAATAGAAAACTCCTATTATTATAGGTATCGATATGGATATGGTTATGGATATGGCAAGAATAATGGAGAAAAATCAAAATTAAAAGTTTTTAATAATACTAGAAAAAATGAAATCAAAAAAATTACAACATAATCTTTATCTCATGTCTGCTTTTTTGAGAAGGAGAAGTGTAAACTTTGAATATAACTTATTTTATGAATTATTTTGCTTCATTATGATTTTAGGATTTTTGCAATTGTATTTTATATCAAATTGGGGAACTTTATCATCGAATCAATTCAGATAATAAATCCACTATCCTATCAAAATTGGAATGAGATAATCCTTAAACATAGTGATTATTCATTCTTTCATTCAAAAGAATGGGCAATGGTTATTATAGATACCTATAATTATGAACCCATTTACTTTTCAATTTTTAATGAACATCAACTTCAATCTGTATTACCTGCGATGATAATAAAGAGTGTGTTGACTGGGAAGCGATTGGTTTCATTACCATTCAGTGATTATTTGGAGCCTATTTTTAATTCATCTCAACAATTAGAGGAAATAAAAAAATCTATCGTTAATTATTCTAATGAATTGCAACTAAAATACATTGAGTATCGCTCATTAAGAATGCATTTCTCCTCTGATTTAAAGGAATACAGAACTGATCTAAGACATGTACTTCCTTTAGATAGAAGCGATAAAGATATGTTAAAAACTTTTTCTGAAAATACCAAACGTAATATCAAAAAAGCTACTAAAGAAAATGTTCACGTGTTTGTTAATAATAGTGAAGAAGGACTTTACTTATTTTATGATATGTTTTGCCATACAAGACAAAAACACGGATTACCTCCGCAACCCCTATTATTCTTTAAAAATATTTTTAACCATATTGTAAAATCAGAATTAGGAGATATAATTATTGCTATGCATAAAAACAGAGCAATCGCTGGTGCAATTTATTTTAAATTTGGGCAGAAGGTAATTTACAAATTTGGGGCATCTTATATTAATTTTTATGAACTAAGAGGGAATCATGCGGTTATGTGGTTTGCCATACAAAAATATCTAAATGAAGGTTATAAAGAATTTGATTTTGGTAAAACAGAATTACAACATATAGGTTTACGAAAATTTAAACTTGGATGGAATACGGAAGAGAGTATTATTTATAACACTAGGTTTGATCTTAATTTAAACAAGTATATTTCAATTGAAACTAAAACTTCAGGATTTCAAAATAAAATTTTTAATCATACGCCTATTTGGTTGCTAAAAAATATTGGCGATTTAGTCTATAAACATATTGGATAAATTCTTTTATTATTTTGGTTTAAACAAATGTCAAAAAAAATATATTATTTATTAAAACCATTAATTCCAAGAAGATTTCAAATCTTCTTCCGTAGAAAACGTATTCAGTCAATACTTTCAGAGTTCAAGGATGTTTGGCCAATTCTAAAAGGATCCGAAAAAAAACCAGGGAATTGGAATGGCTGGCCTGATGGGAAGAAATTTGCATTAGTTTTAACCCACGATGTTGAACATCAAAGAGGATATGATAGGGTAATTAAATTAATGAATGTTGAAAAAGAACTTGGTTTTGTTTCTTCGTTTTATTTTGTTCCTGAGAGAGATTACATAGTTGAAAAAAAATTATTAAATACTCTTAAAGAAAGTGGATTTGAATATGGTGTACATGGATTATACCATGACGGCAAACTTTTTTCCACAGAAGAAGAATTTTTAAAACGTGCAAAAAAGATAAATCACTACTTAAAAGATTGGAATACTGTTGGATTCAGGGCACCTGCAATGCACCATAATCTTGATTTAATAGGAGCACTAGATATTGAATATGATCTTTCTACATTTGACACGGATCCATTTGAACCTCAAAATGATGGTGTAGGGACGATTTTCCCTTTCTGGGTTGATAATAAAAGAAATAAAAATGGTGGATATATTGAAATCCCCTACACACTGCCACAAGATTTTTTGTTATTTATTCTAATGAAAGAAAAAACTATTAATATTTGGAAGAAAAAAATTGATTGGATTGTCAAAAATAATGGTATAGTTCAATTTAATGTACACCCCGATTATCTGGACTTTTCAGGTAAAAGTGATGCGCTAGAAGAATTTTCCATCGAAATTTATAAGGAAATATTAAATTATATAAAAGATAATTATAGTGAGCAATATTGGCTTGTTCTTCCTTACAATTTGGCAAAATTTTGGAAAGAAAAAGTTGAGTCAAAATGAAAAGCCATTGTCGTCGATTGAGACAACAATATAGAATCTCTACAAATCAATCAATTATTTAATCATTTTATTGTTTTTTTTAATTTTTAATAATTATGTTTAAGGCATAATTATTGTTAATTGTTGGTGGAAATTTGTAGATAATTTTTATGGTATTTACTTATTTTCACTGCAAAATTAATTCAATCTTTTTAATTCTAAAAATTTAATTTGAGGTAAAATGAATACTATAGAAACTCTTAAGAAGTTTATAGTTGATAATTTTCTTTTCGGACAAAGCGGAAAACTTAATGAGAATACTCATTTGTTTGAAAAAGGCATTGTTGATTCAACAGGCGTTTTAGAATTAGCTTCATTTATTGAAGAAAATTTTAATATTAAAATCAATGACGAAGAGCTAGTTCTGGATAATTTTTCCAGTTTGAACGCAATGGATAAATTTCTTCAGTCCAAAAATATTCAGGTAACCTCTAACTAATGTGCGGCATAAGCGGAATCTTAAATCTTAAGAATCCTGCATCAATCAATACTGATCATCTAAGGCGAATGACTTTTGCATTACGTCATCGCGGACCGGATGAGACAGGAGCTTATATTGATGATTGGGTAGGTTTGGCACAATCGAGATTGAGTATTATTGATCTCAGTGGTGGCTCGCAGCCAATCCATAATGAAGATAAAACTTTTTGGATTGTTTTTAATGGCGAGATATTTAACTACCCTGAAATTCGTGAATCACTAATTAAACTTGGTCATAAGTTTTATACCACTAGTGATACAGAAGTTATTCTTCATCTCTATGAAGAGAAGAAGGAAAGGTGTCTTGATGATCTAAATGGACAATTTGCTTTTGTAATTTGGGATTCAGTTAAGAAAGAATTTTTTGCAGCAAGAGATCGTGTTGGGATTTTACCTTTCTTTTATAAAACAGAAAACGAAAAACTTCTGTTTGCATCAGAAGCAAAAGCAATTATAGAAATATCAGATTCATCAACATCATTTGATCCGATTGGTTTAGATCAAATATTTACATTCTGGACAAATCTACCAGGCAGAACAGCTTTTAAAAATATTAACGAGCTTGCACCTGGACATTATCTTAAGTTTTCTCCAGGTAAAGATATTTCCGTTAGTCGTTATTGGAGTTTACCATATAATAAAAATCTCTTATCAGAAGAAAAATCAATTCCGGAATTTACAAGTGAGATTTCTGATTTGATGAAAGATTCAATTAGAATTCGTTTGAGAGCTGATGTACCTGTTGGAAGTTATCTTAGCGGCGGACTTGATTCATCAGGAATTACTGCTTTTGTTAAAAATTATTTTAATAATGAGTTAAGAACTTTTGGGATCACATTTCAGGAAGAAAGTTTTGATGAAAGTGAATTTCAGCATTTGATGATTAAGCATCTTAATACTAATCACTCAGAAGTTCACGCAACAAACGAAGACATCGGTAAATACTTTTCTGATATTGTTTATTATGGTGAGAAACCTATTATTCGTGCTGCTCCAGTTCCTCTTTACTTACTCTCTAAAAAGGTTAGAGAAGAAGGTTATAAAGTTGTTTTAACTGGTGAAGGTGCCGATGAGATTTTTGGCGGATATAATATTTTTAAGGAAACTAAAGTAAGAAAATTCTGGTCAGTAGATCCGACATCTCAACTAAGACCAAAACTTTTGCAAAAACTTTATCCCTATATCTTTAAGGATAAGAGATTAGTACAAACACTGCAGGCATTTTTTAAACTTGGAATTGAAGATTCAAATAATTCTTTCTTTTCTCATATTGTAAGGTGGAATAACAACACCCGATTAAAGAATTTCTTTTCAAATGATTTTAAGGAACAAATTGGTGATTATAATGCCTATGATGATTTAAAAAGTATTCTTCCGAAAGATTTTGATAGCTGGGATTATGTTTACAAAGCGCAATATCTAGAGATAATAACTTTTATGAGTGGATATTTACTTTCTTCACAAGGTGATAGAATGGCAATGGCGAACTCGGTTGAGTTGCGTGTTCCCTATCTTGATCATCGTATAATAGAGTATATGGCCACAGTTCCATCAAGATTTAAGATAAGAGGATTGAACGAAAAATACTTACTTAAAAAAGTTTTTAATAATTTACTCCCGCAAAGAATTGTAAATCGCGCTAAAAATCCTTACCGTGCACCCATTAGAAATAGCTTTCTAAACAATAAATCACTTGATTTAAAAACTGTTTTATCAGAAAAAGAAATTTCTTATGCAGGCGTTTTTAATCCGGATAAAGTAAATCTTTTAATGAAAAAAGCTGAGCGAACTGAAGCACTAAGTGAATTGGACAATATGGCTCTTGCCGGAATTATTTCAACACAATTTTTACATAACGATTTTATAAATCACAAAAAGTTAAATGTACCTGATAATTATAGATTTAATACATTCATAGATAAACGAAATCAAATAAATTAATATACTATTGGAGATGAGATGAATTTTACAATGGATTCAATATACCTAAATGCTAATGTTGAAACTGAAAGATTAGTTGCAGCATTAAAAGATACTGTAGCATTTAAACTTAAAAAGCGAGGTGCGGTTGTTGGAGTTAGCGGCGGAATTGATTCTTCAATTGTGCTAGCACTTTGTGCAAAAACTTTTGGACCGGATAAAGTTCTTGCTATTATGATGCCTGAAAGAGATTCAAGTCCTGAAAGTAAAGAACTTGCAACATTACTTTGCGAAAAGTTTAAAGTACCTTATATCTTAGAAGATATTACTGATGCTGTTCATGGATTTGGATGTTACGCACGAAGAGATGAAGCAGTTAAACGTGTTTTTCCAGAGTATGATCCTAAAACTTACAAAATGAAAATAGTGCTAAAGGATGATAAAGAGGCTAAAGGGAAACTAAATCTTTTTTATCTAACTATTATTGCTCCAGATGGAACAGTAAAATCTCAAAGATTACCTTTAGCAGAGTATTTACAAATTGTAGCTGCGTCTAATTTTAAACAGAGAAGTAGAACTAATATGTTGTATTATCATGCAGAAGCAAAAAATTATGCAGTTATTGGTACAGGGAATAAGAATGAACACGAACAAGGATTTTTTGTAAAGTATGGTGATGGTGGTGCTGATGTAAAACCAATAGCACATTTATTTAAAACACAAGTATTTCAATTAGCAGAATTTTTAGGAGTTCCTGAAGAAATAAGAAAACGTACACCAACAACTGATACTTATAGTGCTGAACAAACTCAAGAAGAGTTTTTTTATAAGATGCCGTTTGAAGTTATGGATAGAATTTGGGATGGCTGGGAAAAAGGTGTTGCCTCAGATGTGATTGCTAAGGTCATAAATGTTCCGCAAGCACAAGTTGATGTAACGATAAATGATATCAGACAAAAGATTCAAACAACAGAATACTTACGTCAAGAACCTTTTTCGTTAGGATAGGTTCTTAAAATCATTGCGAATCCCAAAGGGATGAAGCAATCTATAGTGTTAAAATATACAATAGATTGCTTCGTGCCTCGCAATGACAACATAAAGTTATTCAGCATCAAACATTTCACTAATTCGTTTATAATCGTACTTACCATTAATATTTGTTGGAATCTGGTTTGTTGATTTTACAACCAGAGATTTAAAATTAAGCTTATACATTTTCATAACTTCCTCTTTAACTTTAACCTCAGTAAGATGATCATCAGAATGGACTAGAATATTAAGCAGTTCATCTTTCCCAGTACAAGCAACAGAAATTTTAAAATGATTCTCTACCATCTTCTGTACTTCATCAAGATTAATTCTGAGTCCAAAGATTTTAATAAATCTTTTCATTCTTCCAGTTACATAGAAGAATCCATCTTCATCTTTATAACCAAGATCACCTGTTAACAACTCACCATTTAATTCGTCTCCCTTGGAAAGATCTTCAAGAGTTTCAGCATAGCCCAACATCACGTTATCACCTTTATAGACAATTTCACCTATCTCATTTGGATTATTTATTTCAACTCCATCATTCATAATTTTTAATTCACCACCTGGAATTGAAATTCCAATTGATCCAATTTTTTTGCTCAATTTTTCAAAAGGGACATAAGTAATTCTAGCTGTTGCTTCGGTTTGACCATACATTACAAAAAACTTTTTATCATTATTTAGTGCATACTCATTAAAATGTTTAATAAATTCTTCACTTAATTTTCCTCCTGCTTGCGTAAAATATCTTAGGGTTGGTAATTCCATTTTATCAAAATTAATTCGCTTTAACATAGTATATGTATATGGAACACCTGCAAAAGAAGTACATTTGTATTCATTAAATTGATTCCAAAAATCCCTAAAGAAAACTGTTTTTTCCGTTAAAACAATTGTTGAACCTTTTAGTAGATGGCTATTAATTATTGAGAGACCAAAAGAATAGTTAAATGGAAGTGTTGTAATCGGTCTTTCTGTTTCGTCAATACTTAGATATTCTGCAATTGATTGAGCATTGGATTGGATATTTTTATACGAAAGTCTTACAAGTTTTGGTGAACCAGTTGTTCCAGATGTTGAAAGCAGTACTGCCAATTCTGGATAAATATTTATTGCAATAGTTTTTTTTCTTTTAAAGTACTTTAATGAATGAAAATCAAATGAGTGAGTATACTCATCAGATTCTAAATTATTTGAAGTAATAATTAAACCGGGCTTATAATTTTCAATTAATCCATTCCTTATTTCTTCATTAAGCTTTTCATCAAGCAAAAGAACTGCATTTCCTGACTTTAATGAAGCGATATATGTGATTATAGATTCGGAGTTATTTGTGGTAAAAAGGAAAATCAATCCTTTTTTTGAAAATTTTATCTTTTCAGATAGTTTTTCTGCTTCAATACTAAGTTCTTTGTAATCAACTAATTTGCTTATGGTGGTATCAACCAAAGAAATCTGATGATAGTTTTTTTTGAACTTTTGCCAGAAATATTTTTCCATTTTGCTCATTTTTCTTACTTTTTAAATTAAAAATAATTAAAATGTACTAAAGCAACCAATAATGCTGTGTTTTATTAAAAACAATTTTACGGATGTTTATTTGGAACTTTTAATTGAGATTGAAAATAAACTGTCATCTATTTCTAAAAAAATCTCTTTTAAGTCAAAATAAAATTCACATCTCAGTGATTATTAAATAGATTTCAAAAGAATTTTGACAATTGATTTTCAGGGGTTCTTTTCGTTACATATTGAATTCAGATATTCTTTTATTGAGATTAAATTGAAATAAACCATTGATTTTATCATATTTTTGCCTAATATAAAGGCACAATATTTGTAAAAATTAGAGCGTTTTAGAGTAATTTCTAGTAATAAAATAGTCAATATATCTATATATATTGATTATTAGATCTTTAGATTTTGAATGATCAGTGGACTTCTCTTGGGTCATCTGATCACAAGGTTCAGTCGTTTTTTCATCAGTTTACAAATAACTTATTAACTTGAGCAATCCGTTTTTCTTAATAAAAATAATTTTACTAAAGATAAGAGATAAAAATGAAAATTAATATATTCGGTTTGGGATATGTAGGATGTGTTTCTGCTGCATGTTTAGCTAAAAATAATCATAACGTTAATGGAATTGATATAGACCCGGTCAAAGTTAGTATTATTAATTCCGGTAAAAGCCCGATAGTTGAAGAAGGTCTTGACGAACTTATTTCAGAAACTGTCAAATCAGGAAATTTAAAAGCTTTTAATGGTGGACAGATTCCTGAAGCTGACTTATCAATAATTTGCGTTGGCACTCCAAGCCATGCAAACGGAAGTTTAAGTCTTAATTATTTTACTAAAGTAGCTGAACAAATTGGAGAATATCTTAAAAATACTAAGTCTTACCACGTTGTTGTAAATAGAAGTACTGTATTACCCGGAACAATTGAAAATATATTAATACCAACGCTAGAAAAATTTTCCGATAAAAAAGCTGGTCAGGACTTTGGCATTTCGATGAATCCTGAGTTTATGAGAGAAGGAACTTCTATACTGGATTATTACAATCCTCCTTTCACTTTAATTGGCGAACTTGACTCACGAAGTGGCGACGTTGTAGAAAAGATTTACAATAATGTTGAGGCACAAATTTTTAGATCAAATATTAAAGTTGCTGAGATGGTTAAATATTC
>CXWK01099026.1_pt2 | contig 19282 bp, 10 predicted proteins | sample 590851 | NCBI WGS metagenome assembly CXWK01 (sample SAMEA3498364, study PRJEB10139) | wastewater metagenome | biome: wastewater treatment plant; material: activated sludge | place: Denmark | collected 2014-08-01 | reverse complement strand
TCCGTGGGTCGCCGCGATGGGCCATCCATGGCCCAGCGCGGCTAAACCGGCGTCCTGCCGGTTCACCCACTGCGCAAGGCCTGCGTTCGGCCATCGTGGTTAACGGGGCGCCCGCGATCAACAGCAAAGCGAGGTGGCCTTAAAGCCGACCTGACTTTTACAGATACCCCCAATCCCCTGTGGGAGCCAGCCTGCTGGCGATGGAGGTCAACGATAACGCGCCCTGTCTGGATGAACGCGCTGTCTGGACGTTTTTCGCCAGCAGGCTGGCTCCCACAATGGCATGGCGGACAAACCTATAATCAGGTCGGCGAACAGACCGCCATCGCTGCGATGCGATTCCCGCTGCGTTCGGACGATTTTTTGGCATCACGGCATAACGCGCTGAACTGCACGCTCCCCTATCAGTCGCATGCATAAGCAACCCGGATTCAGAGGAGTGAAAGTGAGCAGTGACTCTAATCGGCTGGCAGCAGGATCAGTGCCGTTGAACAGCCCCGAGGCTATCCATCGACTGCGCGTGTTGACCGTCAACACCCACAAAGGCTTTACCGCCCTCAATCGGCGTTTCATCCTCCCGGAATTACGCGAAGCGGTACGCAGTACCTCAGCGGACCTGGTGTTCCTGCAAGAAGTCGTCGGTGAACACGAGCGCCATTCTTCGCGCTACAACGACTGGCCACAAACCTCGCAGTACGAGTTTCTTGCCGACAGCATGTGGAGCGACTTCGCCTACGGGCGAAATGCGGTTTATCCCGACGGTCACCATGGCAACGCACTGCTGTCCAAATACCCGATCCGTGAATACCGCAACCTTGACGTCTCCATTACCGGCCCAGAGCGCCGGGGGCTGTTGCACTGCGTGCTGGATGTACCGGGCCATGCCGAGGTCCATGCTATCTGCGTGCACCTGAGCCTGCTGGAGAGTCATCGACAGTTGCAGTTGCAGTTGCTCTGCCAGTTGCTCGAATCCTTGCCCGATGACGCCCCTGTCATCATTGCCGGCGACTTCAACGACTGGCAGTTGCAGGGCAACGCCGCTCTCTCGCGCCGCGACTACTTGCACGAAGCGTTCGAACGCCACCATGGCCGGCCGGCAAAAACCTACCCGGCACGCTTTCCGCTGCTGCGCCTGGATCGGATCTACCTGCGCAACGCCAGTAGCCACGATCCGAAAATCCTCGGCCACAAGCCCTGGACACACCTGTCTGATCATTTGCCATTGGCGGTTGAAGTGCACCTGTAACACGTAAAACTGATCTCTAACTGTCATTTATGACAGTAGATACATCCAAAAACACTTGCTACGGTGCTCTCGTCCGTTCGAATGACTCGGATGGACATGCCCCGTAGCCGTCGTTGCCTGAAGGGTCTTATGCCTTCCTGATGATGTCTCGCGACTCGCGCTGCAGATACACCCCCTACCTTGCCGTTCCTGCAAGGCATCGGGTGTCGAATCTTGAGCGGAGACGCGCATGGACCTTTGTAAAGCACTGCCCAGCTACCGTTACAGCGCCTGTGCCATTTCGATCTGGCTGTGCATGGGCTGGTCCCTGCCCGGCCAGGCGGCTTGTACCTTGGCCCCTTCCACTGGCAACGACAACTTCGTGTGCGACAGCGGCAACAACGGGCCGCTGACTGATTTGACGGGAAACAACAACCTGGCCTTTCCCGCCAATGGCACCGGCACGATCACAGGCAATGTGACGTTCGGCGCCGGCAACGATACCCTGGACATGAAATCCGGCGTCATTAGCGGGATCGTCCAACTGGGGGACGGCAGCGATACTTTCAGCATTGACGCCGGCCAGATCACCGGGGCGGTGAACCAGGGCAATGGCGTCGACACCGCCCTCATTCGTGGCGGGACTATCCAGTCGCTGGCCCAGGGCGACAGTCGCGACTTTTTCCAGATGAGCGCAGGCACGATCATTGGCGCCTTCGAAGACGGTGACACCGCCAAAATGACAGGTGGCAGCATCGGCCGGGTCGATATGAAGCTCGATGACAATCTGTTCGACCTGTCTGGTGGCGAGATCCTCGGCAATCTGGTCACCGGGTTTGGGACTGACACCATCATCGTGTCCGGTGGCAGGATTGGCGGCAACATCAGTGTCAGCGGTGGCAATGACAGCATTACGGTGACTGGAGGCGAAATCGTCGGGGAGATCCGGGCCAGCGCGGGCAATGACAGCTTGACCTGGGATGGCGGCGGCATCATCCGTTCGGCGATCCTGATGGGAGATGGCGATGACCGGGTAACCCTGCGCAATATCAGTGCCAGCCGCCTGGCCCAGACTCCGACCCTGGATGGGGGCAACGGCAGCGATCTGCTGACTTTCGATAACACCACCACCAGCGGCGTCGCTCGCTACATCAACTGGGAGACCGTCAACCTGAACAATCAGTCGCAACTGGACTTCGACGGCAACTTTGTCCTGGGTGACAGCGCCACCGGTAGCGGCGTATTCAACATTGACAGCAGCAGTGTCGTGACCTCGGCCAGGGGTAGCCTCACCCCCTTCTCCGCAGGCCAGCGGGCGACGCTGAACAACGCCGGGATCATCGACCTTGGCAGTGGCAACAGTCGCACCAGCGACACCCTGACAGTACAGGGCAACTATGCGGGCAACGGCGGCCAGCTATGGCTGCAAAGCGTACTGGGCGATGACAGCTCCCCCAGTGACAAACTGGTGGTCAACGACGGTACCTTGGCTGGGTCCACGTCCATTACCGTCAGCAACCTTGGCGGCACGGGCGCCGCCACCTTGCAAAACGGTATTCAAGTCGTCCAGGCCCAAGGCACGGCCATCAGCGACAGTGGCGCCTTTAGGCTCAAAGCCCCGTTGTCGGTCGGCGCGTTTGATTATCGACTATTCAAGGGGGGCGTCACTGCCGGCAGCGCAAACAGCTGGTACCTGCGTTCGTCCGTTGTTGCGCCGCCGCTGGTTGCAGCGGCAGTGCCCAATCCCGATCCAACCGTGCCGCCCGTCCTGGTGCCTCTGGTGCCGTTACCGGTGGCGGCTGTCGGCACACCACCCTTGCCGACGCCCGTTGCCGGTGCGGCGCCCATTCCCCTGTACCGCCAGGAAGTCCCGGTCTGGTCAGTGTTGCCTCCGGCGGTCGCGCAGTTGGCCCTGACGGCACTCGGCACCTTCCATGATCGACAGGGTGATCAACGCCTGCTGAAAGAAACCGGCGCCTTTGGCGCGGGCTGGGGCCGGGTCTATGGCAAAAACATCGAGCAGACCTGGGCCGGCACCGTCACGCCACGACTCGATGGCTCGCTGAACGGATTTCAGGTGGGCAACGACCTGTTCGGCTCGCAAACTTCCGGTGGGCAAACCCAGCGCACCGGCTTCTTCGTCGGCCATAGCCGCTTGAAGGGTGATGTCGACGGTTTCAACCAGGGTTTCCAGGACAAACGTGCCGGCAAGATTGAATTGCAAGGCGACAGCCTGGGACTCTACTGGACCCTGACCGACCCCAAGGGTTGGTATCTCGATACGGTGGCGATGTACACCTGGCTCAACGGCGACAGTCACTCCGAGCGCGGCCTGAAAATCGATAATGACGGCCACGCCATGACCCTCTCCGTCGAGGCCGGCTACCCTGTTGCCGTGGCGGACAACTGGGTGGTCGAACCCCAGCTGCAAGTCATCAATCAAACGGTTGACCTGAAGCGTCAGGACGACGGCATTTCAAAGGTGTCGTTCGATTCCGACACCGCCTGGACCGGTCGTCTCGGCGCCCGGCTCAAGGGGCGCTACGACGTCGCCGGCCTGCCGCTGGAACCCTACCTGCGCGTGAACCTGTGGCACACCATGTCGGGAACCGACACGGTGACTTTCGACGACAGCACCGAAATCAACACCCGCCAACGTTCCTCATCGGCGGATCTGGGTTTGGGTGCCATCCTGACACTTGCACCCGCTGTCAGCGTGTACGCCAATGCAGATTACAGCAGCAATATCGACAGCAATCCTTTGCGGGGAATGAGCGGTAACCTGGGAATCAGGATGAGCTGGTAAGACTGAGCAAAGGCTCTAGCTCGAGAGTTTTTTGACGTTTCAACCAATAAACAAGCACTTAAGCAAGCGTCGTAAATCAGTCACTTATATGATCTAAAATACCTCTACCACTTATCGGCCATTTTCTTGACGCAATGCCAGGGGTCCTCTTGACTTCACGTTACTACCCCGGAACCACCACCAGGATCAATCCGATGACTACCCGTAAAAACGGGCGGGAGTCGGCTTGCCCTAATTCTTTCGGTCGCCCCTCACTCGGGGTAGGAGAGACGCCACAGCGAGATACCGCATGCGATTGCAAGGTAGACCTCCATGAAAACTTCATTCACCCCTCAAGAGATCCGGATTAGTGTTTGCACCGTCTCCAGTACACTGCTGTTATGTTCTTCCATGGAAGTGCAGGCTTCCCCCACAGAGGAAGAAACCACGCCCTGGTACCGCCAGGACGTCCCGTCGCTTACCTTGTCTGCACCAACAACGTCCTATCCCGGCCGCTTCAGCCCGATTGCCGATACGCGAAGCTCGAGCCTGACCGTCGAAGCGGCTGCACCCGGAGCCTGGGATCAACTGTATGGCCAGGCTTCACGCCAGGCGCAAACCGACGCCATGGCCCAGGGGTTTTCCATTGCCGGCTCCGGCGAACTGAAAAGCCCGGCGATCCTGACCTTGCAAAGCAACAGTGGCCATACCCAACGGGTCGGCCTGATCGGCGGCACCGCTGAGTTCCACGGCACCGGCAACGGCTTGCTGACCAATCGCGCACAATCGGACCCGCACACCGACACCCTCAACCTGCAGGGACAGAGCCTCGGCGCCTACTGGAGCCTGACCGGCCCACAAGGCTGGCACGTCGATCTGTCGGCCAGTGGTGGTCGGGTCAACGGTTTCAGTCGCAATGAACAAGGCGCGAGGCAAGCCACCGAAGGCAGCGCAGTGACCCTCTCGGTCGAAGGCGGATTCCCGATTGGCATCAGTGAGAACTGGGTGGTGGAACCCCAAGCGCAATTGATCAACCAGCGAATCACCCTGGACACGCCCTATGCGGGTTCAGGGAATGCATCCTCCAGCGACCTCTCCTCCTGGAGCGGCCGGGTCGGTGCCAAGTTGAAAGGTAGCTACGACATCAACGGCCTGCCCGTCGAACCCTATGTTCGAACCAACTTGTGGCACACGGTGTACACCGGCAATACCGTAACCCTCGACCAGGTCGACAAGATAAGCAGCAGCCGAAACTCCTCGACGGTCGAACTGGGCTTGGGCCTGGTGGCCAGAATGACGCCGACCGTAAGCCTGTACGTCAGCGCCGACTACAGCAGCGATGTGGATGACAATGACTTGAATGGCTTGATCGGCAGCCTGGGCGTGCGGATGCGTTGGTGAGCAGCTGCGCGCACTGGTGATAGCCAATTTGCTGGTGAAGGCAACGATGCGGTGTGTCCGACACACCGCAATGCCGGCTACCCCATGACGCCTGAACCGGAGGTTCGCCAGCCCCAATAGTTCGTCACCTGTTATTTCTGACAGTAGCGCCTCAAACAACCTGTTGGTACCGTGGGAAAACACTGTGCCTTGTAATGCGCAGTCGTAAAAACCATGCCGACCGGTTGCATTGCCCGATGACTTCGCGCAGGAAACCTGCAGTTCCTGATCCGTATCGCTCTTGACGTTGCCATGGCCTGCCCCGCAGGAGCGGGAGCAGCACGTCTTGCGAGGATGGATCATGAGCAATCCGTTTTCAGCCTTCAGGCTCCCGGGCACTATTGCCCTGTCGATTTTTACCCTGTTTTTCTGGCCCCTGGCCTCCCATGCTGACTGCACGCTCGTGCCCACCAACGCCGATGACAGCTTCACCTGCAGCAGCGGAAGCAGCCCAGGGCTCACCGACACAAGCGGCAATAACAGCCTGGTTTTCCCCGAGAGCGGAAACGGCAACATCAATGGCCCTGTTATTTTCGGCGCTGGCCATGATCTGCTGACAATGAACTCCGGTGCCATCCTCGGCCCGGTGGACATGGGCGATGGCGCAAACATCTTTCAACTCTTCAATGGGACCATTGGTGGCACGGTCCGCCAGGGCGACGGTGCCGACATCGCACAGGTCAGCGCCGGTACGGCAGCTTTTATCGACCAGGGGGCCGGCAACGACCGATTGGCGATCAGCGGTGGCACCCTCATATCCGTGAACCAGGGGCCAGGCGATGACACCTTCACCATGAGCACCGGCGTCATCACCGGACTTTTTGAAAACGGCGAGCATGCACTCATGAGTGGAGGACAGATTGGCGCGGTCGCGATGAATCAGGACGCCAACACCTTTGAAATGCTTGGCGGTCGGATCCTCGGTGATCTGGATGCCGGCACCGACAACAACAACGTCATCATCAAGGGCGGCACCGTCGGCGGTAATATCATGGTCAGTGGCGGTGCAAACTTCATCACGGTCAGCGGCGGCGAGATCCATGGCCAGGTCCGTGCCGGCAGCGGCAACGACCTGTTCACCTGGGACACCCATGGGCTCATTCACTCGGCTGTGCTGTTGAATGGCGGCGACGATCAATCACTACTGCTCAATCACACGGAAACCAGCCTGGCATCGACTCCCAGTATCGATGGTGGCCTGGGCAGCGACACCCTGACGTTCGACAACAGCCAATCGGCGAGCCCCACACGCTATCCCCACTGGGAAACCGTGAACATGGACAATGGTTCGCGGTTTAACCTGGACGGCAATTTCGTCCTCGGTGACAGCGTATCAGGCACCGGCACGCTCAACATTCATGGCAGCAGTGTGTTGCTGGTCGAACAGGGCAGCATCACTCCTTATGACTCTGGCCAGCTCGCCACTTTAAACAACAAAGGGCTGATCGACATGACCAGTGGCAACGCCCGTGCAGACAATCGACTTACCGTCGAGGGCAACTACATTGGCGACAAGGGCGAACTGCGGCTGCACAGCGTGTTGGCGGGTGATAACGCCGCCAGCGACAAACTGGTTGTGGAGCGAGGCACTTTGCAAGGTTCCACCGCACTGCACATCACCAACCTCACCGGCCCCGGAGACTTGACCCGGGAAAACGGCATCCTGGTGGTGGAAGCACTCAAGGGCGCCACAGGCAGTGACCGGGCATTCACTTACCCCGGGCCCATCTCCGCAGGTGCCTTTGAGTATTACCTGTACAAGGGAGGGGTCATCCCGGGCACTGCGCAGAACTGGTACTTGCGCTCCGCCGTGGTAGCACCTCCTCTGCCCGAACCGGAACACCCACCTGTGCCCTTGCCGGGGCCGGAACATCCACCGGTGCCCCTGCCCGAGCCCGAAAACCCGCCTGTGCCCCTGCCGGGGCCGGAAGATCCACACGTGCCTCTGCCCGAGCCGGAAAATCCGCCTGTACCATTGCCAGAGCCGGAACATCCACCCGTGCCCCTGCCAGGTATTATCGATAGCCCCGAAGACGAGCTTCCGCCGACTCGACCGGAGTTACCGGAAATCGAACCAGGCAAGCCGCCGATCCCGACCTATCGCCCTGAAGTCCCGGTGTATTCGGCGCTGTTACCTGCCATCAATCAGATGCTGCTCAATGCACTCGGTACTTTCCATGAACGCCAAGGCGACCAAAGCCAACAGCATCAGGCCGGCGCCTTCCCGGCAGGCTGGGGCCGGATGTATGCCAGTGACAGTCGCCAAGGTTTTGCCGGCACGGTCAGCCCACGTCTGGACGGCTCGATATCGGGTTACCAGGTCGGCAGTGATTTGTATGGATGGACCCGCGACGATGGACAGACGCAAAAGTTGGGTATCTTCGTCGGTCACAGCCAATCGCAAGGCGATATCGATGGATTCAATCGCGCAATCGAACATCGGGACGCCGGTACAAGCACACTGCGTGGCGATAGCGTGGGCCTGTACTGGACGCTCATCGACCCCTACGGCTGGTACGTCGACACTGTACTGATGTGGACGGGTGTGGATATCAACAGCGAATCCAACCGCGGGATCAAGCTCAACACCCATGGGCATGCCGTTACGTTGTCGCTTGAGGCCGGTTACCCGCTAAAGGTTTCCGGCGACTGGGTCCTGGAGCCGCAAGTACAACTTATCCACCAGCAACGCGCCCTGGATAGCCAGAACGACGGCATCTCCGATGTCACCTTCGATGCCGATAATAGCCTGACAGCCCGTTTCGGTGCCCGACTGCGCGGCACTTATCAGGTTGCCCATATGCCCCTGCAGCCCTATGTGCGCACCCATGTCTGGCATACATTGTCCGGCACCGACCGGGTGACATTCAATGACACCACAGCGATCGACACCCAGCAGAAATCCACGACACTGAACCTGAGCATGGGCATGACGCTGCAAGTGTCAGACGCCTTGAGCCTGTTTGGCGAAGCAGGCTACGACACCCAGCTTGACAGTAATGAGTTGAATGGTCGCAAGACGACAATCGGGCTGAGGCTGGATTTTTGATGGGCGACATCCAGGCGGGCCCGCCTCCAGAGTGGATTGATGTCGTGATCAATACCCTGTAGAGGCGAGCCCGCTCTGGAGAGCGATTCGGAGATAGCGCAGGCTGCCTGACTTACCCCGCCGGCCGCAACATCAACACCGCCAGCGGCGGCAGGTTCAGCGCCAGCGACAGGGCCTGGCCATGGCTCGGCGTTTGCTCGGCGGTCACCCCGCCACTGTTGCCATAGTTGGACCCGGCATAGATCGACGAATCGCTGTTGAACATCTCGCTCCACTGCCCGGCAAACGGCACGCCCACCCGATAACCCTCGCGTGGCACCGGCGTGAAGTTGGCAACCACCAGGATCGGCTGGCCGTCCTTGCTCCAGCGCATCCAGGCGTAGACACTGTTGATCGCGTCGTCGCCGATCAGCCACTGGAAGCCTTGGGGCACGTCGTCCTGCTCATGCAGCGCCGGCTCCTCGCGATACAGCCGATTGAGGTCACTCACCAGCTTCTGCACGCCTTTGTGCTCGGAGTACTGCAACAGGTACCAATCGAGCTGCTGGTCGTGGTTCCACTCGCGCCATTGGCCGAACTCGCACCCCATGAACAACAGTTTCTTGCCCGGGTGGGTCCACATGAAACTCAGGTAGGCCCGCAGGTTGGCGAATTTCTGCCAGCGGTCGCCGGGCATCTTGTCGATCAGCGAGTGCTTGCCGTGCACCACTTCATCGTGGGAAATCGGCAGGATGAATCGCTCGGACCAGGCGTACACCAGGCCGAAACTGAGTTCGTTGTGGTGATGGGCGCGGTACACCGGGTCTTGCTGAATGTAGTGCAGCGAATCGTGCATCCAGCCCATGTTCCACTTATAGGCGAAACCCAGGCCGCCCTGCTGTGTGCTCTGGCTGACGCCAGGCCAGGCCGTAGACTCTTCGGCGATCACCAGCGCCCCGGGAGCTTCCACTGCCACGACGTCATTGAGGTGACGCAGGAAGTCAATGGCCTCCAGGTTCTCGCGACCGCCATGGCGGTTGGGCACCCACTCGCCGGCCTTGCGCGAGTAATCGCGGTACAGCATCGACGCCACTGCATCGACCCGCAGGCCATCGACGTGGAAATGCTTGAGCCAGTGCAGCGCCGACGCCAGCATGTAGCCGTGTACTTCGGTGCGGCCCAGGTTGTAGATCAGGGTGTCCCAGTCCTGGTGAAAGCCTTCCTGAGGATTACCATATTCGTACAGCGCAGTGCCGTCGAACTGGGCCAGGCCATGGGTGTCGGTGGGGAAATGCGCCGGCACCCAGTCGAGGATCACGCCGATTCCCGCCACGTGACAATCGTTGACGAAGGCAGCGAATTCGTCGCCCGTTCCGTAGCGGGCGCTGGTGGCAAACTGCGAAAGCAACTGATAGCCCCAGGAGCCGCCGAACGGGTGTTCCATGATCGGCATCAGCTCAATGTGGGTAAAACCCAGCTCCTTGACATACGGAATCAGCCGCTCGGCCAGTTCCGGCCAGGTGTATTGACGGGCCACTTCACCCAGGTCGTCCAGCTCGCACTGCCAGGAACCGGCGTGCAATTCGTAGATCGACAACGGCGCCGTCGGGCGCTGGCGCTCGCCACGCGACTGCATCCAGTCCTGATCCTGCCAGTCGATCCGTAAAGGTGGGGCGACTTTCGAGGCGGTGTCTGGTGGCAGGCTGGTGGCCAGCGCCATGGGGTCTGCCTTGAGCGGCAGGATTCCGTCCTTGCCGAGGATTTCGTATTTGTAGGCCTCCCCCGCTTGCAGGCGTGGAATGAACAGTTCCCAGACACCGGTGGGATGGCGCAGGCGCATGGGGTGGCGACGACCGTCCCAGACGTTGAAATCACCTACCACCGACACCCGCCTGGCGTTCGGTGCCCACACGGCGAACCGCACGCCATCGACACCGTCCACGGTCTTCAACTGGGCGCCCAGGGCGCTGCTCAAGTCGCGGTGATTGCCTTCGGCAAACAGGTACAAATCCATGTCACCCAGCAATGGACCAAAACTGTAGGGATCTTCGGAAATTTGTTCGCCACCGGCCCAACGGGTTCGCAACAGATACGGCTGTGCCCGCGGGAAATGCCCGACGAACAGCCCTGGGGTCTGGGCCGCTTCCAGGTTGCCCAGCTCCTCCCCGGATTCCTTGCCCACCACCTGCACGCTCAAGGCGCCCGGTAGATAAGCGCGGATGAATTGTCCCCCGGCACCATCGCCGTGGGGGCCGAGAATGGCAAAGGGATCGCGATGCTCGGCACGCACCAGCGCATCGATATCCCGCGCCCTGGGTAGCAGCGCTTCACTGTGATGATGACCCTGTTCCTTGTTCGAGAAACTCATGACTACTCTCCACCAAGATCGGAAAAGGGTTTAAGCCCACTCAATAATCCATATAAACCGTGCAACGGCACGGGCAGCCAGCCGGGGCGGTTTTCCGCCTCGTAGGCCACTTCATACGCAGCCTTCTCCAGGCCGAACAATGCCAAGGCGGCATCTTCGCCATCCGGATCTTGCCACGCATGGCCAAGCGTAGCTGCCGCCAGCCGATAAGCGTGGATAAATGCCTGCCTTGCCTCACTCAAATAGCGATCACCGACCCGCCGGCGAGCGTCCTGGGCATGGGCTGTGTTATCAACGTTATGCACGTTGATGGTCATGGCCGCCGCATAGTCGAAAGAGCGCAGTACACCACTGACATCCTTGTACGGGCTGTGCTTGCCCCGACGCTCCGGCAAAGGCCGCGCCGGTTCGCCTTCGAAGTCGATCAGGTACGCGTCACCCTTGATCACCAGCACCTGGCCGAGGTGCAAATCACCGTGTACACGGATCCGCAGTCCACCCGCGGTCTTTTTGGCCAACTCCTGGACATGGCTGAGAATGGCCTTTTTATGCTCCAGTAAACGGCTGACCAGGGTTTTGTCCGCAGGGTTCAGTTCATGTTGATGCTGCTTGAGCAATTTCAATGCATGCTCGATTTGTGCCACGACATCCTTGCCCGTCGCGGACGCATCCTTTTGCGTAGTGATCTGCGGATCAAAGTCAGGATTTTCACTTGATGCCGCCAGCACTTGGTGCATTTCACCCAGGCGCTGGCCGAGCATGGCGGCGAAATCCTTCAACTCGCCAAGTGCGTTGTAATGCTGTTCCTGCTCGGACATGGCGTCCGCGAGTTCGTCGCGCAACGCTCGCTCCAGATTGTTCTGGGTCCATTCCCAGGCATCGCCCTGATTACTCAAGTAGCCTTGGGCGATCATCAGCAGGTTATCTTCGCCTGCCGCATCCCGACGCACTACCGCGCCCAGCAACGGCGAGATATTGCCGAAGCCGGCAGCGGTCAGATAGGCGCTCATTTCCAGTTCCGGGTGCACGCCCGACGCAACCTTGCGGATCAGTTTCAACACCAGGCTGTTGCCGACCACCACCGAACTGTTGGATTGCTCGGCGGACAGGTAACGCACATCCGACTCTGCCGTCAGGCCCAGTTTGGCGAGCTCGGCGGTGGGTTCAAAACGGATTTCACCGCCATCGGAAGGCAACACCGTGCTGTTCTGCATGCCCTGCAATACCGCGCGAATAAAGTTTTCCAGGCTGAAGGCATCAGTGATCAGGCCAACCTGCGGGCCACGGCGCACCCGTGACAAGGCCAGTTGCTGGGGCAATGCCGTGCCGACCTGGTCTTCGGCAATAAAGCCGAACGGCAGTTGGTAGCGACTGGTCTGGCCGCCACCGGTGACTTCGATTTCACTCAACAACACGGGGTGCTGCGCATCGCCAAATCGCACACCGTAGGCCAGATTGACCTTCTCGATGGCCGCGTCCTTGCCGGCGAACCAGCGGCGGTTCTGCAGCCAGTTCGGCAGGATGCCCTGCTCCAGCGTGGTGCGTGAAGGCGCTTCGAGCAACTCTTCCATGCGCTTTTTCAGCACCAGCGTGGTGAAGTCCGGCAGGCTTTGCGCCGGTTCCACATGCCAGCTCGGCATCTGGTTCTCCGCGGCGAGGCCGAACCAGTAGAACCCATAGGGCGCCAGGGTCAGGAGGAAGCTCAATTGGCCGATGGGTGGAAACGCATTACCGCCAAGCATCTCCACAGGCACCATGCCGACGTATGCCGACAGGTCCAGCTCCACGGCCTGGGCGCTGCGCGAAACGTTGGCCACGCACAGGATGATTTCATGCTTGCCTTCAGGCCCGGTGTATTCGCGGGTATAGGCCAGCACCCGGCGATTGGTCGGCGAGAGCATTTTCAAGGTGCCGCGCCCGAACGCCTTGGACTGCTTGCGCACCGTTAACATGCGCCGGGTCCAGTTCAACAGCGAATGCGGGTCGCCGGCCTGGGTTTCGACATTGACCGACAGGTAGCCATATTGCGGGTCCATGATCGGCGGCAGCACCAGGCTGGCCGGGTCGGCGCGGGAAAACCCGCCGTTGCGGTCGATCGACCACTGCATCGGCGTGCGCACACCGTCGCGATCGCCGAGGTAGATGTTGTCGCCCATGCCGATCTCGTCACCGTAGTACAAGGTCGGCGTGCCGGGCATCGACAGCAACAGGCTGTTGAGCAACTCCACGCGCCGGCGATCACGCTCCATCAACGGCGCCAGGCGCCGGCGAATCCCCAGGTTGATCCGCGCCCGTCGATCGGCCGCGTAGTAATTCCACAGGTAGTCACGCTCCTTGTCGGTGACCATCTCCAAGGTGAGCTCATCGTGGTTGCGCAGGAAAATCGCCCATTGGCAATTGGCCGGGATCTCCGGGGTCTGGCGCAAGATGTCGGTGATCGGAAAACGGTCTTCCTGGGCCAGCGCCATGTACATGCGCGGCATCAACGGGAAGTGAAACGCCATGTGGCATTCGTCGCCGTTCAGGCCCTTTTTATCGGTGTCGCCGAAATACAGCTGCGTGTCCTCCGGCCATTGGTTGGCCTCGGCCAGCAGCATGCGGTCGGGGTAATTGGCGTCGATTTCGGCACGGATCTTTTTGAGAACGTCGTGGGTTTCCGGCAGGTTCTCGTTGTTGGTGCCGTCGCGCTCGATCAGGTACGGGATCGCGTCGAGGCGCAACCCGTCGATGCCCATGTCCAGCCAGTAGCGCATGACCGACAGCACCGCTTTCATCACCTGCGGGTTATCGAAATTCAGATCGGGCTGGTGTGAATAGAAGCGGTGCCAAAAGTATTGGCCGGCCACCGGGTCCCAGGTCCAGTTGGATTTTTCAGTGTCGAGAAAGATGATGCGGGTGCCGTCGTACTTTTGATCGTCATCGGACCACACGTAGAAATCCCGCGCGGCCGAACCTTTCTTGGCCTTGCGTGCGCGCTGGAACCAGGCGTGCTGGTCCGAGGTGTGGTTGATGACCAGTTCGGTGATCACCCGCAGACCACGTTTATGCGCCTCGGCGATGAAGCGCTTGGCGTCGGCCATGGTGCCGTAGTCGCTGTGCACGCCACGATACTCGGCGATGTCATAACCATCGTCGCGACGCGGCGAAGGATAGAACGGCAACAGCCAGATAGTATTGACGCCCAGGTCGGCAATGTAGTCGAGCTTGGCGATCAGGCCCGGAAAATCGCCGATCCCGTCGTTATTGGAGTCGAAATAGGATTTGACGTGAACTTGATAGATGACCGCGTCCTTGTACCAGAGCGGGTCCTTGATAAAGGTGGCTGCCTTGGGTTTCTTCGCCATTTGAAACTCCTGTTGAATACGAAAGAACGCCCTGACGCGGATCGTTCCCACGCTCTGCGTGGGAATGCCTCAAGGGACGCTCTGCGTCCAGTGACGCGGAGCGTCACGGGCTGCATTCCCACGCAGAGCGTGGGAACGATCTTGGGCTAGGGGGTAATTCGCCAGATCCCGAACGGCTGATACGCCGGATCGATGCGCATGAACTGGTACTTGCCGTGCCAGGTCCAGCGATGGCCGTTCATCAAGTCTTCGCCCTGGGTGCTGGCATCGTCCGGCAAACCCATCTCCCACAGCGGCAACTCGAAATTCGCCTCCTGCACGTTGTGCGGATCGAGGTTGACCGCCACCAGGATGAAATTGCTGCCATCGGCGCTACGCTTGCCGAAGTAGAGGATGTTGTCGTTCCAGGCGTTGTAGACCTTCAGGCCCAGGTGCGTGTGCAGCGCCGGGTTTTGCCGGCGGATACGATTGAGCTGGGCGATCTCGGCAATGATGTTGCCGGGGGCGTTGAAGTCCCTGGGTCGGATCTCGTACTTCTCGGAGTCGAGGTATTCCTCCTTGCCTGGAATCGCCGCCGACTCACACAATTCAAAGCCAGAGTACATGCCCCACAACCCCGAACCCATGGTTGCCAGGGCGGCGCGAATCAGAAAACCGGGACGGCCGGAATCATGCAGGAACGCCGGGTTGATGTCCGGCGTATTGACGAAGAAATTCGGCCGGTAGCACTCGCGCCATGGCGACTCGTTGAGTTCGGTGAAATAGGTGGCCAGCTCCTGCTTGGTGTTGCGCCAGGTGAAGTAGGTGTAGCTCTGCGAATAACCGACCTTGCCCAGCCGCGCCATCATCGCCGGAGTGGTAAACGCTTCGGCAAGGAAGATCACGTCAGGGTACAGCGCCCGCACATCGGCGATCAGCCATTGCCAGAACGGCAACGGTTTGGTGTGCGGATTGTCCACGCGAAACAACTTCACGCCCTCCAGCACCCAACCCACGACGATATCGCGCAACTCGATCCAGAGGCTGGGAATCGCCTCGACAGCATAAAAGTCGACATTGACGATGTCCTGGTATTTTTTCGGCGGGTTCTCCGCGTACTTGATCGTGCCGTCCGGCCGCCAATTGAACCAGCCCGGATGTTGCTGCAGCCATGGGTGGTCCTGGGAACATTGAATGGCAAAATCGAGGGCAATTTCCAGACCATGTTCAGCCGCGGCTGCGACCAGGCGGCGGAAGTCTTCGCGGGTGCCCAACTGCGAGTGAATCGCCTCGTGCCCGCCCTCTTCACTGCCGATGGCATAGGGGCTGCCGGGATCGTCGGGACCGGCGGTCAGGGAGTTGTTCGGGCCTTTGCGATAACTGCGACCGATGGGGTGGATCGGCGGGAAGTACAACACGTTGAAGCCCATGTCCTGGATCATCGCCAGCCGCGAATGCACGTCATTGAAAGTACCGTGGCGCGCGGGATCGTCGGTGATCGAGCGCGGGAACAGTTCATACCAACTGGCGAACTGCGCCAGCTCACGTTCCACATCGACCGGGTACTCCGGGCTCAGGCTCAGGTAGGCACGATGATTGGCCTGGGCCATCAAATCGGCGCTACGAGGGTGCAGAAACAGTGCAACCTGCTCGGTTTCGAGCAGCCCCGACAGTTCGTGATGCAAGGCTGCCAATTGCTCACTCAATTGACCTTCGGTGCGTTCGGCGGCTTGCTGAACGTGAAGGCGACCTTCTTGCAGTTCCAGGCTGACAGGCACGCCCGCAGTGTGCTTTTTCTCCAGTTCATAGCAAAAGCTGGCGAACTGATCGATCCAGGCCTCGATACAGAAAACATGACGCCCCTGCGCCTGCACGCGAAACTGCCCCTGCCAGCCATTATTACCCAGCTCGCTCATGACCTCGCTATGCCAGGCCTCATCGCCATCGGCCTGCCAGCGTATCCGCACGGCCAGTTTGTCGTGACCGTCGGCAAAAACCTTGCTGGTCACCACCACATCCTGGCCTTCCACGGCCTTGACAGCGAACTGCCCGCCATCCAGGGTCGGCATGGTGTTTTCGATTACGATTCGCGGCAATAACAACGCCTGCGACAGTGGAATGTGCGGGTTGTAGCTCAACTCACCAGGTTTTTCAGCCGTCATCGAGCATCTCTCCTTACGCCCCAAGGACGCTCATGTCTGCGATTGTCATCCACATCGGTCAGTCCCTCACCGAATGAACTCACTTAGGTTCCGAGCGACGGGCGTCGGGAAAAGTTCATCGGCAATTGGCTGGAATCAAATCCTTTACACAGTGGTCAACCAACTTAAGCACGACTCACGCCATGTGCCACTGGAGGTATGAACAATGAACAATCCATTCCCGGCAGAAACACCCGATCCGAACATCGACAACCCGGTGATACCACCCAGCGATCCGCAGCCTGTGCCTGAGCAGGACCCTCCGGGGAGCAATCCGCCACCCAGGGAAGAGCCGCCTACGACAATGCCACCGGTGATTGTGACCCCTGAATGAAGACAGTTGATCGGTCCCCCTGCCGCGCTGGGGGACCGATCGAAGGAATAGTCCGAATGACGTTTCCGGCGAACGTGTAGTACCGGTCCTGAATTGGATTTTTTTGCCCAGGCGGCGCTTTACGGGAATTTGCCCAGGGCTTTACATAGCAACTACTTCACCCCCCTTGAGTACGGCCAGCCATGAACACCTTTTTCGACGGCAGCAGATTCACCGAAAGAGCAAGCGCACGGCAAAACACGCTTATTCGTGAACCCATCGTCGACGGCTGGCCTCACTTTGAAAATCTTCAATTACGAGTTTCTCTGCTTCCATATCGAACGCAGTCTTCAAGAGGACACTAGAAGCTCGATACTCAAGGAACTGGAGAATCAGCTAACCCATCGTGACTTCGACTATAGCCAGCATGAACTTCACGACTGTAGGAGCGAGCATGCTCGCGAAGATCGTGAACGATAATGCTGGTAGCCAGGCACCCCGAGGCGGTCTTGAGTTTTTCGCGAGCGTGCTCGCTCCTACAGTTGGTCTTTGTCTTTATCCAGCATCTTCACGATTATGGGCATCACGCCAAGAATCACCAACGCCAGCAACGTGCTCAACACCGCCGTGGCTTCCTTTCCCAACCCCGCAGACACCCCGATCGCGGCAGTCATCCACAAACCGGCGGCGGTGGTCAGGCCTTTAACGTGGCCTTCGTCGCCTTCCTGGTTTTTCAGGATGGTGCCGGCACCGAGGAAGCCGATCCCGGCGATCACCCCCTGGACGACCCGGCTCATGGCATCCGCCTGGGAGCCGGACATTTGTGGCACCAGTACGAACAACGCCGCGCCCAGCGCCACCAGCATGTGGGTGCGCACCCCCGCGGCCTTGCCCTTGTGCTCGCGCTCGAAACCGAGAATGCCGCCCAGTACCGCGGCCATCAACAGGCGCACGGTGATGCGGGTCAATTGCGAGGCATCGCCGATGTCGGCGAACTCGGCTTGCAGGGTAACCCAGACTTCGTGCCACCAGGCATTCATGGCGAATTCCCTTGTAGAGAGCTTTGCAAATGGGTCATGGAGGATGGACCGCGCCGACCATTAATCAGTTGCACAGAACGATGCTCGATGCCGAAAGCCTAATGTTTCATCCATCGTAAAAATCCAGGATTACGCCATGACCGTACGCATTGAGAACCAGACCTGCTTCTTTATCACCGCAAACGGCGAGGAAATTCGCCTGTGTCCCGATGTGACTATCATCACCGACGGGGAAAAAGCCATGTCGGCGGTCGATCTCGACGGCCAGCGCATCTACATCACCGAAGCAGAAGCGGACGCATTGACCGTAGCAGGTGCGGTGGATGGTCGCCGGCATTTGAAAGCGACCGACAGTGATTCGGTGATTTGACTGCCCTGGATCAATAAAGCCCGAAAACGTCTGGTATAGGTCCCCCGGCCCCGCAGCGCCAGCTGCTTCAACTTGTCGCAGGCGGGGGTACCGCGACCATCTGATCCGGTTTTTAAAGCAATACCTGAGTCTGTTATGCAAACAGATCGGCGCTCATAGTGCTCCTGCCTGATGGAGGCTGATGAGCGAAAGACCATGAGCGATAGAATCCCCGTCCGAACCCTGGAAAGCGCCCCCGTAGTCAAGACTTTCGAGCCCTCGCGTCCAAAGATGAAGGCCAAGTCCAGCGACAACCTGATCCACACCCGTAGTTTCACCGGCCTGTTCCGTTCCCTGCGCATCAGCGGCGCGGGTTTTCTGTTCCTGCTGTTCTTCGGCACCGTATGGCTGAACTGGGGTGGCCGCCAGGCGGTGCTCTGGGACCTTTCCGAAAGCAAATTCCACATTTTTGGCGCGACGTTCTGGCCGCAGGATTTCATCCTGCTCTCGGCGCTGCTGATCATTGCCGCGTTCGGCCTGTTCGCGATCACAGTGTTCGCCGGCCGCGTCTGGTGCGGCTACACCTGCCCGCAGAGCTCCTGGACCTGGATTTTCATGTGGTGCGAGAAGATCACCGAAGGCGAACGCAACCAGCGGATCAAGCTGCAAGCGGCGCCATGGGGACTGAACAAACTGCTACGCCGTTCGGCCAAACACACTCTTTGGCTGGCCATCAGCCTGTTGACCGGCCTGACCTTCGTTGGCTATTTCACGCCGATCCGCCCGCTGGCCGAAGAACTCCTGACTTGGCAAATGGGTGGCGTCAGCCTGTTCTGGGTGCTGTTCTTCACCGGTGCCACCTACATCAATGCCGGCTGGCTGCGTGAAGCGGTGTGCATGCACATGTGCCCGTATGCGCGATTCCAGAGCGTGATGTTCGACAAGGATACCCTGACCATTTCCTACGACGTGGCTCGTGGCGAGCACCGTGGCCCAAGAAAGCGCGAGGTCAAGCCGGCCGAGGTCGGCCTGGGTGACTGCATCGATTGCCAGCTCTGCGTGCAGGTCTGTCCGACCGGCATCGACATTCGCGACGGCTTGCAGATGGAATGCATCGGTTGCGCGGCATGCATCGACGCCTGTGATTCGATCATGGACAAAATGGGCTACGAGCGCGGGCTGATCAGCTATACCTCGGAGCACCAACTGC
>CXWK01001262.1_pt1 | contig 19286 bp, 22 predicted proteins | sample 590851 | NCBI WGS metagenome assembly CXWK01 (sample SAMEA3498364, study PRJEB10139) | wastewater metagenome | biome: wastewater treatment plant; material: activated sludge | place: Denmark | collected 2014-08-01 | reverse complement strand
GGCTGCGCGACGAAGGGCTGATCATCGGCCTGTCGCTCAGCGGCCCCAACCAGGGGGAGACCCTGCGACGGGCGCTGGCGTTGAAAATAGGCGGCGCGCCCCTCTTTCGCGCCGTTCAGGCGACGTGGAATCTGCTGGCCCAGGAGGCCGGGCCGGCGCTGGCCGAGGCCCACGCGCAGGGCATGGGGGTGATCGTCAAGGAGGCGCTGGCCAATGGTCGTCTGACCAGTCGCAACGACGCGCCGGAATTCGCCGCCGCCCGTCGTCTGCTGGACGAGGCCGCCGGACAGGCCGGGGTCAGTCTGGACACGCTGGCCCTGGCCGCCGTACTGGCCCAACCGTGGGCCGGCGTCGTCCTCAGCGGCGCGGCGCGGGCCGACCATCTGGCTTCGAACGTCGCCGCGGTGGAGCTTGCCGCCGCGCGGGCCGGCTGGCTTGCCGGGTGGCTGCCCCTCCTGCTCACCCTGGTCGAGCCACCGCAGACGTATTGGCAAACGCGGGCCGCCCTGGCGTGGAACTAGGCGGCTAAGGCTGAGGGTTGCTGCCGCCGGCAGGCGGCGATTCGGGCGGCTTGCCCGGTGGCCGCTGATAGGTCGGCCGTTGCGCGCTAGGCAAGGGGCCTTCGCGTGTGCCCGCCCCCGCCGGCACAACGTCATAGTGCTGCGCGCTGTCCGACCGCTCGACCTTGCTCACTGAACGCGCCTTGGCCAGAATTTGCGGCGAAACCTCGGCGTCGGTTAGGTCCACCTCGGTCAGATCCGCTCCGGTCAAATTGGCGTTGTTGAGATTGGCCCAGCGCAGATTGGCCTTGCTCAAATCGGCGCGACTCAGGTCGGCATCGCCCAGGATCGCCCCGCGCAGGATGGCCCCACGCAACATGGCCCCCTTCAGTTGGGCGCCGCGCATGTCGGCCCCGCTAAGGCCGGCCTCTTCCAGGTTGGCGCGGTTGAGCGTGGCCCGGTTGAGATTGGCAATGCTCAGATTGGCGCGGCTCAGGTCGCCGCCGGTCAGGTCGGCCCCGCTGAGGGCCACGCGCCCCATGATGGCGTCGCGCAGGTTGGCGCCGGTCAGAATGGCCTGATTCATCACCGCCCCGCGCAGATTGGCCAGGTTGAGGTTGACCTCGCGCATCTCGGCGTCGGTCAAATCCGCCTCGCTCAGGATGGCCGCGCCAAAGACGGACTCGTTTAGTTTCGCGCCGACCAGCGACGCCCCGGCCAGGTTAGCCCCGCTGAAGTCGGTCGCCGTCGCCTGGACGCGCGTCAATATCGCCTTGCCCAGATTGGCCAGGCTCACGTTGGCGCCATCGAGGATGGCCTCGGTCAGCGTCGCGCCGTTGAGACGAGCGCCCTTCAGGTTAGCGCCGGTCAAATCAGCCCCGGTCAGGTCGGCCCCCGACAGATTGGCCTCGCTCAGGTCGGCGTCGCGCAAATTGCTGGCGACGAGCGACGCCTTGGTGAGGATGGCTCCATGCAGCCGCGCCCCAGTCAGAAGGGCGTCGCGCAGCGTGGCCCCGCGCAGATAGGACTCGGCCAGGTCGGCCCGGCTTAGGTCAGCCCGCTCCAGTTGCGCGTCGCGCAGGTCAGAGGCGGGCATGTCGGTCTCGACTAAACGCGCCCCGCGCAGATCGACGCTGCGCAGGCTGACGCCGGCCATGTGGACGTGTGAGAGGTCGGCCGCGCCCAGGTCGGCCGCCTGCAAGTCGACAGCCGGGTGCTCGGCGCTCAGTAGCGACGACTCATACAGAAAGCGCACGATCTGGCCGCGGCCGTTGCCATCGAGTTGGCGCAGCGTCGTCAGGGTGTGGGCGCGCGCCGCCCGCGCCACCTCGTCATCGGGCGCAGCCCCACGCAAATTGCGACTCAGCAGCAAGTCGGTCAGGCGGTCGTAATATCCGTCAATCAGCGCCCGCTCATCGCGCAGCCGGGCCATCTCCATTTGCGTCCGCTTCCAGGTGTTGGCCAACCAGACAACAGCGCCGATGACCAACAGCGGAACAAGCAGCAAGTTCAGCCCGTTGAGGAGAGCCAGCGACCCCCGTTGCTGGGTCACAAACTGGATGCCCAGGATCGCCACCGCCAGCAGCAGAATGAGAACGGCCACGGCCGCCGCCGTTCGGGTGGGTGTCGAGCGAATGTGACGATAGGTGCGAATGACCGCCTGGTTGAATGACTCTGCCATACCATTACCTTAGTTGAGTGCGACCCACTCGTCAAGCAGGTCCTTCATGCCGTCGCGGATGAGTTGCGCGTCGGCCGCCTGGGGGGCGCGTTGCAGATAGACATCCAGATAGTGGGCCGCCTGAGGCAAGCGGCGCTGCTGATAGTAGACCAGGCCCAGATCGCGCACGTGCTCGGCCACTTCGGGCTGCGTCTGTCGCAGCAGGCGGATGGCCGCGGCGGCCTGGCTCCACGCGCCGGCCTGCACGTAGCTGGTGCGCAGGTTATTGAGCAGCCGGGCCAGCGTGTCGCGCGGGGGAAGCGGCTCGAACCAGCCGGCTTCCAACGGCCCTTCGTAGCCGATGGCCAGATGGATCAACTCGGCGCAATCGGCCAGGTCGAGGCGGCGACCGCCATGAAAGGGGTCGAGCCATAGGGTTGACTCCGCGCCGTGGATGCCGACGATGTAGTGTCCCGGCAGGCCGATGCCATAGGCGGGCAGGCCCAACCGATGAGCGATGTCCACGTAGATGACCGACAGGGTGATGGGCAGGCCCAGCCGGCGGTCGAGAACCTCGTTGAGATAGCTGTTGCGCGGGTCGTTATAGGCGTCGGCATTGCCGCGAAAGCCGCATTCGCCGAACAGAAACGCCGCCAGTTGCTCGGCCTGATCAACGACCGGCTGGTCGAAGGCGATGCGTTCCGCGGCCGACTCCGATAGATCGTGCAGGCCGGCCATGTAGCTGGCGACGTTAAGTTGCGGATAGGCGATGGCCCGCGCGACATGCAGCGCCGCGCGGGGAACGTTCAACTCCGCCAGGCGCAACTCATCCTGAAACAGCCATTCCGTCATGGCGTGAATTATGGGACATTCGCGGCGGTTTGCCAACGTCCAACTCACTCCATGCTATAATGAACGATCTATGTACGTAGAAATCCACCTGGGCGACGTCGTTCGGCTGCGCAAGAAGCACCCTTGCGGCAGCGATGAGTGGGAAGTCGTGCGTCTGGGGGCCGATATCGGCCTCGTCTGTCGCGGCTGCCGGCGGCGCGTGTTGCTGCCGCGCGGCGCGTTCAACAAACAATTGAAGGCGATCATCGCCCCGGCTAAACAACCCGACTAGATGATCGCCATCTTTGCCGCTTTGCATCTTGTCGCCGTGGCCGGGCTGGCTGTCTATGGCTTGCTGGGCTTTGTGACTTTGTGGCTCTATCTACGCCACCGGCGCGCGGCCGCCGCTCTCCCAACCGCGCCGAGCGACTGGCCACGGGTGACGGTGCAGTTGCCCGTCTATAATGAGCGCGAAGTCGTGGCCCGGCTGCTGGCGGCGGCGGCGGCTCTCGACTATCCGCGCGACCGGCTGCAAATTCAACTGCTGGACGATTCGACCGACGACACGACGGCTCTGGCCGGGACGTGGGCGGCCCACTACCGCGCCGCCGGGCTGGACATGCAGGTGATCCATCGCGCCAACCGGCAGGGCTTCAAGGCCGGGGCATTGGGGGCCGGGCTGGCGCAGGCCGATGGGGAATTCATCGCCATTTTTGACGCCGATTTCGTTCCCGCGCCGTCGTTCCTGCGCCAGACCATCCCCCATTTATTGGCCGAGCCACGGCTGGGCGCGGTGCAGGCACGCTGGGGCCACCTCAACGCCGCCGACTCGTCCCTGACCGGGGCGCAGGCCATCGCCCTGGACAAGCACTTTGCCGTGGAGCAGCTCGTGCGCCACCGCGCCGACTGCTTCCCCAAGTTCAATGGCTCGGCCGGCGTCTGGCGGCGGGCGTGCATCGAGGACGTTGGCGGCTGGCAGGCCGATACCCTGTGCGAAGACCTGTGCCTGAGCACGCGCGCCGTGCTGGCCGGCTGGCGGTTCCACTTCGCCGACGACGTCGTGGCCCCGGCCGAGCTGCCAACGACCATCCTGGCTTACAAGACGCAGCAGGCCCGCTGGGCGATGGGGGCGACACAGTGCCTGACCAAGTACGCCGTCCCCATCTGGCGCGCGCCGGGCCACTCGCTGCTGGCCCGGCTCTACGCCCTGCTCTCGATGTCGGCCTACAGCAGCCATCTGCTGCTGCTGTTGCTGTTGCTCGTCCAGCTTCCCCTGCTGCTGAGCCACTACCGCTTCCCGCCGTGGATGATCGTCTTCAGCGTTGTCGGGCTGGGGCAGCCTATCCTGTTCGTGCTGGCTCAGCAGGCCCTATATCGGGACTGGTGGCGGCGCGTGCGCCATTTGCCCTCGCTGCTGCTGCTGGCCGTGGGCATGGCCCCCTGCAACGCCTGGGCCGTTCTGCAAGCGCCATTCAACCGCGGCTTCACCTTCGCCCGCACGCCCAAGGGAGCGCGCCGCAGCTACCGGCTGAGCGCGGGGCGCATGGTCTGGGTGGAAGCAGGCTTGGCCGTATACTCGTTGGCCGCTTTCCTGTTCGCCCTATCCACCTCCAACCTGAGCGCAGCGTTCTTGCCGCTGTTGGGCTGGCTTGGCTTCGCCTACGTCGTCGGGCGCGCCTGGCGCGAAGGGCGCGCGGCGGTGGTATAACTTCTCAACCTTCATCTTTTACTACAACCTAATATATTTACATGGTGGTATAAGATTTTTCAATCTACGTATTGACATTTCTTATATCCGAAGGTAATATGTTGCTATCTGATAGAGATTTTACCACCGGAGATAATAATCTTAATCTCGCGCAAAAAGATATGAACCCTGTCATTGGCCAATGCCCCATCTGTGGTAACCACCTGCACGTCACGCGGCTGCAATGCCGCAACTGTGACACCACCATTGACGGCCACTTCACTCTCGGCCGTCTCTACCAACTCAGCCCCGAGCAACTGGAGTTCGTCGAGACCTTCCTGCGCTGCGAGGGCAAGATCAACCGTGTCGAACAGGAGATCGGACTGTCGTACCCGGCCGTGCGCGCCCGGCTCAACGATGTCATCCGCGCCCTGGGGTATGAGGTCGGCGAGACCGCGCCGGCCGGCCGCGGCCCGTCCGAAGAGGTGCGCCGCGAAGTGTTGAGCGAGCTGCGGGCGGGCAAGCTGTCGGCCGAAGAGGCGCTGCAAATCCTGCGCGGTGATGGCGAGTAGACACCACCGCCAGAGGCACAGCCTCGCCGCGCCTCTGGCGGCCACAGCAACAGCAATGGAGACAAATGTTATGAATGCAACAGAGCGGGCGGAGATATTGGATAGATTAGCCGCAGGGCAGCTTAGCGCGGCTGAGGCAATGCGCCTGCTGGAAGGCGGCGAAGTCCAGCCGGCGGGCGAGTGGCCCGAAGAAGTGAAGGCAACGGCGGCCGACATCCCCGTCGAGGAGTTGAAGGCCGATGTCCTGAAAGTTGAGTTGCCGGAGGAAGCAACCTCGGCGACGGCCGTCGTGTCCAACGGCAACTTCGTGCCCGACGAAGGCCGCAAGGCGCGATGGCTCAGGATTCAGGTCAGCGACATGACCACCGGGCGCCGCCAGGTCAGCATCAACCTACCCATCGGCTTCGTTAGCCTGGCCCTGGGGGTCGCCAAGCGGTTCAACCCCGACATGCGCGACATGGATACCGACGACCTGGCCGCCATGTTCAAGTCCGGTCAGCGCGGCATGTTAATCGACGTCGAAGATGACGACGACAATAAGAAGGTCCAGATCTTCATGGACTGAGAGGAGCGACATGGGCAAGGAACGAATCGAAACAGGCAAAGCGCCACAGATTCTCGTCGGCGCGTGTGATGGCGACCTCATCGTCCGCGGTGGGTCGGAGCCGACGCTGCTGGTGCGTGGCGACTATGAGGTCGAAGAGACGGCCGAGGGGTATCGCCTGGCCGGTCGGGGCGATCTGCGGATCGTCGTGCCCACGGCCGCCGGCGTGAACGTGGAAGAAGTTAGCGGCAACCTGATGGTCAAGGGCGTGACCGGGGCGTGCGTCATCGGCCGCGTCTACGGCGACGCCGTTCTGACCGAGGCCGGCCCGGCGCGCATTGACGCTGTGCATGGCGATCTGTCGGCGCGCGGCGCGCAGTCGCTGGCGGTGGGCGAGGTGCATGGCGACACCAGCGCGCGCCGCACGGGTGGCCTGGCCCTGCGCGCGGTCTATGGCGACTGCGCCGCCCGCTCCATCAGTGGCCCGGTGACGATCGAAGAGGTCTCCGGTGACGTCGACTTGCGCGGTATCGAGGGGGACGTGGCTGTCGGCCGCGCCCACGGCAGCGCCTACGTCGCCTTTGCCAACGGGCAGGTGACGCTGGGCCGGGTTGACGGCGACATCCGGCTGCGCGGCGAGCTGCCGGCCGGCAGCCACGCTCTGTCTGCCCGCGGCGACATTCTCCTCCGCTGGCCCATCACCGCACCGCTCAACCTCGTGGCCGCCGGGCGCAGCGTGGACAACCGCCTGCCGCTGGAAGACGTCGTCGAGAAGGGCGGCCGGCTGACGGCGCGCCTCGGCGCGGGCGAGACCTACGTCACGCTCTCCGCCGACGGTCGGGTAATCCTCAAAGAGGCGGACTCGAGCGAGAAGTGGGAGCACGTCCCGGAAGGCGAAGAGTTTGAGTTTGAGGCTATGGCCAGCGGGCTGGGATTGGAAAACATCGCCGCGCGGATCGAAGCCGAGGTGAACAGCCATCTGGCGCGGGTGGCGCAGGAGTTCGAGACGCGCTTCGGCCCCGACTTTGGTCAGCGCATGGCCGAGAAGGCCGCGCGGCAGGCGGAGCGGGCCAGCGAACGGGCCGAGCGCGCCGGCGAACGCGCCCGCCGCAAGGCAGAGTGGCGCGGTCGCGGGCCTGGCTTCGACGCGACGCCCCCGCCGGCCACGGCGCGGCGCACCGCTTCGCCCGAAGAACAGATGAAGATCTTGAAGATGGTCGAATCGGGGGCCATTACCCCCGAAGACGCGGGCATGTTGCTGGAGGCACTGGAGGGTTAAATCGTGTCGTTGGCTCTCGTCTCGTTGCCGCATTACAATAGGGTAGAAGCCGCGTTTCCGACGAGAAACCCGGTTCCCTGGCGGCCGAGACGAGAGCACACACCAATGGTTATTACAGTTGCCGACGCGCGGACAAGCGACGGGCTGCGGCCCATTGACATGGCGCGTGACGTGCCGCAGATCATTGAGTTGCTCAAACTGGTCTTCGGCGAAGCGCTGGAACTCGATGACCAGCAGTTGCTGGGCGACGAGGTTGGCGCGTCGCTCAGCAGCCTGTTCTACCGGCTGAATCCGGTCACGTCGCGACTGGCCAACGGCTTCGTCTGGCTGGCCGATGGGCGCATCGTCGGCAACGTTACCCTCCTGCCGACGAAAGCGTGGGACCGCTTCCTGGTGGCCAACGTCGCCGTCCACCCCAACTATCGCCGCCGGGGCATTGCCCGGGCCATGATGCACGCGGTCACGTCGGCGGTGAAGACGCGCGGCGGGCGGACGATTCTGCTGCAAGTGGTCAAGGACAACGACTCAGCCATAGACCTCTACCGCTCGTTGGGCTACGTCGGCCTGGGACACATGTCTACCTGGTATAGCTCCACGTCGCGCCTGCGCCGGCTCGACCCGCCCGGCGGCCAGCCGGCGGTGGACATCCGCCCCCTGCCCGCCCGCCGGTGGCGCGACGCCTACGCGCTGGACACGGCCTGTGTGCCGGCCGATCTCAACTGGCCTGAGCCGCTGCGCCCCGACGCCTATCGCCAGACGTGGTGGCAGCGGCTGAGCGACGTGATGAACAGCCGATTGTTTGAGACCTGGGCCGTAACCGACAGCCGCGATCACCTGGTGGGGCTGACGGCCATCTCCGGCCAGTGGGGACGGCCGCACCTGGTGACGTTGCGCGTCCATCCCGACTACGCCGGGCAGTTGGAACGGCCGCTGCTGGCCAAAGTCGTGCGCCGTCTGCAAAACATGCCACGCCGTAACGTGCGCGTGGATCAGCCCGACAACGATACCGTCGCCAATGCGCTGTTGACCGAAGCGAACTTCGCCGTCCAGCGGACACTGACCCACATGCGCCTCGACCTGGCGCGCTAGTGGGCATGGGGAGAGATAACGATGGCTACCACTGAGGAACGCCTGCAAATCCTGAAGATGATCGAAGAAGGCAAGATCAGCGCCGCCGAAGGCGCCGAATTGCTGCGCGCCCTGGACACGAAGGGGGAGCGCGGCCCAACGCTGGAGCCAATGAAGGGCAACAGCAACCCGCGCTGGTTTCGCGTCCGTGTTACCGACGTGCAGACCGGCCGCAATAAAGTCAACGTCAACATCCCCATGGGGCTGGTAAACGTGGGCATCAAGATGGGCGCGCGCTTTGCGCCGCAGATCGAGGGCAAAGAGCTAAACACCATCATGGAGGCCGTGCGCAGCGGCCAACTGGGCAAAGTGATCGACATCGTTGATACCGATGACGGCGAGCGCGTCGAAATCTTCGTCGAGTAATCCGTGTAGCCACCGGCGACGCGCGGCGCGCGTCGCCGGTTGACAACCCCCCTACTCCTATGCTAGACTGTCTCTGGCCTACGGGCTAAATCACTTGCGGAGGTGCAGTAAGATGCAAGCCAACCTAAATGTCCTTGAACAACCGGTTGCTCGGCGCGTCGTCGGCACGTCCGCTTCCCCCCGCTAGTTCCTCCGATTTCGATCGTCAATCGAACACAGCGGCCGCGGACGGCTTATCGCCGCTCTATCGGCGCGCCGCGGGCCAGGATGACTCCGGCCCCATTTCCCCGCTCAGAGATCACTCTGCGCGGCTACGTTTTGCTGTGAAGATTGATTGATTCGAAATCTGCAATGGACAAGTTCGACGCTTACGAAAAGTATCAAGAGTTTGATGAAGAGTATACGGCTATCAAGGGCACGTCTCGCTCTGCGAAGCAGAAGAGCGGCCACAAAAAGCCGAAGCCCAAACCGGCCGAACTCCAGGCGCAACTGAGCGACTTCGACGACAACATCGCCGCCTGGGTGCCCAGCTATGCCGCGGCGCTCGACCCGCGCCACCACGAACGCCAGTGGCTCATCGAGTCTGTCGGCCCCTTCTACCGCGATAACGTCATTACCGACGTCATCCAGCGTGTGAAGGGCGGCAAGGAGGCCAACGTCTACTGCTGCACCGCCCACCCGGCCACCGGCGTAGACCTCATCGCCGCCAAGCTCTACCGGCCGCGCATCCTGCGCACGTTGAAGAACGACGCCGTCTACAAGGCCGGCCGCCAGCTGCGGGGCGAAGACGGCAAGCTGATGAAAGGGCGGCGCGAAAAGCTAGCCCTGCTGCAGAAGACGACCTTCGGCAAGCAACTGGACACGAGCTGGTGGATCGGCAACGAGTTTAGCACGCAGCAGGCGCTCTTTGAGGCCGGCGCGGCCGTCCCCCGCCCCATCGGCCACATGGGCAACACCATCCTGATGGAGTACGTCGGCGACGAGCACATGGCCGCCCCGGCGCTCATTGACAGCGCGCCGGAGCCGGACGAGGCGGCCGACCTCTTTGACCTCATCCTCCAGAACGTGCGCCTGATGTTGCGCCTGCATCGCATTCATGGCGACCTGTCGCCCTACAACATCCTGCACTGGAACGGCGGCGCGGTCATCATTGACTTCCCGCAAATGGTTGACGCGCGGACGAACCCCCACGCCTACGACCTGCTGCGGCGCGACCTGGCCCGCGTCTGTAGCTACTTCGCCCGCTTCGGCGTCCGCGCCGATGCGGAAGAAATAGCCCGCGACCTGTGGCTGCCCTATATGGGTGCTCTACCCTAGACGTGGCCGCCAGGCGGAGGATAATGGCGCTGCCGGCCGACATCGGCCGGCAGCCTATTCGTTCGTTCAAAGGAGTGGCGATTTGGCAGTCAGCACCAAAGGCAAACGCAAGGTCAACGTGTTGGGGCGGCAATACCTGTGGTACGTGCAGGACGGCGAGCGGGCGGCCGTGCCCGAAGAGGGCTTTGTGGCCGACAGCGAGCCGGAGCGTTTTCTCCACATCATCTCCAGCAACAAGCGCTTCATCGTCCACTACCGGCTGCCCAAGCCGGGCGACAAGGCCACCAGCCTGACCGTCGAAGGACCGGACTTCCCGCGCCAGCCGGGCGCGCGCCGGGTCGAAGTGCCGCGCTGGCGGCACGACAGCAACCCTTACCCGACGGCCGACTTCGTGCGCCGGCTCATCGGCTGGTGCCTGGGTTTGGAAGAAAGCTAACCAAACGGTGACGCGGATCGCGCCGATCAGGAATCTGTGTAATCTGTGGTTCCCACTCGTGTTCTACGCGACTTATCGCCGCCGGCCGCGTATTGGGTGGCAAGATGAACGACACACAACAAAGAGTACAAGCTGCCGGGGTGGGGGCCAAGCGCCTGCTGCAACCGTTGCTCTTCTTCGTCGCCCTCATGTGGCTGATCGAGACGGTTGATTGGCTGCTGTTCAATGGCGCGCTCGATGGGCTGGGCATCGTGCCGCGGCAGGTGGGCGGCCTGCGCGGCATCCCCCTGGCCCCGCTGCTCCACGGCAGCTTTGGCCATCTGATGGCCAACACTCTGCCCTTCCTGGCCCTCGGCGCTCTGGTGCGGCTGCGCCACAGCCGGCAGTTCGTGACCGTGTCGCTGATCGTCATCGCCGTCAGCGGTCTGGGCACGTGGTTGTTCGGCCCGCCGCATACCGTCCACATTGGGGCCAGCGGGCTGATCTTCGGTTACTTCGCTTTCCTGTTGGTGGCCGCCTACTACGAGCGCAGCCCGGGGGCGCTGGGGCTGGCCCTGCTGGTCGTCCTCTTCTACGGCGGGCTGCTGTGGGGCGCGCTACCCCAGGGCAACGCCATCTCCTGGCAAGGACACTTGTTTGGGCTGGTCGGCGGCGGGCTGGGGGCCTATGCCGTGGCTCCGCGGCGCATCCCGATCAAGATCGATCCGCAGTAGCGGCTCAGTCCAGAGAAACCGGCATCCCCGCGGCGGCGGCGTTGCGCTCGAACTGGCGCTGGCCAATGGCCGCCAGGCCGATGCTGAGCACGTAGAGGGCCGACAGGGGAGCCATTGTCAGCAGCATCGTCACCGGGTCAATGGACGGCGTGATGACGGCCGACAGAATGGCAATGGCGACAACGGCCACGCGCCACTGCTCGCGCAGCGTCTTGGACGTGACAACACCCAGCCGGGCCACGAAGTAGATGATGATCGGCATCTGGAAGCCGAGACCGATCCATAGCAACAGGCGGGTGATAAAGCCGATGTACTCGTCGCCCGTCCACTCCGTGGCGAAGACCTCAGTCATGAAGTTGGCCAGGAAGTAGATTGCCGCCGGGGCCAGCACAAACCAGGCGAAGGCGATCCCCAACCCAAACAGCAGCAGCCCGGCGGGGATGAAGATGTAGACGTAGCGCCGCTCCTGCCGGCTTAGCCCCGGCTGGATGAACCGCCACAACTCCAGCAGAATGATGGGCATGGCCAGGATGATGCCCGACAGCAGCGCCACCCGGAAGTAGGTCTCGATGCCCTCCGTCGGCCGCAGCGTTTGCAGCGTTGCGCCCTCGGGACGGCTTTGCGCGTAGGGGGTCAGCAGAAACGCCAACAGGCGCGAGGCGAAAGCGAAGCTGAGGGCGGTCGTGATCAGGATGGCGATGCCGGCGCGCATGACGTGCACGCGCAGCTCGTTAAGATGCCCCAGAATGGACATGACCGGCCCTTCAACGTCGGGCGTGGCAAGAGTGGCGCGTTCGTCGGTCGTCATGGCTAGTCGGGGTCATCGGCCACGTCGAGCCGTTGGGGCAGCTTCATCGCGGCCGGGGCAGCCACCCCGTTGGCCGGTTGCAGCCGGGCGGGGGCCGGCTCCGGGAAGAGGCTCGGCGGACGGTGGACGGGCGCGGCCGGCGGTTCGGCCGGCGGAGGCGTGTTGCGCCCGGCGGCCAGCAGATTGGGCGGCATGATGGCGTTTTGCGCGCTCTTTAACTCACGCATGACCTGCTTGCCCTCGGCCGCCGTGCCCCCGGCAATGGTCAGCACTTCGGAGCGCAACTCGGCCACCTGCCGGCGCAACTGTTGCAGCTCGTCAATCGTATCGCGCAGTTGGCCGTCGGCGTCGGTCGAGTCCAGTTCGGCGCTAAGCTGGCGCAGAAAGGCGCGCGAAACCGACTGGAGGCGCGCCGTCATGTGGCCCGCCGCCCGCGCAAAGCGAACGATGCGCTCCGGACCCATAAGCATGCCGGCCAGAACGGCGATGAGAATCAGTTCCGGCAGGCCGATGCCGAATACGCTATCCATCGGCGTAAGTTAAAGTCAGGCTTGTGTGTCGCTGTTTGTTTCGGTCTTCTTCTCCGCGGCGTCCTTGCCCGTTTCGTCCTGGCCCTCTTTGATGCCCTGACGAAAAGCGGAGACGCCCTTGCCAAGCTCGCCGCCGACGCGGGCAATGCGGCCGACGCCGAAGATCAACAACACAATCGCCAGAATAATCAACCACTCCCATCCACCGGGTAGCATAACTCTTTACTCCTTGTCTTTCGACAATACACGTACCGTTAATTGGATTATACCACCAATCCGCGCCTCTTCTCCGCGCTCATCAGCGCTTCATCTGCCCGGCCGGCCCGTCGCGCGCTTGATCAGGGACAACTGACGCTGATCTCGCGGAAGTTGAGGAACCATGCCGGCAGCGTGGCGAAGCGGTCGCGCGGTTCGTCCAGGCGGCCAATCTCGGCCTGCTGCACGGTGTCGCTCAGGACGTAGCTGGTCACGTGGCGATAGAGGGGCAAGGCCGGCAGGTCGGCGTCGAACTGGCGCAGAAAGGCCTCGTAATAGACGGCGCGCTCATTCTGCGACAGCGTCTGGCGCGCCCCTTCCAACGCCTCGCTGGCCCGGCGGTTGTTCCAGGCGGCGAAGTTCTGGCCGCGCACGATGGCCTCCTGGCTCCAGAAATCGTACAGATCGGGGTCGGCCGATGGGGCGATCTCCAGCAGGGCCACGTCAAAAGCGCGGCTGTCGAGCAGTTGGTGCAGGGCCGGCAAGTCGGGGGCCAGCGTCACTTGGGCGTCAATGCCCAGCGCCGACCACTGCCGGGCGACTTCTTCGGCCACGGCCCGCTGCTCGGGCTGGTCGAGAGTGACCAGGCGCAGCGCCAGCGGCGCGCCCTCGCGCGCCCGCTGCCCCCCCTCGCCCGCCGTCCAGCCCGCAGTGTTCAGCAGCGCCGTGGCCGTCTCCGGCTGAAAGGTGTAGGCAGTCATCAGTTCCGGCCGCGCCGCCCACGTGCCCGGCAGGAACGGGCCATCGAAGACCACCCCTTGCCCGTTCAGCACCGTGGCCACCAGCCCGTGGCGATCCAGGCCATACGCCAACGCCTGGCGCACTTCTTTGGCCCGCACGGCCGGCGCGCCCGTCTCGCCCAGATTGAAGAAGAGGGTGGTGTGGCGCGGAGCCAGTGAGGTGAAGAGGCGCGCGCCGTCGCCGGTTAGCACCTCCGCCATCCGGCTTGGCGGCAAGCCGTTGGCCGCGTGAATCTCACCGGCGCGGAAGGCGGCCAGCAGCGCGTCGGCGTCGGCGAAGAAGCGGAACTCGAGGTCGCTGAGCTGCGTGCCCTCGCGCCAGGTGGTGGGGTTGGGCGTCAGGCGCAACCGGTCGCCGCTCTGCCACGCCTGCCCCGGCTGAACCATGAACGGCCCGGTGCCCACCGGCGCGCGGTTAAAGGCCGCTGTCGCCAAATCGCCCGGCGCTACGTCGCCCAGCAGGTGGGCGGGCAAGATGCCACGCGCCGTGGCCGTAATGAACGGGGCGTAGGGCTGCGTCAGGGTGAACTGGATGCGCTGGTCGTCAATGACCTCGATGGCCACCGACTGCCATAATTGCCGCAACTCAGCCGGGCCGGGAAAGTCGTCGGCCTGCATCAGGCCGTAGGTAAAGGCCACGTCCTGCGTCGTCACCGGCTCGCCATCGTGCCAGGTCAGCCCCTCGCGCAGGGTAAAGGTCAGCGTCAGGCCGTCTTCGCTGGTGGCCCACGACTCGGCCAGCGCCGGGGCTACGCTGCCGTCAGCCTCGGCGCGCACCAGGCCGTCGAAGACCAGGCCGCCGAGCTCACGGTCAACGGGATAGGGATCGCTGAGGAGAGGATTGAGCGACAGGGGGCGGCCGACGATGCCCTCGACGAACGTGCCGCCGGCGGCAGGCACGACCGCGGTGCATAGCGCCGCCGACTGGACCTGATAGGACAATAGCATCAACACCAGGGCCAGCCCAACCAGCGCCAGCAACGTCTGCCAGCGAATATCGGGTTTCATCAACGCCGGGAAACCTCGCCCGGTCGGCCTCCGCCTTAGCTAACCTGGCCCCAGGCCAGGAAGGCCAACAGGGTGTTCAGGAAGAACAGGACAGACACGGCGATGGTCAAGCGGTGCAGAACCGCTTCGACACCGCGCCGCGTGCGAAAGCCGCCGCTCTCGCCGCCGCCGCCGAGAAAACCGCCGAGGTCCTGGCCTTTGGCCTGTAGTAAGACGAGCGCGGTCAGGGCCACAGCGAGAATAATTTGAATGATGCTCAGATAGGGCGCCCAGGGCTGCAAATTCATGGTGATTCCGATCTAATCCTTGTCGTTATACCGGTCGGGCCGGGATGATTCGCTACCGAACAAGGGATTATAACCAAGAGCGGCGCGGCCGTCGAATCGCCTAGNNCTAGCAACAGCTTATCTTGGCGTTCGGGTATGGATTGCCCCCCTCTGCCCCTGTGGTACACTCCGACCCATCGCGCGTGCCCGCTTGCGGCTCGGCCGCGCCAGGACTGGCCTGTGATCGAGTTCAAACAAGTCACCAAAAACTACTATAAATTGACCGCGCTCCGCGACGTATCGCTGACCATCCCGCGCGGCGAGGTGTTGGGGCTGCTAGGCCCCAACGGCGCGGGCAAGACGACGCTCATCAAGCTCATCGCCGGCATCGTCACACCGACGCAGGGCGAGATTGTGGCCAGCAACGGCCACACCGCCTGGCCTTCCATCGGCTACAAGCCCGAACGCCTGGTCTTCCCCAACCATCTGGCCGTCAGCCAATACCTGGAGATGGTTGCCGGGCTGTGCAACGTGGGCCGCGCCCAGACCGACACCGTCGTGCTGGAGAGCCTGGCCCGCGTCAACCTGCTGGCCGCGGCCAACAAGCAGATTAGGACGCTGTCCAAAGGGATGCGCCAGCGGCTCGGCCTGGCCCAGGCCCTCATCGGCGATCCCGACTTGTTGCTACTCGATGAGCCGAGCAGCGGCCTCGACCCGGAAGGGCAAGAGGAGATACAGAGCTACATCGAAGAGTTGCGCGCCGCGGGCAAGACCATCCTCATGTCCACCCACCAGTTACCCGAGGTAACGCGAGTATGCACCTTCCTGGTCATCCTCAAGGATGGCGAGGTGCTCTACCGCAATCCGATGGCCGAGGCGCTGACGCTGCAACCGCACGTGGCCATTCAGGTGGATCGGCCGCTCGAGGCCGTTCGTCCTCTGCTGACCCAAATTCACCCCGACATTGCCATCGAGGGCAACGAGGTCGTGTTGCGCAACGAGTCAATCGCCATGCGCCGGCAAATCCTGTCGGTGCTCATCAACCAGGGCTACGACATCATCCGCGTCGAACAGCGGCGTATGACCCTGGCCGAACTCTACGCCGAGGCTGTGCAATGATGCAGCGCGTCTGGATTCTCACCGTCTATTTCACAAAAAGCCTGTTCTTCTCGCTGACCGGCCTGATCCTACTCATCCTCAGCCTGGTATACTGGGTGCTCTTCTTCCCACCGGGGCAAGGCACGCCGGACGTGGAGAACTACGTCATCCTCATCGCCGCCTTTGGCGCGGCGGCCACGTTTGTGGCGGCGCTGTCGCTCAGCGGGCGCGCCGGCCGGCTGGAGAACTATCCGCTGCTCGTGCGGCTGCCGAGCCGCGTCGAATATCTCGTGGCTGTTCTGTTCAGCGCGCTCCTCCTGGGCGTGGGATTGCAACTGCTCGTCGCCGGGCTGGCGCTCATTCGCGGCCCCGACCTGAGCGGCCACGCGCTCATGATCCCGCCCCTCTGGCTGTCAATCAACATTCTGGCTGCTGTGCTGGCCATGCACGCCTCCGACCTGGTAACGTCCGGCTGGTCGCGTGTCATCGTCTTCGGCGCGCTGGCGGTGCTGCTTCTGCTGCGGGGCATGACCAACAGCCCGGATTCATGGCTCGTGAACCGGCTCTACGACGCATCGGGTGTGCTGATGGACTTCGACTTCCTGGCCCTGTCCGATTTCGCCGCCGACCTGGGCACGTGGATCGCGGGGGAGACGATGGGCACGCTGTCGCGGGCGGCCGGGGTCGTCTTCTGGCCCTTCCAGGCCATGAGCGACGCGGTGTTCGCCGGCGGCTTCAGCCCCGCCCAGGCGCTCGGCCCGGCCGTCCTCTTGCTCTACGGCTCCATCCTCTTCCTGCTGGCGGCGACGTTCTTCGCCGGCAAAGACCTCGACTTTACGGAATAAGAAAAGGTTCCAGGTTCCAGGGGCCAGGGGAAGAGCGCTCTCCCCCTGGCCCCTGGAACCTGGAACCTAGCCCCTTCTTTTCCCTACTCGTCCTCGTCATGCCCCGGAAAGTAGGTGCTGTTGAGGAACTGGCGCAGCCCGGCCTGGGCTTCCGGCCGCAGTGACTCGGCGACGTAGACGTGGCGATGACCGTAGTCAAAGGCCAGCGCCCGCGGCTTGTCGCTCAGGTAGAACGGCGACACGTGCTGCATGTCATAGGCGTCGGTGTTGCCCCAGATGGAGATCGGTCGCCGGACGATCAGCACCTCGCGGTTGATGAACAGGAGTTCGCGGTTGGTGGCGTAGTTGGCCCATTGGCGCGACAGGAAGCGGCCGAAGCGGAACAGGATGAGCAACAGCACCAGTAGCATGATGGAAAACACAAACGCATACCGTTCGCCCGAAAAGGCAACCCGCGCCAGGAAGACGAGACCGCCGACCAGCATCACCAGCCACGCCACTTCGAGAATGGTGTAGATGGCAAATAAGGGCCAGTTGCGCCGGATGGGCAAGACGATCTTCAAACGTTGCGGCGACTGCTCAAAGCGCACGTCGCTAATCATTGGCAGATTCTCAACCATAGTCCACGGATTATAGCCTCTTCTCTGCGTTCATCCGCTCTAATCCACGTCAACGCCCCCAGTTGCCGCCCCGCCGCCCGGCGCTACAATCCCCGGCCATGCAACGCGCCCGTCACCTCCTCCGCTCCTCACTCATTGTCATTTCCTTCTTCGCCCTGGGCAAAATCGTCGGCCTGTTTCGGGCGCGGTTCGTCGCCCAGACCTTCGGCGCGGGAGCGGAGTATGATGCATTCACCGCCGCCAACCAACTGCCCGAACTGTTCTTTGCCGTCATCGCCGGCGGTTCGCTGGCCGCGGCGCTCATCCCCGTCTACAGCCAGTACCTGACCCAGGAAGGGCGCTCCGCCGGGGCGCGCCTGGCCCACACCATCCTGACCCTGGTCTTGCTAGTGCTGGGCGCAGTGTCGGCCGTAGGCATCCTGCTGGCCCCCTGGCTGGCGCGCGTCGTTCTGGTGCCCGACTTCTCGCCCGAGCAACAACTGCTGACGGCGCAGATCATGCGCGTCATCCTCATCCAGACGACCATCTTCGGCTTCAGCGGCGCGCTGGGCAGCCTGCTCAACGCCCACCAACACTTCGCTCTGCCCGCGCTGGCCCCGCTGTCGCTCGACATCGGCTACTTCATCGGCCTGTTCGTCTTCGTGCCGCGGTTAGGTATCATCGGCCTGGCCTGGGGCACGGTCATCGGGGCGCTGTTTCACCTGCTCATCCAGACGCCGGCCCTGGTGCGCTATCGCCTCGGCTACCGGCCGGCGCTGGACCTGCGGCTGCGCGGCGTGCGCGAGATCGTCCGCCTGATGGGGCCGCGCATCGTCACCCTGGGCGTCATCCAGTTCGCCGACCTGTTCGTCATCCGCCTGGCTTCCGGCCTGCCGACCGGGGCCACCTCGGCCTACTTCTACGGCTACGCCCTGATGCAGTTCCCCCAAACGCTCTTCGGCACGGCCATTGCCATGGTCGTCTTCCCCACACTGGCCGAACTCTACAACGCCGACGACATCGCCGGGCTGCGGCGCGCGGCGGCGCAGACGCTGAGTATCGTCTGGACGCTGACCCTGCCGGCGGCGGTGGCCACAGTACTGCTCGGCCGGCCCATCATCGTCACCCTCTTCCAGGGCGGCGCGTTTGACGAAGCGGCCACTCAGCTCGTCTTCGCCGTGCTGGCCGTCTTCAGCGTGCGCATCGTCAGTGAATCCACCCTCGACGTGGTGGCCCGCCTCTTCTACGCCCGCCACAACACCTTTGTGCCCATGCTGACCTACCTGGGCTGGCTGGTCGTCACCGTGCTGTGCGCCTATGCCCTGGTGGGCGGGCGCGGCGTGGTCGGGCTGGCCCTGGCCACGACCATCGGCTTCACCCTGCTGGCGATACTCCTGCTGGAGCTTAACCGGCGGGCGTTGGGCGGGCTGGGCGGGCGGATGCTATCGGTGGCCTTCCTGCGGGCGGCGGCCGGCGCGGCGGTTATGGGTGGCGCTATCGTGCTCGTTGGACGTTTCGTTACTAGCCCACTGCCCTTTCTGCTGGTGGGCGGCGGCATCGGTGGGTTGGTCTATCTGGCCGTCACCTGGCTGCTGGGCGGGCGCGAGTTGCAGTGGTTGTGGCGCACGACACGCACGCGCGCCGCCTGATGAAGCCTCTCTTATTTTACTGAACTCTTGTTCATACCTTCAAACTCGGTCTTGACGGCGGCGAACATCTGTGCTATTATGTAACCATTGGCCGCGCACTCGTCTTCCACCGAGGCGCTTCTGAGCCTCCGTCTCAACTCTAGTACTCAATAGGAGTTAACCCGCATGTCCCGCACCAATGGCAGTAGCGCCGTCGACGGCCGCATCGCCACGCTTGACAAGACCATTGATTCCCTGACCAAGCGCTTCGGCGAAGGCACTATCATGCGCCTCGGCGAAGCCCAGCATCTTAACGTGCAAACCATCCCCACCGGCTCAATCTCGCTGGACATCGCCCTGGGCGTGGGCGGCGTGCCGCGCGGCCGCATCATCGAAATCTACGGCCCCGAGTCCTCCGGCAAGACCACTCTCTGCCAGCACATCGTCGCCGAAGCCCAGAAGCTCGGCGGCATCTG
>CXWK01005606.1_pt1 | contig 19287 bp, 18 predicted proteins | sample 590851 | NCBI WGS metagenome assembly CXWK01 (sample SAMEA3498364, study PRJEB10139) | wastewater metagenome | biome: wastewater treatment plant; material: activated sludge | place: Denmark | collected 2014-08-01 | reverse complement strand
TCATCTACACGTCGGCCGACAGTGTGTTTCAGATCGCGGCGCACGAACGCATCGTGCCGATCGACGAACTGTATCGCTACTGCGATGAAGCGTTTGACCTGGTGGGACGTGGCATGGGTGTGGGGCGTGTCATCGCCAGGCCGTTCGAGGGCGAGCCTGGCAGCTTCGTGCGGACGTCGAACCGGCGCGACTACGCGCTGGATCCATTCGAGGACACGCTGCTGGATCGCCTTTCCACCGCCGGCCAGCCGGTGGTGGGTATCGGCAAGATCGAAGACTTGTTTGCGGGCCGCGGCCTCACGCGCGCGATTCACACACGTTCAGACGACCACGGTATGGACGTGGTGATGGAGGAACTGGCGACAACCGATCGCGGCCTGATCTTCGTCAATCTCGTGGACTTCGATACCAAGTTCGGGCATCGCAATGACGTGCCTGGATACGCGGGCAATCTCGAGCGCTTCGACGCCCGGCTGGCCCACCTGCTGCCGCAGCTTCTGCCCACGGACCTTCTCATCGTGACAGCCGACCACGGCAACGACCCGGCGACCCCGTCAACCGATCACTCGCGCGAGCACGTGCCGCTGCTCGTTGCAGGCGTGTCGGTGAATGCCGGTGTGGACCTGGGCACGCGCACCACGTTCGCCGATGTGGGCCAGACGCTGGCGGAAATATTCGGGTTGGCGCCCATGGCCGCCGGTACGAGTTTTCTTGGCGAAATACGGCGCGTGTCTCGATAAGATTGCCATTCCCATGTCCACCATTCGCGAACAGCTGGAAGCTCTGGAAGATGAAACGCTGGCGCCGCAGGCGGCGCGGAGCCGCGCCAGCAAAGGCCGGCTTCGCCAGGAAACGCCTGATCCCATTCGGCCCAACTTCCAGCGCGACCGCGACCGGGTGATTCACTCCAAGGCGTTCCGGCGGCTGAAACACAAAACCCAGGTCTTCTTCGCACCAGAGGGCGACCACTACCGCACGCGGCTGACGCATACGCTTGAGGTCTCGCAAATCGCACGCAGTATCGCCAAGGTCCTGCGCCTAAATGAAGAACTGACCGAAGCTATTGCCCTTGGCCACGATCTCGGTCATCCGCCGTTTGGCCACGCCGGCGAACGCGTGATCGACAAGCTGGTGCCGGGTGGCTTCAGCCATCACGAGCAGAGCCTGCGGATCGTTGACGTGCTCGAGAACGATCGACAGGGACTGAATCTGTCCTGGGAGGTGCGCGACGGCATTGCCCGTCACTCGAAGGGCAAACACGGGCTGCCCGTTGGCGCGCCACCCGAACATCGTGCCAGCACCATCGAAGGCCAGATTGCGCGCGTGGCCGACATCATTGCCTACGTGAACCACGATATTGACGATGCCGTGCGTGCGGGCGTGCTCGACACGCGAGACCTCCCGCAGTCGGCTGTCGCCGTCCTGGGCGGCAGTTCGTCGCAGCGCATCAACTCCATGGTCACCGATGTCGTGACCGAAACGCTCGGGGGCGCGCTGACAGAAATCCGCATGAGCGACATCGTCCTTCAGGCCACGCTGGAACTGCGCGAGTTCCTGTTCCGGGCGGTCTACGAGAATCCTCGGGCCACGGCCGAGTTCGACAAGGCGGCCGGGCTCCTGGGCGGGTTGTGGGACAAACTGCGGCAGAAGCCCGACCAGTTTCTGGACCAGGCGACGATTGAGTCAGAGGGGCTGGACGCGGCCGCCCGCGACTTTCTGGCGGGCATGACCGATCGCTACGCTGTTGCGCTCTTCGAGGACCTGTTCGTGCCCCGGTCCTGGAGCGTCTGAGAGCCCCCCGCCCGGTGCGGGCCCTGGACCGTGTGGTCGTGGTAGAATCTTCGTTTGCACTACCGGCCTGGGCCGGTAGAGGGAAGTCATGCTGCTCGATATCAGCCGGCTGCGGACAGTGGTGGTGGACGTCAACCGCCGGGTTGAGCCCGAGGCGTTTGCCGACCTGACGGACGACTTCAAGGTGGTCGGCCCCACGGAAATTGCGGGGACGGTCCGGCGCGAGAAGGGCACCCACGTGGTGCTGCATTCGCGGGTGACATCGGCCATGGAGGTGACGTGCGGTCGGTGCCTGGAGCCGTTTGTGGTTCCGGTCAGCGCCGACGTCGAAACGCGTTTTGTGCCTCCGGCGGAGTTTGCGAAGGTGACGGCTGAGACGGCCGCGAAAGCGGGGTTGTTGACCGCCGGCGCCGTGGCAGACGACGAAGACGAAGAAGTTGAACACGATGCCGAGGGGCATGTGGTGGGGTTGGCGGAGTATCGCGACGAGGCGATTGACCTGGGCGAAGTGATTCGCGAACAGTTGTACCTCGCGCTGCCAATGAAGCCCTTGTGCCAGGAGTCGTGCAAGGGGTTGTGTGCGGTGTGTGGCGCGAATCGGAATCGCGAGACGTGCCAGTGCCAGCAACAGTGGGAAGATCCACGCATGGCCGCGCTTGCCGAGTGGAAAAGCCGTAACGAGAAGACCTAAGGGGTAGAGACCGTGCCGAATCCAAAACGACGCCATTCCAAATCACGCACCGCCAAGCGCCGCACGCATGACACGCTGGTCAAGGTGCAGTCCGGGCGCTGTCCGCAGTGCCAGGAAATGAAACTGCCGCATCAGGTGTGCAAGAACTGCGGCTTCTACAACGGCCGTCAGGTTCGCGCGGTCAAGGAAGATTAGTCGCGAGCGCCACCAGGCCCGTCGCGTGACTGGTCCGAGAATCGCGGTGGATGCCATGGGGGGCGATTTCGCCCCTCGCGAGGTCATCGCCGGAGCCGTCGCGGCGGCGCGTGATACCGGCGTGTCGGTCATCCTGGTTGGCCCCGCCGATCAGGTGTCGGCCGAGGCCCTTCGTGTGGCGCAGGGCCGCTTGCCGGACTCCCTGTCCATCTTCGACACCCCAGACTTCATCGCGATGGACGCAGCGCCGCGTGAGGCGCTCAGGCGGATGCCCCGGGCCTCGGTCAAGGTGGCAGCCGAGATGGTCTCGCGCGGGGAGGCAGACGGCGTCTACAGCCTCGGGCACACAGGGGCGACCGTGCTGGCCGCGCACGCCGCGTTCGGGATGCTGGACGGGGCCGAGCGGCCCGCCATTGCGGTGCTCGTGCCGACGCTGGCCGGGTCGGCGGTGCTGCTCGACACCGGCGCGACGCTTGATTGCCGGCCCGTGCACCTGCGGTCGTTTGGCCTGATGGGCGCGGCGTATTCGACGATTGCGCTCGGCATCGAGCGGCCCAGGGTCGGGTTGCTGTCGGTGGGTGAAGAGGCCGGAAAAGGCACCGAATTGGTGCGCGAGGCGCACGGGTTGCTGGCCGCGTCGGGTCTGAACTTCGTCGGCAATCTCGAGGCCCGCGACTTTTTCAGCGGGCGGGCAGACGTCATTGTGTGTGACGGCTTCACTGGCAACGTGGCCCTGAAGGTGGGTGAGGGCCTGGTGGACGCGATGGAAGTGCTGTTGAAGAAGGAACTCGCCAAGTCCCTGGCGGCGCGTCTGGGCGGGCGGCTTGCGAAGGCCGCGTTTTTGCGCGTCCGTGATCGCGCGGATTCGGCGGAGTATGGCGGTGCGCCCCTGCTGGGGCTCAAGGGGCTCGCGCTGGTCGGGCATGGGCGTTCCGACGCCCGCGCGGTGCGCAACGGCATTGCCACTGCGGCGCGATTGGTTGAGGGGCAGTTGGTGCAGCGGTTGCGCGATGCGCTGGTGAATCCATGACCGCATTGCGCGACCCCGCGTACGTGTGGTGAAGTAGGCGATGCTGTCATGTTGATGTTGACGGGCCGTGTGGCCCTGGTGACCGGGGCGTCACGCGGAATCGGAAAGGCGATCGCCCTGTCGCTCGCGTCGGGCGGTGCCACGGTCATCGCGGCCGCGCGCGGCACCAATGCGCAGTCCACCGTGGACGCCATCGTGGCCGCTGGCGGTACCGCAGAACTGGCTTCCCTCGACGTGACCGACCCCGCCAGCGTGGAATTGGTCACGAAGGACGTGCTCGCGCGGCACGGCCGGATCGATATCCTGGTGAACAACGCCGGGGTCACCCGCGACCAACTCTTGCTGCGGATGAAGCGGGAAGACTGGGACGCGGTGATTGGCGCGAACCTGACAGGCGCGTTCACCTGCGTGCAGGCGGTGCTCAAGTCGATGGTCAAGGCCCGCCACGGCCGCATCATCAGCATTACGTCGGTGGTGGGTGAAGCCGGCAACGCCGGGCAGGCAAATTATGCGGCGTCCAAGGCCGGGCTGATTGGGTTTACGAAGGCGCTGGCCCAGGAAGTGGCGTCGCGCGGCATCACCGTGAACGCGGTGGCGCCGGGCATGATCGAGACCGACATGACGAAGGCGATTTCCGAGGGCGCGCATGACGAGTGGGCGAAGAAGATTCCCCTGCAGCGCCTGGGGACGCCCGAGGATGTTGCGGCTGCCGTCCGTTTTCTGGCATCGGACGAGGCAGCGTATATTACGGGACACGTACTCGCCGTCAACGGCGGGATGCGCATGTAAGATGGCGTCGGGCGCAGGTGCGTCGCGACACGAGGAGGATGAATGGCCGTTGCAGATCAGGTAAAGAAGATCATTGTGGAACAGCTGGGCGTGGATGAGGACGAAGTGACGTCCGATGCGTCGTTTGTGGACGACCTCGGGGCGGATTCCCTCGACACCGTCGAGCTGGTCATGGCCTTCGAAGAAGAGTTCAGCATCGAAATCCCCGACGAGGATGCCGAGAAAATCACGCGCGTCAAGGACGCCGTGAGCTACATCGAAACGCACACGAAGAAAAAGTAGCCATCGGCACGTCTCACCCTGGCGCAGCCCTTCGGCTGCGCTGTGTGTCAGTGCCTTTGGGAGGAAACGTGACGAGACGAGTAGTCATCACCGGTGTCGGCCTGATTTCATCCGTGGGAATCGGGAACGATGCGAACTGGGAGGCGATGTGCGCCGGCCGGGGCGGGATTGGTCCGATCACCCGCTTTGACGCCACAGGATATTCCGTGCGCATTGGCGGCGAAGTCAAAGGGTTCGACCCGCTGAACTTCGTCGAGAAGAAAGAGGTCAAGAAGATCGACGTCTTCATCCAGTTCGCCATCGCGGCCTCCCAGTTTGCGATGGACGATGCGAAGTTGCAGGTCACGCCGGAGATTGCCGACCAGACCGGCGTGTTCATTGCGTCGGGCATCGGCGGATTCAGCACGATTCAATCCGAGCATCTCGAACTGGTCAACGGCGGCCCGCGCCGGGTCTCGCCGTTTTTCATCCCGGCGTCCATCATCAACCTGGCCGCCGGGCACGTCTCGATCCGATTCGGGGCGAAGGGACCGAACCTCGCCACGTGTACGGCGTGCACGGCGTCCGCTCACTCGATTGGTGAGTCGTTCGAGATCATCCGGCGGGGTGATGCCGACATCATGATCGCCGGTGGCTCCGAGGCCGCCATCACGCCGCTGAGCGTGGCCGGGTTTGCCTCGATGCGCGCCCTCTCCACCCGCAACGACGAGCCGGACAAGGCGTGCCGGCCCTTCGACAAGGACCGCGACGGCTTCATCATCGGCGAAGGCGCCGGCATCCTCATCCTCGAGGAACTCGAGACCGCCAAACGCCGCGGCGCGAATATCTATTGTGAACTGGCCGGGTACGGCCTGTCGTCGGATGCGTTTCACCTGACGGGCCAGCCGCCAGATGCCGATGGCGCCGTGCGGTCGATGAAGATGGCCATCCGCAAGGCCGGGATCCGCCCCGAGCAGGTGGACTACATCAACGCCCACGGCACCTCGACACCGATCAACGATCCCACCGAGACACTCGCCGTGAAGCGCACGTTTGGTGAGCACGCGAAGAAGTTGGCGATCTCGTCCACGAAGTCCATGACCGGGCACCTGCTTGGCGCGGCCGGTGGCCTGGAAGCCGGCATCACAGCCTTGGCGATCAGGCACCAGATCGCGCCGCCGACCGCAAACCTCGATTCGCCCGACCCGGCCTGTGACCTTGACTACATCCCGTTCAAGGCCCGGCCCATGACCATCAATTACGCGTTGTCGAATTCGTTCGGGTTCGGCGGCACCAACGGCACGCTCCTGCTCAAGCGGTACGAAGGCGACTGACCCACATGAAGATTGCCGTTTGTATCAAGCAAGTCGTCTCGCGTGAGTGGCAGGTTCGCATCAACGATCAAAAGACCTGGGTGCGTGACCAGGACGCCGCGTGGGAACTCAACGAACCCGACGCGTACGCGCTCGAGGAGGCCCTGCGCCTCAAGGAAAAACACGGCGGGGAAGTGGTCGTCATTTCGGCCGGCCCCGCCCGCGTGACGCAGGTCATCCGCGAGGCGCTGGCCCGCGGCGCCGACCGCGCCATTCACGTCGAAGGTGACCACCTGGCAACCGCCGACGCCTTCACCGCTGCCGAAGCTCTGGCTGAGGCAGCCAAGACTGAACAGTGTGATCTGATCTTGACCGGACTGCAGTCCGACGACCAGGGCTTCGCGCAGGTCGGCGTCATCATGGCCGAGCGTCTGGGGATGTCGCACTCCACGATCATCATGGAAGTGCAGGTCACCGGCACGACCTTGCGCGTGAAGCGCGAGCTTGAAGGCGGCTGGTTCCAGTGGATGGAGATGCCGCTGCCCGCGGTATTGACGATTCAGAGCGGCATCAACCAGCTGCGGTACGCCACGCTCAAGGGCATCATGGCGGCGAAGAAGAAAGAGCTCAAGACCATGCCCGCGCCGACGGCGGCGCCTGCCCGCCAGCGCATCGTGTCCATCTACGTCCCGGAAAAGACCAAAGCGACTCGCATGATCGACGGCACGCCGGCCGAAGCCGCGGCCGAACTCGTGCGCGTGCTGCGCGACGACGCCCGAGTGTTCTGATTCGTAGGGCGGGGCTTCAGCCCCGCCGTGAGGGAAACATGATTTTCGTGATCGCGGAACAAAAAGACGGCGCCCTCAACCGCGCATCATGGGAAGCCGTGGTGGCCGCGCAGCAACTGGGTGGGCCCGTCACGATCGTGCTGCCGGGTGCCTCCGTGAGTGCAGCGGCCGCGGAACTGTCGGCCGCTGATGTCGCCGGAGTCATCGCACTCGAACACGACGCGTTGGGCACGTACACCCCGGATGGTTTCGTGGCAGCGCTGGCGGCGCTCATTACGGCTGAAGCGCCCTCGCACGTGGTGTTGCCGCACACCTACCAGACGCGCGATTTTGCGCCCAAGCTGGCCGCGCGCCTGAACGCGCCGCTGGCGGCCGACTGTGTGGGCCTGAAGCCCGCCACCGACGGAGGCCACACCTACGTGCGCCTGATGTTCCAGGGCAAGGTCAGTGCAGACGTGCAGCTCGTGGGTGACGCGCCCCACGTCGTCACATTCCAGATCGGCGCGTTCCGCGTAGACGCCGTGGCGAAGGGCAGCGCGCCTGCGCCTGTGCGGCAGGTCGCTGCCACGGTGGACGCGTCGGCCATTCGTCAGAAGCCTGAAGCCCCATTTCGGGAAGCGAAGCAGGCCGTGGACCTCACGCAGGCCGCGCGCATCGTTTCTGTCGGCCGCGGCATCAAGGGACCCGAACACATCGAACTGGCGAAACAACTTGCCGAAGCTCTGGGCGCGGAGCTGTCGGCCTCGCGTCCGATCTGCGACGCCGGTTGGCTGCCCATGGAACGACAGGTCGGCAGTTCCGGCCAGACTGTGGCGCCGAAACTGTACCTCGCCCTCGGCATCTCCGGTGCCATCCAGCATGTGGTTGGCATGAAGGGCTCCCGCACCATCGTTGCGATCAACAAAGACGCCGAGGCGCCCATCTTCGAAATCGCCGACTACGGCATCGTCGGCGATCTCTTCGAAGTCGTGCCGGCGATGATCGCCGCGCTCAAGTCCTAAAATCTGTCCAGAGTCCAGAGTCCAGAGTCCAGAGTCCAAGGTCCAGCGTCCTGGGTCAGGACTGTGAAGCTGCGCGCTGAATCTCGATGAGCCCATCGTGAGTGCGTTCGGGATCTGGGGCGCCAGGCGGTGGTGTCCAGACCAGGTCTGCCCCGCCGCGATCAGCAGGCGCGCGACGCCGACATGATCCGCACCTGGCTGCGCGTGACCCCGGCCTTCCACAGCCCAGACGAGCGGCGAAGCGGCGAACATGCCGTCCAGCGCATTTACCGGTGCGCCATGTTCCAGAAGAACCCGCACGGCATCAACGCGCCCGGCCATCGCCGCGCGGTGCAACGGAGTCACCTGGTCCTTGTCCGCTGACTCCACGTCGAATCCACGCGCCAGCATCGTCTCAAGCACCAGCGCGTCCCCCCGTTCGGCCGCATTGTCCAGTAATCGGTGGTGCGCTGGGCGCAGTTGCTCAGCTAGGGTCGAGTCGATTTGCAGCAGGGCGTCGGCGCCGGCCCGGTCGCCGCGTACGCAACAAGCGACGAATCGTTCGAGCGTGGACAACTCGTCTGTGGCGCCGCGGGCCAGCAGGACCGATCCAACGTCGGGTTTGCCCGAGAGTTCCGCCAGCGTGTGGGGTGTCAGACCGTCGGCGCGCCGCTGAAGGGGATCGGCCCCGTGTTGCAGGAGGTGCTCGACCATCGTCGTGTCCCATCGACGCGCCGCCACGTGCAGGGGCGCCTCTCCGTCGGCGCCCCACGTGAGGTTGGGATCCGCGCCGTGTTCGAGCAGCCACCGCGGTCCGTCAGGGTTCGTGGCCCACTGCATCATGTAGACGAGGGGAGGCACGCCTGCCGGAATGCCGTTCAGGTTGGCGCCGAATCGGTGCAACAGCTCAAGCGCCGGAATGTTGCCGCCGCCACCGGCAATGTGCACCGTGACGCCGTCGGTGGGGACGGCGCCTGCTTCAAGCAGGACCTCTGCCAGCGGAAGGTGCCCCACTGCGCAGACGGCCGCCCACAGTGCCGTTCGCGGCAGTTCCGGATGCCAGTTCCAGTGGTATTCCGCATTCGGGTTGGCGCCAAGCGTGCACAGGCGGCGCGCGATCGAGACGAGGTCATCCACCTGCGCAATGGCGTCGCGATGGAGGCACGTGTGGCACACGTAGAGCAGCGGTTCCCATTGCTGCGGTCCGGCGGCCTCGGTGGCCAGTGCGGGCTGTTCGGCGAGGCGCCGCTCGACGCCGGCCACGTCACCCAGTACCAGTGCGGTGTGCAACGAGGCCGACTTGATGCCGGGGTGCCGGTCGAGAAGACGGAGCGCTCGCCCGGAGGCGCCGCCCGTGGCGCACCGGACGAACTCATCGACGGCGTCGCGGAACGACATCGTTCGCGTCTCAACCTCATCGCGCAGGGCGTTCCACGACGCAAAGCCGTGTTCACGGGCGATGACCGATTGCGCGTCGTGAAGCGCGAGGGACGTGCCGTTCTGCAGCGGCCGACCCGCGAAGGCCGGGAGCGCGGCGAACCGCTCAAGTGCAGACAGGTCACCCTCACGCGCGGCGTGAAGCAGCGACTTGGCGAGTTTCTTCAGATGATCGAGATTCGGACGATCGGGCAGTTGCGCGGACATACGGCCTCCATGCTTGGGCCCGTGGTTCGCAAACGGGTAGCACGGCGGTGTATGTGCCGTTGGTCCAATTCGTTGAAAGTGGGCTTGGCCCTTCGCGCGAACCCGCCGGCGCCTTGAAGCGCGCACGGTAACGGTAATCGTGCGTCTGCCTCGCTGTCAATTTGTCGTCCTGCGGTGCCTTGACGCCTCTAGGCATAATGCATATAGTCAGCGCATGCCGCCCACCCGCCAGTCCACCGCCGCGCTGCCGCTTGCTCCGGCCGTGTTCCACATCCTGCTGGCGCTCGCCGATGGCGACGCCCATGGCTACCGCATTCGCGCCGACGTCATCGAGCGCTCCAACGGCGCTATCAAGCTCGACCCCGGGTCCCTCTACCGGCTGATTGCACGGCTGTCCGACGACGGGCTGGTCGTGGAGTCCCCAAGCCGTCCGAAGGCGGACGATGACGATGAGCGGCGGCGGTACTACCGGCTCACGCCGATGGGCAAGCGGTTGCTCGAAGCAGAGACGAATCGAATGGCTGACCTGGTGGCGCTGGCGCGCGCTAAGGCCGGCAGGCGTGTGCGGTCGGTTTAAGACGTCGTCATGGCTGCGGCGCCTTCTCGTCGATTGATCGCCCTGTATGCGTGGACCACGCGCCTCATGCCGGAGTCGCACCGGTGGAGGTATGCGGATGAGCAGGTGCGCCTGTTCGAACAGGTGTGGATGGAGGAGCGCCCGGACGGGGGCATCGCACAGCTCCGTTGGGCATGTGTGCTCATCGTGCAATCGGTGCTGGCGGCGATCGGCGCGCGCCTGGACGTGAGTCGGCGCGGTGGCTATGCGCGGAATGTGCACAGACGAGGAGGAGCCGGGATGGGCAGTGATTTTCGATTCACCCTGCGTTCGGTCAGGGCATCGTCTTGGTACGCCGTCGCAGTGGTCGGTGTCATCGCCGTCACGATGGCGCTCGCGACCACCGCGTTTGCGATTGTCGATGGCGTGCTGTTCCAGCCGTTGGCGTTCCAGCAGTCCGATCGCCTGTTCAGGATCGAGCCCGGGTTCACGAACATCGGCCAGGCCGCCGCGGTTCCGGGTGGCGCGGTGCCAACCTTCGGCGCGAGTCATATCGATTTGCTGAACTGGCAGTCGGCCGTGCCGGAGGTGCCAATGACGGGGTTCCGTGCGCAGCCGTGGATGGGACTGGGCGCCGGCGTGAACGACTCCACCGCCGGCGTGGCACTCATCCAGCCGAACTTCTTCGACGTGTTCGGCGTGGCCCCACTCTTCGGAGGATTCTCGGCACAGGACTTTGTTGACGAGCCTCGCCTGCGGCCGGTGCTTGCGAGCTACGACGTGTGGACGTCGCGGTATGAGAGCGCACCCGACATTGTGGGCCGCGAGATCATCACCGATCGCGCAGGTGGTTACGGCGTACGGATCGTGGGTGTCATGCCGAAAGGCTTCGTGTTTCCCACAGCCAGGGCAGAGGTCCATTTCCTGTCCCCGCTGGTGAGTCCGGCCGCGGCCAGAAACGACCCGGGGGTGCGTTTCATCAGCGAGGTGGTGGTGCGGCTGCCCGAGGGGCTGACCCCCGAAGTGCTGAGGGAGCGCCTGGCCCCGGCCTTGTCTGCCACCGCTCGGCAGTTTCCCGCACGTGGACCGAAGCCCGATGGCTGGTCCGACGCAGGCTGGCGTCGCCAGGGGCCGTTCGACGCGGTGTCCATTTCCACTTTGGCCGAGTCGCTGGGCCGTCGATCGCGGCCGTTGTTCATGGCGGTGTTCGCCGCCGTGCTGCTGTTGCTGGCCATCGCCGCCGTCAACGTGTCGAGCCTGATGACCGCGCGAGCCCTGGAACGCCAACATGAAATTGGAGTGCGGCGCTCGCTTGGGGCCGGGCCGTGGGCCATTGCCAGGCTGTGGACGGTGGAGGCGGCCACGCTGCTCACCCTGGGCGGTGTGGCGGGTGTGCTGGCGTCACCGCTGTTGCTTGACCTGTTCCTGCGACTGCTGCCGAGCGACGTGGTGCTGCTCAAGCCGGCGCGGCTCGACTGGCGCGTGGCGGGCTTCGTGGCCATGACGCTGGCGCTGTTGTCGGCGCTGGTCGCCGTGGCTCCGATCCGTCGTTCGTTGACACGGCGATCGCTCTCGGCCGCCGGCAGCCAGACCAGAGGCGCGAGCGAACGTGTCCGCACGCCCGGCCGTCGTCTCGTCGTGGCGCTGCAGGTCGGCGTGGCGTTTGTGCTGACTGTGGGCGGGGCATCGCTCGTGGGCTCGCTGCTGACCGTATACGCGCACGAGTTGCCGATTCGCACCCGCGGCATCGTGGTGCTGAAGGTGATGCTCCAAGGGCCTGGAAACGGCGGCATGGACCTGTCGCCGGAGCGGGCAGAACGCGAGAGGGCGCTTCGGACTCGCCTGGCGAGTGTGCGGGGTGTGTCCTCGGTGGCGTCCACAGCGGCCCAGGTACTGGCGGGCGGGGGAAACATGACGTGGTTCCTGCCGCCAGCCGGGACGAAGCATCCGGCGAACATCGATACCTGGCCGGTCACCGAGGGCTTCTACGACACGCTCGCGCCCGAGGTGATCGAAGGCCGGCTTCCGAGCAATGACGAACTTCGAGCGTCCGCACCGCTCGTCGTTGTCAGCCAGCGGGCCGCGCAGGCCTATTGGCCAGGCAAGTCGGCGCTCGGCGCCACGCTGACAGACCAGCAGTCGAAAGTGGCATTCACCGTGGTGGGAGTCGTCAAGGATGTGCGCTGGCTTGCGTGGGATATCGAGACGCCAGTCGTCTACGGGCCCTACGCCGCTGTTGGGCGCGCGCCATGGCTGACGTATTTCCTGCGCACGGACGGCAACACCGGGAGTGTGACCGCAGATGCCCTGCGCGCCATCGAGGAGCGTGATCCGCTTGCCGGCGTGTCTCGCGCCGACACGCTGGATTCGGTGTTCAGGGATTCAGTGTCCATCCGCCGCTTTCAGTCGTGGCTCTTCGGCGGCTTCGCCGCCGCTGCCCTCGTTGTGGTGGGCGTTGGCATCTTCGGGCTGATCGCCATGGCGGCGGCGCGACGGACGAAAGAGGTGGGCATTCGTTGTGCCCTTGGCGCCACGCCGGGAGCATTGACGACACTCATGGTGCGCGAACAACTGGGCGCCGTTGCCGTCGGACTCCTGGTGGGCGGCCTCGTCGCCGCCTGGGCGGTGCGGTTCGTGGAGAGTTACCTCTTCGAACTGACCACGGCTGATCCACGCATCTGGCTAAGCGCCACGGTGCTGGTGCTGCTCACCGCCTGCGCCGGCGCGCTGATCCCCGCCTGGCGCGCGAGCCGGATCGATCCGCTCAAGGCGCTGAGGGTGGAATAGAACAGTCCGGGGTCCGCAGGTCCGGCAGGTCCCAAGGTTCGCGGAGCCGCGCCGTTTGGCGCGGGGCTTCATGTGGAGACAAGATGGCGCGCAGCGCCCACCGCGAACCCACGCACCTATCGGACCTGCGGACCCACGGACCCTATGGAGCGCGCAGCGCTCCGAGTATCGCGTCGACGCTCTTCTTCGCGTCGCCGTAGAGCATCTTTGTCTTCGGCTTGAAGAAGAGCGGGTTCTCGACGCCCGCATACCCCGCGCCCTTGCCACGTTTGAAGACGATGCAGGCCGCCGCTTCCCAGGCGTGAAGCACGGGCATGCCGGCAATGGGGCTGGAAGGGTCGTCGAGCGCGCTGGGATTCACGATGTCGTTCGCGCCGATGACGAGCACGACGTCCGTGGTGGGGAAGTCGTCATTGATCTCGTCCATCTCGAGGACGATGTCGTAGGGGAGGTTGGCTTCGGCCAGCAGCACGTTCATGTGGCCGGGGAGGCGGCCCGCGACCGGATGGATTGCGAATCGCACGGTCTTGCCTGCGGCTCGAAGCACATCCACAATCTCGCGCACCGGATGTTGCGCCTGGGCCACGGCCATGCCGTAGCCCGGCACGATGATCACCGAGTCGGCTGCTTTCAAAAGATCCACCACCTCGGCGGCAGTGGTGGCAACCAGCTCGCCCTCGACGACCGCGCCACCCGCAGGTGCCGCACCTTCCTCCGCGCCGAAGCCCCCGAGGATGACCGAGAGGAACGAGCGGTTCATCGCCTTGCACATGATGTAGCTCAGAATCGCGCCCGAAGAGCCGACGAGCGCGCCCGTGATGATGAGCAGGTCGTTCGAGAGCATGAAGCCTGCCGCTGACGCCGCCCAGCCCGAGTAGCTGTTGAGCATCGACACCACCACAGGCATGTCGGCGCCGCCGATAGCCATCACCAGGTGAATGCCGATGACGCCGGCGATCGCCGTCATGATCAGGAGGTGGGGCAGCGCTTCATGCCCGCCACGCAGGTACATCGCGCCGAGCCAGACGCAGGCGACGATCATGCCGATGTTCAACAAATGGCGACCGGGCAGCATCAACGGCTTGCTGCGGATGACGCCCTGCAGTTTGCCCCAGGCCACGATCGATCCTGTAAACGTGAGTGAACCGATGAAGACGCCGAGGTAGGTCTCGACGTCGTGAATGGTCCGTTCGACCCCCGTCAGTTCAACGGCAGGCGCCAGGTGGTTGCTGATGCCCACCAGCACAGCGGCGGCGCCGACGAAGCTGTGCAGGATGGCCACCAACTGCGGCATGGACGTCATCGCCACGCGTGAGGCCACCAGCGCGCCGATGATGGCGGCGAGCGTGAGCGCCCCCAGCAGCGTGGGGGACGTGATGACGCCGGCATGCAGCGCGACGGCGACCATGGCGATCAACATGCCGATGGCGCCGAACTGATTGCCGCGGCGTGCGGTGCTTGGATGGGCGAGCCCCTTCAGGCTCAGGATGAACAGAACTGCGGCGGCGATATACGCCGTGACCAATAGCGACGTTGTCATCGGCGGAACATCTTGAGCATGCGGTGGGTGACCAGGAAGCCACCGGAAATATTGAGTGTGGCCAGGAAGATGGCGGCGACGCCGAGCACGCTCGCCGCAGACGTGAGCCCGCCGCCAATCTGCAGCATGCCGCCCACAACGATGATGCCGCTGATGGCGTTGGTGACGCTCATGAGCGGCGTGTGCAACGCCGGCGTCACGCTCCAGACGACCTGGTAGCCGATGAAACAGGCCAGCACGAACACAGTGAGGTGGGTCAGGAACGACTGTGGCGCGCCCAGGCCAACGCCAAAGAGCACGAGTCCCGCAGCCAGTAACGGCCACCAGCCGCCAGACGACGAGGACTCATCGGCGGGAGCGCCATGGCCGCCGCTCTTGCCATGGCTAGAAGGCTTCTTCGTGGCCGTCGCCTTGGTTGCCTTCGTGGCTACCGCGGCCGAACCAGAGGCCGAAGCAGGAGCGGGAGGAGCGGACTTGTCCGCCGAAGCTGAAGCCGCAGGCTTCGGGAGCGAAGGCGGAGGTGGCCACATCATCGCCCCGTCCTTCAGCACCGTCATCGGCCGCACGATGTCGTTCTGTTCGTCGATGGTGAATGCGGCCGCGCCGCCCATCTCTTCGAGCAGGTGCACGATGTTCGTGGCGTAGAGCGTTGAGGCTTGCTGCGACATGCGCGACGGCAGGTCGGTGTAGCCGATGACCGTCACGCCGTTCACGTCTACAGCCTGGCCGGGTTGCGTCAGTTCGCAGTTGCCCTGCATCTCGGCCGCAAGGTCCACCACCACAGACCCGCGCTTCATCGAGTGGACCATGTCGGCGGTGATGAGGATGGGCGCGCGCTTTCCGGGAATCAGCGCCGTCGTGATGATGACGTCCACCTCTTTGGCCTGCGCCGCGAAGAGGGCCATCTCGGCGGCGATGAATGCCGGGCTCATTTCCTTGGCGTAGCCGCCCTGGCCGCTGCCGTCTTCGTCGAGTTCCACTTGCAGGAACTCGGCGCCCATGGACGCCACTTGTTCTTTGACGACAGGCCGCGTGTCGAAGGCGCGGACGATCGCTCCGAGCGACCGTGCGGTGCCGATGGCCGCGAGCCCGGCGACGCCGGCGCCGATGATGAGGACCTTGCAGGGCAGGATCTTGCCGGCCGCCGTCGTCTGGCCGCCAAGAGGACGCTGCAGCGCGGCGACGGCCTCGATGACCGCGCGATAGCCGGAGAGGTTGCCGGTGGACGAGAGCGCGTCCACTTTCTGCGCGCGCGTGGTGCGCGGCACCTGGTCCATCGCGACGGCGCTGATGCTGCGGTCGCCAAGGCGGCGGACCAGGTCGGTGTTTTGTGCGGGATACAGGTAACTGACGAGCGTCTGGCCGCGGCCGAGGCGCGCGGCTTCCTCATCAAGTGGCGGCCGCACCTTGACGACGACCGGCGCGCTCCACGCAGCGACGGTGTCGCCAATCGTGGCCCCCGCCGCCGCATATGCCGCATCGTCAAATCCAGCGGCGAACCCGGCGCCTGACTCGACCGTGACGCTGAAGCCTAGTTGTGTGAGTTTGGTGACTGAATCCGGTGTGGCGGCAACCCGTCGTTCCCCGTGGGCTGTCTCCTTCACGATGCCGACGATCATTCAGTCATTGTACTCCGGCTCGACTCGACGCCTGGCGATTGCGCGGTTCAGTCCAGCGTCTCCTTGAGCGTTCCGGCTTCCATTCCAGCTTGGGCCGACATCTTTGGTCGCCTCCTGACCACGTGGCCCACCTCGTGTGTGCCGGTGTCTCCAAGGCCGCCGGCAACCTGCTCGAGGGCGTCGTCGCTGAGTGGTTCCGGGCTCCCCGGCTTCGGGTCCGGCTGTGCCTTCTTGTCGCTCATGTGACCTCCTGCGCTGGGGGTGTCCGCGTGACGGCCAATGATCAGGCAGGGGCGGCCAGAGGTCAAGGAGACATCCGCGAATCGGATCGGCGAGGCGTTGGACCCGCGAGACAGCGTGACAGTCGATCTGCAATCCACAATCAGCAATCACTCCATCCCGATCCTCAATCCTCCATCCTCAACCCTCAATTGGGGCGCCCATGGAGGGAAGCGCCTCACAGTAATATGGTGGGCGTATGAACTGGGAGGTCTGGGCGTTCCGTCTGGTGTTTGTCGGGTTTGTCGCCGGGTTTGCGGCCCAGATGGCGACGCGGTGGCGGTTGATCCAGGCGGCGCCGAACAACTTCACCTTTGACCACCTCGGCACGCGCCTGGACCGCTTCATCGCCGAGGTCGTATTTCAGTCGAAGGTGATTTCGGCGCGCAAGGCCGTCGGTATTGCGCACCTCGCAGTGTTCTGGGGCTTTGTCGCGTTCGGCGGCTTCACCACGGTGGAGATGTTACGCGGCCTGGGTGTGGTGGACCTCACCCATACCACCCTGTTCACGATCTACAAATGGGCCCTGATGCCGTTCGCGTCCGGCGTGCTCATCGGCATTGTCGGTCTCGGCATTCGCCGCGCGTTTGTGCGGCCCGCCGGTTTGGGTGCGACGGTCTCGAAGGAGTCGCTGCTCATCGCGTCGTTTATCGCCCTGCTGATGATCACGTACTTCGTGAGCTTCTTCTTCGAGCAAGGCCCGGTCGGACGCGTGAATTGGTGGGTGCACATGCTCATCATTCTGGCGTTCATGGTGCTCGTGCCCAATTCGAAGCACCTGCATCTGATCCTGTCTCCGGCGACGGTGTTCCTGAAGTCACCGATTCTAGGCACGGTGCCGAATCTGGATTTCGAGAAAGAGGAAGTGGGCCTGGAGACGGTGAAAGACCTGCCTTCCAAAGCCGTGCTCGACGCCTTCACCTGCGTAGAGTGCGGACGATGCCAGGACAATTGCCCCGCGTTCGGTACGGGGAAACGGCTGAATCCGAAGACGCTGATCCTGCAGAACGAAGATGCGTTGCTGGCGGGGGAGCGCGACAAGAAACTGGTCGATGTCTACGATCAGGACGTGTTGTGGCAGTGCACCACCTGCGGCGCCTGCGAGCAGGCCTGCCCGGTGGGTGTCGAACACCTGCCGACGATTATCGGAGCCCGGCGAGGCCTCGTCTCCAATGGCGAAGCGCCCGAGTTCCTGACGCCGCTGTTCACCAATCTTGAACGTCGGCAGAACATCTGGGGCCTCATGTACGACCAGCGCGCGAAGTTCGTGCAGGCGGCCACGCTCGAGACCTTCGACCCCACCAAACACGAATACCTGATCTGGCTCGGGTGCGCGGGCGCGTTCGAAGCCGACTACCAGAAGTCCATGCGCTCGTTGTTCGACCTGCTGCGGGCGAAGGGAAAGACGTTCGGCGTGTTGTCCAAGGAACGCTGCACGGGTGATGTCGCAAAGCGCACCGGCAACGAGTACATGTATCAGGAACTGGCGACGCAGAACATCGCCGACCTGCGGGCATCAGGCGTGAAGAAGATCGTCACGTCCTGCCCACATTGCGTGAAGACGATTGGGCACGACTACAAGATGATGGGGTACGAGGTGGAAACCGTCCACTCGGCCTCGCTCGTCGAAGAACTGACGCGCGACGTGATGCTCCAGTGGCGCGAGCGAGAAAACGTGACGTATCACGACCCGTGTTATCTCGGACGATACGCCGACGTCCACGCGGAGCCGCGGGCCTTGCTGGAACGATTTGGCGCGTCCATCACCGAGCCGGCGCGGCACGGCGACAATCCCTTTTGCTGCGGCGCAGGCGGTGGCTTGTTGTTCGAAGAGCACGAGTCAGGCAAACGCATCAGTCAGGAGCGGTTTGAACAACTGCAGAACACCGGCGCCGGCACCGTGGTGATGGCGTGCCCGTTCTGTTCAATCATGCTCAAGGGCGCGCAGGCGAGCACAAACGCGCCCGTGCAGATGGTGGACCTGATGACCTGGGTGGACGGCAAGATGAAGGCAGTCAAGCCGCGGTGCGCGCCGGCTGAGGCGGGACAGCCGCAGGCCGAGACACATTGATGGCTGCCACCGAGTCGTCGTGGCGGCAGTCGCGACTCAAACGCGCCCAGGTGCGCGCGATCGCGTCCGTCGGGTGGCCGGTCATCGAGGGGTTGGGCGGCACCTACACGTGGCGGGTGCTCGGGCAGCAACATCTGGACCGCCTGGACGATGAGGGGGTTGCCCCGATCCATGCGTTCTGGCACGGCCGGGTGCTGGCCGCTACACTGTTCTTTCGCGACCGCGGCATCGTGGTGATCACGAGCGAAAACTTCGATGGCGAGTGGATCGCGCGCATCATCGCGAAGTTCGGCTACGGCACCGCCCGCGGCTCATCGTCGCGCGGTGGCGCGCGGGCGCTGGTGCAACTGCGGCGCGATCTTGCGGCCGGCCGGCCCGTTGCCTTCACCGTGGATGGCCCTCGTGGCCCTGCGCGGGTCGCACAGCCAGGGGCCCTGTGGCTGGCCGGCGCCACCGGTCATCCCATCCTGCCGTTCCACATCGAGGCCGACCACGCGTGGACCGCGCGAAGCTGGGACCGCCACCAGATTCCCAAGCCCGGCGCCACGCTCAGCGTGGCGATAGGCGAGCCGATGTATGTGGACGGCACCGATGACGAAGTGGTTGAGGCCGCGCGGGTGGACCTGGAGTTGCGCCTCCGCGCGCTCGAACAGTCGCTAAAGGCGTAAATGCTGCTGTTTTCTTCTCCCCGATTTTCCGAACATTCACCGCCCCCCGGCCACCCCGAACGAATCGAGCGCGGGCAGGTATTCGAGGCGGTTGCTGAGTCGTTTCGCGCCGGTGGCGGGGCGATCGGGCCGTCGCGGATGGCCACGCGCGAGGAACTCGCACGAATCCACACAGCCGCGTACCTCGACACGATCGAGTCGTTGGCCGGACGCGCGGCCACGCTTGATGCCGACACGTTTACCAGTCCGGAGTCGTGGGACGTCGCGCGTCTGGCTGCCGGCGCG
>CXWK01003634.1_pt1 | contig 19305 bp, 12 predicted proteins | sample 590851 | NCBI WGS metagenome assembly CXWK01 (sample SAMEA3498364, study PRJEB10139) | wastewater metagenome | biome: wastewater treatment plant; material: activated sludge | place: Denmark | collected 2014-08-01 | reverse complement strand
GTTCAGCTACCATGACCGCAACCAGACCGGGCAGTTGATGATTCGCGCCACGGATGATGTGGAAAAAGTGCGTCTCTTCATCGGACAGGGTCTTCTCCTCGCGCTGCAGGCATTCGTCCTGCTCACGGCGACCCTGATCATTCTGGCGACCACCAATCTCAAACTAACGCTGGTCGTGCTGCCGGTGCTGCCGGTCGCGCTCCTTTTGTTCATGGTGTTCGGCGCGATTAGTCAGCCGCTGTTTGCGGAAGTGCAAAAACGTCTGTCTCGGCTCAACACCGTGCTCCAGGAAAACCTGGCCGGCATCAAGGTGGTGAAGTCGTTTGCGCGCGAACCGGATGAAGAACGCAAGTTCGATGCGGCGGCGACTAGCCTGATGGCGCAGAGCATCAAGGTCTCACGCGTCTTCTCCTTCCTCTTCCCCGTCGTCTTCCTGATTGCGAACCTGGGGCAGGCCGCCGTGCTCTACTTTGGCGGCAAACAGATCATTGACGGCACCCTGAGCTTTGGCGAATGGCAGAAGTTCAGCCTCTACCTGGTCTACGTCTTCTTTCCCATCGGCCAGTTGGGCTTCATCATCAGCCAGATGTCTCAAGCCAGCGCGTCGGCAGCGCGCATTTTCGAGATTTTCGATGCCAAGAATGATGTGGCCGACAAGCCAGGCGCGATCGTCTTGCCTCATGTGCAGGGCCATGTCACCTTCGAAGATGTCACCTTTCGCTATTTTGAAAGCGGAGAACCGGTGCTCTCGCATGTCAGCTTCGAAGCGCAGCCCGGCGAAACCGTCGCCCTGCTTGGCGCGACCGGCAGCGGCAAGACTACGATCATCAACCTGCTGCCGCGCTTCTACGACGTCAACGAAGGGCATGTGCGCATTGATGGGTATGACCTGCGGGATGTGACGCTCGATTCTCTGCGCTCGCAGATCGGCATTGTGCTGCAAGAGACCAACCTCTTCAGCGGCACGATTCGCGAGAACATCGCATTTGGTCGCCCCGACGCTACGCTGGCAGAAGTCACGGCCGCGGCCAAAGCCGCCTCGGCGCACGACTTCATCATGAGCTTTCCGGCTGGCTACGAAAGCCCGGTGGGCGAACGCGGAACGACCCTGAGCGGCGGACAGAAACAGCGCATTGCCATCGCACGCGCGCTGCTGCTCAACCCGCGCCTGCTGATCCTGGACGATTCCACCAGTTCGGTTGACCTGCAGACTGAGTTTCAGATTCAGCAGGCATTGACCGGTTTGATGCACGGCCGCACCAGCTTCGTCATTGCCCAGCGCATCACGACCGTGGTGAACGCCGATCAAATCCTGGTGCTGGAAAAGGGACGCATCGTCGCCCGCGGCAAACACGAGGACCTCATGGAAAACAGCCCCCTCTACGCTGACATTTATCATTCGCAGCTGGTGAGCGATGTGGCCCTGGCCGACGAACCACCCGCGCGGCTAGAAACGGCCACGCTGAATAAGGAGACACTACGATGATGGGAGGACCTGGGGGGCCGCGCGCCCTCCTGGAGCGCGAGACGCTCAAGCCACAGCGCGTCGGGGCCACCCTGCGCCGTTTTGCGGTCTATTTCAAGGCCTTCTGGCCTATCCTGCTGCTGGTTGCTGCGCTGGTCATTGCTGGCACCTGGGCGCAAGTGACTGCGCCCGAGTTGATCGGTCAGGCGGTGGACTGCTACCTGACGCCGGCGGCCAGCGCCCGGTTGACGGGCGGCGCGGCAGGCGCCAGTGGCTTTGCTGGTCAGCAAACGCAGGCCGCCAAGAGCACCTGTTGGTTCGACACCACCGACGCCGCCACACGCAGCACGGCTGACACAGTGGCCGGCCTGGGGCGTGTGATTCTATTGGTGGTCGGTCTGTATGTTGCCGGCTCCATCACCGGCGGCCTGCAGTTCTACGCCATGTCATGGTCTGGCAATCACGTGCTGCGCAAGATGCGCGATGACCTGTTCGCGCAGGTGCACCGCTTATCGCTCAACTACTATGCCGAGCATGAGGCCGGCGCGATCATGAGCCGCGTCACCAATGACATTGACACGATCCAGCAGGTGTTCAGCTTTGCCCTGGTCAACGTGCTGAGCGGCATCCTCCTGATCGTATGGGTCATGTATAAAATGCTCGCCTTGAGCTGGGCCTATGCCCTGATCTCCCTGGCGGTGCTGCCGTTCATGATCGTGGCAACGCTTTGGTTCTCCGGTCAGGCGCGCAAGGCTTTCCGCCGCAGTCGCCAGGAGATTGGCAATGTCAACGCGGACCTGCAAGAGTCCATTGCCAACGTGCGCGAGGTGCAGGCGTTCAACCGGGAACAAGAGAACATTGACCAGTTCCGCGTCACCAACGCGGCCAACCGCGATGCGAACGTGCGCGCCGTGGCCTTCACCAGCGCGCTTGCGCCAACCCTCGAAGCGCTGGGCTATGTCGCCATTGCCATCGTGACCGGCGTGGGCGGCCTGGCTCTGCTGCGCGGCAATAACCTGATGGGCGCCACCGTCACCCTGGGCCTGATCGTCACCTTCCTGAATTACGTGCAGCGTTTCAATCAGCCCATCCAGCAGGTATCCGTGCTGTGGACCAACATCCAGAGCGCGATTGCCGGCGGCGAGCGCATCTTTGGCCTGCTCGACCAGGCGCCCGAGGTGTTCGACAAACCGGGCGCCCAACCGCTGCCGGCCATCCAAGGGCGTGTGGAGTTCGATCACGTACATGCCGCTTACAAAAAGGGCATCCCTGTGCTGCAGAATGTCAGCCTGACAGCCGAGCCAGGCCAGACGATTGCCATTGTCGGCCCCACCGGCGCAGGCAAGACCACCATCATCAACTTGCTGCCGCGCTTCTACGATGTCACCGACGGCGCGGTGCGCATTGACGGCATTGATGTGCGCGACGTCACCGCGGCCAGCCTGCGCCGCCAAATCGGCATCGTTCTGCAGGACACCTTCCTGTTCAGCGACACGGTGATGAACAACATCCGCTATGGCAAGCCGGAGGCCAGCGATGACGAGGTGATTGCCGCGGCCAAGTTGGTGCAGGCCAACCAGTTCATCGAGCGCCTGCCGGATGGCTATCAGACCTTGCTCGGCGAGCGCGGCAGCGGCCTCAGCCAGGGCCAACGCCAGCTCCTGGCCATTGCCCGGGCCGCGCTGAGCAACCCGCGCATTCTGATCCTGGACGAGGCTACTTCGAGCGTGGACACCCGCACGGAGCGCCAGATTCAGGCCGCGCTGAACAAACTGTTGGCCGGGCGCACCAGTTTCGTCATTGCCCATCGCCTGAGCACGATTCGCAATGCCGATCAGGTGCTGGTGCTGGCCGCGGGCGAAATCGTCGAACGAGGCAAACACGACGAACTGTTGGCGAAGGGTGGGGTCTACTACGATCTTTACATGAGTCAATTCCGCCGCGAGGAGCAAATGGTCGTGGAACAGCCAGTGGTGACGCCGCCAGGCCCGAATGGCAAGGGGCTGGCCTCGGTGCCGGCATGACGAGCGCTCTAAGGCGCGTACTGAGCGGCGAGGCGGACCAAATGAAGCATGTGGTTGTCTTAGGCGCAGGCATGGTCGGCGGCGCAATGGCCGCCGACCTGTGCCATGATTTTGCCGTCACGGTGGTGGATGCGAATCGCGCGCGCGGCGCGGCCCTGACCGATCGCTACCCGCTGGCTTTTAGGCCGGCCGACCTGGCTCATTCGACAGCCGTGAGCCAGGCCGTGGCGGATGCAGACCTGGTGATTGGGGCCGTGCCTGGGTTCCTGGGCTACCAAACCCTGGCCGCGGTCATCGCCGCGGGCAAAAATATCGTGGACATTTCCTTTTTCCCGGAGGACCCCTTCGCGCTGGACGATCTGGCTCGCCAACACGGAGTCACAGCGGTCGTGGATTGCGGCGTGGCGCCAGGCCTGGGCAACCTCATCCTGGGCTATCACCACGCGCACATGAACGTCGAATCGTTCGAATGCCTGGTGGGGGGGCTGCCGGTCGGTCGGGTGTGGCCCTGGGCGTACAAAGCCCCCTTTTCCCCGATTGATGTCATCGAGGAGTACACGAGACCAGCGCGCATGGTGGTCAACGGCGAGATCGTGGTCAAACCTGCGCTCTCGGATGCCGAACTCGTGACGCTTGAACCGGTGGGCGTGCTGGAGGCTTTCAACACCGATGGCCTGCGCACGCTGCTGCGCACCATTCCGGCGCCCAATATGGTCGAAAAAACGCTGCGCTATCCCGGTCACATCGAGTTGATCCGGGTGCTGCGCGCGAGCGGCTTCTTCGACGCCGCACCGCGATTGGTCCACGGTGTGGAGGTGCGCCCCCTCGATGTCACCGCGGCGCTGCTGCTGGAACAATGGCGCCTGGACGCCAACGAACCAGAGTTCACGATCATGCGTGTGCGTATCAGCGGGACGGAAGCGGGTCAGCCGCAGACGTACACGTATCACCTGTACGATCAGACCGACCCGCTGAGCGGCGTCTCTTCGATGGCGCGCACCACCGGCTACACCTGCACCGGCGTCGCGCGCCTGGTGTTGGATGGAACTTTCACGCGCGCAGGCATCTGCCCACCAGAAATGGTCGGCGCGGACACCGCCTGCTTCCAGCGCGTGCTGGCGCACCTGGTCGCGCGTGGAGTGAACTGCCGCCAGGGTTAAGTTGTCTGGATCTACGGGATTTGCTGCATACCGGCATCAGGCCGCGTCCGCCTCTAGCGGCCCTATGCCGGCCTAATCGCGAGGCGGGTGCCATCCCCATGCCACCCAAACGTATCGGGCGCGAGTAACGTAAGGATTGTTCATTTGCAGCACGTATACCGTAGCCCGACCGGTGGGAGTCAGTCCCACGATCGTGACGCCGCCGTCTGCCCAAGCAAAATGATCCTGCCAAACCTGCCGGCGTGGATTGAACAGAGGTGCTGTGGCCTGGGTCACTGTATCCAAACCGTGCGTGCGATCGCCCTTGAAGCGATTACAGCGAGGGCAGGCAAGCCACCGGTTGCTTTCGTCTGATGAGCCGCCCAGCTTTCTCGGGACAATGTGCTCGATCTCAAACGGCATACCGGCGATTGCCTCTTGGGTCTGGCAATATCCACAGCGATGCTGCGCATCAGCTGCGATCCTCTGCCACTGTTCGGGAGATACGTGAGCTTGACTCATGATGATCGCAAACTATCCGGATCAGTGAGATCATACCCGCGCCTCTTGAGGATGACAGACGCATGCGCTCGACGCACAAGCGTGCGGTCATAGATCTCCGTCAAAGCCTGCTGCCTGGCCTGCTCAGAGACGTTCAATGATCGCTGTTGGGCCAAACGATTCAACCTTGCAAAGGCGCGCTGATCTGATCTAGACAAGGTGCTGCGCGCAATCAACCATAGCACATCATCTGAAAGACGCTCGAAGGCATCCAATTCAGCTTCGAAGTCATGTGGCAGCGACGGAAGTGACGGTATGTCCCGCAGCACCATGTCCCGTACGATTTCTGGCACGGAGCGACTCTGTTGGCGTGTCGCCTGCTGCAAACGTTCATAAACCGAGATCGGCAGATCAATCGTGACAGTTGCCATTGCTGTGCTCATGGTTCATCTTCCCCACACTTCCTGTCATAGACATTCGCACCGGCGCCGCAATTACTCAGGCATCCTGCACCGACTGCAGTCGCCGAATGAATTGGACCGAAAGGGCGCGCCGCCGCAGGGACTTCGACGAGCGGCATCGCGTCTACGCAGGTAGACGCCCGGCGGTACGCCCATCAGGTGCGATTTCAATCGCTCTTGCTTGCGACGACGCGCCGTCTAAGCAGTTACCCGGCGCCTATCTAAGTAAGCCTCAAACATGATCATCGGAAGGCATTGATCGGTTGGATTGTACCACGCGCCTTGCCTCTGCACAATCGAATTGGTGCAGGCGCAACCAACAAGATCGCCGCCCCTTTTATGCTTGCAGCGTCGCAGTCCCCTCGAACTCCGGACGTGCGCTCACGATGCGTTCTGCACGCTGACCCGGATGCGCACCTCCAGTTGGCTGCCATCCTGGCGCGTGGCAACCAGGCGCAGGATATAGGTGGCGTCGGCAATGGTCGTCGTGTTCCAGGACGCCAGCACGCCTGACGGCTCAACCGGCGTCGTCACGTCCACAGTCAATGGCAGCCACACGAAGGGATCAGGCGCCTGCCCCAGTTCCACGCGGTAGCTGGCGAACGCCGCGCCATACGCGGCGCCGATGATGTCTACCACGCCGCGCACGGTGTCCCCATCCTGCGGCTGGTCCAGGCGCAATACCAGCTCATCGCCCGGCGGCGGCGTGGGCGTGACTTCAGGCGTGGGCGTGTCGGTTGGCAGCCCTGGCGTGGGAATCTGCGCGGTGGGCGTGGGGGTCGGGAAAAACTCCGGTGTGGGCGTCGCAGTAGCCAGCAGTTCAGCGGTGGGCGTGGCCGTCGGCAGGATCTCCGGCGTCGGCGTGCTCGTGACTGCGGGTGTCGGCGTGGGTGGCGCGGCGCCAACAAACAGCCGCACGCGCGCCTCGAACTCACGACCGCTGCGGTCCCACACGCGGATGCGCAGCGTGAACGGGCCAGGCGCAAGGGTGGCCGTGTCCCAGGTTGCCAGCGGGCCGCCATCCACCGGCGTGAAGAAGGGGCCATCCACATGTCCCCATCCAAGAGGATCGTGGCCCTCGCCGTATTCCACATCGTAGCGATCGAAATCAGGCAGCGCGGTCTTGCCCACCAGCGTGACCAGCCCAGCCACCGTTTCCCCCTCGGCCGGCTGCTGGATGAAGATGTCCGGCGCCTGGCAGTTGGTCGCCACCTCCGTGGGCGGCTGCGGGATGCCGTGGTCAATCGCCCACTGCCGCCCTTCTGGCGGGTAGACGGTGTAGTCACGCACCTCCACCAGTTGATCGGGACATTCGGGCGGCGCCAGGTATTCCTGATCGCCAACCTTGAAGATGCGCACCTTGCGGTGAATGTCGAACTCGGCGCTCAACGGCCCGCGCCCCTTGACGAACACCTCGGCGCGGCGCGCCGGGCAGCTTGCGCTGGGCACCGTGCCTGAATCCGCACACACCTCGATCAACTCGATGTCGGCCGGCGCGGGGAAGGGCAACGGCGGCTTGTCCTTGAGCGCCGCAACCACGAAGCTGTTCCAGATCGGCCCCGCGCCGGCCACGCCGCTGATTCCGCGCATGGGCGTGCCATCGCTGTTGCCCACCCACACGCCCACCGTCAAATCGGGCGTATAACCCACGGTCCAGTTATCGCGAAAATCGTTCGTGGTGCCGGTCTTGACTGCGGCCGGGCGGTCGCCGGGCAGGCGCAGCACGCTGTTGGGACCGAACGCGGGCGTGCGGGCCTCATTGTCCGCCAGGATCGAGGTGATCTGATAGGCGTAGGTGGCGGGCGCAGCCCGTTGTCCGGACTGCGGTTCGATGAGCAGCGCGCCGTGCGGCCGGTTTGCTGCCTCTTGGCAGGGCGCGGCGCTGACCTCTTCGACGCCCTGGCCCAGCAGCTGCCCATCAGGCCCGATCACGCACTGAATCGCCACGGACGGCACGCGGATGCCCTGATTTGCCAACACTGCGTACGCGCCTGTCAGTTCCAGCAGCGTCATCTCGCCGCCGCCCAGGGTCAGCGACAGACCGAAGTCGCCGCCGGTCAAGCTCTTGATCCCCATGCGCTCGGCGGTTTCGATCAGGCGTGGGATTGTGACATGCTGCAGGGCCTTGACGGCCGGGATATTATAGGAATTAGCCAGCGCGCTGCGCACCGTCACCAGGCCATGCTCTTTGTCATCGTAGTTCTTGGGGACGTAGGGCGGCCGGCCCGCGCCATCAGGAAACTCCGTGCTGATATCCATCAGGGTGGTTGCGGGCGTCCACCAGTCCTGGCTCAAGGCAAATGCGGTCAGGTAGGTCAGCGGTTTGACCGCCGACCCTGGTTGGCGTGGACTGATCGCGACGTTGACCTGGCCGGAGATTTCGGTCGCGTTGAAATCCACGCTGCCCAGCATCGCCAGGATTTCGCCGGTCTGCGGCCGCAGAGCCACCAACGCGGCGTTGGTCACGTGCTGCTGCGGCGTGAAGCGCGCAATACGCGCGCGTGCGGTCTCTTCGGCCAGCTTCTGCAGATCGCTGTCGAGCGTGGTGTAAACCTGCAGGCCGCCTTTGTACAGAATCCCTGGGCCGTAGGCGCGCTCCAGCTGCTCACGCACGTAGACCACAAAATGCGGCGCCTCGAAGGTGTAATGCAGCGGCACGAGCGGGATACGCTGCGCGTCCCAAGCCAGCCAGGCTGCGTCCGCCTCCTGCGGCGTGATGTAGCCTTCCTTGACCATCAAGCGCAGCACCACGGCCTGGCGCGCCTTGGCCCCGGTTGGATTGGTGTAAGGGTCATAGAAGGCAGGCGCCTGCGGCAGACCAGCCAACAAGGCGGCTTCCGGCAGGGCCAAGTCCGAGGCCGGCTTGCCAAAATAGGTCTGCGCGGCCGCCTCGATGCCATACGCGGCGTTGCCGTAGTAAATCTCGTTCAGGTAGATTTCCAGGATGCGGTCGCGTGGATAGGTGCGCGTGATTTCGGCTGCCAGGATTGCTTCTTTGACCTTGCGCGTGACCGTGCGTTCGGGCGTCAAGAACACCAGTTTGACCAACTGCTGCGCAATCGTAGAACCGCCAATGACGGCCTCGCGCTCCCGAACGGCCCGCCAGACCAGGCGTGCGATGCCGACAGGGTCTACGCCAGGGTGAAGGTAGAAGTTGGCGTCCTCGGTGGCGATGGTGGCGTGCAGCAGGTCAGGCGCGATTTGATTGAGCTTGACCAGAGAACGGCGGCCTGATCCTGAATCAAAGACCTCGTTGAGGGGCTTGCCGCTGCGGTCAAAGATGCGCGTGCTGACAAAGAGCGCCGCGCGACCCTGGAGTTCATCGGGCGATGGCAGATCAGACGCGATCAGAACGTAGCCAATGGCGCCCCCGGCCGTGACCAACAGGCCCAGGATGGTGCTGACGATGAGCGCGATCAGAAATCCGTCGGCGAACCGTCCACGACCGGCGCCGTTGCCGCCTGGACGCGCCGCCTGGCGGCCGCCCGGCAGCCGCGGCGGTGGATTTCCCCCGGCCGGCGACCGCGTCAACACTGGCGGCGGCTCCGCGGGCGAGCTCATCCAATCGGGCAGGCCCTGGCTTGAATTGGGTGACACTGGCCGAGACGTCGGCCCCGGATTTCGATCGCCGTCATGTAGGCTCATCGTTCACTCCTTGAAAGCACAGAGTGCAAAGTACAGAGTGCAAAGCACAAAGCAGCTGCGCGCGAAGGCATGCGCACTCAACCGGATAACGGGTACTTTGCACATTGTACTCTGCGCTTTGCATTTACTTCGGCCACTCCCACGGCTGTGTGTTTTGAAAAACCCAGGCTGCGGTATGGAAAACGGAAACAGCAATCAGCGGCAGGGCCGCTTCCAGCCGTGCGCGTTCCTCGGTCAACACCTGGCCCAGCAGCACGCCAGCCAGCGCGGTCAAAGGCAGGCTGCTCAGGCTGAACAGGTCCCAGTCACGTTGGCCGCCGTAGTCCGGATTCCAGAGCAGGATGAAGAGCAGGCTGCCGGCGGCTGCCACGGCGAGAAAGCGCACATAGGTCGCAGCGGCGGGACCTGGACCTTCTTTAGGAGCCGCATCGCCCGCGTCGCGTGCGACTGTCACACCGGGGGTGTGACCTACGGCGTCAAGTGCGGTTGTCACATCGGAGGTGTGACCTACGGCATCAGGTGCGGTTGTCACATCGGAGGTGTGACCTACGGCATCAGGTGCGGTTGTCACACCGGGGGTGTGACCTGCCGCATCAGGTGCGGTTGTCACACCGGGGGTGTGACCTGCCGCGTCAAGTGCGACTGTCACACCGGGGGCGTGACCTGCCGCGTCATGTGCGACTGTCACACCGGAGGTGTGACCTACGGCGTCGCGTGCGACTGTCACACTGGAGGTGTGACCTACGGCGTCAAGTGCGGTTGTCACACCGGGGGTGTGACCTACGGCATCAGGTGCGGTTGTCACACCGGGGGTGTGACCTACGGCGTCAGGTGCGGTTGTCACACCGGGGGTGTGAACTACGGCGTCAGGCGCGACTGTCGCATCGGAAGTGTGACCGACGGCGGGTCGGGTCAGATGGCGAGTCTGACGCCAAAAGCCCAAGCAGAGCAGCACAACCGCCAGGCTGACCGGGGCGCTCAGCAGCTGCTGGTTGACGATGTCCACCAGGTGTCCCCAGGAGAACATGGTGTAATGTTCCCAGCGCGTGCTGGTGGTCCACAGCGGCACCAGCCAGCGCGCATCGCCGCCGCCCGGGCGGTCGCTGGTGAGCAGCGCTTGAATGCCGTGGCCGCCGGCCTGCATGAACGCGATCACGCCCGCGCCGATCAGCAGCAAGGGAACGGCCGTCTGCAGCAGCGCACGCGGCCAGCCGATGCGCCGGGCGCTGGCCGCTGTCAGAATCAACAGCGACGGCGCCAGGTTGAGCGTGGATGGGTGCAAGGCATTGGCCAGGCCCAGGGCCGCGGCCGCAGCCCACAGCGGCGTCTTGCCCGCCAGAGTGCGCGCGGCCAGCCACAGATAGATCATGATGGCGACCGCGGGCAGCGTATAGTTCTCGACATAGCCAAAGAAGAGCTGCATGGCGCCCAGGCTAAGCAAAAGACCGGCCACGAGCAAGCGTTGGCCGCGACGGCGGCCCACTTCCCAGGCCAATTGAAGCACCACGAAGACGTAGACCGCGCCCGCAGCCACGCTGGTGATGGCGTACGCGGGAAAGGCGTCCGGCCATTGCCAAAGACGCTGCCCGAGCGCCCACAGTTTCGCGTGCCAGAAGACGGTCAAGGGCGCCTGCCAGGTGTAGACCAGGCGCAGGGCAGGGTCGGGCAAGGGAATGGCGTTGGTGAGGATGTAGGCGTCGCCCCAGCGCGTGTGCACCAGGCGCAAGGCCCAAAAAAGGGGCATAGAGAGCAGGGCCAGGACGATGAACCAGCGCGTGGGCGCGGCTGCGCCTGGCGCCCTTTCGGTGAAACAGCGGGATGCCATAACCTTCAGCAAGCGATCCGTCACCGCGGGGATGCACAGCGCCGCCACCAGCAGCGCCAGCGCCCCGCGCACGGCTGGGGCAAAGAAGGTGATCGGCCAGAGGCCCCAGGCTGCGGATTCGCCAAGCCGCGGCGCGGCCAGGTGCAAGATCAGCAGGGTGAGGGTCAGGCCGCGCAGGGACCACAGCAAGCGCCTGGAAGATGACGTGTCAACTGACATGGGGTGCATTGTACCGCGGCGCGGCCGGACTGACAAAGCGGGTCGCTGGCGCGATGAGCGCTGGGCTGAAAAAAGAATCGAGAGGGCGAGCCAGGGAGCAGCTCGTCCTCTCGATCGGCGGAAAACCCCGAGGCCGGACGCCAAACTCATGGGCTGCTGGCAAGGGACAGCGGCCCATTTCTTAGAAGCTCGATGCCATTCGTGGTCTGTTTCCCGGGCGGCAGGTAGGGGGAAAACGGCCACGAATATCATCGCCCGCCCAGACGGGAGAGAGTCTGGGAGCAGAGGCCGGGAGCGGCCCTGCACGACCTCAGGGGGTCAGTAGGCTAACATCAGGGGGAAGAGTTGGTGGGGAAGTCCCCGCGGGTTCGAGCCGCTCAGCCATCTGCGCCAAAAAGCGCAGCGATTGCTCCAGATCGTCAAACTGCCGGCGTTCCCCAGTTTGCACATGCTCGACCTCGCTGTGCCAGCAGTCCTCAGACTGGGTCTGGTCATCCCACCAGAGGCGCACCATGAACGAGACGTATTTAGAAGCGGGAAACATAGTCTCCTCCTCCGCGCTGGCCCAGACTGAACAGGTCAACGTTGCCACAAACCACAATGTAGTATAGCGCGGAGGTGGCTACAAACTGGCTACAAACCGGTGTTTTTCGGGGCAAAGATCAGCGAGTTTTGGGGCAGTTTGGCGACAGGTCAAGGCTCGATTNNTCGAGCGCGGACGTGGGGAAGCGTTTGATGCGGGGTTTGAGGAGCAAGGAGTAGCGGGCGTAGAGGAGCGGCGCCAGCGCGGCCTCGCGGATCAGAATCTGCTCGGCCGCCTGATAGAGGCGCATGCGTTTGTCCTGGCGCGGGGTGACGCGCGCTTCTTCGACCAGGGCCTGGTACTGGGGATGGCGCCAGCCGCCGAAGATGCGGCGGAAGATCACCTCGCGCAGGAAATTGTCGGGGTCGGGAAAGTCCGCGGCCCACGCGGTGATGCGCAGCGCGGGCCGCCTGGTCAGCAGGCGCTCCACCAGCAGCGCGACCGGTACGATGTCCCAGTCAACCTGCACGCCCAACTGCTGGCGCCACTGCTGCTGGGCGTACTGGCAGATCGGGTCGGTGCCGGCGTGGCTAAGCCCCGCCAAGGGCGGCAAACCGCGGCCGTTCGGATAGCCAGCCGCGGCCAGGGATTCGCGAGCGGCCTGCGGGTCATACGGCAGGGCAAGGCCAGGACTGTGGCCGGGCATGCCGGGCGGAATGAAGCCGCCGCTGGCCGGGAATTCATAACCCCGCTGCACGACCTCAGCCAGGTAGGTGCGATCAAGCGCCAGGGTCAGGGCGCGGCGCAGGAGAGGATTGTCGAACGGCGGCCGCGAGGCATCGAACTGCAAAATCCACGAGCGCAGGGTGGGCAACGACACGTAGTCGTCGGGAAAGCGCTGGCGCGCGCGGTCTTGCATGCCAGGTGAGGCGCCTTCCAGGTTGAGCACATCGAGTTGATCGGCCTCATACGCAGCCAGGCCGGCTTCGTAGCTCAGTCCCAGGGCCAGTTCGACGCGTTCGACGTTGCCGGCAAAGCGGCCAAAGTAGGTCGTGTTGCGCACCAACGAGAGGCGCTGGCCCGGCTGCCAGGCAGCCAGGCGATAGGGGCCATTGCTCACGAAATGCTCCGGCTGCGTCCAGGCCGGGCCGTGTTTCTCCACCACGTGTTGCGGCGCCGGAAACCAGGCGCTGCAGGCCACCAACTGCAGGAAGTAGCTGGTGGGCTGCTCCAGTTCCACCAGCAGCGTCAGGTCATCCAGAGCGCGCACGCCCACCTGATCTATGCTATCCAGCGTTCCCTGGCGATAGGCGACGGCGCCCTTGATGTCGTCAAACGACAGACCTAAGAAGGGCGAACGTTGCATTCCGCCCAGAATGCGTTTCCAGGCAAACTCGAAATCGCCCGCGGTGACCGCGCGGCCGTCGCTCCAGCGTGCATCCTCGCGCAGGTGGAAAACATAGGTTAGGCCGCCGTCGCGCACATCCCAGGCGCGCGCCGCCGCCGGCACCACCCCCAGGTCGGGCGTGCGTTCGAGCAAGCCGCGGAACAGCAGATCGGCCGTGCCGCTGGAGTAGAACTCCCAGGTTTGCGCCGGGTCGAGGGCCGTTGGCTCGGTCCAGTTGATGTGAAAGGTCTGCGGCTGGCGTGCAGCCGGCGCCAGGGGCTGGCTGCTGCTCCGCTGCCAGGCTGCAAACCCGCGTTCGTAGGCCTGGCGCGCCTCTGGAAATTGAAACGCGGTGTGATGGGTCAGAGCCAGCTTCATGAGCGTACGCGCGCTTTGCTCATATTCGCCCATCTGCTCCAGCAGCGCCAGCGCTTGCTTGTAAGCCTCCACAGCCGCCTGATGTGCAAACAGGCCACGCGCGCGGTCGCCCAGCAGCAGCGGGTAGGTCGCGGCCTTGTCCGTATCCTGGTCGTCGCGGCGGCCGGTCGTATGGTGCCGCGCCAACGCCGCCAGCAGCTCATCGTCGGATAGACCCTGCCCGCGCGCCGGTCGCCTGGGCGCCGCGCTAGGTTTGTCATGCTGGATCAGCGCGCTGATCTCAGGCGCAAAGATCTTCTCCAGGGCTTCGGCCGCGCGGTGATGCAGCAGCAGGCGCCGGCCCACGCTCAGGCGCTGATAGACCACCGAGCGCACCAGTTCGTGCAGAAAATGGCACCCCGCCCCTTGTTCGGCGAGCAACTGCCGCGCGAACAGTTCTTCAGTCGCGCTGACGGACTCCAGTTCATCCCGGCCCGCGGTCAGGAACAACACATCGCGGCGCATGGCATTGCCCAGGACAGCAGCGGCTTCCAGGAGCTGACGCGCCAGCGGCGTCAACCGCTGCAGGCGCATCTCCACCGCCTGGCGCACGTTGTCCGGCAGCGGCAGGTCGCTTTCAAGGGACGCCGTCTCGGCCGACGGCCAGCTGCCGGCATCAAGCAAGGCGCGCAGGGTCTCCAGAAGGAAGAATGGATTGCCGCCCGTGGCCCGGTGCAAGCGCGCAACCATCACGTCAGAAGGAACGGCAGATCCGGTCACAAACTCCACCAGGCCGCGCACCTGCGGCGCATTCAGCGCGGCCAGGTCAATCTCGGTCAAAACCCCGGCGCGGGCCAGGCTGTGGCGCGCTTCATGCAGTGGTTCGGCTTCCTCGCGGCGCAGCGTGGCCACAATCAAAATGCGGCTGCCATACAACCGGCGACCGACGTAAGTCAGCCAGTCGAGGGTGGCCGCATCCGCCCAGTGCAAATCATCCAGGCATAGGATCAGCGGCCGGGTTTCAGCCAGATGGAGAACGATCTGGCTGAGGGCATTGAGCAGGTGCAGCCGCGCCTCCGCCGGATCGGCGCGGTCGGGCAAGGGCGCGGCGGCCTGATCGAACGCAAGCTCCGGCAGCAGACGCGCCGCCTGCTGCCGCCACACCGGGGCGACCTGGGTTACGAGCGAGGGCAAATCGGGGAGAGAACGCAAGGCCTCGCTGACCACCTGGTAGGGAAGGGCATGTTCACTGCGCTGCGCGCTGCCAACGCACACAAAGATCACAGCCTGGTTGCGGACGGCGTTGACGAACTCGTGCATCAAGCGCGTCTTGCCAATCCCTGGCTCCCCGCTGATCAAAACCACGTTGCCCTGGCGACGCTCTGCCCGTGCAAACTGCTGCTGGAGCTGGCGCAGCGCGCCATCGCGCCCAATCAACGGCGCCTCCCCACCCGGCAGCGCCACCCAGGTTGGTTGGGTCTGGGCTGGCCCCAGCCGATCAAGCTGCCCGTCGAGAATGGCGCGGTAGACGGCGCGCGTGGTGTCGAGGGGATGTGCGCCCAACTCACGATCAAGGATGATCGTAAGACGTTCGAACTGGCGCAGAGCAGCATCCCGGTTGCCGTTGAGCGCGTGGAGCACCATCAGGGCGCGATGGGTTTCCTCGCGTGCGTCATCCTGCGCCAGGGAGCGCTGCGCCAGGGAAATGCCGGTTTCGTAATCGCCCTCAGCCTGGCACTGACTGAGCACAGCGCTGACCGCAGCGCGGTACGCGCTCTGCAGCGATTCCCGCGTCTGCGCCAGCCACTGCTCATACTCGATGCTTTCGGGCGTGGTCAACCCCTGCAAAAAAGGCCCGCGGTAGAGTTCCAGCGCCCGGCGCAAGGCCGCACGCCGCCCGGCGCCGGTTGGCGTCGCGCACAGGATGGCAAACGCGGCCGCATCCGACCACACCAGGGCCGGATTCAGGGTGACGTAGTCATCGGTCAATTGCAACAGGTCGGGATGGGGCAAGGCGCGGCGCAGATGGGTGAGGAGATGAGTCAATTTGCGCCGCGCCACAGGCTGGCGCTCGTCAGGCCAAAACAGAAAGAGCAGCTCGTCACGCGCCGCCGGCTGCAGATGAGCCGCCAGGCGCAAGAGCAGCGCGCGTGCCTGGCGGCGCGTGATAGCCAGGGGCCGGCCAAGCCAGGAGATTTCAAGTGGGCCGAGGACGCGAATCAACAGCGGAGGAGTGGGCGCGGCGGCGTCTGCAAGGTCTGGTGCAAGCACGGATGCTATCTTCTTCCGCTAGGGGCATACTCTGCACGTGTGAGACACAGGTGTAAAGATCGTTACTCAACGCAAAGTCGCACAGGAGATACCAAGAGAAACCTTTGCGTCTCGACATCCTGGCGTCCTTGCGTTACGTATCGAACAGGACGGTTGCTTCCCAACCCTCGTCGGTCTGGCTGACGCTGAGGTCGTGGTAGGTGACGGCTTTGATGGGCGAACGGTCGCTGCGGCCGCGGACGCCGGCCACGGTCGCGGTCAGCCGCGCAGGTTCGGCAGATCGCGGCGGCGACAGCGTCTCGATGATGAACTGGGTGTAGAGTTCGCCCTCGGTTTCCATCCAGTAGAGCAGCTCCTGCAGCCACCGCACCAGCAGCAGCTCCAGATCAGCGCCTTCGACCTGCACCTGGCGCGTCACCTCGACTGGGGCGGTGAACGGCGCGTGGATGAGGCGAAAGAGAGTCTCGCCGGCGTGAGCAAAGAGCGTGGGCAGATCACGACCGAATATGCGCACGGCCCAATCGGCCGTATGCTCCAGTTCCTCGTAAATGGGCGAGCGCTCTGTCCCTTCGGCCCCGGCGGTCAGAATCGTGCGTGCGTGCGCAGCGTCCAGGCGAATCTGGGCGACCAGGGCCTCGATGCCGTCGAAGCGCTGCTCTGGCCGCAGGCGCTCCACAAACTCCAGGGTCAACGTCTGCCCGTACAGGTCGCCGCTGAAATCCAGGAGGTGCGCTTCGACGGAACGGCCCTGCCCGCTGAACGTAGGGCGCACGCCGATGTTGGTCACCGCGGCGCGGCGTTCCCAGGGCAGCACGGCCCATGTGGCGTAGACGCCGTTGGCCGGCAGCAAACGGTTGGCAGCGACGGCCAGGTTGGCCGTGGGGAAGCCAATCGTGGCCCCGCGTTGATCGCCCTTGACCACCGCGCCGGTCAAGGTGNNTAGGGATGGCCTAGCAGACGGGCGGCCGTCCGCACGTCGCCGCTTTCGATCAGGCTGCGAATCGCACCGCTGCGCACCTCATGACCATCCTGCCAGAACGCGGCCGCTACCTCAACGGTGAAGCCCAGGCTTTGCCCGAGTTCGCGCAGAAAGGGCACCGTGCCTTGACGCTTGTGCCCCAGGGCAAAGTCCGGTCCGACCCACAGTGCACGCACGCGCAGGTGATTGACCAAGAGCGTGGCGAATTCGGTCGCTGTCACCTGCGCGGTTGCGCGGCTGAAGGGCTGCACGACGACGAAGTCCAGGCCCAGCGCCTCAAGCCGCGCCAGGCGCTCGTCCAGCGTGGAGAGGCTGGGCAGGGGTTGGTCAGGCCGCAGCACCTCGCGCGGGTGCGGATCGAAGGTCAGGATGCCGGCCTGCGCGCCGGTCTGGTGCGCGGCGGCCAGCATCTGCTGCAGCAGGGCCTGATGACCGGCATGAACCCCGTCGAAGTTGCCGATGCTCAGGTAGGTGGGCGCGCTCAGTTGAGTCTGATAGAGGTCGTAGTAGCGTTGCATGGCCTATTCTTCGTCGCCCACCTGCTGGCGCAGCCAGGCGTCAATGAACCCGTCAATTTCACCATCGAGCACAGCCTGGGTAGCGCTGGTTTCAAGGCCGGTGCGCTCATCTTTGACCATTTGATAGGGATGAAGGACGTAGGAGCGTATGCGGCTGCCGAAACCGGCATGCACCAGGTCGCCTTTTATTTCGACCCGCTCGGCCTCGTTCTTCTGCCGTTCAATTTCATACAGCTTGCCGCGCAGCACGCGCATCGCGGACTCGCGATTCTGCAATTGGCTGCGTTCATTCTGGCACGTCACCACCAGGCCGCTGGGTATGTGCGTAATGCGCACGGCCGTTGAGTTCTTCTGCACATTTTGCCCGCCGGCGCCGCCGGAGAGGAAGAAGTCCATGCGAATATCGTTCGGGCTGATCTTGATTTCGATGTCATCGTCCAGAACCGGCATCACCTCTACTTTGGCGAACGAGGTATGGCGCCGCGCCGAGCCGTCGAATGGGCTGATGCGCACCAGGCGATGATTGCCCTTTTCGGCCTTCAGGTAGCCATACGCGTAATCGCCCATCACTTCCACATAGACGCTCTTCACGCCCGCGGTGTCGCCTTCCGTTTGATCGGTGATCGTCGCCTTGTACCCGCGGCGCTCGGCCCAGCGCAGGTACATGCGCAGCATCATGCTGGCCCAGTCCTGCGCTTCCGTGCCGCCTTCGCCCGCGTGGATCGCGAGAATGGCGTCGTTGTGATCGTGCTTGCCTGACAAGGCCAGTTGGAAGATGCGATCCTCCAACACCTTCTGCAGCCGATCCAACTCGGACTCCAGCTCGGCGCCGGTGTCTTCATCCTCCTCAGCCTGCGCCATTTCCAGCATGATGCGCGCGTCCTGCACCTCTTGGCGCAGGGCGGTCCAGCTCTCGACCTGTTGGCGCAGATCGGACAGCTCGCGCATCTGCTTTTGCGCGACCAGGCCATCGTTCCAAAAATCAGGCGCCTGCGATTGTTGATCCAGGTCTGCGACTCTCTTAGACTTTTCGTCTAAGTCAAAGCCGCCTCCAGATTGACTCGAAGCGGGCATCGAGTTTGTCCAGGCGCAGCGTGAGATCTTGCATCATCTATGGTTCCTCGTTTCTGTGTGTTCAGTCTTTTTTCTGATCGTCTTAGCGCTCGAACAGGCCGGCTACAAACGCCTCGGCGTTGAACTCGGCCAGGTCGGTGATTTTTTCCCCGGTGCCGACGAAGCGCACTGGCAGGCCCAACTCCTCGCCGATGGCGAAGACCACGCCGCCCTTGGCTGTGCCGTCCAGCTTGGTCAGGACGACGCCGGTCAACTGCGTGGCTTCTTTGAAGTGCTTGGCCTGCGGAATCGCGTTCTGGCCCGTGTTCGCGTCCAGCACCAGCAGCACCTCATGCGGCGCCTTGTGTACGCGCGTGGCGCAGACATTGCGCACCTTTTCCAATTCCTTCATCAGGTTGTACTTGGTATGCAGGCGCCCGGCCGTGTCAATCAACAGCACATCGGCGCGGCGCGTCTCCTGGCACGCGCGGATCGCGTCATACACCACCGCGCCCGGATCAGCGCCCGGCCCCTGGCTGATCACCTCGACGCCAGCGCGTTCGCCCCAGATGACCAGCTGCTCAACCGCCGCTGCGCGGAACGTGTCGGCGGCGGCGATGACCACCTTGTAGCCGGCCTGTTTGTACAGCCGGGCCAGCTTGCCGATGCTGGTCGTCTTGCCCGAGCCGTTGACGCCCACGACCATGATGATCGTCAGCAGACGTTCCATGTCATCCTTGGGCGGCCGGTGCTCGTTGAGCAGCCGAATCAGCTCCTGCTCGAAGATCGCCCGCGCATCCGCGGCGCGTTTGATGCCGAGCGCCTGCACGCGCTTACGCATCCGCTCCACCAGCTTGGCTGAGGTCTCGCCGCCCACATCAGCCTGGATGAGCAGCGTCTCCAGGTCATCCCAGGTTTCCTCGGTCAGCTCGCTGGCC
>CXWK01010676.1_pt3 | contig 19308 bp, 18 predicted proteins | sample 590851 | NCBI WGS metagenome assembly CXWK01 (sample SAMEA3498364, study PRJEB10139) | wastewater metagenome | biome: wastewater treatment plant; material: activated sludge | place: Denmark | collected 2014-08-01 | reverse complement strand
ACACAAAACCATTGATTATATATAGTACAATTAGCACAGCACCGTATAAAAAGAATTCTGTGTTTTGTTCATATACTTCAATAGCAGCAATAAAAACAGCAGCAGTAAGAAGTATAAATACAACAGCCATAACAACTAACGCAGTTTGATTAGTATTAAAGCTATTTAAAATTACCTGGTCGTTAGTAAGATCCATAAAACCGCCAATACCTCGCACGATTCCAAGCAAAACCATAAGTGCAGATGCAACGCAAAGTGCTTTACATTTTTTCTTAGTATTCATATTGCAAATAGTTTAATAATTAAAAAGTTATAAAAATAATCCGGCTCAATTGCCTCATTAAAAACCGGTTCAGCACCCAAAAATTTCCGGTCTATTTCCATTAAATAGACCGGATGCTATGCAAATGATTCCGGTTTGTTAGCCTCCGGGCAAACCGAAATATGCTTCCCTTTATATATATAATGACCAGACCCTTCCCCCAGCAGGGTGTGGTAAATAAACTACAACTCCTGTAAATCAGAAAGAAAATCCATGTCTGTATGTTCAAGATCAGTAATAATTGATCTGCCATTTTTTGTAACCAAAGCAACGTGTGCACCTTTTTTCCATTCACCGGTATTGCTTTTAAGTATAGTATAAAAAGTTTTTCCATCGTACATAGCATTTAACACTTCGTCACGTGTCCAGGTAGAACCTGCACCAACTTCTTCACCGCAATCAGGATGTACTTTTAGATACGCAATATTTTTTATTTTATCGTCTTCAAATCTTATAGCTGAGATAAGATAATCTGCCCATTTACTCATTTTGATTCCTCTTGTATTGTTTCCCATTTCAACTAAATCGAAAACAGATCCAAAATATTCATTAGTGTTTTTTTTAGCGATAGTTATCAATTGTTATGTGCCTTAATGTTTAAAAATATTTTCATCATTATAAGTTCATAAAAAAAATTAAATGACCTGATTAATTGTAATACAGAATTTTGAATAAAACTTTAGTACATGTACTAACGATTTTAGCTCAAAATCGAAGAAAATGGAAAAATTAGTCTTTAAAAGCGGGTGTAACGTTGTAAATTAGCTTTGGATGGTCTTCTTTAAATACGGCAAAGAAAATTGCAATCAGAATTTGGAATGCAAGATTTATAAAGAATAAAATAATTGCCTGATGATCTCCATTAAGATAAATGATAAGACTTGCAACTGAAGTAGTCATATAAAAAGCAAGCATCATATTAAATACATTAGCAATTTGCTTGGAGTGAAGTTCAATAATAATTTTATATAAAACTCTGATAAGAATAAGTGTATGTATTATAAGCAGAATAATATCAAGATTGGAAATAAAAATTACCAGAACAGCAGTAAGGATAAATACAAACAATTCTATTTTGGATAATGTAAATGCTTTTTTACGATCAATGTTTACAGCATAAAATAGTAATGGTGCAATAATTACTGTAATGTAAACAGGTGAAGAATGCGTGATTTTTAAATATGCAATTGAAAGGGGATCAGAAATACCCAGAAGTAAAAAAAAATAAAAAATATTATTTCTGTACTGCCTGAATATTGGAAAGATCCATGCAAGTACAGAAAGGTAAAGGATTAAATCTGAGAGTCTCATTTAAAAATCTTCACAATAAGGTGGACATTTAGTGCCGCTTTCAAGAGTATATGCACCTGAAGTAACAGAAAGCACTTCTCTTCGCTGTTGAACAATTATATTTTCTACATCACTTTTTGATAACAGATCTTTAACAGTACTTATACTATATGCGGTAAATACGTCGGTATCCTTATATTCAGCTTCCTTAGGATAGAGTAATTTACGATTGTTATCAAGAACAACAGCATTTTTATTAATAATCGCAAACATTATAATTTTATTTGTTTGGTTTAAGAGTTCAGTAACTAAACTTTTTGGAATTTCTGAAGAATAAATCACAGTACCGAATAATTGATTTGCTTCATTTTCTGTGTAAACTTTTCCAATATCCCTGGTTCCGCTGCACGATAAAAATATAAATAGTAAAAGCGCAATAATAATAGCATGATAAATTTTGCTCATAAAAATCCTCGCATTAATAGTTAATAATATTTTTTGCAAGGAAAAGTTATACAAATAATTTTGATTAATGTTTAGTACATGTACTAACGATTTTAGCTCAATTTTCATATAAGCCTCTCTTTTTTAGATTCAAAATACTCAATTCCGCATTTTGCAAGTTCAACAGGTGATTTAATATCAAATTTTCTGATCAAATTAGAACGATAATAATCTACAGTTTTTTTACTCATTAAAATTATTTCTGCAATTTCTTTACTTGTGACACCTTCAATAATCAATTGAAGAATTTGTTCTTCTCTAAAATTCAAATCAATTTTCGTAAACTTATTGTAAGCTTGCTTTTCATAATCATTCATCAAAGTTTCAATATCTACGGCATTCCACTTAGCTCCAAAATATGTATGTCCGTCATACACTCTATCGATAGCTAAAAACAATTCATCTTCAAGAATATTTTTATTTACTAAACCCATTCCACCTGATTTAATAACCTTATAAACATACTCGCCGGCATCATACATAGAAAGAAAAAGTGCTTTTGCCTTTGGATCAGTTTTAAGAATTTCCTGCACAGCCTGTATTCCGGTAAGTTCGGGCATAGCAATATCAGTTAAGATAATATTTGGATAGAAGTCGAAATATTTTTCTATAAGTTCAGTGCCGTTTTCTGCTTCTGCCACAACAGTAAATTCATTGTTGTCTGCCAATAATCTGATAATTCCCTGTCTAAACAGGGTATGATCATCAGCTACTAATATTTTTATAATTTGATTTTTCATTATCACTCAATATTTCAATAGGGAAAGCTGCAATTATTACAGTACCGCTGTTATTTGATGAATCAATCTGAAAACTGCCTTTAAGTTTCTCAACAGTTTCCTGCATATTCATTACCCCAAGACCATCAGAAATATATTTATCATTCAATAATTTTTTAGGTTTAAATCCTATTCCATCATCAGAAATAAATAGAACAAGAGTTGCGTTTTCAACAAAAAGATTGATTGTAAATGTTGTGGCTTTTGCATGCCTGATTATATTGTTCAAAGATTCCTGAATTACCCTAAAAATACAAAGTTCAAGTTCTTTAGAAATGTTTATAGGAAATTCAGGAAACTGTAATTGATATTTAAACCCGGCTTCACGTGCTACATTGTTGCACATAGACTTAACAACAGTTTCTAAACCAAGTTCTTCCAGATTAAGTGGTTTAAGATTGTGGGCAAGTTCTCGTATATCTTTTAAAGTTGAATCCAGAATATTAATTGTTCTATAGTATTCTTCTTCATTCAGACCTGATCCTATTAGTTTTTTATAATTACCAACATTTAATTTTATTAGCAGCATATTTTGTGCAATGGAATCATGCAATATTCTCGAAAGTCTGTTTCTTTCCTCCTCTATGACTTTCTGTAAATGCGCTGAAGAACTTCTAAGTAAATTTTGATAATGCGTCATCTGTCTGTCATATTCTTTTTGAGCAGTTGTATCCCAAAAATAAAGCTGGGCCATCCCTAAAAATGATATACCATGAAAATTTATATCATAATACCTGTTATCAAGTTCTAGAGGCAAAATAAATGTTTTATCATTTTCAATTATATCTTTTATATTAATTTCAATTTTTGATACGATTGAAGATAGATTACTTTTATTTATTTCTAAAGCTGGAAATATCGATTTAGCAGTTTTATTAAGACTGGTTATTAGACCTGAAGAATTTATCCTCATAATAGGATTTGGATCCAATTCAGAAAACATTGCAAGAATTTTTGAAGTTGTAATTTCAAATTGTTTCTGATCTTTCTTATGTTTTCTTAACATAGGGTTATAAATATATCTGTACGAGATATAGATTATAGCTGCAACCAGGATAAAGATTAATAAAGAAATGTAAACCGGATTATAAAAACTCGGCAGAGATTTCAGGTAATCATTTATCTCATTTGAATTTTGTAAAAGTAATATCAATTTAGTTCCCTCTAATGATTGGCGTCAGTTTTATATTTACAATACTAACATTTACCTAACTAATAATAAGAAAATATTTTCTTACCATTCCACTTTTTAAGTCGATAAATTATTACATAAAGAGCAATTTTTAATTTTCTTAAGATATCTGTTCCCAGAGATGAAAAATATTTTGTGGAAAAATATTTTAAGTTTTTCTTGACTTTCGCTTAAATTTTCTATTATTTTGGGTTGTAGTGGGGAAAAATGTGGAATTAAACCAAAAGAAAGAGAATGTTTAGAGGTCAATTTACATATTCAATGGATTCAAAAGGCAGAATTGCAATTCCTGCAAAACTAAGAAAACACATCTCTGCCGATGCGAACGATACATTTATAATGACTAGAGGTCTATCCAATTGTATAGATCTTTATCCTTTAGACGAGTGGCAAAAAATAGAAGAAAAGCTTTTGGATTTAAATTCATTCCAGCCTGATGATGCAAGATTTTTACGAATGTTCGTTCAGTTTGCCTCCGAAGACGTAATGGATGTACAATCACGAATAATGGTTTCGGGCTCTTTGATAAGCTATGCAAAGATTGAAAAAGAAGTAATGATTCTAGGTGCTTTAAAGAAAATTGAAATCTGGAATCCAAAAGTTTACGAGGAATATTTAAATCAATCACCGCAAACATATGAAGAGATTGCGGCAAAAGTTATGGCTTCAAAATGAGTGAGCATCATGTTCCAGTGATGCTAAATGAAAGTTTGGATCTTTTAATTACTGATCGATCTGGTGTTTACTTTGATGCAACATTGGGATTTGGCGGACACTCAACTGAAATATTGAACAGGCTTAGCGGCAGTGGAAAATTGGTTGCTGCAGATGTTGATAAAGACGCGTTTGAGTTTTCCCAGAAAAAATTTGCAGATAATTCGCGTGTTAGTTTATACAATTTAAATTATTCGTTTATTGATGTGATGGCAAAAATAGAATCATTATCATATTTCGATGGAGTACTTGCTGATCTTGGAGTATCTTCATTTCAACTGGATAATCCTGATTCTGGTTTTACTTACAGAAGTGATGCAGCACTCGATCTGCGAATGGACAAAACAAAAAAAATAACTGCTGCTGATGTTATAAATACTTTTGATGAAGCTTATCTGGCTAAAATATTTTTTGAACTCGGTGAAGAAAAGAACTCAAGAAAAATTGCCCAAAGTATATTGGAGAAAAGAGAAATAAAAAAGATTGAAACAACATCACAACTTGTTTCAATTATCGACGAACTTGTTCCTGAAAATTTTAGAAGAAAAACATTATCAAGAGTTTTTCAGGCACTTAGAATTTTTGTTAACGATGAATTAGAAAACCTTAAACTATTTCTTGAAAATTCATTAAAGGTTCTAAAGCAAGGCGGAAGAATTGTCGTTATTACATATCATTCTTTAGAGGATAGAATTGTAAAAGATTTTTTTAAGAGTGAGTCAATTGTGAATTTAAGTCCGAAAGAAGATCCATTAGGATTAATTAAAATAGATTCAAGGGTAAAGCTTATAAACAGGAAACCAATTGTTCCTACAGAAAATGAAATTAAAAATAATTACCGTTCAAGAAGTGCAAAACTTAGAGTTGCTGAAAGATTATGAAAAAAAGTTCTAAGCCAACACTTTTTTTAGTTCTTACTTTGTTATTGATAACAGCTGCATTTGTATTGGTTAGTATAGGGGTAAAACTAAAATATGAACAATATCTTTTACAAAAAGATAAAGCTGAGAAAACGCTTAAGACAGAAAGTCAGAGAAAAATTAAGTTGACTGCTGAATTTCAAACTGTAACTGCTGAAGAACGAATTGTATATGTAGCAAAAACTGAACTTGGTTTGATAAGAAATGTAGAAGCACCTTTAATTGTAAAATTTGATAATGAAAAACTAATAAGCTTAGAAGAGACTTTAAACCAAAAATATGAATAATTCCAGAGCACTACTTGTAATATTATCAATCTTAGTTTTCTTCATCGCACTGGTGATTAAGCTTGTTGATATACAGATCGTTAATGCTGAAGAATATTCTTTTTATGCACAAAAGCAGCAAACCAAAGTAGAAAGCATTCAAGCTGACCGCGGTTTAATCTACGACAGAAATAATGTTTTACTTGTATATAACAGAACCGACGTTAGTTTTTTTGCTGATCTGAGAATGTTGAAACAAAAAGATAGAAATGAAATTGCAAAATTATTTTCAAGAAAACTTGGAAGAAGCTCAACTCATTATTTGAATCTACTGAAAGGATCAAAGAAAACAATTTGTATCGAAAAGAAAGTTAATTCTGATTTAGCTGAATCGTTAAAGAAAATAAAACGAAATGGATTTTTCTATAAAGAAGAACCAACAAGAGTTTATCACTACAATAATCTTGCGTCTCACATACTTGGTTATGTTGACAAAGATAATAAAAGTGTAATGGGGGTTTCAGAATTTTACAAGGAAGAATTGAATGGTATAGATGGTTCAAGATTAGTACAGAGAAATGCTTTAGGTGGAACTGTAACTATAGATGATGAAGCAATAGAGCCGGCTGTCTCTGGTGATAATTTTTATTTAACTATAGATAAAAGTTATCAACTTATTCTTGAAGACGAGCTAAGAAAAGGTGTCGTAGAATATGCCGCTGCTTCTGGAACTGGAATAATTATGAATCCAAATACAGGTGAAGTTTTAGCTCTTGCAAATATTGATGATTTTAATCCAAATGAATATTGGAATTACAATGATTTTCAAAGAAGAAATCGTGCTATCACAGATACCTATGAACCAGGATCAACATTTAAATCTTTTACACTTGCTTCTTTGCTCGATCAGAAACTTTGCAGGTTGAATGAGAAACTTAATCTTGAAAATGGTAAGTATAAATTTAAAAGTGTGAACATTAGGGACACACATCCATTTAGCAGTTTAGATGTTGTTGGGATACTTGAACAATCTAGTAACATTGGTGTTGCAAAACTTGTTCAAAGAATTGATGATGTAAAATACTTTAAATATCTACGAGGCTTTGGATTCGGAAATATTACATCTCTTACATTACCCGGTGAAACAGGCGGTAGGTTGAGAAAACCCACAGAGTGGTCAAAAGTTTCTAAAGCTTATCTGTCTTTTGGATATGAGGTCTCAGTCACTCCGTTGCAAATGCTTGCTGGTTATAGCGCATTAATCAATGGTGGTGTTTTATATGAACCACAATTGATTCAGAGACAAGTTACCGCCGATGGTGATTTGGTAAATGAGTTTGAACCAAAGGAAATACGAAGAGTTATTTCCTCCGAAACATCTGATTTAATGAGAGATTTACTCGCAGGAGTTGTTAAAAACGGAACTGGCACAAAAGCATTTTCAGAATTGATTTCTATTGGTGGAAAAACCGGAACTTCACAAAAATTAGTCGATGGAAAATATTCTAAACAGCAATACAATTCTTCATTCATCGGATTTTTCCCTGTTGAAAATCCACAAGTTGTTTGTTTGATTTTGTTGAACTCTCCTGATCAAGGGCGATATGGGGGATTAGTTGCTGCACCCATTTTTAAAATTGTTGCAGAAAGAATAGTACAAAATGATATAGAAAAATTTCAGCAGTATTTAAATCCTGATTTGATGAAGAATCTAAAATTTGCAGAAGATAATTCTGAAACTGATATTCAAAACAAAACTCAAATAAAACCGATTAGTGTTAAAGAAGTAAAGTTATCATCAAAAAATAAAATGCCAGATCTTGTTAATTGTCAGGTTAAAGATGCTATTTACACTCTAACTAAACTTGGTATAAAATACAAAATTAAAGGTTCAGGAATTATAACATCACAGAGTATTGCAGCAGGAAAAAAGTTAACAGGAAATGAGATATGCTTAATTGAATGTTCTGAGTATCGTGTTAGAGGAGCATCGTTGTAAATGGAAATGACTCAACTTCTAAATAGTGTTCACGCTATTCAAGTAACTGGTGAAGTTCAGAGAAGAGACGTTGCTGATATTGTTTATGACTCACGTAAAGTTCAGAAGAATTCTATTTTTGTTGCAATTAAAGGTTATAAAACTGATGGGCACAAGTTTCTTCAGGATGCTATAAATAAAGGTGCGGTTGCAGTTGTTGTTGAAGATGATAATGCGATTCCTGATGATTTGATAACTCATTCACAAATAGCAAAAATTTTAGTTAACGATTGCAGAAAAGCATTAGCTGAATTATCAAAAGGATTTTATAAAGATCCAACAAGCAAACTTAAGTTGGTTGGCATAACCGGAACAAATGGTAAAACAACATCAACATTTATTTTAAGAAATATATTGCAAAATGTTGGATATAAAACAGGATTGATTGGCACAATCGCAAATTACATCGGCGATGAAAAAGTAGATGCAAAATTAACAACACCGGAATCAAATGATCTTAACAAAATGTTTTATGATATGATTCAAGCCGGTTGTGAATACGCCGTGATGGAAGTTTCATCACATTCATTGGTTTTGAATAGAGTTTTAGGTTTGGATTTTAAAGCCGCAATATTTTCAAATATAACTTCAGATCATCTGGATTTTCATCAATCGTTTGATGAATACTTAAATGCTAAGAAAATTTTGTTTGATGGTTTGACTGAAAAATCATTTGCAATTGTTAACGCTGATGATAAAAACTTTAACTCAATCATTAAAAATTCTAGATCTAAAAATTTTACTTATGGAATTAGTGATAATTCAGATTATCAAATAAAAAATATTGTGTACGATTTAAATGGAACTGATTTTACAATCACTCATGATAAAGTTGATTATAAAATTCATACAACTTTGATTGGAATTTTTAATGCCTACAATGCAGCTTCAGCATTTGCAACAGCACATTGTCTCGGTATTGGTGCTGAAAAAATTGTGGATGGAATCAAGTCTTCACCACAAGTTCCAGGAAGATTTGAAGTTCTTGGTAGTGGAAAGAAAAAAGTAATTGTTGATTATTCGCATACAGCAGATAGTTTAGAAAAAGCCTTGCAAGCTGTTAGAGAAATTGTAAAAGATAAAAATCAAGTTATTACTGTTTTTGGCTGCGGCGGTGATCGGGATAAAACAAAACGTCCGATCATGGGAAAAGTTGCTAGTAGTTTGAGTGATAAAGTTTTTGTTACTTCAGATAACCCAAGAACTGAAAATCCTTTTGCAATTATTGAAGATATCAAAAAAGGAATTTCGAAAAATAATTTTGAAGTTGAAGAGAACAGGGAAGAGGCAATTAAAAACGCGATTCAAAGTTCTGATGAAACTGCGGTGATTTTAATAGCCGGTAAAGGACATGAAAATTATCAAGAGATAAATGGAATTAGAAATCATTTTTCTGATCGCGAAGTAGCATTAAAGTATTTAGCTAAATGAAAAAAATACATTTAAACATAGAAGACATTTTTAACGTTCCAACAGCAGTGATTTATAATCCTGATATGTTTAAATCTATTTATCATGTTTCAATCGATTCAAGAAACATCAAAAAAAATACTTTGTTTATTGCAATAAAAGGCGATCGATTTGATGGACACGATTTTATTGATGATGTTGTAAAAAAGGGTGCTTGTGCAGTAATGATTAATGGAAGGAACTTTAAGAAATTAAATGAAATTGAAATTCCAGTTATAACAGTTAAAAATACAACCAAAGCATTAGGTGATGTTGCAAAAATCTGGAGAGCAAAACTAAAAGCTAAAGTTATTGGAATTACGGGCAGTGCAGGAAAAACAACAACAAAAGAAATTCTGGCAACTTTACTTTCACAAAAGTTTAAAGTGAAAAAAACTGTTGCAAATAATAATAATCATATTGGAGTGCCATTAACAATTTTAAGCACAAATGAAAAACACAGTGTACTGGTTGCTGAGTTAGGCACAAATCATTTTGGAGAAATTGCTTATACAGCATCGATTACAAGTCCGGATTTAGGGTTGATAACAAACATTGGTGATTCACATTTAGAGTATTTAAAGAATCGTAAAGGAGTGTTTACAGAGAAGGTTTCGTTACTAAAAGAGACAATAAATCATGATGGAAAAGTATTTATTAATAACGATGATAAAATCTTAAAAGAATTTGGTAAGAAAGTAAAAAATAAAATCTCTTTTGCATTGAGTGAAAAAGCTGATTATAAAGTTTCGATTAAAGGTTATGATAAATTAGCAAGACCACAGATTGAAATTAAAAGTAAGAAAAGTGTTTTTGAAGCAACTTTACCAATAAGTGGGGAAAAGAATGTTTTAAACTTTACAGCTGCTTATGCAATTGCATCTGAACTTGGTTTAACAGATTCACAAATCCAAAAAGCTGTAAATAAATTAAAATCGTATAACAAAAGATTAGAAATAAAAAATCTTAAAAAGTTTACTTTGATAAACGATACATATAATGCAAATCCCGATTCGATGAAATCATCTTTGGATATCCTGAACAAGATTGAATCAAGAAAAAAGAAAATTGCAATCCTTGGTGATATGTTTGAACTTGGTTCAGAATCAAAGACAAAACATCTGGAGCTTTCAAATTTTATCAACAAAACAAAAGTTGATGAAGTTTATTCAATCGGTAAAATGATGAAGTTGATGAATCAAAAATTAAATGGAAAAACAAAAGTTCATCAACACTTTGCTGAAAGAGAATTGTTAAAAAACTTTTTGATAAAATTAGATACTAATAATTCCGCTGTGCTAGTTAAAGGTTCACGTGGGATGAAAATGGAAGAATTTGTTTCAGTACTTGAAACCAGAAAAAATTAATGCTTTACTATTTATTTGATTACATAAATAAAACTTTCAATCCACCGGGATTTGATATTTTCAGGTTCTTAACATTTCGTTCAGGACTTGCAGCTATCACAGGATTGTTTCTGTCATTTTACCTTGGTCCGAAGATCATAAAAAAATTGCAGGCGCATCAAATTGGTGAAGCAAAAAAAGCAGATGGCCCTAAATTTCATTGGTCAAAATCAGGTACACCAACAATGGGCGGAATGATAATCGTGCTTTCAGTTGTTATTCCTGTTTTGCTCTGGGGCGATTTGAAAAGCACTTATATAATATTAATTCTTGTCGGTACAATATGGTTAAGTCTTGTTGGATTTTTAGATGATTATTTAAAAGTGGTTAAAAAATATCCAAACGGATTAATTGGCAGATACAAAATTTTAGGGCAAGTTATTATCGGTTTGGTTGTAGGATCAGCAGTTTACTTTTTACCGGAGTTCAAAGATTTTAATACACTAACAACTGTTCCATTTTTAAAAAATGTAAATCTTGATTTTTCATACTTATACATTCCGTTAGTTGTATTCATTATTACTGCAACGTCCAACGCAGTAAACTTAACCGATGGACTTGATGGTTTGGCAACAGGTGTAATCGTAATTGTTATGATCACTTTAGCTCTACTTTCTTATTTCAGTGGCAATGCAATTTTTGCAAATTATTTAAATATAATTCACTTACCCGGTTCCGGCGAACTTACAGTTTTTATTGCAGCACTTGTTGGCGCGGGCTTAGGTTTTCTTTGGTTCAACTCATATCCGGCACAAGTGTTTATGGGCGATACAGGATCACTTGCACTTGGTGGAGCATTTGGAATTTTGGCTGTACTGATAAAAAAAGAATTATTCATTCCGATTCTCGGTGGAGTTTTCTTTATGGAAACTTTATCGGTGATAATTCAGAGACTTTATTTCAAATACACAAAGAAAAGATTTGGTGAAGGTAAAAGAGTTTTTAAAATGGCTCCCGTTCATCATCATTTTGAAATGGTTGGATGGCCCGAACCAAAAATTGTTATACGTGCTTACATCATCGCAATTATTCTTGCGATTGTAACTTTAGTTTCATTTAAGATAAGATAACATGATATAAGATGTTAGAAGTTAAGAATAAAAAAATATCGATCATTGGAGCTGTAAGAAGCGGACTTGGTGCAGCTAAGCTTGCAAAGCAATTTGGCGCGATTCCATTTGTTAGTGATGCGGGTTCTGAAGAAAAATTAAAAGCATCGATAGAAGTTTTGCAAAAAGAAAAAATAGATTTTGAAATTGCAAAACACTCAGAAAAAGTTTTTGATTGTGATTTGATGGTTGTAAGTCCGGGAGTTCCCTCAGATTCAGAAGTGATTAACAAGGCAAAAAGTAGAAACATAAAAATCATTAGTGAACTTGAATTTGCTTCATCATTCTGTAAAGCAAATGTAATCGGGATTACAGGAACAAACGGAAAAACTACAACGACAAGTTTATGCGATTATCTTTTTAATGAATGTGGAGTAAAATCTTATTCAGCAGGTAACATTGGTTTAGCATTTTCTGAAGTCGCGACACAAGCAAAAGAAAATGAATTTATTTCACTTGAGATTTCAAGTTTTCAATTGGATTTGATTGATAAGTTTAAACCAAAAGTTGCAATGATATTGAATATTACTCCGGATCACTTAAATAGGTATGAAAACAGTATCGAGAAATATGTTTTATCAAAACTTAAGATATATGAAAATCAGGATGCAAATGATTTTCTGATTATTAGTAAAGACAGTGAATTGCTTAATCAATATTTTAAAAAATCGAAAAGTAATGATCTCTTTTTCTCTACAAGTAAAAAAGTTTCTAATGGCTGTTACTTAGAAAATGATGAAGTAAGATTTGTAAGAAATGATGTTGTTGAGTTTTCCTGTAAAGTATCAGATATCTTTATTAAAGGAGAACATAATATCCAGAACGCAATGGCGGTAATAATAGCTGCTAAGATATTTAATCTTGATAATGATAAAATTCTTGAGGCATTAAAATCATTTAAAGGTGTTGAACACAGACTAGAATTAGTAAGAGAGATTGAGGGAGTAAAATTTATCAACGATTCTAAAGCAACAAATGTTGATTCAGTTGTTGTTGCACTAAAAAGTTTTGATGAGCCAATTTTTCTTATCCTTGGTGGACGGGATAAAGGAAATGATTACGCAATGATCGAAGATTTAGTAATTGAAAAAGTAAAAAAGATTTATGCAATCGGTTCATCAGCAGAAAAAGTATTTAATTACTTTCATAGCAAAGTAAAAACAGAAATCAAAAAGGATTTTGATGAAGTTATCAATACAGCAATAAGTGAAGCAAGAGAAGGTGATGTAGTTTTACTTTCACCGGCTTGTGCCAGTTTTGATATGTTTGATAACTACGAACATCGTGGAAAAGTTTTTAAATCAATTGTAAATAATAAATGAAAAAATTAGCTGTAACAGTTTTCTTTGCAACTTTCAGTCTTATTCTTATAGGATTGATAATTGTTATGAGTGCCAGCAGTACGTACAGCGCATCAAGATTTGATAGCTCGTTTCATTTATTTACTTCACATTTAGTTCGCGTTATTATTGGGTTAGTTCTGTTGGCTGCGTTTAGTTTTATACCTTATGAATGGTATAAGAAATTCAGTAAACCAGCAATTATCGGAGCAGCAGTATTATTATTAATAACTTTAGTAATTGCTCCGCAAGTTAAAGGTTCCGGCAGATGGCTGAATTTTGGATTTATTACAATCCAGCCGGCAGATATTGCAAGATTAGTATTAATAATTCACCTGGCCTATTTGATTGAAAAGAAAAAAGAAGATCTTCTGGATTTTAAAAATGGCTTTATGTATTTGTTCATCTGGGTTTTGATGATTGCAGGATTAATTTTTATTCAACCAAATGTTAGTTCAGCTGCTTTAATTGTGATTATATCAATCACGATGCTTTATGTTGGCGGAGCAAGACTAAAACACATATTTGCTTCAGGACTAAGTGTGATTTTAGCCGCCGGAAGTTTTGCAATGATACTTCCACATTCAAGAAAAAGGATTTTAAGTTTTATTGCAAGCTTTGGTGAGGGTGCTGAATTAAGTCATCAACTTAAGCAAGGTGTTTTAAGTCTTGGCAGCGGTGGAATTTTTGGAGTTGGAATTGGAAATAGCAGGCAAAGTAATTTGTTTTTACCGGAATCATATGGTGATTTTATTTTTGCAATTCTTGGTGAAGAAACAGGATTTGTTGGTGTTGTAGTTGTACTTTTATTCTACGTGGTTTTGTTTGTGGCCGGAATTTTAATCGCAAAGAAAGCAAAAGATAAATTCGGACAAATGCTTGCGTTTGGAATTTCATTCTCAATTATAATATATGCGTTTGTAAATGCTGCTGTTGCAACCGGATTATTCCCAACAACAGGTTTGCCTTTGCCATTTATCAGTTACGGTGGAACATCTATTATTTTCTTATGTATATCGATAGGAATTCTTATAAACATTGCAATTTATAATCACGCTTTAGATAAGGATAAAGGTAAAAGTAAATCAACAGAGGCTGATATGTACGGTAAAACAGCTTTAGCAGTTGAGGAAGTTAGATAATGAAAAGTTCTACTCCATATAGATTTTTATTTGCTGGCGGAGGAACTGGCGGACATCTTTATCCTGCAATCGCAGTAGCTGATGAGATTAAAAGATTGAAACCTGAATCAGAAATAATTTTTGTTGGAACAAAATCTAAAATTGAAGGAAGAGTAATTCCTAAACTTGGTTATGGATTTAAATCTATCTGGATTAAAGGATTTGCAAGAAAGTTTAATCTTGAAAATTTATTGTTTCCGGTAAAGCTATTTGTATCGCTTGTACAATCATTATTTATTTCATTCAGATTTAAACCAAGAGTTGCAATTGGATCCGGTGGCTATGTTGCTGGTCCAGCGATCTGGGGAGCATCGGTACTCGGAGCAAAAGTTATTTTAATGGAATCAAACAGTTATCCTGGTGTTACAACAAGATTATTAGAGCGATACGCAGATGAATTACACATAACATTTGAAGATTCTAAAAAATATTTGAGACAAGCTGATAAAATAAAAGTAACTGGAAATCCTGTAAGAACAGAACTTGGTTCATCAACAAAAGAAGAAGCGAAAAAATATTTTGGACTTGATGAAACCAAAACAACCGTACTAGTTCTTGGTGGAAGTTTAGGCGCAGCATCCATCAATGAAGCAGTTGCAGGTTGCGTTGAGGAATTAGAAAATAAATCTCTACAAATCATCTGGCAGACAGGAAAAAATTATTATCCTAAGTATAAAAGTATTAATTTTGATTCCGTGAAAATTCTGGATTTTATTGAAGACATGAACAAAGCTTACTCGGCTTGTGATGTTTTAGTTGCGAGGGCCGGCGCAACAACAATTGCTGAGTTAACTGTTCTGGGAATTCCTTCAATATTAATTCCGTCACCCCACGTCGCGGAGAATCATCAATATTATAATGCTAAATCACTTGCAGATAGTAATGCTGCTGTGCTTGTTAAAGATTCGGACGTGAAAAATATTTTAAAGGATAAGATTTTAGAAGTGACTGCTGATGAAAAATTGCAAAAAAGTTTAAGTGAGAATGCAAAAAAAATCTCTAAACCAGAAGCAGCAAATGTAATCGCAAAGAGTGCAATAAATTTTGCAATGAGTGTATGACAGACGAACAATTAAAACATAAAAGTAAGTTCAAGTACAATATGTCGTTTTATTATCAATCAACAATTATATACTTCGTTGCTTTTGCAATTTACTTGTTGATAAGAGGGCAATTTGTTGAAAGTTCTTATACACTAATTACTCGGGACCCAATAATTTATTTATTGGCTTTTATTGTTGTTGTTTCATTGGTTGCATTGTTCTTCAATTTGTATCGTAACCGATACATTGAATTTAGTAACGAAGGATTAATTTTTAGTGATAGGTTTGGATCAAAACTTATTCACAAGAATGAGATTAAAGAAGTTAAGCTCGGTAAAGATAGACGATATGGTAAGTCAAACGCTTTAAAGCTTGTAAGGATAAAAATTAAAACAAGATTAAGACCATTTGTTGTAAGACCAAGCGATTATGAAAATGAAAACGAATTACTCAAAAAATTTCATCAACTTAAACTTGAAGTAGAAAAAGTATAGATGTTTAAGAATATTAAAAAAGTTCACTTTGTTGGCATCGGTGGAATTGGAATGAGCGGCATCGCTGAGATACTTTTGAGCCAGGGATTTGAGATTTCCGGTTCAGATAAATCTAAAAGTGAAGTTACAGATAGGTTGGAAAGTCTTGGAATAAAAGTTTATGAAGGTCACTCGCCTGAAAATTTAAAAGATGCTGATGTTCTTGTTTATTCATCAGCGGTACACACTGATAACCCGGAAGTGCAAGCAGCAATTGATAGAAAAATTCCTATCATAAAAAGAGCTGAAATGCTAGCTGAAACAATGCGAATGAAATATGGAATTGGCATCGCAGGAACGCATGGCAAAACAACTACAACCTCAATGGTTGGATTAACTTTGACCGAAGGTGGAATTGATCCTACAATAATTGTTGGCGGAAAACTTAGCGGACTTGGCGGAACTAATGCGAGATTAGGTAGCGGAGAATTTATTGTTGTTGAAGCTGATGAGTTTGACAGAACATTTTTAAAGCTTACTCCAACAATTGCAGCTCTCACTACTTTAGAAAGTGAACATCTTGATACTTATAAAGATCTAGATGATATAAAATCAGCATTTATTGAATTTGCAAATAAAGTTCCGTTTTATGGTTTTGTTACTTTGTGTTTGGATGAACCTGCATTGCAGGATATAATGCCAAGCATCAACAAAAAAATTATTACTTATGGATTAAATGCTCATGCCGATGTTCGTGCTACTGATATTACACACAATGGATTTACAAGTACTTACAAAGTAAAATATTTTGGAAAAGAACTTGGTGAGATAACTCTTAAGATTCCAGGTAAGCACAATATTAATAATTCTCTTGTTGCTATTGTTATCGGAACTGAACTCGGAGTTGATTTTAAAATTATTAAATCAGCTTTGGAATCTTTCTCAGGTGTTTACAGAAGATTTGAAGTAAAGTACAATAAAGAAATTTTAGTGATTGATGATTATGCACATCATCCAACAGAATCTGCAGCAACTTTAAAAGGAATACGGGACGGCTGGGATAGAAGATTGATTGTTGTATTTCAACCGCATCTTTATTCTCGTACAAAAGATTTTTACCAGGAGTTTAGCAGAGCATTTTTAAATTCTGATGTTTTTATTTGCACAGATGTTTATCCTGCAAGAGAATTACCGATTGAAGGAGTTAGTGGAGATTTAATTGCATCAACAGCAAAAAAGTTAGGACACAAAAATGTTCATTATGTTGCTGATAAAAAAGAAGTTCCGACTTTATTGAATGAAATAAAAAAAGATGGCGACATCATAGTTACTATGGGTGCCGGAGATATTTGGAAATTTGGTGAACAATTTGTTGCGATGTTAAAATAGTAGAAATGAAAAAAGATTTTGGAAAAATATTTGGTGTTATTCTTTTATCTGTAATTGTAGTTTTAACGGTTTACTTATCTCTTTTTACATACAGCCAAAAGGGAAAAGAGGAAATTAAAATGATAAATATTTATGGAAATAATTTGTTAAGTAAAGAAATCTATATGCGTTTCGCAGATATGGATCAATCATCTCTTTATGATGATTTGAATCTTAACATAATTAAAAAAAGAATTGAAGAACATCCGTATGTTGCAAAAGCTGAAGTAAAATCAGACGGACGAGGCAACGTTGATGTAAGAATTAAAGAGAAAGATATTTATGCGGTACTTTTAAGCCGAACCGAACCTTATTTTCTTACAAATGATTTTGAACTCTTAAAGATTCATGAGTTTACAACTTATTCAGATATTCCAGTGATCAGTAATTTTAGATTGTCTGAGAAACTTGTCCCGGCGAAAGTTTATAAGAGTGAAGATATAGTTGATGCTTTTAGAATTATCGATGCGGCGAAGATTACCGATATTGAACTGTCGAAAAAACTTTCTGAAATAAATCTTAAAAGTGGTGGAGATGTTGTGCTTACCTTTTCTGGAGTTAATTATCCTGTTGTATTTGGAAGAGGAAACGAATCAAAAAAAATGATATATCTAAGTTTAGTTTGGGAAAGAATTAATAATTTGAAAGCAAGTTTTCAAAACACAGAATACATAGACTTAAGATTTACCAATGAAGCATACATTGGCAGCAAAGAAAACACAGGCTTGATTTAATGAAAAAAGATATTTTAGTCGGATTAGATTTAGGGACTACAAAAGTTTGCGCGGTAATCGCTGAAAAGATTCCCGATCAAAACAGAATTGATGTACTTGGATTCGGTGTGGCACCATCCGAAGGTTTACATAAAGGATTAGTTGCTAACATTGGCAAAACTGCAGAGGCTATTAAATCAGCAATGGCTATCGCATCCAACCGAGCTGGATTTGAAGTAACAGTTGTAAATGTTGGTGTTGCGGGTGAACATATTACGAGCATACGACATAGAAATTATGTAACAATAAATCGTGATGAAAAGGAAATTACAAAAGAAGATTTGGATAGATTAGAGGCAGATGTTCGTACAATCAGAATTCCAAGTGACAGACAAATTCTTCATATAATACCTGAAGAATTTTCAATTGATCATCAAAGCGGAATTGAAAATCCAATCGGAATGTCAGGCTCAAGATTAGAAGCAAGTAATCATGTTGTTCTTGCATCAATACCAGCTATGGAAAATATTAGAAAATCAGTGGAGCGTGCTGGTTACCAGGTTCAGGATTATATTCTTCAACCGATTGCTTCAAGCGCATCTGTGTTGGAAGAAAGTGAAAAAGATTTAGGAGTTGCTTTAATTGATATTGGCGGCGGTACAACTGATATCGCTATCTATCATAAAAAAGCAATTAAACACACAAGAGTTATTGGAGTAGCCGGAAACCAGGTTACAAATGATATTCGTGAATCGCTTGGTGTTATGACTGATGAAGCTGAACGATTGAAAAAAGAATATGGTTATGCAAGCGAAAATGCAATCATAAAAGATGAAGATATTTTGATTAAAGGTGTTGGTGCAAGAGGGAATACAAAAATCCCAATAAGCTTGCTTACACAAATTATAAGTTTGAGAATGAAAGAACTGTTTACACTTGTTGATAATGAATTAAGAACCGCAGGATTCAAATCCAAAATAAAAGCTGGAATTGTGCTTACAGGTGGTGGATCATTATTGAGGGGTGTAACAGAATTAGCGGAAGAAGTTTTTGGTTTACCAACCAGAATCGGTGTTCCTCAAGAGTTAGGTGCAGGATTATCAAATGAAATTGAAAGTCCTGAGTTTGCAACCGTTGCAGG
>CXWK01000751.1_pt2 | contig 19356 bp, 17 predicted proteins | sample 590851 | NCBI WGS metagenome assembly CXWK01 (sample SAMEA3498364, study PRJEB10139) | wastewater metagenome | biome: wastewater treatment plant; material: activated sludge | place: Denmark | collected 2014-08-01 | reverse complement strand
CGATCCGCGCCCCGAACGCGAATCGACAGGGCCCTCAACCCGGATTGCTCAGCAGTCTCCTAGTACCGCTCGAGCGCTGGGTAGCCTCACACAAGCTGAGGTCGGCGCTCAAGGCCGAGTAATGAGGACGAGGGCTGTAGCGCCTCGAGATCAAGCGAGCCGGATGCGAGGTCGCGAGCGCTACGGGTTGGCCGAAACTAGCGCCGACTCTTCGTTGATCCCCAGCTCCGTGAGAAGGACGGATGGCATTGACACCGACACGTCCCCTCGAATTCCTCGGAGTATGTCAACGATCGGAACAAGCCGCCCCTCACGTACGGCGGATTGGAGTTCGGATACGTTGATCAACAGTGGGCAACTTGCCTTCGAATCTAGGTACGGCAACGGCGGAAGGTCGCAGATTACTTGGCAAGGGGTGCCGAGCGATCTGCACAGATCAAGGAAGTTGATGTCGGCGATACCGATCACGTTCTCCACTCCCTGCGCCAGTGAGTAGAGGTACAGACTGTGAAACAAGGCTGGGCTTATCACACCTTGTCGATAGCCTGGAAGGACGGCGATGGTTGCTTGATCGAGAGTCGTTGTGAGATTGATCTCTATTTGGTGGAATTGTTGCATTTCAGAAATGGTGACGTTCCAATTGGTACAACGCTCCATATCGGTGAGAGTCTTGAGACCAAGTTCAGAGCTTCGTATCACTCTCGTTGAGCCAGCTGGCATCAGCTTCTCGTGGTCAATCATCACAATGTGGACAGAGACCGCGTCGTAGGAGTCGTACTCAGCGGCCATCAGTGACGAGTCGTTTCCAAAGTACTCTGAGAAGACCTCAAGCTCCACGTACCGAGCGATATCGGCATATACGCTATCGCCTGCGATGAGATAGGTGCCAAACTGGGTTTCTTCCCGATCGCTACGGTCCGCCATTGTGACGAGGAGTCTCGTTAGGTCATGGATCGCTTCGCGGCGAACAAAGGTTGCCGTGTCTGGCGTCGGAAACTCTTCAAACTCCAGATCGAGTGTCGCGAAATACCCGGCGGAGAAGGCCGCTGCTGCTACGGAGTCAAACTCCTTGCAAGTGTAGATGTCCACACTGAAGAACGCAGGTGCTTCGTCCCATGCGTAGAAATGCGCGCCCGAAGTCTCCCAATGGATCCATCCAGCCCAACCGAAGCGGGTGGACTGGTGAGTCACGGGAGGCATAACTGTCTTCATTCCGAGGACGGTCGAAAGCTGGCTAAGATAGTTCTCGATCTGTTCGGGCGATATTGGGTTCTTGACCTTGCCTTCGATGACAAGTCGTTGACGGTAGATGGCCGGTGCAAGATTCCGCATTGATCATCCTTGAGGGTGTTTGGAAAATAGCTAGGTCCGGTATCGGGGCGAATTCAGTCCGAGTGAGGCCAGGATCCGCGAGTTGGGTAGACTGCTCTGTGAGGCGGTGGTCCTAGGCATATGTGTCATTGATCTCCTTGGCGTACTTGGTGTGGATGCTTCGGCGTTTGAGCTTGGAGGTGGGCGTCAGTTCTTCGGAGTCGGGCAGCCACTCTTCGCCGAGGATGGTCAGCTTCTTGACTCGTTCGGCGTTGTTGAAGGTGGCCATCACTTCAGCGAGGCCCCGCTCGACCTCGGCGCGAACGCGGTCGTCGGCGGCCAGGTCGGCCAATGTCTCGAATGGGATGCCTTCTGACCGGGCCCAAGCGGGTGCGGTGTCGGGGTCGAGCACCACGAGCGCTGAGACGAAGGGCCGGCGGTCACCGATCGCACAGGCCTGACCGATGAGCGGGATCGACTTCAGCGCCGCCTCAAGGTTGGCCGGACTGATGTTCTTGCCTCCGGCGGTGACGATCAACTCCTTCTTGCGGTCGACGATGCTGTAGTAGCCGTCCTCGTCGACGGTGCCGATGTCGCCCGAGTGCAGCCAGCCGTCGCTGCCGAGCGCCTCGGCCGTCTTCTCGGGTTCGTTCAGGTAGCCACTGAAGACGTTGCCGCCCCGGCAGATGATCTCGTTGTCCTCCGCGGCCAGCATCACCTCGCAACCGGGGATTGCAGGGCCGACCGAGCCGGCCTTCACCTTCCGGGCGGCGAAGGTCATGGGCCCGGATGACTCGGACATGCCGTAGATCTCGGCCAGCGGGACCCCGATCGCTCGGAACCAGGCGAGAAGGTCACCGGGTATCGGTGCGGCGCCGGTGATGGCGATGTCGAGGTCGTCGAGACCGAGCATCTCGCGGATGCCGTGGAACGCGACCCCGTCGAGGAAGTTCCACGTCTCCACCTGTTCGGGTGTGGCGCGCTCCCACGCCATGGCGTCGACGATCGGCTTGGCCGCCTCGACCGCCTCGTCGAACTGCCGCGCCTTGGCGGCGTCGGCGGCGAGCGCACCGACCACGCCGGCGTGCATCTTCTCCCAGACTCTGGGCACGCCGAACATGACGTTGGGCCGCACCTCGCGGGCGTACGCCGCGATCTGACCAGGTTCGGGGCAGCACGTCACCTCGTAGCCGAGGAAGGCCTGCTGGTAGTGGCTGGTCATCCGCTCGGCGATGTGCGCCATCGGCAGGTACGACACGATCCGCTTGCCCAGGTAGGTGTCGAGGTCGATCGTGCGTCGCAGGCTCTCCACCGTCCACGCCAGGTTGCGATGGGTGAGCATCACCCCCTTGGGCGGGCCCGTGGTGCCCGACGTGTAGATGAGCGTGGCCAGGTCGTCCGGCGAGGCGAGCGTGGATGCTGCGGCGAGGTCGATCGGGTCGTTGTCGAGCAGGGAGTCGTAGGTGTGGACGTCGGGCCCCGCCCGCCCGTCAGGGTCCTTCACGATGGCGAGGTGGGTGAGCAACGGCAGCTCGCCGCCGACCTCGCGGAACCGATCGAGGAAGCCGACGTCCTCGACGATGGCGAAGGTCGCCTCGCAGTGCCCGGTGAGGTACGCCACCTGCTCGGACGACGACGAGTTGTAGATCGAGATCGGCGTCGCCCCGCAGAAGTATGCGGCCATGTCCACGATGTGGAACTCGGGGATGTTCCTCATCATGATGACGATCCGGCTGCCGGCCGACACGCCGAGTGCGGCAAGCCCGGACGCGGCACGAGCCACCCGGTCGCCGTACTCGGCGAAGGTCATCTCGCCCCAGCCGTCACCTTCCTTCCAGCGCAGCGCCACCAGGTCCGGGTGGGCCGCCACTGTCGCCACGAACGCTGTCGGCACGGTTCTGCCATGGACAGCGGCGTGGATCTCACCGTCGGTAACTCCTGTCATTTCTTCCCCTCGCATGGACTCTCTGCCACATTCATATCGCACTTCTCATGCCAATGAATTGCATCTCGCGCAGAGTGTCGGCCCCGCCACGCGCGGTGCAGACGGGGTCCGGCCGTTCTCCGAGGTGGTGGGAGGACGGGGACGCCACTACCTTGACCGGACGGTCCAGTCCGGGTCGAGAGGCCCGAGGAAGGAGCCATGCACATGGCTACCGCAGTCATCGTCGACGCAGTCCGCACACCGGGGGGCAAGCGCAACGGCAAGCTCTCGGGGTGGCACCCGGCGGATCTCGCCGCCGAGACCCTCAACGCACTCGTCGAGCGCAACGACCTCGACCCAGCCCAGGTCGACGACGTGATCATGGGCTGTGTCATGCAGGTCGGCGCCCAGAGCCTGAACATCGGCCGCAATTCCGTACTCGCCGCAGGCTGGCCAGAGACGGTGCCGTCCACCTCGATCGACCGGCAGTGCGGATCGTCGCAGCAGGCCGCCCACTTCGCCGCCCAGGGCGTGATCGCCGGGGCCTACGACGTGGTGGTCGCCGCAGGCGTAGAAGTGATGAGCATGGTGCCCATGGGCGCCTCGGCCATGGTCGCCAACGTGGGCATGCCCTTCGGCCCGGAGATGATGGCCCGCTACGACGAGGTCGGCGGCATCGTGCCTCAAGGCATCTCTGCCGAGCTCATCGCCGAGCAGTGGGGTCTCAGCCGCCAAGACCTCGACGCCTTCGCCGCCCGTTCGCAGCAACTGGCCGCCCAGGCCACCGAGCAGGGACGATTCGACAACGAGATCATCCCGGTGCAGGCCAAGCCCGTCGACAAGGACACCGGCAAGCTCATCGACACCGACGAGATCGTGTCCGCCGACGAGGGCATCCGGCCTGGCACCACAGTCGAGACGCTCGCCAACCTGAAGCCCGCCTTCAAGCCCGACGGCATCGTCACCGCCGGCAACTCGAGCCAGATCACCGACGGTGCCGCCGCCGTGCTGATCATGAGCGAGGACAGGGCCAAGGCGCTCGGCCTCACCCCCCGCGCCCGTTTCCACACCTTCGCCCTGGCGGGCGTCGACCCCATCACCATGCTCACCGGCCCCATCCCCGCCACCGCCAAGGCCTTCGAGCGGTCAGGCCTCACGATGGACGACATCGACCTCACCGAGATCAACGAGGCGTTCGCCTCCGTCGTGCTGGCGTGGGAGAAGGAGCACCACCCCGACATGGACAAGGTGAACGTGAACGGCGGCGCCATCGCCCTCGGCCACCCACTCGGTTGCTCGGGCGCCAAGCTCATGGCCACCCTGCTCAACGAGCTCGAGCGCACCGGCGGCCGCTACGGCCTCCAGACCATGTGCGAGGGCGGCGGCATGGCCAACGCCACCATCATCGAGCGCCTCGGCTGACCTGCCGGGCCTAGGTCCCGCGCGAACCTGAGGCAATCACGGTCGGAAACCGACCCGTATTGCCTCGGGAACGCGCGATCCCGCGGACCCGAGGCAATCACGGTCGGAAACCGACCGCTATTGCCTCGACTATGGGGATCGGGGGCAAATCGGGCGAGACTGGTCGATGTCATGGATGCAGGCACCCTCTTCCGCTTCGCCATCGCCGCAGGAGCGGCGTTCGTGATCATCCGTCTCGGCATCGGCATCCTGGGGTCGTTCGCCCGACCCATCCCCGAGCCGCCCCCACCGGGCGAGCTCCGCAAGGTGCGGCTCCAGTACCGCTGCACCATCTGCGGCACGGAGGTGCGCATGACCGCGGCGAACGACCAGATGCCGGAGCCGCCCCGGCACTGCCTCGAGGACATGGACCTGGTCACCCCGGTCGACGACCTCTGAGCCCGGGGCTCGCCCATGACCCCCGCACTGCCCGTGCCTGACGTCGTGCTGCGGCCCGAGCCGCTCGACTCGCCGATCGCACGCATCCTCATCGCCGAGCTCGACGCCGAGCTGACCGAGCGCTATCCCGAGCCTGGCGCCAACCATTTCGAGCTCCCGGCCGCCGACGAGTTCCTCGTCGCCTGGCAATCGGTCGACGACGGTCCCGACCGGCCCGTCGGCTGCGGGGCGCTGCGGGTGATCGACGACGGAATCGGCGAGCTGAAGCGGATGTATGTGCGTGCCGAGGCACGAGGTCGGCGGGTCGGCAGCGTGATCCTGGGCGAGCTCGAAGCGGCCGCCCTGGCCCGAGGCCTACACCGCCTCGTGCTCGAGACCGGGACCCGTCAGACCGAAGCCATGGCCCTGTACCGACGCCACGGCTTCGCCGAAACCCCCTGCTGGGGCGCCTACGCCACCAGCCCCCTCAGCACCTGCCTGGCCAAGGCGCTCGGCTGACCCGCCACCAGGCGACGATCCACGGCGAACCACGAGAACCCACAGGCTGTGGACAACTCTGGGGAGGGTCACACCCCTGTAACTTGGCGTCCATCTGCCGGTGACGTGCGCGCAACACCGCCGGTGCCGGGCGTCAGTGGTACTGGGTGGCGGTGATGATGCCCGCCAGGATGAGGCCCAGCCCGCCGAGGAGGTACCAGTTGCTCGTGCCGCCGGGGACCAGGCCCAGGTAGTTGAGGAAGATCATCAACATTCCCGCAGCGAGGAACGAAAACAGCAGCACCGGGACCCAGCGGGGGCTGACCTTGTACTCGGAGGGGATCGGCGGCGTGTAACGGCTGGTCGGCGGGGGGGCCGATCGGCTCGGGGACTTGCCGGGCGCTTGGGGCCCGCCCTTGGGCGTGACCCGCCCGCCCGCTGGGACCTTGCGCTTGGCGGGTTTGGCCATCCCGAGATGGTACCGCCGTCTCGAATCGATGGCGGCACACCCCGGACATCTCGGTACTGTGCGGCCCGTGGGCGCACGGATCCTGGTCATCGACAACTACGACTCGTTCGTCTACAACCTCGTCCAGTACCTGGGCGAGGCGGGTGCCGAGCCGATCGTCCACCGCCACGACGCGCTCGCCCTCGACGAGGCTGCCGCACTCGATCCCGATGCCGTGCTCATCAGCCCTGGCCCCGGGCGGCCCGAGGACGCCGGGCTCAGCAACGCGGTCATCGAGCACTTCGCCGGTCGTCGGCCCGTGCTCGGCGTCTGCCTCGGCCACCAGTGCATCGGCCAGATCTACGGGGGCCAGGTGGTGCGGGCCCCCCAGATCATGCACGGCAAGACCTCGGCCATCCACCACCACGGCACAGGGGTCTTCGCCGGGCTACCGAGCCCGCTCGAAGCCACCCGCTACCACTCGCTCGTCGTCGACCGCGCCTCGGTGCCCGATGTGCTCGAAATCACCGCCGAGACCGAGGACGGTGTGGTGATGGGCCTGCGCCACCGCGAGCTCGACGTGGAAGGGGTGCAGTTCCACCCCGAGTCGATCCTCACGCACTCCGGCAAGGACCTGCTCGCCAACTTCCTCCGGCGAGCGCACCGCCACGCCTGAACGGCACCGCCGGGCCGGTCTCGGGCCCCCTCAGGGCGTGACGGTGACGGTGACCGGCGCGGGTGCGGTCGCCGGCGGTGTGGTGGGCACGGTGGTCGGCCCGGGGCTGTCCGACACGGTGATGGTGACGAGGCTCCCGGGCGGGACTTGCTCGTTCACCGCGGGCGCCTGGCTCAACACCCTGCCGACGTCGGCATCGGTACCGCCCGCCTCGAGGTTGGCGACCACCTGGAAGCCGAGGCCTTCGAGGGCGCCTCGAGCCTCGGCCTCGAGCTGGCCCACCACGCTCGGCACCGCCACGGGCGCCGCCACCTGGCACACGGTGAGCGTGACCGCGCTGCCCCCGTCCACCTTCGTTGCCGGTGCGGGGGCCTGGGCGGTCACGACTCCGGCGGCAACGTCACAGTCCTCGGTGGACTCGATGGTGCTCTCGAGCCCCTTCGATCGGAGCAGTGCCTCGGCATCGTTGACCTGGCGGTTGCGAAGGTCGGGCACCCTCACCTGGTTGGCCGCAACCGGGTCGAACACCCCGAGCTGCTCGGCGAAGAACCAAAGGCCGTACCCGAGCCCGGCGAGCAGTATCACCAGGAAGAACAGGAAGATGCCGGTCCGGCGGGGCGCCTCGGGTACCTCGTCGGCGGGGAACCGGGCCGCTTGGGACATCGACGGCACGGGAGGCGCCGATGGAGCCACCAATGGTGGGGGAGTCGGGAGGACGGCACCCTCACGGAAGCGCCGGAGGTCGGCGCGCAGGTCCTCGGCCGACGGGTACCGCCGCACCGGCTCCTTCGCGAGGAGTTTCATGGTGATCGCCTCGAGCGCCCGGGGGATGGCGGGGTTGATCGACCGCGGAGGACGCGGTGGCTCCTGCACGTGCTGATAGGCGATCGCCACCGGGCTCTCGCCGGTGAAGGGCGGGCGACCGACGGTCATCTCGTAGAGCACAACCCCGAGCGAGTAGAGGTCACTGCGAGGGTCGAGCCGCTTGCCCTGGGCCTGTTCGGGCGAGAAGTAGCTGGCGGTTCCCATCACGGTGCCCGCTTGGGTGAGCTCGGAGTCGCCCCCGACCACCTTGGCGATCCCGAAGTCGGTGACCTTCACCTGACCGCCCGGTTGGGCGATCATCACGTTGCCCGGCTTGATGTCGCGGTGGACGACCCCGCGGCGATGGGCCAGCGCCAGTCCGGCCGCGACGTCGATGGCGATGTCGGCGGCCCGGTCGGGGTGCAAGGGTCCCTCGGCGGCGAGGATCTCGTCGAGCGGTCGGCCCTCGATGTACTCCATGACGATGTAGTAGGTGTCGTCCTCCTCGCCCCAGTCGAACACTCCGACGATGTTGGGATGGCTCAGGTTGGCGGCCGCCTGGGCCTCGCGCCGGAACCGTTCGACGAACGACGGGTCGCCGGCGAAGTCGGCGTTGAGGACCTTGACCGCGACCGGCCGATCGAGGAGCTGGTCGTGGGCCAGGTAGACGACGGCCATGCCCCCACGGCCGAGTTGGCGATGCAGCCGGTACCGACCGTTGTAGACGGGCAACGCGCCGGTGTCAGCCATGGGTGCTCGGTCCACGCCAGGGAGAGCGATCGCGGACGTCCGGGCCACGGTCGGCCTGTCGCGACAGCTCGCCGCGCACCGTGCCTGTATTCGTCACGGACCGTAGGTTACCGATGGGCGGCGGCGCCGGGGGAATCGCCCACGACCCCGGTCGCCGAGTGCCCGTCAACCACCGCCGGCGGGTGGCTGAAGCGCGACCTCGAGCACCGCTCGGGCAATGGGCCCGGCCACGCCGCCGCCGGTCTCGTCGGCGCCCTGGTCCTCGACGATGACCGCGATGGCCAGTTCGGGCTTCTGGCCGGGGAGGCCGACGAACTCGATCACCCAGGTGTTGTTGGTGCCACGGCCGGTCTGGGCCGTGCCGGTCTTGCCGCCCACCTCGAAGCCCGGGATCTCGGCCACGCCCGTCAGCGTGCCATTGGCCACCACGCCCAACATGGCCTGGCGCATGGTGGCGGCGCTCTCGGGGCTGATCGGCGTCTTCCACTGGTCGATGGGCTCGTCGTCGATGACCGCGCCCTCGCCGTCGCGGATCTCCTTCATCACGTGGGGCGCCATGATGGTGCCCTCGTTGGCCACGCCCGCGGCCACCAGGGCCATCTGCAGCGGCGTGGCCGAGTTGTCGCCCTGCCCGATCGACGCCTGGGCCAGCGCCGGAAGGTCGTCAGCCAAGGCGACCGGGAAGCGACTCTCGACTGCGCCCGGCAGGTCGATTGGCGGCACCTGATTCCACCCGAAGGCGGCGGCGCCCTCCACCATGATGTCGGGGCCGAGGGTCTCCGCGCCCATCTCAGCGAACGAGGTGTTGCACGAGCGGGCGAGGATCGTGAACAGCGTCCCCCCGCAAAGCTCCCCGGCGAAGTTCGACAGGGGGCGGGTGGTCTGCGGTGGGGTGTAGGTGGACACCACGGGGTAGGGCGGGGCCTCGGGGGTGACCCGCCCGCTCTGCACGCCGATCGACCCCGTCACCACCTTGAAGGTCGACCCGGGGAAGAAGGTGTTCTGGAACGACGAGGCCACCAGCGGCGACTGCCCGCTCGTGGGGTCGAGGAAGTTGAAGGTATCTCGGGCCTCCTGCGCATCGTGGCTGCTGAGCGGGTTGGGGTTGTACGAGGGGTAGCTCCACAGCGCCACGATCCCGCCGGTGTCGACGTCGACCACCACGACCGAGCCGCGGCGCTGGCCCAACTGATCGCGGGCAACGCGCTGGACGTCGTCGCGCAGGGTCATGGTGATGTTGCCGGTGCGCTCGCGGTCGACGAAGAGGTCGCCGAACGACCGCAGCTCCTGCTCGAAGGTCTGGCCGGCCAGCTGGTCGTTGTACTCGCGCTCGATGCCGGTGGCCCGGCCGTTCACCGGGAAGAACCCGGTGACGTGCCCGAACAGGTCGCCCTCCGGGTACTCGCGCTGGAACTCGAAGCGGTCGTCCACGGGCACCGACCGGGCCACCACCACCCCGTCGGCTGTCTCGACGGTGCCCCGTGGTCGACGCAGGTCCTCCAAGGTGCCCCGGGCGTTGAACTCGTTTCCGTTGAGCGAGTCCGCCTCGTAGACCTGGATGTAATTGAGCATGCCGAACAGGGCCACGTAACAGACCAGCAGGAAGATGCCGAGGCGGCGGATGCGCTTGTTCACCGCGCCGCCCCCTGGTGGCCGGCTGTGCGCCCTTCGTTCTGGCGCCTGGTGGAGTCGTCCGAGATCCTCAGCAGCAGCGCCAACAGGACGTAGTTGGCCAGCAGCGACGAGCCGCCATAGCTGATGAAGGGCAGCGTCACGCCGGTGAGCGGGAGCAGGCGCGTGACCCCGCCGATGATGATGAAGGCCTGGATGCCGAGCAGGGTGGTGAGACCGGCGGCCAGCAGCTTGTCGAACTCGCGATCGGCGGTCAGGGCGATCCGCAGGCCCGCACCCACCATGAGCAGGTAGGCCACCAGGACGAGGGACCCGCCGAGCAGGCCGAGCTCCTCGCCGATGGCGGCGAAGATGAAGTCGGTGTCGGCTGCCGGGATCAGGTTGGGTTGGCCGAGGCCCGGTCCTTTGCCGGTGAGGCCCCCGGCGGCGAGCGAGAACCATCCCTGGATCACCTGGTACCCCTTCCCGGACGGGTCGCCCCACGGGTCGAGCCAGATGGTGACGCGGGTCTGGACGTGGCCGAAGGTCTTGTAGGCGAAGAACGCCCCGATGGCGAAGAGCCCGGAGCCGAGCACCAGGTAGGTGGCCCGCTGGGTGGCGATCCAGACCAGCGTGATGAACAGGGCGAAGAAAAGGAGCGACGAGCCGAGGTCCTTCTCGAAGAACATGACGAGCAGCGAGAAGCCCCACGCCAACATCACGGGGCCGAGGTCGCGAGGCTCGGGCAACGAGAACGGCCCGACCTTGAACGTGGCCATGCTGAGCACCTCGCGCTTGCGCACGAGATAGGACGCGAACGAGATGGCCAGGGCGATCTTGGCGAACTCGCCCGGCTGGAAGCTGACCGGCCCGAGCGCCACCCAGATCTTGGCCCCGTTGATCGTCTGGCCCACACCCGGCACGAGCGGCAACAGCAGCAGGCCGACCCCGACGAGCATGAGGGTGTAGGGGCTCTCGAGGTCTCGCACCCGGCGCACGAAGAGCAGGGTGACCACGAACCCGGCGATGCCCATGGCCGTCCAGGTGGCCTGGAGGGCGGCGAGGTCTTTGTCCAGCCGGGCGATCCAGACGTAGCCGAGCCCGTTCAGCAGGCCGGCGAGGGGCAGGAGCGTGCCGTCGGCGAGGGGGGCCAGCCGGCGCACCGCCAGGTGGGCCACGATCAGCAGGCCCAGGATGACACCGAGGAACGGAAACACGTTGGCCGGGATCGACGCCTCGGTTCCGAGGCTGGCCAGCGTGTAGGCCGCCCCGATCAGCAGGACCGCCAGGACGATGAGGCCCAGTTCGGTGGTGCGCCGGGCGGCGCCGATCATGGGGCTCCGACAGCGGTGGTGGCCGGGGTGGTCGTCGCCGCAGCGGCGCCCTTGCACTCGCGGGGGTCGGCCCCGGCCCTCAGGCCACCGTCGCAGAGGTTGGCCACGAACGCCTCGGCGTCGGCGAGCGAGGCCTGGTCGCTCTCGGCCCGGACGCGGTCGGCGTCGGTTGCCCGCAGGTCGGCGACCCGGATGTCGGTGACCCGTTCCGCGGTGGGATCGAAGACCAGGAAGCCGCCCGGGCGGCCCTTGAAGATCGTGACCTGCTCGCCGGCACCGAGCCCCACGTAGTAGGTGTTGCGGCCGTAGTAGACGAGGGCGCCGGCGACCGCTGAAGACAGTGCGACCAAGGCGAGGACGAAGAGGACCACGCGCCAGGTGATCCGCCTCGGTCGGCTGCGACGGGCGGGGGACGTCCCGGTCGGGCCGCCGCCGCCGCCGCCGTCGTCGTCGTCGTCGGGCAGGCGATCGGGTATCGCACCCAGGAGCGGGGTCGGGCCGGGCGCGTCGTCCTCGTCCGGGGGTGTGCCACCTGCCGCCCGACCCCGTTCCTCAGGGTCGTCCTCGGCGGGGGCATCGTCGAAGACCGAGGACGTCACCGGGACCGGTGTGGTGGACGGTCCCGGGCCGTAGGCGCCGAGATCGGGCTCGGACGCCGTGCCCACCCGCTCGGCCCCCTCCGACGCCGAGCCCGGGCCGTCGATGACGTCGACGACAACGCAGGTGATGTTGTCGCGTCCCCCGCCTTCGTTGGCGAGGCGAACGAGCTCGTGGGCGGCATCGGTGGGGTCGGCCAGCTTGCGGAGCGTGGCCGCGATGCGGTTGGTCTCCACCTCGTTGAACAGGCCGTCGCTGCAGAGGAGGTAGCGGTCGCCGGCCACCGCCGCGAGCTCCCACACGTCGACCTCGACCTTGCGGTCGATGCCGAGGGCCCGGGTGATGATGTTGCGTTGCGGATGGGTCACCGCCTCTTCGACCGTGAGGCGGCCCTGGCGGACGAGGCTCTCGACCAGGCTGTGGTCCTCGGTCATCTGCTCGAACTGATCGCCGCGCAATCGGTAGGCCCGCGAATCGCCCACATTGGCGACTGCGAGCCGTTCGCGGCCACCGGATGTCACCAGGGCCAGGGCGGTGAGGGTGGTGCCCATGCCCCGGAGTTCCGGGTCGTCGGAGGCGCGGGAGTAGACCACCTCGTTCGCAACGGTGAGGCTCTCGCGGAGCGCCGAGGTGCTGGGCTCGAGCAGTGTCTCGGCCAAGGATTCGAGGGCCAGCGCGGACGCCACCTCGCCGCCCCGATGACCACCCATGCCGTCGGCGACGGCGAACAGGCGCCCGTCGATCACGAGCTGGCTGTCCTGGTTGTTGGGCCGAACCCGGCCCTTGTGGGTGACCGCGCCCGCTCGGAACCTGGTCATCGCCGGCCTCGCCTTCCGCCGGTGGGCGCGGTCATGCCAGCTCCATGACGGTGCTGCCAACCTGGAGGCGGTCGTTCCGCTGCATCAGCGTCGGCCCCTGCACCTTGGCCCGATTGAGGTAGGTGCCGTTGGTGGAACCCAGGTCCTCGACGAAGACCTTGCCGTCTCGGATGAACACCCGCGAGTGGATCTGCGACACGTAGGTGTCGTCGAGGGTGACTGAACATCCCGCCGCCCGCCCGACGGTGACCTCGTCGCCCAGCGGGAAGGTGCGGCCCTTCTGCGCGGCCGGCTCGACGAGGCGGAGCGCTTTGGGTGTTCCGCCTCGCCGGATCGTCCGCGCCGGCGACGCTCCGGCCGACCGGGCGGCCTTGCGAGCGGCTCGGTTCGTGGGGGGGGCGACCGCGGGCACGGCGCTGGGGACCGGCGCCCGCAGCTCGGCCCACACCGCCCGGAGCACGCGCAGGAAGAACAGGTACAGGAGCACCAACAAGCACAGTTTGAGGATGGTGAGTAGTTGCTCCGACACTGGGACGCGAGCCTACCGGCGACCCCGCCGCAGACTGGTCAAACCCCGGCCCCGGCGACGGTGCGACTGTCAGGAGGCCTCGAACTGCATGCGGGTGTTCCCGATCGTGAGCTGGTCGCCGTCGGCGAGGACCTGCTGGGTCACCTTCACCCCGTTCACCTTCACCCCGTTGGTGGAGCCCATGTCGACCACCACGAACCCGTCGCCCTGCGGGCGGATCTCGGCGTGGTGGCGGCTGACGTTGGGATCGTTGAGGGTGATGTTGCACTCGGGAAGCCGACCGATGGTGAGTGGTCGCTCACCCAGCGGCACACGCTGCCGGGTGGGCAGGATAAGCGAGCCGGCACCGATGCCGCCCTCGCCCTCGGCCAGTCGGGCGTCGATCTGAAAGGTGCCGGTGCGCAGGCGATCGGATTCGGCGAAGGCGACCCGTACCGGCCCGACGAAGCCGTAGCCCTCGTCCCGGGCGTGCTCACGCGCCGCCTCGCACAGCTCGGACACGAGGTGGTCGGCCATGCTGGCGAAGCGTTCGATGTCGCCGGCGCTCAGCCACACCGTGAAGTCGTTGGGCACGATCGTGCGGCCGCTCACGCCGACCGACCGGTCGGCGTCCATCTCGCGGGTGAGCCGACGGCCGAGCTCCACTGGGCGGAGGCCGCTCTTGAAGGCCCGGGCGAAGGTGCCCTCGACCATCCGCTCGAGGCGGTTCTCGAACGCTTTGATCACCACGGCGCTCACGATAGCGACTGGCCCCCACGCGAGGGTGTGCCCGGCGGAACCGGCACCCGGTCGACGGGTGGCGCCGGCCCGACAGCCGATCTCCGCCGAATCCGTCGGGAACCCTCCCGGCCAGGCGCTACGCTCGCCCTTCGCGACTCGGGCGAGTGGCGGAATTTGGTAGACGCGCAGGATTCAGGTTCCTGTGTCCGAAAGGACGTGGGGGTTCAAGTCCCCCCTCGCCCACTCACTCAGGTCCTGGACAGAGGCTTGTCGGCGGGCCCACAACCCCTGATCTCTACCGGATCTCTGCCGAATTCTCGGTGTGATGGAGGCCGAACGCGGCCGCGAAGGCAAGGTCATCGACCTCCGCAACCGCCAGATCGAGCGCTTCGCCGTGTGCGCCGCCCAGGCGGCAAGCCTGGCCGAGCGCTACCTGGGCCGAGTCCGAGACCCACCAGGTAGAGCTCCTTCGCCCGATCGAGTTGTTCGCCACGCACCTTCCGGAACGGCCGCGGCTCAACCCTTGCCGCGGCCGGCATCCTCAGCAAGCGAAACGTCGGCAACAGCGCTACCGCGTCTGCGAAGCCGCTACGTCCTCGACCTCTTCACTGCTCTCGAGCGGGCCATGGCCAGCCAGACGGGCAACACCGCCACCGCTGACCCTGTTCGCCAGGGTCCCCCCTCGATTGGCGAGGACCTCGTCTGGGCTGGCGAGCGCCATGACTCGCGTCGCGATGTGCACACCGGCACCCGGCGGCATCGACGTTCCGCTCGTGGTCGCCGCCGATCGCCTCCGTGACACGCCGCCGAGTGGGCTCCGTCGCAGTGGAGAGCCGGCCCCCGTTTCGGTCGCTCCCAGCACCGGGCGATGTCGCCCGCGAAGGCTTCCCGACTACCCTCCACACCTGCCGAACCTTGGGGACAACGACACGTTTGCCTTGTCCGTGGCGATGAGAGGACTGCGATGAGCAAGACCGGGCCGCGCCCCTGGGCCGAGCTTCGGACCGCCGCCGAGCCCGTCACGAGCAGCGCCCGGAGACTCGTCGGCACCGTGCTGCCGGGCTTGGTGGTTGCCGGGCTCCTGGCCCTGCTGGGCCGCCGGGAGATGGCGGTCGTCCTGCTCGTCGTCTCGACCGTGTTGGGCGCGTCATCGCTGCGATGGCCGGCCGTCGGGCAACGGGTCGCGACCGTGGCCAGGGGGATCGGGCGGGCAGTCGGAGCCGCCCTCAGCTTCGTCCTGATGCTGATCGTCGAGGTGGCAGTCTTCCTGCCCGTCTCGGTGCTGCTCTGGCTCCTGCGGCGCGATCCCCTCGATGGTCGGCGGCGGGTCGGCGGCGGGCGCTGGGAGCCCAACACGATGCTCGCGACGGCGGCGGCGGCGCGACGCACCTTCGGTCATGAGCCGGGTCTGGAGGCAGGTCCCTCACAGGCCGGCAGGGCCCGGCGCCTCGTGCCGCTCGCGGCCGGCGGGCTGGCGGTGCTGGTCGCCGTCGACCTCGCCGTCGGTGCGGTCTGGCACAACGAGCCCGGCCCGAACGACGCCGGGACCGCCCGCTCGGCCGAGGGCCAAATCGCGTTGGCAACGGCGGACGCTCCATGGTTCCCGGACTACCGACGCGAGCTGGCGACGGTCGCCTACGACTTCGCGCCCTTCGTCTTGAGCTCGCCCCGGGACACGCCGGGTCCCTACATCAACATCAGCGGCGGGGTGCGGGAGTCCCGACAGGCTCCCGGGGCGACCGACGCCCCGGTCGTGTACTTCTTCGGGGGTTCGCCGGTCTGGGGCGAAGGGCAACGAGACGACCACACGATCCCCTCCGAGGTGGCACGCCTGGCCGCCGCGGACGGCGTTCCCATTCAGGTGGTCAACGCTGGTCAACGGGGCGACACGAACTTCGCGGCCGTCCAGCGGTTCGAGCAGACCGCTGCCCATCGCGACACCCGACCCGACCTGGTCGTCTTCGCCGACGGGCCCGATGACATCACCGTCCAGCTCCAAGGGCCCGCTGACCAGCCGAGCCAGTACGGCCTCGCAGACGCCCAACGCATCGTCCACGAGGACCACCGATCGCTCTGGGACCGCTACCGGGAGACGAGCCTGTTCAACAAGGTCGCCAACCGGATCAGGGGCCTCGTCGCCGTCCAGCAGGCCGGTGCCGCGACGAGCGAGTCGGCTCAGGCGCCGGTCACCACCACCACCACCACCACCACCACCGGCTCGGCGCTCAATACCGTCAGCGCCGAGCGAGTCGGGCTGGCCACCGCCGGCGTGTACGCCCGGGGCGTCCGCCTGGCCGACCACATCGCCGCGACCCACGGCGTGCCCGTGCGGTACTTCTGGCTGCCGGCAGAGGCATCGGGGGAACCAGGGTCGGCCTACACGATCGCGACAGATCATCTGCCCGACGGCGTCACCGACGTGTCCGACGCCCTCGATGGTGCCGATGACCCCGTGTACCTCGATGCCATCCACACGAACGAGCTCGGCGCACGTCTCGTCGCCCGGGCGATGTACCGCCACCTCCGACCCACCCTGCAGGGTCTGGCCCGCTCATCGGCGCCCACTGGTCCGGGGAGCGATTGATGGGCCGGATCTTGCGCACGACCGTCGTGCTCGTCGGCTGGGCGGTGATCGTCATGGCTGTCGACCTCGGCGTCGGCAGCGTCCTCGGCCTCGCCCGGGGTGATGCGCCGGTCATCGAGGTCGGCGGGGGCGGCGGGGGCGGCGGGGGCGGCGGCCAGTCCGAATCGGCGACCGACGGCTCGCCCTGTCTCGACGACGCGACGATCACGCCGGAGAACCGTGCCCTGGCAGACGACCCCGCCGTGCAGGGCCCCCAATGGAACCAGGAGTACTGGTGCGAGTTCGGGCAGTTGACCGGTAGCTACGTCCCCTACCTCTATTACCGGTTGGGAGACACCAAGTCGCGGTACATCAACTCGAGCCACGGGATCCGCCACTCGTATGAGCCGGCGGGCCTCGATCCGGACGCTCCCGTCGTCTGGTTCTTCGGCGGCTCGACCACCTGGGGATTCGCGCAACGGGACCTCCACACGATTCCCTCCCAGGTCGCCCGCATCAGCGAACAGGCCGGGACGCCGGTGCGGGTCGTCAACTTCGGCCAGCTGAGCTGGGTGCACTGGCAGGAGATGCTGGCATTCGAACAAGAGCTGTCCGCCCGCTCACGCCCGGACGTCGTGGTGTTCTACGACGGGGTCAATGACGTCGCCGTGCAGACGTCGGTCGACGGTCGCCCCAGCGACGACGCCACGATCTACGACTTCGGCAACGACCCGCCGGCCCCGATTCCTGCACCGTTCACCGCCGACAGCCCAGACCTCGAGCCTTCTCTGGTCGATCGATGGGCTGACAACAGCGCGCTCTGGCACCTCGGTCGAACCATCGCCGGTTTCGCCTCTGAGGGTGCCGAGGCGTCGAACGCGTCAGCCACCTCCTCCTCGCCGTCGAGCGAGACGTCGGCCAGACGAGCCGCTGACATCTACCGGCGAGGCCAGGAGCTCTCACTGCGGCTCGCCCGTGACCATGACGTCCAACCCCTGTTCTTCCTGCAGCCACGTCGGGGGTTCGACACGGCAAGCGCCGCCTTCATCGAGCGGACAGTCGAGGCCGCCCCTGCCACCATCGACCTGACCCACGAGCTGGATGGGTCGTCCTCGGTCTTCCTCCGAGACAGTGCCCACACCAACGAGGACGGCGCCCGTCTGGTCGCCGAGGCCATGTGGCCGTTCGTCCGATCGGCCGTTGCTGCCAGGGCTCCGCGGGGAACGGGTGGGGCGGGCGGTACCGGAGCGACGTAGGTGAGACTCGACCGAACGCCTGAACCCGGTGGTTGCCCGTGTCGGCGACATGCACGTTGCCGGTGGGGCCGACCGCCACGCCGACGGGCCCGTTGAACTGGTTGCTGCCGGTGCCGGAGGTGCCCCACCGGGTGAGGTACAGGCCGCTCGAGTTGAACTGCCGGACACCCTGGCTGCCGTTGTCGGTGAAGGTCGCACCCCACCGAAGGGCGGGACCGACTTCCACCCTCGAGAAGCGGGTCCGATTCTCACCGACCGTGAGCGCCATGAGGCAGGGCGCAGAGCACGAAGCCCGCTATCGGCAAGTCCCGCCTGGAGCCGGACGCCTTGTCCCCCCAATCGAGAGCGCCCTTGTCGATGACTGCCCGACGAGTGCCCGAGGCTCGGCAGATCGCTTGTGGCCCGCCGTCGTGGTGTCGGTGTCGTCGATGCCGGGGGCAGGGGAGCTGAGGAGTCACGCCCCTGAAGCTCGGCGCGCGGGCATCACGGCGGGGCGCCGACCGTGTCGTAGAGGGCAGGCAACGTTCGCGAGGCGCCCGCGGGGGTCAACTGCGCGGGCCGCCGACCGGCAGTGGTTCAAGTCCCGCCGGGGCCTGGCCGCGACCGAGACCCCACGTGACCTGTCGTTCTGCGGGTACGCCATCCTCGATGACCGCATCCTGAGCGTCCCCGACGCCTCGGTCGACCCTCGGTTCTTCGACAACCCGCTGGTCCTCGCCGATCCCCGGATCCGCTTCTACGCCGGTTGCCCGATCACCGGGCCCGCCGGGGCCAAGCTCGGCACGACCGACTCGATCGACGACATGCTGTGTCGGGCCGATGCCATGATGTACGCCGCCAAGCAGCAGACCGTCGGCACCTGACCCTCGCTGCATCCGATCACGCCGGCGCGGCGCGGCGCGGTCGGTCCGGGCGAGGATTGCGCCGGTCGTCGACGGCGATCAGGCGACAGGCCGCGTCGGCTGGCGTGCGCGTCGGACCCACCGTGCCAGCCCGATGAGGGGACTCGAACCCGACGGCCATCGACTCCCCGCGTCGCCCGAGGGGAACGCCGCGCCCGGCGCCCGCCCGCGACCTATGCTCTCTGCCTCGAAACACTCCGCGCTCGGCGGGGAGGGGTACCCATGGAGACGATCTCGGCCCACGTCGGCCACGAGCGCGGGGTCCCGCACCTGGTGCGCAACACCGGCGACGAGGTCCTCCGCTTCCTGTGCGTGTTCGCCCTCGACCGGCTCGACCAGGTCACCTACGGGTTCCGCGAGTGAGCACCGTTGGGGACAGCGCTCCACGCCGGGCCCGGATGTGCCGGCGCGGGGTGGCCACACCCAGCTCGCGTGTTGTCAGGGCGGCGGGGGAGCGGCTCGGGTCTGTGGTGACCACCACGTTCGGCGCACGAAGGAGCTGCCATGCCCACCACGCCCACTGGCACGACCAGCGCCGCCCCCCGGACGATCTGGGATCGCTGGCTCGAGCTCGCCGTGATCCTCGTCGTCGTGTCGGGCGCGTTCTTCGTCTTCGCCGGGAAGGCGACCACCACCGTGTTCGAGTGGATCATCTTCGGCTCGGCCGACAGCCCGATCCCATCCGGCCTGGCCGCGGACTACCTGACGTTCGTCTACGCCGTCCTCGGCGCGGTGATGGTCGGGTGGGGCTGCCTCCTGTGGCCGATCGTGCGCGG
>CXWK01047164.1_pt2 | contig 19358 bp, 21 predicted proteins | sample 590851 | NCBI WGS metagenome assembly CXWK01 (sample SAMEA3498364, study PRJEB10139) | wastewater metagenome | biome: wastewater treatment plant; material: activated sludge | place: Denmark | collected 2014-08-01 | reverse complement strand
CCAATTATGGAACGACAACACCAGATACAATGTCAGTGAATGATGCTATTTCTATTTTACGACAACCCAATACATTTTATCCAACTCAATTTGGAATTGGTATTGGAGTAAACGATAACAGTTTTCCGGATTCAAGTGCAATTATTTTAGGTGACCATCAAGATAATACTGGACCAAATAGCGGAGAAAATTGTATTTCTATAGGTATTAACAGTGGACAGATCGGCCAACATGATAATTCAATTTCTATAGGAAGAAACGCTGGATATCAAAATCAGGGTTACAATGCTATATCACTAGGTGACAATGCAGGTGTAGACACACAAGGTGACAGAACAGTTGCCATTGGTCAATACGCTGGTAATAGTATACAGGCTGAAAACGCAGTTGCGGTTGGTTATAATTCAGGAAATACTTCTCAAGGTGTAAACTCAGTTGCTATTGGTTCATACGCTGGTAATAATACACAGGGTGAACAATCCGTTGCAATTGGTTATAATTCTGGAAATACTTTACAAGGTTCAAACGCAGTTGCAATTGGTTATAATTCTGGAAATACGTCACAAAGTGAAAACGCGATTGCAATTGGCTCTAATTCTGGTACTAATAGTCAAGGAGATTCAAGTGTAGCCATTGGTAGATATTCTGGTTACAATACACAATCGGGTGACTGTGTAGCTGTAGGAAATTTAGCAGGCACCGAAATTCAAGGGGTTGGTTCAGTCGCTGTTGGTTCTAACGCTGGATACAGCTCACAAGGTACAAATTCCGTTGCGATAGGTTCAAGTTCGGGACAATTATCACAAGGAACTAGGTCTGTATCTGTAGGTGTAGATGCAGGTACTGAATTACAAGGTGAACAATCAGTTGCAATAGGTTCTTATGCTGGTAACGCATCACAAGGTCAACAGTCTGTTGCAATAGGTGTAAATTCGGGTAAAGCGTCGCAAGGAACCATGTGTGTTGCGATAGGTGTAAATTCTGGACAAACTTCTCAAGGTACTCAAGCTGTTGCCATTGGTAATGGTTCTGGTCAATCGACACAAGGTAATTTTTCTGTAGCAATCGGAGCAGGTGCTGGTTATTCTTTACAAAATAATAACGCTGTTGCGATTGGTGTGAATGCTGGCAATTCTAATCAAGGTCTTGATACAATTGCAATAGGAGATACAGCAGGTTTTACTGGTCAATCACAATATGCGATTGCTATTGGTCCAAATAGTGGTGCATTAAGTCAGGGTGAATTTTCCATTGCTATAGGCGCAAATGCTGGTAATGCAAGTCAAAATGTATATAGTATAGCTATGGGGGTTGGTTCTGGTGCATTAAATCAAGGTATAAATTGTATTGCAATTGGTTCAAGTGCTGGTAATCAAAACCAAAGTATTTACGGAGTTTCGATAGGTTATAACGCTGGTTATACAGGACAAGGTGCAAATAGTATTGCTTTTGGAAATAGCTGTGGTTATTCATCTCAAGGTAGTAATAGTGTATCCATTGGATATGGTTGTGGTCAGTATAATCAAGGCGGACAAACTGTTGCCATAGGTGTATCTTGTGGATATACAGGACAACAAACATATAGTGTAGCATTAGGTTATAATACTGCGCAATATAATCAAGGACAAAATTCAGTTTCTATTGGTTATAATGCTGGTAATACATCACAAGGTTCAAATGCTGTTGCATTAGGTTATAATACTGCACAATTTAATCAAGGTACAAGTGCTATAGCCATTGGGATAAATGCAGGTCAAACTGGTCAAGGAGATAGTGCAATTGCTATTGGCGCGAGTGCTGGTGCAAATAATCAAGCTGCGAATTCCATAGTTATAAATGCAACTGGTTCTGCAGTAAATAATACTACTGCTAATAGCTGTGTTATTACACCCATTCGTAATTCAAATGGTTTAAGTACAAATCACTTATTTTATGATTCTAGTAGCGGTGAATTAACATGGGGGATAGAAACTCCTTCATCAATACGATACAAGGAAAATGTCACGTCAATCACAAATGACAATATTGATAAAATTTTACAATTAGAACCAGTTGAATTTGATTTTAAAACTAATAAAAAACATTCATTCGGTTTAATTGCAGAAGATACAGATTTAATTTTATCTCAAATAGTGCAGAGACACCCTGTATCAGGAATTGTAGAAGGTATTGATTATGTACAACTCATTGCTCCACTTTTACAAATTGTTAAACAACATGATGAATTATTAAAATCTCTTATTAAAAATTAAAGACAAAATGCATCATATAAATTAAATAATGACTGAAGAAAATACAATGTATGTAGAATTTGATTACGTTAATTATCCTTGTGCAGGTAAAGATGGTAAAGATATAGATTCAATTAGTTTAAACTTTCCCCAACACTTGGGTACTGGTTCTAATACACTTACAAAAGTTATACTTGAAAATGTAACTGGTAATTTGACCGAAGCCCGGGTCATTATAAATGATTTGATTGTAGAGACCATTAAAATTGACCAATGGACAGGATATCACGACTTGTACTCAAGTCCGAATTGTGTGGTCCCATTTTCGTTTACAGTTTCACCTATAGGTGGACTTCCTCTGACAACTAAACTGTCGACGCATATTGAACTTGTATTTAGCGAAATTCAACCACTGAATAAATTACGTATTCTTATTGCATGGAAACATGTAAATCACCATGCCATGTTGGTCAATAATTTACAATGGAATCAATCTAAATTATAAATTTAAAATACACAATTTTAAATTTACCACAGGAATTTATCTGCAAACCAACCAGCAGTATATTTTGTATGTCTATCTTTTTCATGACGAATTTTATATCTTTTTCTTCTATCTTTATCCAAGTGATTCAAATGTGAATACAATTTGAGTGGAGTAACATCTTTATACTGTTCATAACGTTTATCTCCAAATTGAATAGTTTTGATTTTTTCCCCCTTTTCATATAATTCAACTTTATATTTTTTAAAACCAGTTCCACGAAACCATTTATATCTCATTTATTTCTTGTTGATATATTCCAAATTTACAATTTTTCCGTCAATACCTTTATTTACAAATTTAGATTTTTGAGGAAATATAATTCTTATCCCACCTATTTGTGTTATAGATGGTACAGCCAATATATGTGAACCCTTGGGAATTTTTATTTTAATATTGATTGGGTGCTGATTAGATTTGTATTGTTCAGCAAATGAAAATGATGTAAAAAATGTGTTGACATTTGGCATATATGAACCACGATATACTGTCACGTCTTCTTCTAATGGAGGTGCATTTTTAATAGCAACGTCTATATACTTTGCATATTTTTTATCATTTACATTATCAATACTATTTTTAACATTTTGACTCAAATTTTCATAATATTTATATTGAGATTTTAAAGAATCTAAAACATGTAGATTACCTATTTTAGAAATATTAGGTGTTTTTTCTTTTACCGGTGTTTTTTCTTTTACAAGTGGAACTAAAGAATCTAAATTTTCAGAATATTTTACAATCATTGTATTTGCTTTTGGAGTAAAATCTTTTTTAACAACTGTAAAACAACTATTTCTTGGTAGTAAAATTTCCATTTCTTCAGAAAATTCAGATAAAGGACGTAAAGGTAAAACATGAGAACCTTTGGGAATATAAATTTCAAAGAAACAGCAAGCAAGATTTTTATAGTCACTAAATGCTAAAGAAATCTGTTTATTTGACGAAGTGGATACATAACTCGGACTTTTAAACGTTTCTGTTATTTTTTTATCTTTTAATTTTATACCACGATATACAATTAAACTTTTTTCCAAAGATGGGACATTTTTAAATATTTCATCCATATTATTGATATGAACAGCAGTCTGTTTTGAAACATCTTTTTCATTTAATGATGTATTTATATTGTAAAATCCACTTCCAGTATAATATTGTAAAACTTTTTCTTGTTCATATTTCAAATTATTTATATATTCTATTTGTGGCGCAAGTTCCAATTCATATTTGTCAACATATTTTGCAGTCTCTGGATGAAGATGTTTATGGCTAACAGATTTGGGTTTTTCTACAAATTTAGGTTTTTTAACAGATTTAGGTTTTTGAACAGGTTTAGGTTTTTCTACTTTGGTTTGGATTGGTGGTTGGGGTGGTGTACCAGAACTTATTTTACAATAACCCTTTTTAAACGGAGATTTTGTACCAGGTACCCATGTATTTGGTTTAACACAATTAGATTTTTTTAATATAGGTGTCTTTTTTACAGGTGTAGGTATCTTTTTTATAGGTGTAGGTGTCTTTTGTTTTACTGGTGTAGGAGTCTTTTGTTTTACTGGTGTAGGAGTCTTTTGTTTTACTGGTGAAGGTGTCTTTTGTATTACAGGTGCGACACAATATCCTTTTTTAAAAGGAGATTTTGTACCAGGTACCCATACAGAGGGTTTATTACAATCTGTTTTTTTAACATTTAAAGTTTTTGTTTTAACACTTGTACAATAACCTTTCTTATATGGGGATTTTGTACCAGGAACCCATATATCAGGTGCTGAACATTTTCTCATTTATTTAAATTACAATTGATTTAAATAAATTAATTTAAATAGGAATTAACTTGATTTGTGAATTTAATCTAGATTTTAAATATTTTGAACGTTTATTTTGAGTTCGGGAACGAGAACGTTTGGGAGATTTACTCGTACGTTTAAGAGAACGCTTAGGTGATTTACTCACACGTTTTGCTGAACGTTTTGCTGAACGTTTTGCTGAACGCTTCGCTGAACGTTTTGCTGAACGCTTAGGTGATTTGCCACGTTTTATTGCCATTTATTATATATAGAAAATTATTTGATTTAAAGAATGTGACAAAAGTTATAAATGTTTATGACAAATAATTCTAAATCTAGTATACCTACCGAAGACACGATGCAACATAAAATTAGAAGTATTAACGTAGGTACGAGTTTACCAAAAATGGAAAATACTACATACAAAAAACCAACTCAAAATGTAAAACCTGTTCAATTTGCACCACCGAAAGCACCGACTCCTCAACCTTCACAACAACCCCCTTCAAATCCATCATCATTCCAACAAGATATGGAAGCATTTATTCAATTAATTCTCGAACATCCACAATATCAAGATTTGTTTAAAGGACCCCCTGGCGAACCTGGTCCGGCTGGTCAACAGGGACCAGCCGGTGAACCTGGTCAACCAGGTGAGAGAGGCCCACAAGGAGAAGAAGGTTATGAAGGCCCGCCCGGTGTTCAAGGACCGATGGGTTTACAAGGTCCACCAGGAGTATTTGAAGTGACTGAAGATTTAGATATGAAGGGTTTCAGTTTAAAGAATGTAGCAGAACCTAGAAACGATACGGATGTTGTAACAAAGAAGTATGTCGACGATTTGTTTGAACAAATTGAACAACTCTTGAACAAGAAGAAGAATAATAAAAATTAGAATAATAAAAATTTAACAAGAAAATATGTATGTTATTATTGGAACTATTAGAATTTACAAATCACAAAGTATTGGGACATTGTCAACTATACGAAATTGACAACCACAACCATAAATTTTATCTTTATCTACGAGTTTTTGGATATACTTGTTTTTCGAATGTGGACCAATTTGTTTACCAGTATCTTTGTGTATAGCATGTCTAAAAATCTTACAATTCATTTTCGTAATGATAATAGTACCATCACATTTGGGACAATTAATAGTCACCACCATAATTATAATTATATTATATATTGCAATTTTTTAAAAAACCAATTCGTTTTCTGAAAAATTGCAATTTTTCAAAGTAAAATTAAAAATGAATTTGATTTTACTTTGAAAAAATACAAATATCAAAATGAAGTCAATCTTATATTTACTCGCTTTAGCACCAACTGTCGTTTATTCTTATTCTGGAGATTGTATCCCAGCATGTACTATTTCAACATATGGTACTGATTGGAATTTTGCCTATGTTCGCCCCAATCCTTGCAATAATAGACAACCATATACAACTCTATATGATGGAGATGTTGTTTATAATTTAGGTGTAACTAAATATGGATGTGGTTATCAATATACTCAAGTATTGTTTGGAAATAATAAAGTTGGGTGGGTTGGTTCACAATTTGTGGATTGTGGTGGACCACCTGCTCCAGCTCCTGCAGCAGCAATGGTTGATGGAGGAGGAGATGGTGGTAACGGTGGTGGAAATTAAATATACATTTTTAATTTGTATTTTTTAAAAACTAAATACAAATTATATCATTTCTTCAAATCTATTTAAAGTTTCTTCAAGTCTGTTTATAGTTTCTTCATGTTTTTTGACCAATTCTAATAGTGGTAAAATTAGTTGATGATATTCCACACTTTCAATTTCTTTTGTTACAGGATGTCTTTGAACAATAGTTGGTAATATTTGTTCAACATCTTCTGCTATTAAACCGATAGAGTGTTTTCCACTATCTTTATAGTCAAATTCAACTGAATTTAATTTCAATACAGAATCTATAACATCTTTTGATAAACTTGTTATATTTGTTTTATACTTTATGGATGACGGTACTGATGTACCCCATGTTAATTCACCTGTGACAGAATTATAAAACATTTGAGTAGAAGTATCACCGTTTTCATTTCTAATGGGTGTTATGACACACGAATTTGATGTAGCATTATCTACTTGAGTACCACTTGCATTTATTATTATAGAATTTGTAGCTTGTCCAGTAGAACCCGCATTATATCCTAAAGCAACTGCATAATCACCCTGATTGACAGAACCTGCTAAATGACCTATAGCAACACAATGTGTTCCTTGATTACTAGTACCAGCTACTGACCCAATAGCAACACTAGATAGCCCTTGTATATAAGAACCTGCATTATCTCCTATTGCAACTGAACTTGGTCCCTGGGATGTTAAACCAGAGCCTATACCAACAGCTACTGAACCTTGTCCTTGGGATGTTGAACCAGCATTATTACCTATTGCTATAGCATCTTGCTCCTGTAAAGTTGTGCCAGCATTTAAACCAATGGCTATAGAACCAGAACCTTGTGTATCTGAACCTGCATAAGTACCAATAGCTACAGCGGACTCGTTCTGTGTTGTAGTTCCAGCATGTGAACCAATAGCAATACTGCTATATTGTTGGTCTGAATAACCACTTGATGGACCAATAGCTACAGCATAATTATTTTGATTAGAATATGCTGCATGGTCTCCAATAGCAATCGACATTGAACCACTACTTCCTTCATAACCTGCTCTATTTCCTACGCATAAGTAACAAGAACTTGTATTCAATTGACCAGCCATAAATCCAATAGCTATACTATGACGCCCACAACTTACAGTACCATCTCCGGAAGAATGGTTACCAATAATAATAGCCGATGGATCTGATACACTCTGAATCCCAGCACCAAATACAGTTGGATGATATGTTGCTGGTTGACGTAATAGAGATATAGCATCATTTATCGACATTGTATCTGGTGTTGTTGTTCCGTAATTAGGAAACCCTGGGCCAAAAAAACCCGTGCCACTATAATTTCCAGTAGTACCTGTTGCACTGACACTGCAACACAAACTACATTGTAAATTTGTTATATTACATGCACCTTTATTATCAATTTTAAACATGTTTATTAATTACAATGTTAAAGAAATAAAATGAAGATATACGCTATATTAATATTGACAGAATCTACAATAATAAAAGATGTTTATGATTTATCTGAATTTGAATGGTTTAAACGTAAGTACATTAAAGAAATTATACAATTACTGGTGACTACATTGGTAACTAGATATAACGATAATTCTAATATTCAAGTCAAACATGATGGGTATAAAATTTACATGTATAACAATATAATTGTCGTAACTGATGACGAATATCCCACACGTGTTGTATTGAAATTATTAAACAATGTGACATTGGATAATTTAAATGAAATGATTCAACAGTATCGTGACCCTTATAAAATAGATAAATTAATGTTATTGGAAAAGGACCTCGGAGAAAATAAAGTATTACTCGTTAAAACAATTTCTTCTTTGCTAGAACGAGGTGAAAAAATAGATGACCTTGTTACAAAATCTGAAATATTGAGTGAACAGTCAAAATTATTTTATAAATATACAAAAAAATCAAATAGTTGCTGTGTTATATTGTAATTTGTATTTTTGAAATTAAAATACAAATTAAAATTTATTCTTCTTCGAAAATGGTAGACAAGGTATGAATTTTAGAATTAATATCCGATTCGTAAACATTGTTATAAACATTTTGCATATCATATATATTGTTATTTTTAATATTTGGAAAACACATTTTAGTATCAATGAGTAGGTCGCAAATACCAGTTCCAGTATAACTCAATTTACCAGTCATGATATTGGCAGAAATACTCTTCATATTATCTACTTCGCTAAAAATACCAGATTTCAAAAAATTTTCAATCGATTCTTCAAACGACGACCGTGATAATGGACTATTTTTAGAACGAAGTGAATAACGAGAAATGGATGATATATCACCTTTAAATGTCATAAAATCGACCAATAGCAACACATGACACTTGTTTATAAAGGTACCGTCAGAAGAAATGACATTGATAAATTCATTGATTAGAAATTCTCTAGTAGCTTCTACACCTAACGTGTGATAAATTTCCCACATATTATTTGATGTTATATTATATGGGTCAAATAGACCACATTCCATTAAACCTTTTAAATTGCTTCCCATGGTACTTATAACCCATTCTTTACCAGGTTTAACAGTAAAGGTTGAAAAATCTTTAATTTTTTCAATACCGTAAATAATAAATTTTTCAAATTTTTTATAAACTACTTCTTCAAAGAAAATTTGAAACTTGTTTTCTTCAGTTATATAACATACTTGTTTTTTAGGCAATGCTATATCATTTTTATTTGTAATAAAAATATCAATGATACAGTCATTTAAACTAGACGATATCGCAAACACATCGGTAAAAACTTCATTCATCTTTATTACAATTTGTTCCAAACTACAACGATTTTCATACATCATCTTTGGGGATAATTTAAGACGTAAAACGTCGTCAGTTGGTTCTATATTTTGTACATCTTTTAACCACCAACAATCTTTTATATCTTGGAATTTAACAATTTCAAAATCATCAGTTATATTAGACAAAGTGAGACATCTTAAATTAGGTCCTATAAAATTTCTTATATCATAGACTGAATTGAAACGAGAATCTGATATAGGAATTGTACAGCTACTAGATTTAGGTTCTTTAGTTGTATTCATAAGTTCTAATAAACGAGGAACACCTGTGACAACAGTATTGATAGTGAGACCAGCTGTATGAAAAGTGTTTAGGGTATTATGAACAAATAGACCATTTGATAACATGAATGTTTCATAACCATCTACTGAAAAATCATATACATATTTATAAGAGTATTCTTCTTCTTTTACAATTTGTATATTAGCAAATTTTTTCCATTCAATTTCATTAACACTATCAACAGATATATTTGTTTTAACATTTTTCAAAGAAATGTAATAAAAAGTGTTTTGATATTTAATTTTACATTTACTATTTGGAAAACACAATTTCAATACCAATGACAAGTCATCACACAAATCGTTAGTCACACATTTAATTTTACATTTGTTGTATTTCCAAGATACTAGTCCGTTTACAAAATCTATCAATTCGTCGTAATTACATTTAGATAGAATATATAGAGGAATTGATTTACAATTTAATATAAAGTAATATAATTCGTAATCCGAGATTGTAAAAACGTTATTCACAATATTAAATTGCAAATTTTTAGCAGTGCAATAGTTTTTCAATTCATTCAAATCCTTTTTAGTTTTTATATAAAATTTGATACCATCATAATTAGTCAATACCCCACATTTCATATATATACCCAATGTGCGATTAATTCCAGTACATACATTTTTTCCAGATTTTTCGCACATATTTTTACTAAAATTAAAAAATGGTACTAGAGTATCTTTTGTAACTTTAAACGCTTTAATTGGTACTATCAAACCATCCTGCAGTGTGAGTAAAGAATGTGACCCAGTTGACAATACAGTTTTATTATCACTGGTAGTAAATTTATACAAGTTTCCATTGGGTGAGTGTCTTGATAACATGGTTATTTTTTTCATACTAATTGTACCATTTGAACTCACACTGATAGTATAAACATTTTCATTTTCAATAGACAGAACCCAATTATGTTCACCTATTCTAACTACTTTGTCTCGGTGTTTTATAAAGTACGTATCTATAAATACACCGATACGTATATTTTTTATCAACCCGTCAATTTTTACAAATACATATTCTTCATGACCTATAGACATTTGTGTTTGTTTTTCACCAATAGATTGTGCAACTAGAATTCCAACATTTTCACCTGGACTGATTTTTGTTGTAAAATATTGTTGTTTAATTTTTTGTTTTAATTGTTCAATCATTTCTGGATAAATTTCTATCTGAATTAATTGAGATTTTAATTTTTCTATATTGTTGTCAACCACACTTTGTTTAGCTATATTTAAAGAATTATAATTCGACGTTAAAGAATCGATAATAGAATCAATTTCATCCGAGTTTAATTTTCGTTTAGTCATAGGTGTATATATTTTAAAAATAAATGATATATAATTTCATTTTTAATATTTAAAACCAGTGAAATTATATATTAAATGGAAACTAATCTAGGAGATAAAATTCTGAAAGAATATATGAAACAAACTAGTAAAGAAGAAATTATACAAAAATTAAACATTGATGAAACAATGTATAATTCTTGGCAACAGATTAATAAATCTATTTTAGACAAGATAGATGAACAGTTGCAAAAAAGAAAATTACGTTCAACTCTTAAAATTAGAAATATACCAGAAATGGATGATGACGATGAAGAAGAAGACAGTACAGTGCAAAATAAATTTTTATATAAAGAACCAATTCCGTTAGACTATCAACATCATCAGCAAAAAAAAATCATGACACTTCAACACAGAAAAAATCAAATACAAGATAAAATGAATCGTTTAAATGATTTAGAGTCTCAAAAGAAAATTGGTCACAATGAATATTTACATGCTATAAAAATTTTAAACGATGAAATGGAAAATGTAAATAAATTGCTTGTTACTCAATCAAATGGTGAATAATAATTTCGCCGACAACGCGATTTATTATTCGGACAGCTGCAACTACAAGTGCTAAAACGTTCTTCATCACTTTCATATTCGAAAGCTGGTAAAGGTCTCCCAATAATAGGTTTGGCACAAGTCATAAATATAGGATAACCAAAATAGGTTTGTAGTCTTTTTTCATTCGACATGATAAATAAATTATCGCTCATTTATTTATCAAAAAGACATTTTCTAAAAAAATCAATTTAAAGCGTGCAAACTTTCGTTAATGTATGAAAACAACATGTTTTCAAAAATTCCCTGACGTGTATTAGTATTGGTAGCAGTATCAAAAATGTTATCAATACCAACCTCTTGGATATGTTGTCTTAGGTGATTTGGCAAATTTTGAATATATCTGTTTACAGATTCTTCTAACGAAACTGGTGCATTCTGATAACTTGGATAATGACTACGACGATAAGATAATTCATAATTTTTACAATCTTTAATTTCACTGGGCGTTAGATAAATTTCAAATCTACAAATAGGACATTGATTCTTACCACTTTTAATGATACAAGATTTATGAACCCAGTGTCCACATTTCAAAGCTTTGTCAGAATCATCAAATTCTTCCAAACATATTGAACATTCCTCTGGTTTCTCTAAAATTTTCATTGGCATTTCAAATTGAATATGTTTATAACAATATTCATAATTTGGAAATAAGGGAATTTTACAATGTCGTTTATTTCGTTTTAAATAATGCGCACAGTGTTCAGTATTTTCTATATAAATTGTTTCATTACAACTCATTATTTATTAAAAAAATAATAAACTATTTTTCATAGAAAACCATTCGTTAATTATGTCTTTAAAATCTAAATACAATATGCTATTCAAAGTGTCAAAATCTTTACATTTTTCAATTTCTTTATAATACATTTTTATCTCTGCTTCAAGAGGTTTGATTTTTTGAGTATAATTCAACATTTGATTCAGCCATGTATAATACAATTTACCAGATATAGGTTCAGGTGGGAGGTTTGTTCTCTCCTTTTTATATCTTTCGTGTAATTCAGCGCATTCATTTCTTATATCATTCATAGTAATCTGAATGATATAATCGGCTACGTCATAATTCAAATGATTTAAAAGAGTATTCATTTTATTTGTATTTAAATAAAAATGCTTGCATTACTTTTAATCATACTAGTCTTGATTGTTTTTAATATTTTTTATTTAAAAGTGACTGAAAAATGTGAAATGAGATTGTTGGAATTCGGTGAAAATGATAGACGATGGGTTACAATGGGGGAATACTATAAATTACTTGCTCAAGGCAAATGTATTTACCCTGGTTTTATAGATGTTACTCACCTAGTCGACCCAAATATTACTTTTTATAATATCGTTAGAGAAAGGTCTATGGAATATAGAATGTTGAGAGCTGCGCCAAAAGCATTGACTCAAAAATCTACCTTATCTCTATTATTACCCAAAATACAACCTGAAAGGATGTTGAATATTATAAAAACACTTTCTAATTTCGAAAATAGATATTGTCAATCTAATAACGGTGTCAAAGCATCTGAATATTTATACAATTATGCTAAAAATATAACCAAGGATAAGACAGGTGCGAGTGTATCTTATTTTAAACATAAAGATTTCCCTCAACAATCTGTCATTATTAGTGTAAAAGGGACTGAAATACCTGAAGAAATTGTTATATATTGTGCTCACTTGGATAGTGTAAATTTAAAAACTTTTAATGCTTTGAACAAGGGGAGAGATAAAAATTTGAGCGATGCAGAATACCAAAAACTTATAAATTTAAAATCTCCAGGAGCTGATGACAATGCTTCCGGTGTTTCAAATGTTTTGGAAGCATTTACTATATTTATGGAAAATAATGTTCAAGTTAAAAGAACTGTTGAATTTCATTTATATGCTGGGGAAGAAATTGGATTAAAAGGTTCGACTGAAATTGCTGAACAATATAAATTAAATAATAAAAAGGTTGTGGCTGTATTGAACGTCGATATGAGTGGATATACTGAAAATGGAAAAGATGCCTATGTACTCAATGGTAAAAATGATATAGTTGACGCTGAATTGACAGACTTATGCAAAGTATTGGCTCCTGCATATACTAAACTAAAAATTTTAGATGGTGGTTGTGGTTATAGTTGTACTGACAATTTTGCATGGACTAGATTCGGTTTTCCAGCATGTGCTGTCAGTGAAGCATCACCTCAGAAAGGAAAATTAAATCCAGGTGTTCACACTGAAAAGGATACTATTGATAATGTAAATATTAATTATAGCGCAGAACACGCAAAATTAGGTTTGTCATTTATAATTGAAACAGGTATGATGTAAATTTTTCAATTCATCCAGTACACAATATATGTAAATTTTTCAATTTACATATACTTTTGGGGAGTTGTGTATATGTAAATTGACCGACAGTCAATGTTTGTAGATTTTTCAAATTACTGATAGACTCGGATATAAATGTTATTCTATTACCAAGTAGATTCAATGTTTGTAAATTTGTTAAATTGCCAATAGATTCGGGCAATTGTGTCAATTGATTAAATTTGAGATCCAATATTTATAAATTTTTTATATTTTATAATATTAATTAAAATATTATAAATGATTAAGCGAAAATCTATTAGACGAACCAGTAAATCACCTAGACGAATCAGTAAATCACCTAGACGAATCAGTAAATCACCTATAAAAATGTCTTCTCCTAAATCACCTAAAAAAATGTCTTCTCCTAAATCACCTATAAAAATGTCTTCTCCTAAATCACCTAAAAAAATGTCTTCTCCTAAGAAAATACCATATATAAATGAAGATGTTGTGGGTAAAATCATGTCTTATTTACCTCAAAAAGATATAATGAAAAATTCTATCGTTTCTAAAACCTGGAATAATGCGCTAGTATACAATGATAAATTATTTAAAGTAAATTATTCCAAGACGAAAACTCCTTCGTTTAAAAAATGGTTCAATTCTCATCCATCGGTAAAATTATATATGTGTGTGGATAGCAAGTCTAAAGATGTATTTAAATTTTTATACCAAATTAAAAATAATATACATGGATTGGATCTCAGCTATCAAATGCCCAAAAATAAAGATGAATTGGACAAATTAAAGGAATTTCCAAATTTACAGTCATTGGATATCAGTTCAAACAATTTAACAAATTTACCTGAAATTATAGGTAAATTGGACAAGTTGCACACATTGAATATCAGTTCAAACAAATTGACACAACTTCCTGAATTTATATATGGGATGAAAAATTTACACACATTGAATATCAGTTCAAATAAATTCACACAACTTTCTGAAAATATATATGGAATGAAACAACTAAAACATTTGAATCTTAGCTCAAATAAATTGAAATTATCTGAAAGTATTGGTAATTTAGACAAGTTGCAAATATTGTGTCTCAATAGTATTCAGTTGACACGTCTTCCAGAAAGTATTGGTAATTTAGACAAGTTACAAGTTTTGACTCTAAAACATAATAAATTGAATTGCCTTCCCGAAAGTATTGGTAATTTGAAACAATTAAAAGTATTGAATATCGCAGAAAATGAATTTTCAAAAATACCAATTGATAGTTTGAAAAAGTTGAAAAATTTACAAGAATTGAATTTAGGTTGTAATCGAATTACAAAACTTCCTGAGAATATTGGTGATTTGAAACAACTGCAAACATTGCTTCTAAATGGAAATGCAATACCTAGTTTACCTGATAGTATAGGTAATTTAGACAAGTTACAAATGTTGAATTTAAGTCATAATGCTCTATTAACACAATTGCCAGAAAGTATTGGTAATTTGAAAAATTTACAATATTTGATACTGAGATATATTCGTAAGTTGACTCAACTTCCATATAGTATTGGCAATTTGAAGCAATTACAAGTATTGAACCTAATGGGAAATTATCAATTCAAACAACTTCCAGATAGTATTGGTAATTTGAAGCAATTACAAGTATTCAAATTAGAAAATATACTCGCTGTGAATGAATTTGTTTTTGATAATTTGAAAAATTTACAATATTTGAAATTTAGGGAAGGAAAAGTGAAATTTATGCATCCAAAAATATCTGAATATATTGAAAAAAGGAGATTTGAACGTTTAATTTATGGAGACTATGTTAAATATATGACTGATAGTTACTTAAATTCGGTGTATCGTCCTAAACAGATGAATAAGTAATTTGATTGACAACAGTGTAGATTTTATAATTTTCATTTATAAAATCTAATATACGATTGCTTCAGTTATAGCAAATATAGTGCCATTATATATATAACTAGTATTCATTTCCATAAAAGAAGTACTTGAATAAGTCATTGGATAAAGACTTATAACATCCCCAGCATTTACTTTTAATTGTATTACATCAATGGGATTGATATAATAATTGTCGACTAAATCTGGAAATCCGTTGTTAGTCAAATTTATTGCTCCAACAATCAATTGAGTTCCGTTTGGAGTTAAATTATTTTTATAAGAAATGGATTTCTTAACCGTAATCATCATATTTTGTTCCATTCTTAGTGCAACATTACCATAGAAATCAGTCGTCTCTGTAAATAAATTGGTATCAGTTGTTATCGAATATACATTTGTAAGTGGATAAGTTGGGAATAAAATTTCTCTCATCGCATAAGGACCATTCACCCTTCCATATGTCGATTGGGGTATTGTTATCGTTTGAGATAACCCATTGTCAAAAATACCTGCTATATACGAAAATGGTTGAATTATACTTGGGTCTTGACCTATAGGACCAGTTGGGCCTATGACAGAACCTGTATTTATAATAACATCATCTGACAATACCACAATTAAATTACCATTTCCGTCTACATACGCATTTGTTATCGATACTGGGTCTGGTCCCGGTGGACCAGTTGGACCAGTATTTATAGCATAACCATCTATACCATTTATACCAGTTGGCCCAGTATTCATAGCATAACCAGGTTCTCCTTGAGGTCCTTCTGGACCAGTTGGACATAAATTTCTATAATTTCCGGCAGGAATTTCTCTCCCATCGGTAGTGATAATAATAAGATTACCAGCTGAATCTATAACAGCATTGGCTATACCATCTCCTTTATGTCCTGTAGGACCTGTAAAACCTGTTGGACACAAATTATCAGTACAACATTTTATAGGTCCCGATGTCAATGTTCGACCAGTATCTGTCAATAGAATCAGATTACAACATTCATCGGTTGTAACATAAGTTATAGTTTCTCCACTTTGACCAGTTGAACCCGTTAAACTTGCACCAGTTGGTCCAATAGTACCAGTTGGTCCAATAGCACCAGTTGCACCTGTTGGACCGATAACGTATGATGTGGTGATAATTGAATCACTAGTGGTAATAAAATTTAAATATCCATTAATATCAATATAAGCGGATGTAAATCCTGGTCCAGTTGGGCCAGTTATAGATATACATTCTGGAATACATGAGACGAGACAATTACTCATTTATTTTATTAATTCTTTATGCAACTTGTTAAATAATGTGTGGAAATTGTTACACGACGTTTCATCTGAAAGAGTTACTATTAAATCAACTTTATGTTTTTTACTACTAGTTAAATTGAATGAACCGGTAAAAACATGATTGTCAATAATGAAAAATTTAGCGTGTAATTTTTCATTAGGTTTCCAAAACATTATATCTGCACCTAAAGAAATTAATTTCTTTGTAATTTTGGTATTAAAATTATTTTCATAATCCATAATCATTTTAACGTTTACTTTTCTTTCAAGAACATTTTCTAATTCGACCAATATATCGATATTATTAAATTTATATATACAAGCAGTGACATTTGTTTTAGCCCTTTTTAAATTATCTATTATGACATATTGTGAATCACAATACATCTCATCTATAGTTAAACAATAAGTTGGTTGTTTTATAATTTTATTTAATATATACATTATTTATTCATTCTACCAAAATTAATTTTAGATAATTTTTTAATATATATTTAGTATGAAAATTCAATTTTATAACATTTCTATTAACCATGTCATATAGACAATCAATCTTGATCCACGATAGACCTGTCACATCATTTTCTCGTGTACCAGCATTTTTGGGTATAGTACCCTTTTCATGAAGTGTATCATAAATATAATACATTGACCTATTTTTTATAGAGATGCATTTTTTTAGTTCGGTCGGATTTAANNCGAACACTATTAAATATACAAACACCAGCCTTCTTATTCATATTTTTAGAATATTTAAATTCACTGGATATATTGTCGTTATAATTTATGTATTCAATTTTACAACATTTGTTTAAACAATACGTAACATTCATAACTATATATCTACCTCTAATTCATTAAATCCAAAATAAAAAATGAAAATATTTTAATTTAAAATCAAATTAGAATAATAAAAAGATGTTTACATCTAATAACTATAAAGAAATTACTTCCAAGTTAAAATTCATAAGTAAAATCCAACCTGGAGAGAAAATTAATACAAAACCGTATTTATCTATAGTAAATGATGACTGGTTTACAGCTTTTTTTAGGAAATTTTACAATTTAGAATCTCGAACTCAAACAGTTCAATTCATATCGGAAATTATATCATCAGCGTTTCAAATTATAGAACAAATTAAAATTACTTCAAAAAATCAATCGGTTGATATTGATACTACAAATATATTATTAAATTTATACAAGGATTTGATTTCATCAAAAGATGGTATTAAAAATTTAATCAAAACATATAAAACTGATAAGATTGTAATTTGTCAATTAGAAACTATTATAGAAAATGTAGACTTGTTTTTGCAACTCAACAATGTTGCTACTTCTATTAAACCAGAATGAAACTTGTTGAACATTTTAGATTTAATTAAATTTATGATTTAATTAAATTAAATAATTATGAAATAAATGTACATTCCACCTATGGTTATACCAGGTAATAATAATCAAAATAATCAATCCTGTTATGGTGGGGGTGGGGGTATGATGGGTTGTGGTGGTATGGGTTATGGAGGTGGTTTACCTTGCTGTGGGCCACAACATTCAAATCTACCATGTTGTGAATCTGTACAAATGCAACCTCAATATCCTCAATATCCACCTTATCCATATAGAAGACGTTTACGAAGACGTCGTCCATCTTCACCAAATATGTTTGATTTATTAAACAAAATTCATAAACCAAGACGTATAGAAATACCTCCTTTACCACCACCACCTCCTCGTCCTCCTAGACAGTTTTATAAACCGATAATACAACAAACAGACCCTCAAGTTATGAAAGATTTGGAAAGATATCGTTGCAAATTGGCAAAATGTAAAGGTAAACGTTGTGATTGTGAAAACCAATTAAACAATTGTATGGATAACATGTCCAATTATGAATGTCAATTGCAGGAATCTAGAAATAGATTAGGACAATATATGCGTGAAAATGAAGAATGTCAATGTAATTTACAACAATGTATGTGTGGTGATCCACATAATTGTCAATGTTAAAAACAAAAAAGAAAAAAACTCTAGATAAATAAATGTCATATCCTAATAACATTGTAAACTGGATGTCACCAATAACTTATTGTAGACCAAATTGTAATCAGAATATACCACAACAACCTCCTCCTCCACAACCTCAACAACCGCAGCAACCCCCACCTCCTCCACAACCTCAACAACCACCTCCTCAACAACCACCTAAACCGGCAGCAATGCCCCTCGAAAAAAACAAAGCTGAACAATATTTTGTAAGACAACAATCTCCCATGTATTCTGATTATGTTAATAATTACGATTCGTATAATGACAATCAAAATCAATCTTTAAATGCACCACCACCCATGCCGACCATGCCAGGACCACCAAATTCTGCATGTCAGATAGTTGGTCAATGTATGCCAATTGAAGAAGCAGAAAAATTGACAGCATGGTATAGTACATTAGACACATGGTACGACCAGATGAGACAATGGCATTCTAATCTAACTGCGATAGCAGCTATAGAAAATAATAGAGAAATGCCACAAATTATCAAAGTGCCTACTAGATGTAAACCAATCGTAAAACAAGTTGTTAAACCAGTTTATATTAGACCACGACCACAACCTC